>Ga0172373_10002713_pt1 | contig 26741 bp, 25 predicted proteins | sample Lak10m_2_FD_114546 | JGI IMG/M metagenome (GOLD analysis project Ga0172373, IMG submission 114546) | Freshwater microbial communities from Kabuno Bay, South-Kivu, Congo - kab_092012_10m | ecosystem: Environmental > Aquatic > Freshwater > Lake | place: Democratic Republic of the Congo...
CTAATCCTTGGGTTCGGTCTCGCGCACCGAGCGGCGGTTGGCGGTGGTGGACGCCCAATGGGCCAGCTGCGGGCGGGACGGCCGCCAATCGCCGACGGCGCCGCGGAAATCCAGATAGCCCAAGGCGGCGACCACCGCCAGCGGTCCGATCAGATAGACGCCGTCCCACAGGCCGATCTCTTTTTCCAGATGATCCAGCGCCCGGGTGATGGCCGCCTTCTGACGATCGACCCAGCCGTCCCACCGCTTGTCCTCGGGGCGCAGGGTCGCCTCGATTCGGATGGCGACGGCGGCGTCGAGGATGCCGTCGGCCAGAGCCTGCAGCTTCAATTGCCGCCAGCGTTCCGCCCCGGCGGCGGGGAACAGCTTGTGGCCGTTATGCAGGGAATCCAGATACTCGCAGATCACCGGCGAATCGTAGAGCGCCGACCCGTCGGCCAGAACCAGGGCCGGCACCTTGGACAGCGGATTGTCGGCGACCAGATCGGTATCGGGCGCCCAGGCATTGGTCTTGACCAGTTCCACCCGGTCTTCCAGGCCGCACTCGATCAGGGTCATCCACACCTTGCGGGCATAGGGCGAGGTATGGGAATAGCGCAGTTTCATGGGACCTCCGGAAGTCAGAACACATCCTTGCGCCGTCTGAGCTCGGCGAAGACCAGGGCGGCGGCGGTGCCGGGGGGCAGACCGACGGCCCGGGCGATCTCGGCCCGGTCGGCACGCAGGAAGGGATTGGTGGCACGCTCTTCCGCCAGGGTCGAGGGCACGCTGGACCTGCCGGCGGCATTCAGGCGGGCGACATCGTCGATCCGCTGCTTCAGGGCGGCGTTGTCGCGGTCCAGCACCTTGGCGAAGCGGCCGTTGGCGGCGGTGTATTCATGGGCACAGAACACCCGGGTATGCTCGGGCAGGTCGCGCAGCTTGCTCAGGCTGTCCCACATCTGGTCCGCCGTCCCTTCGAACAGGCGGCCGCAGCCCAGCGAGAACAAGGTGTCGCCGCAGAACAGGGCGGCGGAATCGGGAAACCAGAAGGCGATGTGCCCATCGGTGTGGCCGGGCGTCTCGAAGACCACGGCGGCGGCATGGCCCAGCAGGAAGGTGTCGCCCTCGCCCACCTCGACGTCCAGGCCGGGGATGCGTCCGGCATCCTTGCGCGCCCCCACCACCCGGGCGCCGGTCGCCCGCCTGAGGTCGAGATGGCCGCCGGTATGGTCGCCGTGATGGTGGGTGTTGAGGATATGGGTCAGCCGCCAGCCGCGGGCCGCCAGCAGGTCCAGCACCGGCTGCGCCACCGCCGGATCGACCGCGGCCGTGGCGCCGCTGTCCGGCTCGTGCAGCAGGTGGATGTAATTGTCCGACAGGACGGCGATCTGTTCGATGACCAGGCGGGACATGGGCGGCCTCGCGCTTCAACCGGCCTTACTTTACCCGACGATGCGGTAAACCACCACCTCGCGCTGCGTGCGGTCTTCCAGTTCCAGGCTGGTCTCGACCACCATGCGCGCCACCTCCAGCAGCCCGTGCCGCGGCAGATAGGCCCGCCCCGGATCGGCCATCAGGACCGTGGCCCCGTCGGCGGCCAGACGGCGCAGCCACGGCCAGATATGTTCGGTCATCGGCTTCTCGTAGCAGACGTCGCCGGCCACCACCACGTCCCAGCGATTGGCGCAACCGACCACATCGTCCAGCACCACCTCGACCGCCACCCCGTTCAGGGCTGCATTGTTGGCGATGGCCGCCCCGGCCAGCCGGTCGATCTCGGCCGCCTCGACCCGCGCCGCGCCGTTCAGGGCGGCCGCCACGGCGCTGACGCCGCAGCCGGCGGCGAAATCCAGAACCCGCCGCCCCCGCACCAGGGCGGGATTGTCCAGCACATAGCGGGTCAGCGCCTGCCCGCCGGCCCAGCAGAACGCCCAATAGGGCGGCGGCACGTTCATGCCGTCCAGGGCCTGCTCGGTGGCTTCCCACAGCGGGGTGATCTCGGTAGCCAGATGCAGGCGGATTTCGGGGCAGGCCGGCGGACTGGCGATGGCGGTGACTTCGCGGATGAAGGCCCGCGCATCGCCGGCCATCAGGGTGCGGTAACGCTCGATATCGATGTCGGTCTCCCTCACCAGACCCGCCCGGCGACGATGGCCGCCAGCAGTGCCCAGCCGAAAAAGCGGTTGGATTTGAACTTGTCCAGGCAATCGGCGCCGTCGTCGATGCGCACCGACCGGATCTGCCAGGCCAGTTGCAGCCCGGCCGCGGCCAGCAGCGGCCAGAACGGCCAGGACAGCCCGGCCAGCCAGCCGGCGGCGGCGATCAGGGCCAGGGCGCCGCCATAGAATCCCACCAGCCAGCGCGGCGTGGCGTCGCCCAGGCGCAGGGCGGTGGACTTGACCCCGATCAGCACGTCGTCATCCTTGTCCTGGTGGGCGTAGATGGTGTCGTAGCCCAGCGTCCACAGCCAGCCGGCGGCGTAAAGAGCCACGGCCGGGGCGCCGATCTCGCCCCGCACCGCTGCCCAGCCCAGCAGCGCCCCCCAGTTGAAGGTCAGTCCCAGCCAGGCCTGCGGCCACCACGTGATGCGCTTCATCAGCGGATAGGGAAACACCAGCAGCAGCGATGCCGCCCCGACGGCGATGGCGAAGGGGGGCAGTTGCACCAGGATCAGCAGCCCCAGCCCCAGCAGCAGCAGCAGGAACAGGACAGCCTGACGCACGCTGACCGCGCCCGATGGAATGGGCCGGCCGGCGGTGCGGGCGACCTTGGCGTCGAATTCATGGTCGGCGATGTCGTTGACGGTACAGCCGGCGCCGCGCATCACCACGGCGCCGGTGGCGAACAGGGCGAACAGAACGGGGTCCGGCCAGGACGGCGCCGCCAGGGCCGCGCTCCACCAGCAGGGAAACAGCAGCAGCCAGGTCCCGATGGGGCGATCCAGGCGCATCAGCCGCAAATAAGGCCGGATCACGGCGGGAACCCGGCGGTCGATCCAGTTGCCGACCGGAATGTCGCCGTTCAGGAAAATCGATGATGTCATGGCGGCCGCGCTATCCGACGGTTGTGGATCAGGACGCCTTGCCGCGGCCGGCCCTGGGGTCCCGCTCCTTGATCTGCTGCGGACGATAGACCAGAAGTCCGTTATGCCAAACCAGATTGTTGGTCGCCCAGCCACGGGTGGGATGATCGTGGTCGGCGGCCGGCTGCATGGGTTTCGAGAACATGTAGCCCTGCCCGAAGCGGATCTTCAGCAGGCGCAGCAGGGCGACGGTCTGACTGGTCTCGACATATTCGGCGATGGTGCCGACCTTCAGTTCGCTGCACAGGGCGGCGATGGCGCGCAGGAACGGCATGGCGGCGCTGTCTCCGGCAATGCCCTTGATGTAGCTGCCGTCGATCTTGACATGGTCGACCTGCAGCGCCCGCAGATAATGGAAAGCGGCCGACCCGGCCCCGAAATCGTCCAGGCAGACCGGAAATCCCTGGCGGCGCAGGGTTTGCAGCACGCCATTGACCGACGGCAGGTCGTCGACCTCGGCGGATTCCGTCAGTTCGAACAGCAACCGCCCCTTCAGGTCGGCGCAGCCGGCGACCACATCCAGCAGACGGCGGGCGGTCGGCGCATGGGACAGCGAGCGCCCCGACAGATTGACGGCGAAACGCAAGGCCGCGTGCCCGCCCTGGGGCGTGCGCATGAAATTGATGGCCCGGGCCAGGATGGCCATGTCCAGCGCCCCGACGATGCCGACATTTTCGGCGAAGGTGACGGTTTCGAACGGCGAGGCCTGACCGGGAAAGCGGACCAGGCATTCGAAATGGTGCACCACGTCGGTCCACAAATCGACGATGGGCTGGAAAACCAGATCGAAGCGGCCGCAATCGATGGTTTCCTTGATCTGGCGGATCTGTCCGACGGTGTCGGACAGACTGGAGCGCACGTCGCGGGCCATGCTGTCCAGACTGACCGCCTCGCCGTGCGCGAAGCGGTTCAGCGAATAAAGCAGGGCGTTGGTCGCCTCCTCCGACGAGATCCCGGCCGCGTCCAGGGCCAAGGACATCGATTTGACCGGCTCGATCTTGTCGTCGGGCAGGAAGACATGGACCAGATCGTTGACCGCATCCTCGATGGCCCCGGTGCTGACCTGCGGGGAATGGATGATGCCGAAGCGGTTTTCCCCCAGTTCACCGGCGGCGTCGCCGCCCAGCGACACCGATTTCAGGCGCCCGCCCAGTTCGGCGACGAATTCGTCGGCCCGCAGGGGACCGGCGGCGGCACGGACCTGCTCGACCTGCGGCAGCTCGATCATGGTCAGCTGATAGGAATTTTCGGCATCGCCGCCGATGCTGCCCTCATCCATCATCCGCCGGGCCAGAAGCGAGAATTCGTCACGCCCCAGCAGGTGGCTGACGGGATTGCGGCTTTCGTCGGGCATATCCAGCGTGGCGGCATGGGTCAGGGCGACCAGCCGCGCGCCCGGCTGGTCGGGATGGCGATAGCCGGCCAGCGCCACCGGCCGGGCGCCACGGTTGTGGCCGCCGGGGGCATGCAGCAGCAGATGGCGGACCCGTTCGCCGTCGTCGGTGCGGGCCAAGGCCCGTTCGACGCGTTCGCCGTCCTGGGCAATGAACAGGCCCCCCAGCGCCTGCCCGGTCAGCCCGCGCGCCGGCCGCCCGGTCAAGGCCATCGCCGCGCCGACGGCGAACACGATGATGCCCGCCTCGTCCACCTCCAGCAGCAGGTCGGCGGCGGCAAAGGCGAAAGCGACGTAGATCTCGTGCGAGCGGGACAGGTCGCCGGCTGCCATGTGATCCCCCTGATTCCTGTGCGCATTATCGCATAGCAGCATTGCCGGCGCCAGCGACGCCGCCATGCCGGCAGGATACTACCATTGAGTTCTTTCGTGCAGGAACTCCATCACCCTGGTCCGGCCGCCCTGTTCCCACAGATCGTTGTGTCCGGCCGAAGGCAGGAACAGCGCCTCTTTTTCTCCGGACCCGGCCAGGCCCAGCAGGGCGCGCCCCATCGCCACCGGCACCACGTCGTCTTTTTCGCCGTGCAGGATCAGCAGCGGGGCGGTCAGGGCCGCCATCCGTCCGCGGTTGTCGAAGCGGTCGACCATCAGCAGGCGCGCCAGTCCGGGCAACAGATAGGGCGGGGCCAGATCGGGCAGGCAGGTGAACGGAGCCTCCAGAACCACCCCGGCCAGATCCTCAAGTTCCGTGGCCATCCGCACGGCGATGCCGGTGCCCAGGGATTCGCCGTACAGCACCACCCGGCTGTGCGGCATCCCCCGCCCGATCAGCCAATGCAAGGCCGCCCGGCCGTCTTGCACCAGCCCGGCCTCGCTGGGGCTGCCGGGATTGCCGCCAAAGCCGCGATACCCGACCAGCAACACGCCGAAGCCGGCATCCAGCAGGGCACGGGCCTTGCCGGCCCGGCCGGCGATGCTGCCGGAATTGCCGTGATAGAACACCACCGTGACCTGATCGGGCGAAGCCGCCGGAGCATACCAGCCGGTGATCAGCCAGCCATCGGCGCTGATGGTCTGCACCGGCACCATTTCCGGCAGCCCGGCTGCGTCGGGGGTGGTCCGGACCGGATCGGGATGATAGATCATCGCCCGCTGGAACAGCGCCAACAGGCCCACCAGCAGCAGATAGCCGCCCGCCACCAGTCCCAGTATCTGCAAGATCACGCCGTCCGGCCCCCTGTCCGTGGCGGTGGTTGGACGAAAAAGGCCCGCCGGCAATGCGGCGAGCCCTTCCCGATCGTCGAAACGACGTCTTATGCCGCCTGACCTCAGACGCGGTTCATGCGGTTGTCGATCAGATCGTCGACCACGGTCGGATCGGCCAGGGTCGAGGTGTCGCCCAGGCTGCCGTAATCGTTCTCGGCGATCTTGCGCAGGATGCGGCGCATGATCTTGCCCGAGCGGGTCTTGGGCAGGCCCGGCGACCACTGGATCAGATCGGGGCTGGCGATCGGGCCGATTTCCTTGCGGACCCAATTGACCAGTTCCTTGCGCAACTCCTCGGTCGGCTCTTCGCCCTGGATCAGGGTGACATAGGCATAGATGCCCTGGCCCTTGATCTCGTGCGGATAGCCGACCACGGCGGCCTCGGCCACCTTGGGATGGGCGACCAGGGCCGATTCGACCTCGGCGGTGCCCATGCGGTGACCGGACACGTTGATGACGTCGTCGACGCGGCCGGTGATCCAGTAATAGCCGTCCGCGTCGCGGCGGGCGCCGTCGCCGGTGAAATACAGGCCCTTGTAGGTCGAGAAATAGGTCTGGCCGAAACGCTCGTGGTCACCATAGATGGTGCGCATCTGACCCGGCCAACCCGGCTCGTCCAGGCACAGATTGCCTTCGACGGCGCCTTCCAGCACCTTGCCCTCGGCATCGACCATCACCGGCTTGACGCCGAAGAACGGACGGGTGGCCGACCCCGGCTTCAGGGCGGTGGCGCCGGGCAGCGGGGTGATCAGGATGCCGCCGGTCTCGGTCTGCCACCAGGTGTCGACGATGGGGCAACGCTCGTCGCCGACGACACGGTTGTACCACAGCCAGGCTTCCGGATTGATGGGCTCGCCCACCGAACCCAGCAGGCGCAGGCTCTTGCGGCTGGTCTTCTTCACCAGTTCCTCGCCCTCGCGCATCAGCGAGCGGATGGCGGTCGGGGCGGTGTAGAAGATGTTGACCTTGTGCTTGTCGACCACCTGCCAGAAGCGCGAGGCGTCGGGATAGGTCGGGATGCCTTCGAACATCAGGGTGATGGCGCCGTTGGCCAGCGGACCATAGACGATGTAGGAATGGCCGGTGACCCAGCCCACGTCGGCGGTGCACCAATAGATGTCGCCCTCGTGATAGTCGAAGACGTACTGGTGGGTCATCGAGGCGTAGACCAGATAGCCGCCGGTGGTGTGCAGCACGCCCTTGGGCTTGCCGGTCGAACCCGAGGTGTACAGGATGAACAGCGGGTCTTCGGCGTTCATCTCGACCGGAGTGTGCGAGGCCGAGGCCTTGGACACCAGATCCTCGTACCACTGGTCACGGCCGGCGACCATGTGGATGCTGCCGCCGGTGCGCTTGACGACGATGACGTTCTTGACCGACCAGCAGGTTTCCAGCGCCTTGTCGACATTGGCCTTCAGCGCGACCTTGCGGCCGCCGCGCAGACCCTCGTCGGCGGTGATGACCAGCGAGCTGTCGCAATCCTGGATGCGGCCGGCCAGGGCGTCGGGCGAGAAGCCGCCGAACACGATGGAATGGATGGCGCCGACGCGGGCGCAGGCCAGCATGGCCACCGCCGCTTCCGGGATCATCGGCAGATAGATGGTGACGCGGTCGCCCTTCTTGATGCCCATGTCGGTCATGACGTTGGACAGACGGCAGACGCGCTCGTGCAGGTCCTTGTAGGTGATGTGCTCGGACTCGTTCGGGTCGTCGCCTTCCCAGATGATGGCGGTCTGGTCGCCGCGCTTGGCCAGATGGCGGTCCAGGCAGTTGGCCGACACGTTCAAGGTGCCGTCGGCGAACCACTTGATGCTCACGTCACCGGAATAGGAGACATCCTTGACCTGAGTGAACGGCTTGATCCAATCGACACGCTTGCCGTGCTCCCCCCAGAAGCCGTCCGGATCCTTGACCGAACGCTCGTACCACTCCTGATAGGTCTTTTCATCGATCAGCGCATTCTTGGCGAACTCAGCGGGAACCGGATAAAGGTCGGCCATGTCGGTTTGTCTCCACTTGTTTTGGTTTGGCCCGTCAGGGAACGGGCAGGTTTGTAAACCCCGGTGCAGATGGGGATTATGGTCAAGTTCTTGGAACGACTCAACCCCCCGGACGAAACAAACGGCAGAATCCGCCGTGCTGCAGCGCAACATTATGACTGACTGAAATCGTCAGCCGCCGGCGACCGCAACGACCATTCCGTCGCGAATCGCGACCTCGATCCTTTGCAGGGACCGGCCCTTGCACGGGCCGAGCAGGCAGCGGCCGCTGGCCGGGTCGAAGCGCGCCCCGTGCATCGAACACAAGATCTCGCTGCAGGACAGGTCAAGGAACTGGTCGGGGGCCATTTCCAGCGGCGCCCGGGCATGCGGGCAACGGTCGACGAAGGCGGCGACGCGCCCGTTCATGCGCACCACGAACACCTGTTCCGGCCGGCCGTCGACCGTCAGCGGGAACGGCCCCCTGGCCCCGGGATCGGCGATCTCGGCCAGGGGGCACAGGATCACCGCGTCACGCCGCCCATGCCGCACAGGATGGCCCAGCTTTCGTCGTCGATGGGCATCACCGACAGGCGGGACTGGCGGATCAGGGCCAGTTCGGCCAGCCGGGGATCGGCCTTGACCTCGGCCAGGGCCACCGGGCGCGGCAGCGCCTGAACGGCGGCGACGTCGACGCAGACCCAGCGCGGGTCCTCGGCGGTGGGGTCGGCATAGGCCTCGCGCACCACCTCGACGATGCCGACGATGCGCTTCTGGTCGACCGAATGGTAGAAGAAGGCCCGGTCGCCGGTCCGCATCGCCTTCAGGAAGTTGCCGGCCTGATGGTTGCGCACGCCGGTCCAGGCGGTGACATGGTCGCGGACCTGATCGTCCCACGACCAGGCGCCGGGTTCGGACTTGACCAGCCAGCAGGCCATCAGGGCAGGACCTTCTTGTAGGGCAGAACCGTGACCGCGGCGAACAGTCCGGCCCGGGCATAGGGATCGCCGGCCAGGAAGGCGTCCAGTTCCTCGCGGGTGGGGAAATCCAGCACCAGCACCGAACCGACCATGCCGGTGCGGTCCTCGGTCTGCACCGGCCCGGCCATCACCACCTTGTCCAGGTGGGACTTCAGGTATTCCAGATGGTTGGCGCGGTTGTCGATGCGCAATTGCTGGGCGCCGGGCTTGTCCTGGCAGTGGACGACGAACATGGCGGGGCTCCTTGGCTGATCGGTGGGGGATGGTGTCATCGGGTTTCGGCGCGGAACGGGCGCGACAGCAGGGCGGCGATGGAATCGTCCAGGCCGGCGCCGCCGTTCAGGACGGCGTCGACGGCGGCGCAGATGGGCATCTCGATCCCCAGCCCGGCGGCCATGCGGACCACCGCGCCGGCGCTCCACACCCCTTCGGTGACGGCCTTGCGGCCGGCCAGGATGTCGGCCAGCGTCCGCCCCTCGCCCAGGGCGAAGCCCAGCGAATAGTTGCGCGATTGCGGCGACGAGGCGGTGAGGATCAGGTCGCCCAGGCCGGACAGCCCCATCAGCGTTTCCGCCCGGCCGCCCTTGGCCAGGGCCAGCCGGGTCAGTTCGGCCAGGCCGCGGGTGATCAGCGCGGCGCGGGCGTTGTCGCCCAGGCCGCGGCCCTCGACGATGCCGCAGGCGATGGCCAGCACGTTCTTGACGGCGCCACCGATCTCGGCCCCCACCAGATCGTCGGCCAGATAGGGGCGGAAGGTGGCGGTTCCCACCGCCTCGACCAGCCGGCGGCCCAGAACCGGGTCGGCGCAGGCCAGCGTCACCGCCGTGGGCTGGCCGCGCGCCACCTCGGCGGCGAAGGTCGGTCCCGACAGCACGGCGATGGCGGCGGTGGGCAGCTCCGCCTCGACCACTTCGGTCATCATCGCCAGACTGCCCTGCTCGATGCCCTTGGCGCAGATCACCGCCGGGGTGCCGGCCCGCCACAGGGGCGCCAGCAGGCGGCAGGTGGCGCGCAGATGCTGGGCCGGCGTCACCAGCAGCACCACGTCGGCGGCGGCGGCTTCGGCCAGGTCGGTGCTGGCGCGGATGCCGCATTCCAGCAGCACGTCGGGCAGGTAGACCCCGTTGCGGCGGGTGGCGTTGATCTGGGCCGCCACTTCCTGCTCGTGCGCCCACAGCACCACGTTGCGCCCGGCCCGGCGGATGGTGGCCGCCAGAGCCGTTCCCCACGCGCCCGCCCCGACGATGCCGATCCTGTCCATGCCCGTTCCTCCGATACGCCTGCCTGGGTTATGCCCCGAGCCGGGGTCTCGGGCAAGTTCCGGCAGATTGCCGGCCTCTCTTTATGCTATGACCGTCCGATGACCGACCGCCCCCGCCTTCGCCTGTTCGTCCCCGCCGACCTGGCCGCCGATGCCGACCTGGCCCTGGGCAAGGAGCAGTCGCACTACCTGGCCAACGTCATGCGGGCCAAGGCCGGCGAGGCGGTCCTGCTGTTCAACGGCCGCGACGGCGAATGGCTGGCCGAGGTGACGCAGGCCGCCAAAAGCGCCGTCCGGCTGGCGGTGCGCCACCGGACCCGCCCCCAGGCGGCCGAGCCCGACCTGTGGCTGCTGGCGGCACCGCTGAAAAAGGACAATACCGATCTGGTGGCGGAAAAGGCCGCCGAACTGGGGGCCAGCGCCCTGTGGCCGGTGTTCACCCGGCGCACCGTGGCGGCCCGCGTCAATGCCGAGCGCCTGCGCGCCCATCTGGCCGAAGCCGCCGAGCAATGCGAACGGCTGACCGTGCCCGACCTGAAGGAGCCGGCCCCGCTGGAGCGGGTCCTGGCCGGGTGGGACCCCGCCCGCACCCTGCTGTTCCTGGACGAAAGCGGGCGGGGGGCGCCGCTGGCCGGCGCCGTCCCCGCCGGATTGCTGGCGATCCTGGTCGGCCCCGAAGGCGGCTTCGCCCCGGAAGAACGCGCCCTGCTGGCCGCCTGCCCCTTCGCCCGTCCGGTGTCGCTGGGGCCGCGCATCCTGCGCGCCGAAACCGCCGCCATCGCCGCCCTGGCGGTGGTGCAGGCGGTCGCCGGGGATTGGCGAACCCCGCCGCGGGGCGCATAATCGCCGCCCCGCAACCCGGAGCCCGCCATGCCCCCCAAGACCAATCCGCTGAAGCTGAACCCCCTGCAATGCAAGACCCTGGTGCTGTTCCAGGAACTGGCCAGGTCCGAGGAAACCAGCAACATTCTGGAAACCGGCGACAAGGTGCTGACCACCCTGCCGCAGCCGCACGGCAACCATTTCCACGTCGGACGCAAGGTGGTGATGACCGCCGACGCCACCGGCCTGAACAACCCCGCCGTCTGGACGGCGCTGGAGCGCAAGGGCCTGATCCGCGGCAGCTTCCCCTATGCCCTGACCCTGACCCGCGCCGGACAGGATTACGATACCGGCATCGCTGACCGCATCCTGCACGGCAGCGACCACTGACCCTTCCGGTTCCGCCGGCACATTGTTAGCCGAGTGAACAGATTTCCGTTGCGGATATTTGTTCGCATGGCTAACAATAAACCGTTGCCGTGCGAGGACCGCCATGACCGCCACCCGCAAGCCCGCCGCCAGTGATCCGCCGGCCATGTCCTATGGCCTGCTGCCCGATCTGCTGGGTTTTCACCTGCGCCGCGCCCAGGTCGCCCTGTTCCGCCATTTCGCCCACAGCGTCGGCACCGCGGCCGACATCACGCCGGGCCTGTTCGGCATGCTGCAGGTCATCGCCGCCAACCCCGGACTGGCGCAAAGCCGCCTGGCCGAGGCGATGGAGGTGGAACGCTCGACCATCGTCAAGGTGGCCGACCAGCTGGAGGCCCGCGGCCTGATCGAGCGGGTGCCCTCGGCCGTCGACCGCCGCTCCCACTGCCTGGAACTGACCGAAACCGGACGCGGCGAACTGGCCCGCATCGAGGGGCTGGTGCTGGCCCACGAAGCCGACCTGACCGCCAAACTGACGCCCGCCGAACGGCAGACCCTGACCCGTCTGCTGATCCGCCTGGCCGAATGAAGGGAGGACCCGCCTTGAAATCCATCCTGGCCCTGACCGTCAACGGACGACGGCGCGAAGATCTGGTCCCCGACAACATGCTGCTGATCGACTACCTGCGCGAGGTCGCCGGCCTGACCGGCACCAAGCAGGGCTGCGACGGCGGCGAATGCGGCGCCTGCACCGTGCTGGTGGACGACCGGCCGCGGCTGGCCTGTTCGACCCTGGCCCATCAGGCGGCGGGCAAGCGGGTGGAAACCGTCGAGGGGCTGAGCCGGTCCGGCCGGATGAGCGCCCTGCAGCAGGCCTTCCACGAGAAGCTGGGCACCCAGTGCGGCTTTTGCACCCCAGGCATGATCATGGCCGCCGAGGCCTTGCTGCGCAAAAATCCCGATCCGGACCGCGACGAGATCCGCGCCGCCCTGGCCGGAAATCTGTGCCGCTGCACCGGCTATGTGAAGATCGTCGAATCGGTGGAAGCCGCCAAGGGGGTGGCGCCATGACCATCCGCAAGCTGGAAGGCAAGGCCCGCGAGGGCAATGTCGGCGTACGCACCCCCCTGGTCGACGGAATCGAGAAAGTCACCGGCAAGGCCCGCTACACCGCCGACATGCCGGCCGCCGGCGCCCTGGTCGGGCGCATCCTGCGCAGCCCGCATCCCCATGCCCGCATCGTCTCCGTCGACGTGTCCGCCGCCCAGGCCCTGGACGGCGTCGCCGCCGTCTGCACCGGCGAGGATTGCCGGGTGCCCTATGGCGTCCTGCCCATCGCCGAGAACGAATATCCGCTGGCCCGCGACAAGGTGCGCTATCGCGGCGACCCGGTGGCCGCCGTCGCCGCGGTCGACGAAGCCGCCGCCGCCGCCGCCCTGAAGCTGATCCGCGTCGAATACGAAAAGCTGCCGGCGGTGTTCGAGGCCCGCAAGGCGATGGCGCCGGGCGCCCCGGTCCTGCACGACGACAAGCCGGGCAACGTGCTGCGCGACGTCCACAACGAGTTCGGCGACGCCGAGGCCGGCTTCCGCGCCGCCCGGCTGGTGCGCGAGAAAAACTTCCGCTTCGCCGAGATCAACCACGCCCATATCGAGCCCAACGCCACCCTGGCCGAATACGACCCCCAGCGCGGCTGGCTGACGCTGACCACCACCACCCAGGTGCCTTATTACGTCCATCTGAAGGTGGCGCAATGCCTGGAGATGGATTCCGCCCGCATCCGGGTGATCAAGCCGTTCCTGGGCGGCGGCTTCGGCGCCCGCACCGAGACCCTGCACCACGAGATCATCGCCGCCCTGCTGGCCCGCAAGGCGCAAGGCACGGTGCGGGTGGTGCAGACCCGGGAAGAGACCTTCCTGGCCCATCGCGGCCGCCCCGACACCGAGATCAGGCTGAAACTGGGCCTGACCGCGGAAGGCCGCATCACCGCCTGCCACATGGAAGTGGTCCAGCGCGGCGGCGCCTATGCCGGCTACGGCATCATCACCATCCTTTATTCCGGCGCCCTGCTGCACGGGATCTACGACATCCCGGCCATCAAGCACGACGGCTGGCGGGTCTATACCAACACCCCGCCCTGCGGCGCCCAGCGCGGCCACGGCACCGTCGACCCGCGCGCCGCCTTCGAGGCCCTGCTGAACGAAATGGCGGTCGAGCTGGGCCTGGACCCCGCCCAGGTGCGCCGGGCCAACCTGATCGGCACCGTTCCCTACACCACCGCCTATGCCCAGAAGGTGATGAGCTACGGCCTGCCCGAATGCATCGACAAGGTGGTCGCCGCCTCGGGCTGGAACGAACGGCGCGGCACGCTGGGACGGGGCCGCGGGCTGGGCTTCGCCTGCTCGCACTTCGTGTCCGGCACCTCGACGCCCAAGCACTGGACCGGCGAACCCCATGCCACCGTCAACCTGAAGCTGGATTTCGACGGGTCCATCACCATCCTGACCGGGGCCGCCGACATCGGCCAGGGCTCGAACACGATGGTCGCCCAGGTGGTCGGCGAGGTGCTGGGCGTCGATTGGGGCCGCCTGCGGGTCATCTCGGCCGACAGCGCCCTGACGCCGAAGGATAACGGCTCCTACTCGTCCCGCGTCACCTTCATGGTCGGCAATGCCGGCATCGACGCCGCCCAGTCCCTGAAGAAGATCCTGGTCGAGGCCGCCGCCCGCAAGCTGGACGCCCATCCCTGCGACATCGAGACAGATGGCGAGATCTATCGCGTCGCCGGCGGCCAGGACCCGGGCCTGTCCTTCGCCGAAGTGGCCAAGGCGGCGCTGATCGACACCGGCACCCTGACCGTCAAGGGGACGTTCACCTGCCCGACCGAGTTCATGGGCGACAAGAAGATCAGGGGCAGCGCCATCGGCGCCACGATGGGCTTCTGCTATGCCGCCCAGGTGGTCGAGGCCTCGGTCGACGAGGTCACCGGCAAGGTCACCGCCCACAAGGTGTGGGTGGCCGTCGATGTCGGCCGCGCCCTGAACCCGCTGGCGGTGGAAGGCCAGATCCAGGGCGGCGTCTGGATGGGCATGGGCCAGGCCATGAGCGAGGAAACCCGCTATGACGAAGGCCGCATGATGCACGGCAACCTGCTGGATTACCGGGTGCCGACGATGGCCGAAAGCCCCGACATCGAGGTGTTCATCGTCGAAAGCATCGATCCCAACGGCCCGTTCGGCGCCAAGGAAGCCAGCGAGGGCATGCTGGCCGGTTTCCTGCCGGCGGTGATGGATGCCGTGTGGGATGCCGTCGGCATCCGCCCCGACACCCTGCCGCTGACCCCCGACCGCATCGTCGATTGGCTGGACGCCAGCCAGGAGGCCGCCCAATGAACCTGCTGCCCGATTTCCGCACCCTGCGCCCCGCCACCGCCGCCGAGGCCGCCGCCGCCCTGGCCGGAGCGGGCGCCCGCCCCCTGGCCGGCGGCACCGACCTGCTGCCCAACCTGCGCCGCGGCCTGGGCGAACCCGCCGTCCTGGTCGATCTGTCGGCTCTGCCCGATTTCACCGCCGTCGCCGTCCTGGCCGATGGCGGGCTGCTGATCGGAGCCGGCGCCACACTGGAGGATCTGGCCGCCCATCCAACGGTGCGGAACGATTTCCCGGTCCTGGCCCAGGCGGCCCTGGGGGTGGCCGGACCGACCCACCGCGCCGCCGCCACCCTGGGCGGAAACCTGTGCCAGGACACCCGCTGCATCTTCTACAATCAAAGCGAATGGTGGCGCGAAGGCAACGGCTGGTGCCTGAAGCTGAAGGGCGACAAATGCCATGTGGTGGCGAAAAGCGACCGCTGCTACGCCACCTATCACGGCGACGTCGCCCCCGCCCTGATGGTGCTGGATGCCGCGATCGACATCGCCGGCCCCGCCGCCACCCGCACCGTTCCCGTCGCCGAGCTGTTCGCCGAGAAGGGCGACCGCCACCTGACCCTGGAACCCGGCGAATTCGTCGCCGCCATCCGGGTGCCGCCGCCGTCGGGCTGGCGCAGCGGCTATGAAAAGGCCCGCATCCGCGATGCCGTCGATTTCCCCCTGGCCGGCATCGCCGTGGCGCTGCGCCGCGACGGCGACATCCTGGCCGGCTTGCGGGTGGCCGTCACCGGCACCAATTCCGCCCCGCTGACGGTCGCCGTCCCCGACCTCGTCGGCCGGCCGTGGGATCGGGAGAGCGCCGCCCGGCTGGCCGATGCGGTGCGCAAGACCTCGCTGGTGCTGAAAACCACGGTGATGGGGGCCAAGTACCGCCGCCGGGTCGCCCAGGGACTGGCAACCCGTCTGGCCGCCACCCTGTGGGCGGCGGGATAGGCCGATGTCGCTGGCCGCCATCGGGCACGCCCCCGCCGACGACGGGCAGATCCTGGACGCCGCCGCCGGCTGGCTGGCCGCCGGCGACGCCGTGGTGCTGGCCTGCGTGCTGTCCACCTGGGGCTCGGCCCCGCGCGGCGTCGGCGCCTATATGGCGGTGCGGGAAGACGGTCTGTTCGCCGGGTCGGTCTCCGGCGGCTGCATCGAGGCCGGGCTGGTGGAAGCCGCCCAGGACCTGGACGGCCCGGTCCGGGTGGTGGATTTCGCCGTCGACGACGACACCGCCCGCCGAGCCGGCCTGCCCTGCGGCGGCACCGTCTCGGTGGCGCTGTTCCGCCCCGACGCCGGCCTGCTGGCCCGGTTGGCCGCCTTGCGGAACAGCCGGACCGCCGCCGCCCTGCTGCTGGACCTGACCGACGGCCGCCAAAGCGTGGTGACCGCGGATGCCTGCGCCGACGACGGCATCGCCGCCCGGCTGGCCTCGGGCAGCAGCGGCAGGGCCGCCGACGATCTGTTCGCCCGCATCCACGAGCCGGCCACCGTGCTGGTGGTGGTCGGCGCCGTCCATGTCACCCAGGTCCTGGTGGCGATGGCCGGGCTGGTGGGCATCCGGGTGGTGGTGATCGATCCCCGCCGCAGTTTCGCCACCGCCGAGCGCTTCCCCGGCGCCACCCTGATCTCGCGCCAGCCCGAGGAAGCCCTGCCCGAACTGCCCCTGGATTCCCGCACCGCCATCGTCACCCTGGCCCATGTCGCCGCCCTGGACGACGCCACCCTGATCCGCGGTCTGGCGTCGGAGGCCTTTTACGTGGGGGCGCTGGGCAGCCGCCGCACCCATGCCAAGCGGCTGCAGCGTCTGGCCGGGCTGGGGGTGGCCGCCGCCGGGCTGGCCCGCATCCACGCCCCGGTCGGACTGGACATCGGCGCCGCCAATCCGGCGGAAATCGCCGTGGCGGTGCTGGCCCAGGTCATCGCCGCCCGGCGCGGCAAGCCGTCGCAACGGCCGGGATGACATCCGGCGCAGCGCCACCGCCGCGCACCGCCGCCATCGTCCTGGCCGCCGGCCTGGGCACGCGCATGGGCGGCGGCAAGATGAAACGGGAATGGCAGGGCCGGCCGCTGCCGGCATGGCCGGTGATGGCCGCGATGGCGGCCGGCTGCGACCCGGTGGTGGCGGTGGTCGGCCCCGACCATGCCGGACTGGACCAGCCGCTGATGGCGGCCGGCGCCCGGCTGGTGATCAATCCCGACCCCCAGGCCGGCCTGTCGGCGTCGCTGCGCTGCGGCCTGCCGCTGATCGGCGAGGCCGACAGCCTGCTGGTGCTGCTGGGCGACATGCCTCTGATCCGGGCCGGGCATCTGGCCGCCCTGCGCGAGGCCCTGGACCCGGCACGGGGGCGGACCATCGCCGCCCCCGTCTGCCGGGGACGGCGCGGCAATCCGGTGCTGTTCGACAAGATGCACTTCGCCGCCCTGGCCGCCCTGCGCGGCGATCAGGGTGCCCGGTCCCTGATCCAGGGGCCGCAGACGGTGCTGGTGGAAATGGACGACCCGGCGGTGCTGACCGATGTCGACACGCCCGCCGACTGGTCGGCGCTGCCCTGAGGACCCGGCCTCATACCAACGGCCAATTTCATTGACCGTTGTATGCTCCCTCGCCGGGCGGGCACCTCCGTGCCCTTGGCCGCCGCCGCAATGGCGACTGCCAACGACCATAAGTCAAAGCTTATGGCCGTTGGTATCAGTTGGGCTTGGTGGAGCCGGAAACGGCAGCCGTGGCGGACTCGGCCTGCAACTGCGCGATCTTCTTGCGCATGGCGGCCAGCAGCCCTTCGACCTGACCGCCCGACGACTGGATCACCGAGCTGTATTCCGAACGGTGGGTCTGCGCCATCGAGGCGCCCTCGACCTTGATGTCGAGAACCCGCAGCCCCTCGGGATGCTTGCGCACCCGCCAGCCGACATTGATGGGGTCCAGCCGGTCGCGCTTGATCCGCGATTCCACCTGCACGTCGCCATCGGATTCGGCGGCCACCGACAGGACTTCCAGGGTCTCGCCGGAATAATCCTTGAAACGCCTGGCCCAGGTATAGACCTGGATATCCTCGAACAGCCGGACGAAATCCTTCTGCTGATCGGGAGTGGCGATGCGCCAGTGACGGCCCAGCACCAGCTTGGCGATTTCCGGCAGGTCGAAATTCTCGACGAACAGGGTGCGGAACCGGGTGGTCCGCTCGTCGTCGCTCAGCCCCTTGGCCGCCACGGTGGTCATGGCGGTGTCGGCCAGCCTGACGATGAAATCCCGGGAGGCCTGATCGGCCAGGGCATGACCCGGCGCGGTCACCAGTGCGGCGGACGCCGCGGCGGCGGCAAGAAAGCGGCGGCGGTTCAGCATGGGATCAACGCTTCTCCGCTTCCGGCTTGGCCCGCAGGTCGACGGTGCCGTTCTTGACCTCGGTGGTGCGGATCTGACGGTAGAGCGAGCGCAGCGAGGCGTAATAATCCAGCGATCCCCGCTCGATCTCGTTCAGCTTGTCGAGATAGCGTTCCCGCTTGTCGATGCCGTACATCCCGGTGCGGGTCCAGATGGCCCAATCCTGGCCGACATGGTCCAGGTGCAGGTTGAGCGGGTCGACCAGCCATTCGGCGGCCAGACCGACGAAATCGCGGGGATTGGACGGCCCCAGGATCGGAAACACCAGATAGGGGCCTTCGCCGATGCCCCAGACCGCGAAGGTCTGGCCGAAATCCTCGTCATGATAAGGAATGCCGCCCGAGGCGGCGATGTCGAACAGACCGACGGCGCCGAAGCCGGTATTGAAGGCGAACCGCATGGCGGTCTGGACGGCGCGGTCGGGCTCGCCCTGCAGCAGGTCGTTGGCGAAGATCACCGGGCTGCGCAGGTTGTTCAGGAAATCGCGGACGCGTTCGCGGCCGAACGGCGGCACGACGGCGCGATAGCCCTGGGCCAGCGGCTTCAGCATGGCCCGGTCGACCACCTGATTGAATTCGAAGATCGCCCGGTTCATCGGCTCAAGCGGATCGTTCAACTGCTCGAACTCGGCGACGGATTCCTTGTCGTCGGCGGGCGGCGGCGTGGCGCAGCCGGCGACCAGGGTCAGCGACAGCAGCGAAACGGCGATGCGGGTCAGCGCGGCGCGGGGAATGAAGGTTGGCATGTCGATTCTTCGGATACCCTGGATGACCTTCGTTGTATACGGGCTTGCGCATCGCGGCACAAGCGACGGATGCCGACGGCTCCCGACCCCTTCCAGGTAGCACAGTCCCAATCGGAACACCAGTGGGCACGGGACGCCCGGTCGGGATTCGTGGCAGGGACGGCACGCTTCGGCAAGCGGCGCGGCATTTTTGCTTCTGCTTCGCATAAAGATATGTTTATATCTTTCGAGATCGCGACACGAGATGAGGTGCCCGGTGGAGAAGGTTCTGGCAGGTCTGCGCGCAGCGGCGGAGCCGACGCGGTTGCGTCTGCTGTCGCTGCTGGCCCTGGGCGACCTGACCGTCAGCGAACTGACCCATATCCTGGGGCAAAGCCAGCCGCGCGTGTCGCGCCACCTGAAGCTGATGTGCGATTCCGGCCTGCTGGACCGCTTTCCCGAAGGGGCCTGGGTGTTCTATCGCGTCGCCGCCGCCGGGGTCGGGGCAGATCTGGCCCGCACCCTGCTGCCGCTGCTGCCGCCCGACGACGCCACCCTGGGCCTGGACCGCCAGCGCCTGGATGCCGTCCGGGCGGCGCGGGCGGCACGGGCGCAGACCTATTTCACCGAAAACGCCTCGCGCTGGGACCGCATCCGTTCGCTGCAGGTCGACGATTCCCTGGTCGAGCGCGCCCTGGTCCAGGCCTTCGCCGGCCGCGCCGTCGCCGATCTGGTCGACATGGGCACCGGCACCGGCCGGGTGCTGGAAGTGCTGGCCCCCCACGTCCGGCACGGCGTCGGCATCGACCTGTCGCGCGAAATGCTGGCGGTGGCCCGCGCCAACCTGGAACGGGCCGGCTGCCGGCATTGCATGGTGCGCCAGGGCGATATCACCCAGTTGCCGCTGGCCGACGGATCGGCCGACGCCGTCACCATCCATCAGGTGCTGCATTACGCCGCCGACCCCGCCGCCGTGGTGGCCGAAGCCGCCCGCGTGCTGCGCCCCGGCGGGCTGCTGGTGGCCGTCGACCTGGCGCCGCACGACCTGGAAATGCTGCGCGACCAGCATGCCCACCGCCGCCTGGGCTTTTCCGACGCCGAGGTGGCCGGCTGGTTCGCCGCCGCCGGCCTTGTTCCCGACGGCCAGTCCCGGCTGGCCGGCGATCCGCTGACCGTCGTGCTGTGGCGGGCGGTGAAGTCTTGACATGAAGGAGTCCGCATTGGTCAATCCCGTTCTTCCCATCGCCGCCCGGCCGGCGCGGCCGGTCAACGTGTCCTTCGAGTTCTTCCCGCCCAAGACCGAGAAGATGCAGCAGACCCTGTGGGACTGCGTCAAGCGGCTGGAGCCCCTGGCCCCCAGCTTCGTTTCCGTCACCTACGGCGCCGGCGGCACCACGCGCGAGCGCACCCACGAAACCGTGGTCCGCATCGCCCGCGAGACCAGCCTGAAGCCGGCGGCGCACCTGACCTGCGTCGGCCATGTCCAGGGCGAGGTCGACGACATCGCCCGGCGCTATTGGGATGAAGGCATCCGCCATATCGTGGCGCTGCGCGGCGACGCCCTGGAGGGCACCGGCCCCTATCGCCCCACCCCCGGCGGCTATGCCTATGCCGTCGATCTGGTCCGCGGACTCAAGCGCATCGCCGATTTCGAGATCTCGGTGGCCGCCTATCCCGAAATGCACCCCGACGCGCCGTCGGCCCGCTTCGACCTGGACAATCTGAAGGCCAAGGTCGATGCCGGCGCGACCCGGGCCATCACCCAGTACTTCTTCGACGTCGACCATTATTTCCGCTTCCGCGACCGCGCCGTCGCCGCCGGCATCGCCGTGCCGATCGTGCCGGGCATCCTGCCGGTGACTAACTTCGCCCAGGTACGGAAATTCTCGGCCGCCTGCGGCGCCAGCGTGCCCGACTGGATGGCCACCCTGTTCGAGGGGCTGGACGACGACCCGGAAACCCGCCGGCTGGTGGCCGCCACCGTCGCCGCCGAGCAATGCCGCGCCCTGGCCGCCGACGGCGTGTCGGATTTCCATTTCTACACCCTGAACCGCGCCGACCTGGCCTATGCGATTTCGCATATCCTGGGGGTGCGGCCGCGCTGAGCGGTCCCCCCGTCGCGGTTTGACGTTCTTTCAAGGAAACGACCATGAGCAATATTCTCGACCATCTGTCCGACCGCGTCCTGTTGTGCGACGGCGGGACCGGCGCGCTGGTGCAGGCGATGAACCTGTCGGTGGAGAAGGACTTCCTGGGTCTGGAGAACTGCACCGAGATCCTGGTGCAGTCGCGCCCCGACGTCATCCGCGGCATCCACGCCCGCTATTTCGAGGCCGGCGCCGACATGGTCGAGGCCGACACCTTCGGCGCCAGCCCGGTGACGCTGGCGGAATTCGGCATCGCCGGCAGGGCGTTCGACCTGAACCGCGCCGCCGTCGAGCTGGCCTGGGAAGCCGCCGAGCCGTTCAAGGCCGACGGCCGCGCCCGCTTCGTGCTGGGGGCCATCGGTCCGGGCACCAAGCTGCCGAGCCTGGGCCATATCGGCTATGACGAGCTGGAGGCCGCCTACGTCACCCAGGCCGCCGGCCAGATCGCCGGAAACGTTTCCGCCTTCCTGGTGGAAACCTGCCAGGACCCGCTGCAGATCAAGGCCGCCGTCAACGGCTGCAAGATCGCCTGCGCGGACGCCGGCCGGGATGTTCCCATCCTGGTGCAGGTCACGGTCGAGACCACCGGCACCTTGCTGGTCGGCGCCGACATCGCCGCCGCCACCACCGTGGTGCAGTCGCTGAACGTCGCCAGCATGGGCCTGAACTGCGCCGCCGGCCCGCAGGAAATGCTGGAGCACGTCAAGTGGCTGGTGGAAAACTGGCCGGGCTTCATCTCGATCCAGCCCAATGCCGGCCTGCCGGAGCTGGTGGACGGCGCCACCCGCTATCCGCTGCTGCCCGACGAACTGGCGGTGTGGCACGAACGCTTCGTCGGCATGGGCGTCAACCTGCTGGGCGGCTGCTGCGGCACCCGGCCCGAACACATCGCAGCCACCCACGCCATGCTGAACCGCATCGGCTCGGGCAAGCGGCCGGCGCCGGCCCGGCGGTCGGTGCATTGGGTGCCGTCGGTGGCCTCGCTGTATTCGCAGGTGCCGCTGCGCCAGGAAAACGCCTTCCTGGCCATCGGTGAACGCTGCAACGCCAACGGATCGAAGAAGTTCCGCGACCTGCAGGATGCCGAGGACTGGGACGGCATCGCCGCGATGGCCCGCGAGCAGGTCAAGGAAGGCAGCCACACCCTGGACGTCTGCACCGCCTTCGTCGGCCGCAACGAGGTCCGCGACATGTCGGAAGTGGTGGGCCGCCTGCGCGGCGCCGTCACCGCGCCGCTGGTCGTCGATTCCACCGAACTGCCGGTGCTGGAAGCGGCGCTGAAGCTGTATGGCGGCAAGGCGATCCTGAATTCCATCAATTTCGAGAACGGCGAGAAGGACGCCGAGGACCGGCTGCGTCTGGCCCGCAAGTTCGGCGCCGCCGTGGTGGCCCTGACCATCGACGAGGACGGCATGGCCAAGGATGCCGACGCCAAGCTGCGGATCGCCCGGCGGCTGTACGAGTTCGCCGTGGTCAAGCACGGCCTGCCGGCGTCCGACCTGCTGTTCGACCCCCTGACCTTCACCATCTGCACCGGCAACGAGGACGACCGCAAGCTGGGCGTCGAAACGCTGGACGCCATCGGGCGCATCGCCAGCGACCTGCCCGAATGCGGCATCGTGCTGGGACTGTCCAACATCTCGTTCGGCCTGAAGCCGGCGGCGCGGCAGGTGCTGAATTCGGTGTTCTGCGACCATGCGGTCAGGCGCGGCATGACCGGGGCCATCGTCCACGTCTCGAAGATCGTGCCGCTGCACACCATCCCCGCCGACGAGGTCAAGGCCGCCGAAGACCTGATCTTCGACCGCCGCGCCCCGGCCTATGACCCGCTGCAGGCTCTGATCGCCCTGTTCGGCGACCGCAAGGCGGCCGACAACAAGAAGGAACTGCCGGCCGCGATCGAGGACCGCCTGAAGCAGCGGATCGTCGACGGCGACCGCACCGGCCTGGACGACGACCTGTCCCTGGCGATGGCCGAGGGCTGGAAGCCGCTGTCCATCATCAACGACCTGCTGCTGGACGGCATGAAGGTGGTGGGTGAACTGTTCGGGTCGGGCAAGATGCAGTTGCCCTTCGTGCTGCAATCGGCCGAAACCATGAAGGCCGCCGTCTCCTGGCTGGAGCCGCACATGGACAAAGCCGAAGGCCAGGCCAAGGCCACCATCGTGCTGGCCACCGTCAAGGGCGACGTCCACGACATCGGCAAGAATCTGGTGGACATCATCCTCACCAACAACGGCTACAAGGTGATGAACATCGGCATCAAGCAGCCGGTGGGCGACATCATCAAGGCGGTGCGCGAACACAAGGCCGATGCTGTGGGCATGTCCGGCCTGCTGGTCAAGTCCACGGTGATCATGAGGGAAAACCTGGAAGAGATGACCGCCGCCGGCCTGGATCTGCCGGTCCTGCTGGGCGGCGCCGCCCTGACCCGGCGCTATGTCGAGGAAGATTGCCGCACCGCCTACGGATCGGGCCGGGTGGCCTATGCCCGCGACGCCTTCGACGGGCTGGATCTGATGCGCAAGGTGGCCGACGGCAGCTTCGACGCCCTGGTCCAGGCCCGCGCCGCCGGCCCGAAACCGGGCAACAGCAAGCGGATCGGCCAGCCGGCGGCGGATTCCGCCCAGCGCCCCGTCGATTGGGACGAGATCAACCTGCGCCGGGCCGAACTGCACAGGGATGTGCCGCCCCCGGTCCCGCCGTTCTGGGGGGCCAGGGTCATCGAGCAGGTGCCGCTGCAGAATCTGGCGCCGTTCCTGAACGAGACCATGCTGTACCAGTTCCACTGGGGCTACAGGAAGCAGGGCCGGTCGCTGGAGGAGTTCAAGGCCTGGGGGGCCAAGGAGCTGAAGCCCATCGCCCTGGACCTGCTGAAGCGGTGCGCCAAGGAGGAAATCCTGAAGGCCCAGGCCGTCTACGGATATTGGCAGGCGGCCAGCGACGGCGACGCCGTGGTGCTGTTCGCCGCCGACGGCACCTCCGAGGTCGCCCGCTTCGCCTTCCCCCGCCAGGCCCGCGACGGCGGCCTGAGCATCGCCGACTTCTTCCGCCCGGCAGGCGACGGCCGGCGCGACGTCATCGGCCTGCAGGTGGTGACGATGGGCAAGCGGGCCACCGAAGTGGCGCAGGACTGGTTCAAGGCCGACAGGTACCAGGATTACCTGTACCTGCACGGCCTGTCGGTCGAGATGGCCGAGGCGATGGCCGAATATGTCCACAAGCGCATCCGCGCCGAACTGGGCTTCGCCGCCGAGGATGCCGCCGACATGGACCGCCTGCTGAAGCAATCCTATCGCGGTTCGCGCTTCTCGTTCGGCTATCCGGCCTGCCCGCGCATCGAGGACCAGAAGCAGCTGCTGGCCCTGCTGGGGGCCGAACGCATCGGCGTCACCCTGTCCGACGAATTCCAGCTGGAGCCCGAACAGAGCACCAGCGCCATCGTCACCGTCCATCCCCAGGCGAAGTATTTCAGCGTCTGACCGCCGCTTCCCGCACCCCCTTGCGCCGCCGCCCGGCGGCACAGGGCCGCCCCCAGGGCGATCGCCTTTGGCGATCACCCTGGGGGCGGCCACGATGGGGCTTGTTTATTTTCCGTGAAACACCATACCATTCGCCATAGGCCATTGCGGCAGGAGCCCCGGTGACGTTCGACCCCCGCACACTGATCGCCGTTGTTGCCCTTGCCAGCACGATGATGGGCTTCGCCCTGTGGGCGATCCTGGGGCTGCGCAGGGAAAAAGGCGTCGGGCTGTGGATCTTGTCGCTGTTCCTGATTGCGATCGCCGTCGGCAGCATCCTGATCCAGGGCATCCAGTCGTCGCCCTGGTTGCTGACGGGGCGCACGGCCCTGCTGGGTCTGGCATACGGCCTGCGCTATTACGCCCTGTGCCTGTTCTTCTCGGCCCCGCGCCGGCCCCTGCTGCTGTACGGCCCGGCCGCCATCGAGGCGCTGGTGATCGTGTCGTTTCCGGCGCACCCCGTTACCGCCATCGCCATCGTCGATCTGATCCGCTTCCTGCAGCACCTGCTGCTGGTCCTGGTGGTCCTGCAGTACGGGTCGGTCCGGCGCGACCCGGCCCAGATCGTCATGATCGCCGGGCTGGGCCTGCTGGCCGCCATTTTCGCCTGCCGCGGGGTTCCCGCCCTGCTGGACCCCGGGCTGTTCTCGTCGTTGTCCTCGACCAGCATGATGCAGTCGATGACCTGGCTGGCCTCGTTCGTCGGCACCATCCTGAGCTCGTTCGCCCTGGTCCTGATGTACCGCCACAAGGCCGAGCAGGACTTGCGCCGCGCCAATGACGCGCTGAACGTCAAGGCCGGACAACTGGCCCCCTCCAACGCCGAACTGGAGCAGTTCGCCTATGTCGCCTCGCACGATCTGCGCCAGCCGCTGCGCATGGTGTCCGGCCATCTCGGCATCCTGGAACGGCGGTTCGGGCAGTCCCTGACCCAGGAGGCACGGGAATTCCTGGGCTTTGCCGTGGACGGCGCCAGGCGGATGGACCGGCTGATCGTCGACCTGCTGGAATATGCGCGCCTGGGGCGCGACAACAAGCCGCACCGGCCGGTGGATCTGGCCGCCGTCCTGGCGGAAACCGCCGCAATCCTTGAGCCCGCCCGCGCCGAGGCCGGCGCCGAAATCGTCATCGCCGCCGGCCTGCCCGCCGTTTCGGGCGATGCCGACGAACTGGTGCGCCTGTTCCAGAATCTGATCGGCAATGCCCTGAAGTACCGGCATCCGCTCCGGACGGCACGCATTGACGTCTCGTGCCGGAACGAAACCGGCGGCTGGATCATCCGGGTCCAGGACAATGGCACCGGCATCCGCCCCGAAGACCGCGAACGCGCCTTCCTGATCTTCCAGCGCATGGTCGGGCCGGACGCCTGCGAAGGAACCGGCATCGGTCTGGCCATCTGCAAGAAGATCGTCGAATCCCACGGTGGACGGATCTGGATCGAGGACGGGGCGGACGGCGGCACGGCGGTTTGCCTGTGGCTGCCCCGGCCGTAGATTTCCGTCCGGGGCAATCCCCCCTTGGTCGTTCATGGAATTTATGCAAATCTGCCCCGGCTGATTTCGCCGCCGGTCAAAGCCCCTCGGAATGGACATGATCCCCACCAATTGCCGAAATTGCCGCGACCGGGCCGCCTGGTTCGACATGGTCGTCGCCCTGGCGCTGGCCGTGTTCAAGACCGTGCTGGGGGCCTTGAGCGGCAGCATGGCGCTGCAGGCCCATTCGCTGCATTCCTTCGGCGACTTCCTGACCAAGGGCATCACCCTGGCCAGCGTCAAGCTGTCCAGCCGTCCGCCCAATGCCGCGTTTCCCTATGGTTTCGGCAAGATCCAGTTCCTGTCGGCCACCTTCATCGGTCTCAGCCTGACCGGCGGGGCGCTGGCGATGCTGTGGTACAACGTCAGCCACCTGGGCTCCGGCCACGTTCAGGTCCCCGAGATCTGGGCGGTGTTCGCCGCCATGCTGTCCGCCGTCACCGCCGAACTGATGCACCGCTACCTCCGCTGCGTCGGAACACAGACCAACAGCCCGGCCATCATGGCCGCGGCGGCGGACAATCGCGGGGACGCCTATTCGTCCCTGGCCGTCCTGGCCGGCATCGTGCTGTCCATCCTGGGCTGGAGCTCCGCCGACCATCTGGCCGCGATCGTCGTGTCGCTGCTGGTGCTGAAGATCGGCGCCGCCATCGTGTGGGACAGCGTCCACGGCCTGATGGACGGCGCCATCCCGCCCCATCGCATCGCCGAAATCCGGGATCTGGTCGAAGCCGACTATTCCTCGGTGAAGGTGACCGCCGCGCGGGGACGCCGCATGGGCGAAGCCTGGGAAATCGACCTGACGGTGTTGCCGGCCCACCACCTGACCATCGATGAATGGCACGGCCTGGAGCAGGACATGACGATCCGGATTTCCCGGGAAATC
>Ga0172373_10002714_pt1 | contig 26741 bp, 22 predicted proteins | sample Lak10m_2_FD_114546 | JGI IMG/M metagenome (GOLD analysis project Ga0172373, IMG submission 114546) | Freshwater microbial communities from Kabuno Bay, South-Kivu, Congo - kab_092012_10m | ecosystem: Environmental > Aquatic > Freshwater > Lake | place: Democratic Republic of the Congo...
TATTTTCATTTGATTTTCAAAATCAAACGAAGCTTCAGTATTGTAGTTTGTTGTTAATTTTAACTTTTCACCAATTTTTCCTACAAGGTTTAATTGAACCTTCATGTTAAAATCGAAATTGGTTATTTTTCTTTGTCGAACAGGAATAGCAGGATTTCCATTTTTATTGGTTACCAAACCAAAAGAAAGTTCAGCCGAACCATTTGGTCGAATATCAACAGTATTACCACCAAAAATACGATCAAACAATTCGCCGCCAACAGTAAGCTTTGGAATGAGTTGATTCGGTTTTGTTTGAGCATTTGGATCTTCTGCCTTGATTCGAGATTTGAAATAACTTTTTACCTGCTGTTTAAACATATAATCCTGATATTCTTCATCAGTCATGTATGTTGTAGGTCTAAAACTTTGATTTCCAATTTTTTGTTCAAATAAAAACTGGTTAGTTGTTGGGTCGTAAACGGTATTGTTTTTAATGTTTTCAGCCCCATTTAATTCTAATGGGTGATTGTTTTGATAAACTGGTTCGTAAAATCCGTTATTGTGTATTGGATAATGTAATTTGCTCGTATCAATTTGTGGGCTATCAACAGGAAATATTAAACTGTTATCTTGTTGATTAGCATGAAGTTTTGGTTTTGGAACGGATGAATCAGCATTAGAATTAGTAACAACTGAAAGGAGCGAAAGTGAGAGTACACTTACTAAAGAATATTTCAACCCGAGTTTCAACTTATAGATTCTTGAGCGCTGCTTTTACTAAATTTTCTACATTATCACTGGTAACGCCAAGTTGTTTAATGGCTTTTTCAATAGCTTTTTCAGCCATTTGTTTACTGAAACCTAACATTACAAGAGCCATTAACGCCTCTTCCTTGTTTTTATTGTAAACAGGTGTTAAAATTTGGGATATTCCGCCTTCGTGTTTGCCTAATTTTCCTTTTAGGTCAACTACAATTCGTTGTGCAGTTTTTTCACCAATTCCTTTAATGCTTTTCAAAAGTGCAACATTAGCTGTATTTACAGCCCCTGTAATTTCCATTGGAGAAAGTGATGAAAGCATAAGTAAAGCGCTTGATCCGCCAACTCCGGAAACAGAAATCAACTTTCTGAAAAGTTCTCTTTCATCTCCTTCAAAAAAGCCGTACCATTTTGGATTATCATCTCTGACATACACTTGCTCAGTGAATAATTTACACTCACTCAAATCATTTATTTTAGAAAATGTATTTAGCGAAATGTTTAAAGTGTAACCAATTCCGTTTGCTTCCAAAGTAGCAAAGGCAGGATTTTTCTCTACAATTTTTCCGGAAATAAAACTAATCATTCTTTAATGTTTGTTTTGAGCGTCAATAACAGCAATGGTAATCATGTTCATGATTTCACGAACCGAACTTCCTAGTTGTAGTACATGTACCGGTTTTTTTAATCCCATCAAAACAGGACCAATTGCCTCTGCACCACCTAATTCCTGCATTAGTTTATAGGAAATATTACCAGATGCTAGGTTAGGGAAAATTAATGTATTTACATTCTTGTCTACCAGAGTAGAAAAAGGAAATTGCTCTTTTAATAAATTGTTATTAACTGCGAAATTTGCTTGTAAATCTCCATCTACGATTAAGCCAGGGTAATCATTGTGTAAAATTTTAACCGCTTTTGCAACTTTACTTGGCGTATCACCTGGAGCAGAACCAAAATTGGTATAGGATAACATAGCAATGCGAGGTGTGAAATTGAATTGTTTTACAGTTTTAGCTGTTAAGGTTGTTATTTCAACCAATTCTTCAGCCGTTGGGTCAACATTCATGGTACAATCGGCTAAAAAGAACGGACCTTTTTTAGTCATTAAAATGTACAAACCGGCTACTCTTGTATTACCATCTTGAACACCAATACATTGTAATGCAGAGGTAATAGGTTGAGAATATTTTCTGGTTAACCCGGAGATCATTGCATCAGCATCACCGGTTTCTACCATCATGGCTCCATAATAATTTCGTTCGCGCATTAATTTGGTGGCATCAAAAAGGGTAACTCCTTTTCTTTGTCTCTTTTTCCACATTAATTCGCCGTAAGTTGCCCTTTTTGATTCTTCAACTTTTTCTTTTGGATCGATGATAGGAACATCTTGTAACTCCAAATGATGTTCAGCGATTAATGCTTCAATGCGTTCTCGGTTTCCTAAAAGGATTGGTTTTGCAATTCCTTCGTCTTTAGCTACCTGAGCGGCTTTAAGTATTTTATAATTATCTGCCTCTGCAAAAACAACACGCTTTGGATTGGATTTTGCTTTTGTAGTTAACGAACGAACCAATTTATTGTCTTTACCTAATCGGTTCTCTAATTCTAATTTATAGGCTTCCCAATCGGAAATCGATTTTTTAGCAACACCTGATTCAATTGCCGCTTTTGCAACTGCCGGAGAAACTGTCCAAATTAATCGATTATCAATAGGTTTTGGAATAATGTATTCCGGACCGAAAGATAAATTTTTAGAATTGTATGCAATATTTACATAATCAGGAACAGGTTCTTTGGCTAAACTTGCAATGGCATAAACGGCAGCCAATTTCATGGCTTCGTTAATTTGAGTTGCACGCACATCCAATGCTCCTCTAAAAATAAAAGGGAAACCCAACACATTGTTTACCTGATTAGGATGATCGCTTCTTCCGGTAGCAACAATAATATCTTTTCTTGCAGAAATGGCTTCCTCATAAGAAATTTCTGGAGTTGGATTGGCAAGTGCAAAAACAATACAATTGCTTGCCATTTTCTGTATCATTTCCTTTTTCAAAATGTTACCTTTTGATAAACCAAGAAAAACATCTGCGCCTACTAAGGCTTCTTCTAAAGAACTAACATTTGTTCTGTTGGAAGCAAAGAATTTTTTTTGTTCATCTAAATCAGTTCGTTCAATAGTAATTGGTCCTTTGCTGTCAAACATTAAAATGTTTTCTTTCTTCACACCAACACCAACATATAATTTTGCACAAGAAATAGCGGAGGCACCAGCACCGTTAATTACGATTTTGATTTCCTCCATTTTTTTACCCGAAATTTCTACGGCATTTAATAAACCTGCAGCAGAGATAATTGCAGTTCCATGTTGGTCATCGTGCATTAACGGAATATCGAGCTCTTCCTTAAGTCTTCGTTCAATTTCAAAGCATTCAGGTGCTTTGATATCTTCTAAATTAATTCCACCAAAGGTTGGGGCAATTGCTTTAACAGTTTGCACGAACAAATCAATGTTTTTGGCATCTACTTCGATGTCAAAAACATCAATGTCTGCAAATATTTTAAACAATAATCCTTTTCCTTCCATTACCGGTTTTGAAGCCAATGGCCCAATATCACCCAAACCTAATACTGCAGTACCATTTGAGATAACTGCCACTAGATTTCCTTTTGTGGTGTATTTATAAACATCCTCCGGATTTTCTGCTATTTCCAAGCAGGGTTCTGCAACTCCGGGAGAGTAGGCGAGAGTTAAGTCGCGTTGAGTACTGTAGGGTTTGGTTGGTATAACCTCAATTTTTCCTGGTTTGCCTTGCGAATGATAATCTAAGGCATCCTTTTTTCTGAAATCTGTCATAATATTAAATAGAACTTACGAAAATAGTTAATTCTACTTAAATACACAATGTATTAAATATCACGCAGGGTATTCTACAAAATTTCGAGGTGTTTCGTATAAACGGATTTGTAATTCGAGATCTTGATCGATTTTTGGACGTAAAATTTCAAAGATAATCCGTGCAATATTTTCTGCTGTAGGGTTGAGGTTTTTAAATTCAACAGTATCCAGGTTTAAATTTTTATGGTCAAAACGTTCTTCAATTTCTGATTTGATTAATGAACTTAATACTTTTGTATCAATAACATAACCCGTTTCGGGTTTTATAAAGCCGGTAACTTTTACAATTAAATCGTAGTTGTGACCATGAAAACTTGGATTATTGCATAATCCAAAAACTTCATCGTTTTTTTCGTTAGACCAGTTAGGATTTGTTAGTCGGTGAGCAGCATTAAAATGTGCTTTCCTGAAAACTGAAGTTTTGTATGTTGTCATTATCTGAAAATAGTTAAGTAACCTTTAAAAATTTTGTTGTCTTTTTTTGTGTCAAAAATATAATAGTACGTTCCTGCAGGCAAATCATTGCCTAAATACTTACCTCCCCAATTATTTTTATAATTTACTGAACTAAAAACTTCTTGTCCGTATCGGTTAAAAATTTGCACCCTGTTTTCTGGATATTTTTCAAGATTTCCTATAAACCAAAAATCGTTGTCGCCATCACCATTAGGTGAAATGCTATTGTAAAAAACCAAATCTTCACTCGGAATAACTTCAACTTTTACGTAATCAAGATACTTACATCCAAATTGATCGGTAATCGTAAGCATGAAGTTAGAAGTTACTTTTGGAGAAACATCCGGGTTAAAACTAGTATTGTAATTTACGGAACTGCTTGCCGACCACCACTGATAAAGTAAGGAAGAATCTTTTGGCGTTGCATGTAGGGTAATTGTTTCGCCTTCTTTCATGCTGGTATCAATTCCTGCACTTATTGTTAAATCATGAACTATTACAGTTACTTCATCAGTTTTTGTACCGCATTCGGGTGAAATTATTTGTAAAGTATAATTTGTTGTAGAAATAGGTAAAGCATTTACTTGTGGTGAGGTGGAGTCGTTCAATCCAATTTCAGGACTCCATTTAAAAGTGTATGGATTTGAATAGTTGAGGTTATTTCCTAATAGTACTGGGTTTACCGCATCATGACATAACTCTTTGTCAGGGCCGGCGTTCATTTTAACGATATCATTAATCCAAATATTTACAGTATCACTTGCTGTTGAATCTCTAGAATCTTTTACAAATAACGTATAGGTTATAGCAGTAGATAGCGTTACAGTTGGATTGAGTGCGGTTACGGAATTTAATCCCGTTGCAGGGGACCATAATATAGTGTAGGGCGGAACACCTCCTGAAATTGAAGGATTTCCACCTATTGTAGTTGAAATAGTTGGACAAACTACTTTGTCTTGTCCCGCATCAGCAATTGGCTGCGATTTAATAGCAGTTGAGTTTATTAAAATTAGAAATAATAGAAATATAAAAGTTTTTTGCATATTTTACTATAACCAACGTGGCACAAAAATAGAAATTGGGTCGACTAAAGATAATTAATTGTAATAATAATTTAGTTCTACGCAGGAATATTATCAGGAAGTAATTCTATGAATTTTTTTGTAACAACTTCCATTTTATCAATAGATTTACCACCTGCTGCATTTTTATGTCCGCCACCACTAAAGTGTTTTCTGGCAAACACATTTACATCAAATTTTCCTTTGCTTCTAAATGATATTTTAATTACTCCGTCTCTTTCAGCAAAGAAAGCAGATAATTTAATACCTCTTATTGATAAAGGATAATTTACAACTCCTTCGGTATCGCCACGCTGAAAATTAAACTGATCTTGTTCTTTTTGACTTAATGAAATTAAAGCAGCATGATATTGAGGGAAAACCTGCATTTTTTCTGATAAACAATAACCAAGCAATTTCAATCGATTTTCAGTATTATCGTCATGGACAGCATTATAAATATCTGAATGATTGATGCCTTTTTCAATTAAATCAGCGGCAATTTTATGAGTTTTAGCACTTGTAGATGGAAATCGAAAACCACCGGTATCAGTTAAAATTCCGGTATAAATACAAGTTGCAATTTTAGTATTGATAAGTTTTTTCCCTTTTAAAATTGAGATGAATTCATAAATCAATTCACAGGTTGAAGAAGCATGAACATCATGATAATACAACTGGGCATAATTTTCCGGCTGTTGATGATGATCAATCATAATTTTAATGCAGGGATTTTTAACAATCACTTTTCCTAATTCTTCAATTCGGCTTACTGCATTAAAGTCGAGTGTAAAAATCAAATCTGATTTTTCAATAAAACTTTCAGTTTTTTTACGTTCGAAAGAATGATTTAAAACTTCTTTATTACCGGGCAACCATTTCAAAAATCCCGGGTAATCATTTGGGACAATAACTTTTACTTTTTTATTAAGCAACTTTAGAAAATGATAAAGCGCTAACGACGAACCCATAGCATCTCCATCGGGGCTCCAATGTGTAACAATAGATATGCAATTAGCTTTATCTATTGCTTTTTTAAACTGTGAAGCGGTATTTTTTTGCATTTAATTAGTTGTTAGTTAACACTTCGCCTGATAATTCTTTTGAACGTAAGGTTGCCTTTTCAATTCCTTTAATAATATTTTCGTTTACAAATGTAGAATTATAATGGTTCAAAGCAGCTTCAGTTGTTCCACCTTTTGAAGCCACAGTTTTAATGAGTTCTGCAGTTTTTTTAGAACTTTTATCCAGCATTTCGGCAGCACCTACAAGCGTTTGTTTTACCAGTATTTCTGCCATTTCAGGATTCATACCTAATTGGGTTGCAGCTTCAATCATTTGTTGCGCAAGGTAAAAAAAGTAAGCCGGACCACTTCCGCTTAAAGCAGTAACTGCATCCAATAAATCTTCTTGATCTGTTTCTAAAATTTTTCCAGTTAACGAAATAAATTCTTTTACCTGATTTTCTTGAATTTCATTTAATCCTTTGCTCATGCAAAAAACAGTCATTCCTTTTCCGTATAAAGCAGGTGCATTAGGCATTGCCCTAACAATGTGTGGATGTTCTAAACTTTTCTTTAAAAATTCAATTGTAATACCTGCCATAATGCTAATTACAACAGCACCGGATTTTACATTTCCTTTTAAATGAACTGATAAATCAGAGAAATCTTGTGGTTTAACAGCAAGCAAAATTAAATCAGCATCATTGAATGTTGAACAACCCGGAATTTCAACTATACCAATGTTTTTTTGACATAATTCGTTTCTTCTGTCTTCGTTTTTTTCTATCAGTAGTAAATTTTCTTTTTTTACCCAGTTTCCCTCTAGTAAAAACTGGGCATAAATTAAACCCATGTTACCACAACCAACAATACACAAATTCATGATTTATCATTTAAGAGCATGAAATTAATAAATGTGCTTTAAATGAAATAATTATAATTGATTCATTTTAAAAATAAATTATACTTTAATCCATTTATTTAATTTAAATACCTTTGTTTTGTGAGTGATTTTGATCCCGAAATATTTTCAGAAATAAAGGACGATTCATTTTTTGAAAAACTTGCTTTAAAAGCATTTCATTATCAATTCAATAACAATAAAGTATATCAGGAATTTGTAAATCATTTGAAAATAAAACCAAATGAAGTAAGATGTTTAAAAGACATTCCTTTTTTGCCTATTCAACTTTTTAAATCGCATTACATCTCTGCAAAAAATACACAACAACATGTATTTACAAGCAGTGGAACAACAGGAATTAAAACATCCAATCATTATGTCTATGATTTAAACATATATAGTAAAAGTTATTTAAATGCCTTTCAGTATTTTTTCGGTGATATTAGTAATTACTGTATTTTAGCCTTGCTGCCCTCATACTTAGAAAGAAAAGGTTCTTCTTTGGTATATATGGTGGATGATTTAATAAAAAAATCCAATCATTCTTTAAGTTCTTTTTACATTTATAATATTGATGAATTAATTAAGGTAATTCATCAATTGAAAAAGCAAGACCAAAAAACAATTTTGTTAGGAGTTAGTTACGCTTTGCTTGATTTGGCTGAGCAAAATGTAAAACTGAACGATAACTTTTTTGTTATGGAAACCGGAGGAATGAAAGGAAAAAGACAGGAAATGGTGAAACAGGAATTGCATGATGTTTTGAAAAAAGGATTTGGTGTTAATACAATTTATTCTGAATACGGAATGACCGAATTATTATCACAAGCTTATAGCAAAGGAGAAGGAATTTATGTTACACCACCTTGGATGAAAATTTTGATTTCTGAATTAACTGATGTACGTCATTTTTTAGAAAAAGGTCAATCTGGAGTGATTAATGTAATCGATTTGGCAAATTGGTATTCCTGTCCATTTATAACAACACAAGATTTAGGAAAAAAAACTGGTAATAATCAGTTCGAAATTATTGGTAGGATTGATAATAGTGATTTAAGAGGTTGTAATTTACTTATACAATGAAAATAATATTTAAAACTGTTTTTATTTGCCGTTTTTTGGCGTTGTTTTTCATTAATCATTGTTACGCTCAAAATGTTGATATTAAACTACTTTCGACGATACATGCTGATAGTTCAAAATTTGGGGATAAGGTTTCTGTTTTTTTATCAAAATCTGCCGCACCTTTAGCGGCTGCAAATCCTATTATACTTTTTGTTGCTGGAGTTGTAAATAAAAATGAAAAATTAAAGAGAGAAGCTTACCGGTCAGCAATTTCCTTATCAATTAATACCGGATTTACAGTAGGTTTAAAATATGCTGTAAATAGAAAGCGACCTTTTGTGACTTATCCGGATAAACTAAATCCTAAGGCACATGTTGGCCCATATTCATTTCCATCTGGTCATACATCTACAGCTTTTTCAATGGCTACATCATTAACTTTAGCAACCAAAAAATGGTATATTGCGGCACCTGCTTATTTATGGGCTTCAGGTGTTGCTTATTCCAGAATGTACTTAGGTGTTCATTATCCAAGTGATTTGTTAGGAGGCATTATTGTGGGTGTAGGTACTTCATTATTAACTTGGAAAATTGATCAATATTTCCTTTCAAAGCAAAAGTAAAACCAAAAGCTTTTATCGCTTTAATTTAACAATAAAAAAAATAACTTTTAACAATGAATATTAGTTAAATTTGAAGTTTACTTTTCAGTTTACTATTGTAACTGAAGAGGCGAAGCTTTAAATAAAAATTCCTTGAAAAAAATTAAATTATTAATTACAGGTGGTGCAGGATTTATAGGTAGCAACTTATGCGATTATTTCATTGAAAAAGGTTATGAAGTAATTTGCCTTGATAATTTCTCAACCGGTAAAAAAGACAATGTAAAACATCTATTTGATAATGATTTATTTTCATTGATTGAAGGAGATATTAGAGATTTGGCTACATGCAGCAAAGCATGTTGTGGTGTTGATTATGTTTTACATCAGGCAGCTTTGGGCTCAGTACCCAGAAGCATAAACGATCCCATTACCACCAACTCGGTAAATGTAGATGGATTCCTTAATATGCTTATTGCTTCACGAGATGCCAAAGTAAAAAGATTTGTTTATGCTGCCAGTAGCAGTACTTATGGCGATAGTGAAACGCTGCCTAAGGTTGAAGAAGTAATTGGCAAGCCCCTCTCCCCCTATGCTGTTACCAAATATGTAAACGAATTGTATGCACACGTATTTGGATTAAATTATGGATTGGAATGTATTGGTTTACGCTACTTCAATGTGTACGGAAGAAGACAAGACCCCAACGGTGCCTACGCAGCAGCGATCCCAAAATTTTGTATGCAACTAATGAGTCTTGAAAGCCCAGTGATTAATGGGGATGGAACCTATAGTCGAGATTTTACCTACATTGACAATGTATTGCAAATGAATGAACTTGCTATGCTTACTGAAAACAAAAATGCAATAGGGCAGGTTTTTAATACAGCTGTAGGTGAGCGCACTGATTTAAATCAATTGTTGAATTTACTCAAATCTTATTTGAGTGAATTTGATTCAAAAATTGGATCAGTTGAAATCATACATGGACCAAATAGGCAAGGAGATATTCCACATTCCTTGGCAAGTATTGAGAAAGCAAAAAGAGTTTTAGGATATGAACCTTCGCATAATTTGGAAAAAGGGTTGAAAGAAGCAGTTAGGTGGTATTGGGAGAATCTTAGATAGAAAGATGACAAACTAAGAAATTGACAGTCTTAATCTAAGCATAAGAACACTTGTCGAATTGCCACAATAACATCCTATAAATCTATTGTACCATCGTTCCCTTCTTATTAGGGGTGCAAGTTTCATTACAAATTGACACCAACTTCAAATTGAAAATATACCTTAAAATAATAAAACTTCGGAGTTGTAATAGTTACTTTTAATTAGTGAAGACAGCAAATGTATATTTTCCAAGTTTAAACGGTGTAAGGTTTTTTGCTGCTTTCATTGTTATTATAGATCATTTAGAGTTATTTAAAATTTATTTTGGGATAAAACCTTTATGGAGTGAACAATTTAGTTCATACCTAGGAAGTTTTGGAGTAACTATTTTTTTTGTTCTCAGTGGATTCCTAATTACATATCTACTTTTGGTAGAAAAAGAAAATTCAGAAATTAATTTAAAAAAATTTTACTTAAGACGAATACTTAGAATTTGGCCACTTTATTATTTATTACTAACTATTTCTTTTTTTGTAATTCCACATATGAGTTTTTTTTATGTTCCTCAATATTCACAGGAAATAAACCTTTATTTTCCAATCCAATTAATTTTATATTCATTCCTGCTCGCTAATGTTGCCTTTGTATACCTTCCTAATATTGCTTTTGGAAATGTTTTATGGTCTGTTGCTGTAGAAGAACAGTTTTACATTGTATGGCCTTTAATAATAAAAAATAAAAAAAATCTAATTAAATTTTTTTGTTTATTGCTTGTTGGATTAGTATTTATAAGACTATTTATCAATTTAAATCCATTTTCCATACAAAATTTTTTTCCTAATAAACTATATACCTTTCTTGATAGGACAAGGTTTTCTTGCATGATCATAGGTGGAATAGGTGCATACTACATCAAAAACGAAAATGATAGATTTATGAAAGTCGTATATTCAAAACACACACAAATCTTTGCCTTCTTACTTTTCATCTTATTACTTATTAACGTAATTAAAATACCTGGCATTTCACTAGTATTAAACGAAGTTATTTCACTAATTTCAATGATAATAATAGTAAATCTGGCGACTAATAAAAACTCAATGCTAAGTCTGGAAAACAAAGTTTTCAATTATTTAGGAAAAATTTCTTACGGAATGTACATTTATCATCTTTTTGTAATAACTATTACTCTCAAAATTTTTAACCTTTATTCTCCAAAAACAGATCTTCAATTCTATATCTGGAGCGCCCTATTATTAATCACAGTTCTTATATTTACCATTGCAATTTCTAACATTTCATTTATTTTCTTTGAAAGTTGGTTTTTAAATCTCAAAAAAAACTCTCAATCAGTAGTAACTTCTAATACCAATCAAAATACAAATTGAGTGATTTTCAAAAAAAAGCTTTAATAAGTTATTCCTGGGGATTCTTTGAATCTTTGAGCAATCAAGCCATTCAATTTTTCGTAGGAGTTTTTTTAGCAAGAATACTAGTTCCTGAAGATTTCGGCATTATTGCAGTTTTATCCATATTTATTGGTATTACAGGCGTTTTGGTGGATGGTGGATTTAAAATTTCCATAATCCGCAATAATAACACTACAAGCCTGGATTATTCTACAATATTTTTTACCAATTTAATTGTTGGTGTAATTATTGGTGCAATTTTCTATATTTCTGCCCCTTTAATCGCAGCATATTTTGACAGACCTGAATTAATAAATATTTCTAGGGCATTTGCTTTCCTACCCTTTATAAATGGATTAGGCTTAGTTCAATCTGCAATTCTTTTAAAGAACCTTGAATTTAAGAAAAATGCCAAAATATCTTTTATCGCTGGCTTTTTATCTGGGTTATTAGCCTTGCTATTAGCATATAAGGGATACTCCTACTGGGCACTGGTATGGCGAGCACTATCAACTTCTTTAATCTATACTTTACTAGTATGGACAACAAGTAAGTGGAAACCACAATTTCTTTATTCTATCAATATTCTAAAAGAACATTTTGGGTTCAGTTCAAAAATTCTACTAACTGGGATAATCGATTCATTTTTTGATAATCTATATTCATTCATATTTGGTAAATTTTTTTCGTTAAAGGACTTAGCATTTTTTACAAGAGGCAAGGCTTACGCCGAAATTGTTTCAAATAGTATCTCCACATCTATACAAAAAGTGAATACACCATTAATTTCCTCCGAAGCTAAAAACATTGAATCTATCTTATATTCATACAAGCAACTTTTACAATCCTCAAGCCTATTAATTATCGGAATTAATACCATAATGATTATTATTGCCGAACCGTTTATTTTAATGTTGCTAGGAGCGAAGTGGTCAGCCTCAATTCCTTATCTACAGATTCTGTGTTTGGTTGGGATTATTTATAATATTATTAATTCTAATAGTGCTCTTTTGGAGGTATTGGGAAGGTCGGATTATATGTTAAAAACAGCGATCATTTCTAGACCACTTCAAATTATTATACTCCTAGTTACACTTCAATACTCAATGAAAATTGTTACTTTCGGTATAATAATTCATTACATTTTTGTTTTGTTAATTTCACAATATTTTGTAACGAAATCAACAAAAAAAACTTTGATCTTTTTTATTAAACCTTTATATAAACCGATAATTATTTCAATTATAACCGGCAGTTTCTTATATTTTTTTCTAATATTCTTTAGAATGACGCTGTCTAATTTCCAATTAATCATTCTCATACTCTTCTTATCAATTATTATAAACGTTATCTTATTTCGTCTCTTTAAACTTAAAGAATATCAAATCCTAAAAAAAGCATTAAGCACTCTAAATCATAAATAAAACTTTTTAAAATGAAATTTAGCAATAACACTTTGGAATATTTAGTTGGAAAGAAATTTTCAAATAGTTTAACAATAGACATAGCAAAAAAAGAAACAGTTATACTTGACAGATTTTCTTTAATTGAAAATTATGTTAAAGGAAAGAAAATAATTCACCTTGGGTGTTGTGATCATGTTCCACTTATAAAAGAAAAAATTAAAAATAATTTTTGGTTGCACGCATCAATAACAAATAATTCAAATAAAACTCTTGGGATAGATATTAACAAAGAAGGTATTAAATATCTCACAAACGAACTAAATATTACAAATTGCATTTATGCCAACATCATTCAAGATGAAATCCCAGAAATTAATTCTGAAAACTGGGACTATATAATTGCTGGTGAAATAATTGAGCATTTAGATAATCCTGTTGAATTTTTAAAAAATATTCATTTTAAATTTAAAAATAAAATCCAAAAAATAATAATAACTGTTCCGAATGCTTTTTGCTACACTAATTTAAAATTCATAAAAAAGAAACAAGAATGTATTAACACAGACCATCGTTATTGGTTTACCCCATTTACATTGGCCAAAATATTAACTCTTGCAAGCTTTCAAATTGAAGAGTACTTTTTTTGTCAGCCGATTAAGGAGGAGGAAAAGCTTAAATGGACCGCCTATTTAAAACCAAAAACATACATTAATTATTTTATTTACAGAAAAAATCCAATATTGAGAGAAACAATCTTTATGGTCGCTAAATTTTAGTTATTGTGAAAAAGAATTTATTACTATTTACCGGCTCTTTTCCTTATCCAAAATTTAGAGAAGATACATTTTTACAAAATGAAGTAATATTTCTTTCTGATAAATTCAATTTAACAATAGTGCCTTCCGATATGAGTGGTGCATCTATAAATATCGACTCAAAAATTAAAATAGATAGCACATTAGCCATTGAAATAAATTCTTCTTGTAATAAAACTACTATTTATAAAGTGACTAAATTATTAAGTAAAAAATGGTTTTTTTACGAATTAATTATCCAGTTTAGTAACTTAATACATAAACCAAAAAAATTAAAATCAATAATTTACGATGGCTATTTAGCATATATAACAAAAGAGTGGTTTAAAAAAAACTATTTAAATCAGAAAGACCAAACTATTCTATACACGTACTGGCTAAATGCCATAACATTTGGCCTTAGTTTAAACAAGAGTGCAAATAAACTTCTCACGCGAGCTCATAACGTAGATTTGTACGAAGAAAGAAGCGTCTTCATTCCATTTAGAAAACAATCACTTTGCGATATTGATTTTGTAATATTAATTTCAGAAAATGGTCAATCATACTTAAATAGAAAATACCCAATGTTCAAAAATAAATATCAAGTATTTAGGCTTGGGACAACAAACCATAATAAGCCAGATTTAATCACACAAAATAAAGAAAAATTATATAGAATTGTTTCATGCTCATCCATAAGCGATGTGAAAAGAGTATTGTTAATTCCCCAAATATTAAATATAGTCTCAAAGAATCTCAAAGAAATTACATTTGAATGGATTCATATTGGAGATGGACCATTGATTGATAAATTAAATGAACAAATAAACATTTATAAAAACGATAATTTGTTAATGAAAACAACGGGTTACCTGGAAAATATCGAAGTGTTGAAATTCTATAAAACGAGAAATATCGATGTGTTTTTAAACATTAGTTCCTATGAAGGGGTTCCATTTACAATAATGGAAGCACAAAGCTTTGGAATACCTGTAATAGCAACAGATGTTGGAGGCAATGACGAAATTGTAAATAAAAGTGTTGGCTTGCTTATTAAGGCTGATTCAGAATGCGTAGAAATAGCTGCTGATATAGAAAATTTTATCAAAAAAAATAAAGCCTCTTTAGAATTACGAAAAAATTCCTACTATAACTGGGTTAATAACTTTAATTCAAGTAAAAACACTGAAGCTTTTGTCAATTTCATTTTAGAAAAAACTTAATTACATGCCCAAAAGAGATCAATCTTCAATTGTTTGCAAGTTTTGTGTTATGGATACAAGTGATCCCGACATTAAATTCTTTGAAAATGGGACATGTAACCATTGTAGATCAGCGAAAATTAGATTTAAACAAATTAATTCTATTGATCAAAATACAAAGGATACTAAACTTAAAGAAATTGTAACGCAAATAAAATTAGCCGGTAAAAATAAAAAGTACGATTGTTTAATTGGAATAAGTGGGGGCGTTGACAGCTCATATTTGGCTTGGATCACAAAAGAACTCGGCTTGCGCCCATTGGCAGTACACATTGATAATGGGTGGAACACGGAACTTGCGGTGAAAAACATTGAGAACATTGTAAATAAGCTTTCTATTGATCTAAAAACAATTGTAATAAACTGGGAGGAATTTAAGGCTTTACAAAAAGCTTTTTTAAAAGCTTCAGTTGTTGATATAGAGATGCTTTCTGACAATGCCATTATTGTTGGCTTAATGAAAATCGCAAAAAGAGAAAAGATCAAATATTTTTTAAGTGGTACAAATATTTCGGCCGAATCAATAATGCCTTCAACATGGTACTACTTCTGTAAATATGATAGTTTAAACATCAAATCCATATATAAAACTTTTGGCGAGAAGAATCCCTTAAAATCATATCCAATATTCAATTTATTTGAATATATAACACATCGGTTTTTTAATCCAATAGTAGAAATCCCACTTCTTAATTATATTGAATATGTAAAAAAGGATGCTATGAAAGTGTTGGAAGAGAAATTAAATTGGGTGGATTATGGCGGTAAACATTATGAATCAAAAATCACTCAATTTTATCAAGCCTATATTTTACCAAAAAAATTCAATGTCGACAAGAGGAAGGCTCATTTATCAAGTTTAATATGCTCAGGTCAAATCACAAGGGATCACGCTTTAGCAGTATTAAAAGAACCATTATACTCTTCTAAAAATCTTGAAATGGATAAGGAGTATTTCCTGAAAAAATTAGAATTAGGTGAATCAGAATTCGAAAAAATACTATCTGAAAAACCCCGATCACATTGGAATTATTCTTCCTATGAAAAAATTATTATGAGATTAGCCAAGCTAAAAAAATTGTTGTTTTGGAAAAAATTAAAGTAGCATACTTAACTCATACGCTCTCATTTGGCGGCGCCACAATTAGTTTGCTTCTATTACAAAAATCAATTAATCACGAACTTGCAATTGAAAAATATCTATATACAGCTAATAATAAAGATAAGAATTTATGCGAATTAATGCTTAAATACAATAAATCAATTCAAAAAGTAGATCTTAAACGCATAGATAACCATCAATTATACACAACCTCATTCACAAAATTCCTTTTTAGTAAAAAATACTGGCTTAAAGAATTTCATGCTTTATTAATAAAAGACAAAATAGATATTTTGCATATCAACACAACTGTTTACCCACATGTAGTGAAATATATCAAAGAAAATTCTAAAATAAGAATTGTTACTCATGTTCGGGAAATGATCCCAAAATACGGCCTTGGGTTTTTACAAAATTATCTTATAAAAAATATTAAGAACTATTCAGATTCTATCATTGCTATAAGTGATAATGAGGGTGAGCATTTTATAAACAGCAATAAGTTGCAAATTATACCTAATCCTTTTGACTTTGATTCAAGTGAATATATTGAGAAGCTTAACAATAAAAAAGTTAACGATCCAAACGGAACTGTGAAAATTGGCATGTTAGGTAATTTGAGTAAAATAAAAGGGCCAATGGTTTTTATCAAATCTTTGAATTATATTATCAAAACAAAAAAAGTTAACGCTCCAATTAAATTCTACATCCTCGGTGGAAACTACAAAAAACAATCTTTATTAAAAGTTTTGATTAAAAAAATATTAAATCGAGATACAACTGCTTATGATGTTCTATCTTACATTGAGAAGAATGACTTATACAATTATATTGAACTTAAACCCTACTCAATAGACGCCATCACTTTTATAAGTGAAATGGACATCATAGCAAGACCTGCCTTAACGGGCGATCCATGGGGCCGTGACATAATTGAAGCATTTTCGTTAATGAAACCTATTATTGCTACAGGCACTTCAGAATTTTATGTAGAAAACAATCACAACGGTTTTCTTGTTAAACCAAATGATCATATTGAATTAGGTGACAAAATTTCGGACCTCGTATTGAATAAAGAAAAAAGGGAAGAATTCGGGAAAAGAGGTTATCAAAAAGTTAGAAACATGTGCGATTTAGAAAAGTATGGCAAAAATATTACAAAAACTTATCACAATTTGATTAGTGTAAATAATGAAACGATTTAAAATAGCAGCATTTACTATATTTTCAATTGTTATTGTTTCACTTGCATTAACGGCAACCAAATATCTTAATCCTAGAAATTCCCAAGATATAGAGATCGAAGTTAATTCTAACCTTGTAAAAGTCCAACGTTTAACGATCAAAAACGAATTACAAGAAGTTTATTGTGATGAGAAAATTAACGATACAACTTATAAATATATTCTTGAACGTGTTTTTGTACAAAATCTTATAGTTTCATTACCAATAAATAATGTAATAGATCCAATTCATATTAAAATAAATATAGATGATCAAATCTATAATTTTTCAAGTAAACAAATTAAAAAGAACTGGTTAAAATTAGATTACAAATCGAGCGACTCGCTACTGGATACCAATTTCAATTCATACCAATCTCCCTTAAGCTCCCAAAACACATCTATTCCATTTTTTAAAAACATTATCAACGTTCCTGCATTTTCATTAAAACAAATTATTAAACCGTTCATACTACTGAGTTTAATTGCGATTCTTCTTTTTCTCTATTTACTCTTCTTTAAAGACAAAAAAATAATTGGGTCTAACAGAGCATGGGTAGTGATTTTGATTACAACAATATTCATTTCAATTCTTATTGGGTTTCTAACTTATCAAATTAATAAATCCTATCTACACAGCAACCCATACTATCTGGATCCAGTTGCAAATAATTTACGTTTAATAAAAAATTATGAATTACAGAAAACACGGTCAAAGTTTGATGTTGTAATTCATGAAATTAATACGAATGAAATAAACCCATTCAGATCTATACCATTAATACTACTCAAACCATCATTACTCGCTGAAAATTGGGGCCATACCATTAACACTTTTATTGCACTACTTCTATTTCTATTTCTATTAGGTAATATCATCTACAAAAAAACCAATAATTTACTATTCGCAATCAGCAGTCTTTTGTTCTTCGTCTCAGCACCAATTATTTATGACGGCAGAGACGGCATTTTTCCATTCTGGCAGGATTTTTCCGCAGGACTGTTATTTGGTTCAGCTTCTATCTGTTTTATTTCTTGGTATGAGTCCAAAAAAACATTTTGGGTGTTATTCTTTTCCATACTTATTTCATTTAGTATTGCCAGTCGTTACAATGTGGTTTTTTATGCCGTATTAACCTTTGTGCCTGCATTTTTATTAACGGCATACCAATCCATAAGAAACAAAGAGGATATCAACAAAACAGTTATTTTTCCTTTGATAACTATTATACTGACCACAGGACTCTTAATTGGCTATTGGCTTTTTAAACATTTAGATTACAACCTAAATTATTATGGTAATTCAGATGTTTATGGAGCAACTGGCTTAGGAATCAAACCTTGTTTAATAGGATTACTTGGCCGTATTTTAATCTATTTTAAAGAAACATATCTTCTATTTCTTTGCTTAACTATAATATTTTCATTCTATTTAATTCAAAAAAATAAAACGTTTTCTAAAACATCAATTTTTATTTTTTCCTGGCTTATTTTGATAATACCTGTCTATTGGGTATTTGTGTTGGGATTAGATGCAATGAAATTAGGTATAGTTGAATTAGTTGCTTATCCAATTATTTTTTCGACTATTTTTTCGTTCTTTGACTTTAGAAGTCTTAAATACCAAATCAATTTAAACTATCTGTCTCTAATAATACTTCCAGCTTCTATATTCTTAATCAGCGATTCATTTATAGAAAGTTACTCTAAAACAAAAAACCAAAATTCAGTTTTGCTATTGGAAGAAAAAAAAATTCAAGTGTTTTTTGCTGAAAAAATTGCCGAGGTAATTAATTCAAAAAGCAAACCACAATTATCCTTTAATAATTTTATTACAAGGGAGCAGCTAAATTATAATTTAGCATTAGAAACATTTTATAAGACAAATTATTTACTAAATTATACAAATGTTGTTTTTTCAACAGACAGTCTGAATTGGCATAGCAAATATAAAAACATGAGCAACGATAGCTTAGCTGAATTCATTTATAAAAAAGCAACCTCCGAGCTAGATGTTATTTTAACATTAAACGATACGTCATACCTTGAAAAAGCGGATTGTTTCAAAAACAAATTGAACAAAGCAATAGCTAAAAAAATATCGACAAGTCTTCCACAAAACAAAAACTGGAGCAAAATTGGTGAACTGAAAACAAATAAATACTCACTAATTAATTTATATTATAAGATCAATTAAACTCAAAATAAATTTATGAAAAAAATTATGGTAACCGGTGTTGCTGGTATGATAGGGTCACATTTACTTGATGTATTATTGTTGAAAAATTATCAAGTGATTGGCCTTGATAATTTAAGTTACGGCAGTATTGAAAACATTAAACACAATTTAAATCATCCAAGTTTCAAATTTTATAATGTAGATGTTACTGACTTTGAAACTTTGAAAATTCTTGGTAAAGACATTGATATAATTGTCCACTTAGCGGCATTTAAAAAGATAAGTGAGAAAGATAAGGCAATGCCAACATTTAAAATTAATGGGGAAGGCACTTTAAACATATTTAATGTTGCCAAAATGTGGGGAAGTAAGGTCATATTTGCTTCAACTAGCGATGTGTACGGAATGAGTCCAGATCTGCCATTAAGGGAGGATGGTGATTTGCTATTAGGTCCAAGTATGATAAAAAGATGGAGCTATGCTGTCTCAAAGTTGTATGGCGAGCAAATGGCATTTGCATATTACCACGATTATGGGGTTCCAGTAGTGGTTATAAGGTATTTTGGAGGATTTAGCCCTCGTAGCAGTTTTGCATGGAGTGGTGGCCATGTTCCAATATTTATTCGATCAATTTTAAACAACGAAGAAGTAATAATCCATGGTGATGGCTTACAGACCAGAAGTATGGGTTTCGTTACAGACTTAGTAAACGGCACTGTATTAGCAATGGAAAACGACAAGGCTATTGGTGAAATAATAAATATAGGAAATGATGAAGAGTTAAGCGTAATTGATACAGCTCATTTAATTAATGAAATTGCAAATACAGGAAAAAAAATGAAACTTAAATTAATCCCAATGGTAGAGGTTTTCGGGAAATATAAAGATATCATGAGAAGAACGCCGGATCTTACCAAAGCCAAAAGCATTTTGGGTTACGAACCAAAAGTTAAGTTGAAGGAAGCCATTCAGTTAACAATAAAGGAAATACAATCAACTAAGGTTTTATGATCTATATCCTTATACCAGTATATAACGAAGAAAAAAACATTGAAAACTTAGCGAATGAGTTGAAGAATTTGATTTCTGATCAAAATACATTTCTAGTATTCTCTGATGATGGATCAAATGATAAATCTATAACTTTTATATCAGAATACTTCAAAGATCGAAGCTTCAAGATAATTACTGATGGTGTAAACCGTGGTCCTGGTGCAGCATTTAATAAAGGATTTGAGTGGATTCTATCAGATTCAAAATCAGACACCGACATCATTGTTACACTTGAGGCAGATTGCACTTCAGATATAACTTTATTACCAAAAATGCTTGCTATTAATAATTTGGGATTTGATCTAGTTCTTGCATCTGTTTATGCGCAAGGAGGTGGATTTGATGATACAACTTTTCTTAGGAGGTTTTTATCCTCAGTTGCTAATTTGATGTATAGATTTCTTTTCAAAGTAAATGTATTAACTCTCAGCTCTTTTTATAGGGTATACAGCATTTCTATATTAAAAAAAATCAAAAAAAAATACGGCATAATAATAACGGAAAACGGCTTTATATGCATGTTAGAAATACTTCTTAAAGGAATTTACTGTAAGGCAAATATTATTGAGGTACCTATGATATTGCATTCTAAGAAAAGAATTGGTAAATCAAAAATGAAAATACTAAAAACATCACTACAGTATTTCAATTTTTTATGGACTTTTAATCTGGCTCCAAAAAATATTAATGACTAGCTCGTTTAATAAAGCCAACTTAACGGACAATGCACTCGTATTTGTGTCTATAGCCATATCAGGGTTTGCTCCCTTTACACGCAGTAAGATATTATTAATAGCTTTTGCTATTATTACTTTCCTACTTTTTAAAATGCGACATAGGAAATTCGACAATAATATTGTTATCTATATCATATTTGTAGTTCTGATCTACTTCTCGCAGTCTCTAATCTTTAATTTCTTCTCATTCATTTCCCTTGTTGGGCTGCTGTTGATTATATTACCTCCGTATTTACTAATTAAAACTGTAGGTTATAATTATTTGAAAATTTACGTTAACATTATATATTTTTTCTCGGTTATTAGTTATTTTTTTTACATCCCATCTATATTAAGTGGTACTTTTCATTCTTTCATTTCAAAACTACCGGCAATTCTTAAAACGGATCCGGATAATCTACAAAGCATTATCATTTACAATTGGGAACCATACAGTAACGGACTTTTGAGGAATGCAGGACCTTTTTGGGAACCTGGGGCTTTCGCGGGTTTCCTTGTTATAGCGATAATATTCAATATCATACTAACTAAAGTAGTTTTTAATCGTCAAAATATTCTATTTATTATCTCACTATTAACAACACTATCAACTGGTGCTTATTTTGCCATGATACTACTAATTTTTCTTGCATTACTACTAAATAAAAAAACAATCTATAAACTAATTTTTACTCCAATAATAATTATCTTTTCTATTTATGCCTATTTTAACTTGGAATTTTTGGGAAATAAAGTAGCGAAAAATATTGAGGTTGCATCAGATGTAACTAATATCGCTGAAGGAAGGGGCAGATTTACAAGTGCCATTTTAGATTTAGAAGATTTAATGAAGTATCCAATTACAGGAAGAGGACGAAACTCAGCAACACGTTATGATAAACAAGGTGACGATTACTTAATGGAGAACCACAGAACAAATGGCATAACAGATTATGCTGTTCGATATGGAATAATTGGATTTGTTTGCTTTTTTTTTATGATGCATCTATCTTTTAAAAAGTTATGTATATATAACAATATTAACGCCTCATTTTCTTATGTTGCTTTAATTGCAATAATGACTATAGGTTTCTCACAATGCTTTTTCCAGCAAACTACATTTGTTTCTCTAATATATTTATTCTGTCTCTTTAAAAGCACCCCAACTTGAAACTTGCCATCGTAATTTCGACTCATGACCGAATTAATCTATTGGTAGAATTAGTACAACAAATACAATTAAATCAAGATCGAATTAATGAAAAATTCTCAATAATAATAGTTAATGATAACTCAGCCAACCAAGGTGAAACATTACTAAAATTAAAATATCCCGAAATCATAGTTATTAATGGGACAGGCAACTGGTGGTGGACTAAATGCATGAATGAAGGTTTTAAAAAGGCAATTGAACTTGGCTATGATCATGTTTTGATACTAAATGACGATGTTGAAATCCGACCTAATTACCTTACAACACTTTTAAACGATTATGCCTCACTACCTCCTAATTCAATTTTAGGCTCCGCATCTGTTTCGATGAATAAACCACATAAAATTGAATCGGCCGGCACTAAACAATTTATTAAATGGCGGTTTAAATTTATTCCTTATTTCAAAGGTTTTAAATTATTAGAAGAAAATTTTACAGGAATTCACAAAAGTTGGACATTAAGTGGCAGAGGCACTCTTATTCCGGTTTCTGTATTTAATAAAATTGGTTTTTACGACGAAAAACTAGTTCAATATGGCAGCGATGATGAATTTTGCATTAGAGCAAATTTGAACAAAATACCAGTGTATATTTCCTGGAATGCGCACATTTACAATAATACACTTTTAACTTCAAAAGGCTCTGCATTTAAAAAGGAAGGCTTGCCTACACTGCTGAAAAGTTTTTTTAATAAGTACTCTGTCAACTCTCTTTCAAAACAAGCTTACATCTATTTGAAATACGGATACAAACCATTGCTTCCATTATTTATATTTATCGTATTTTTGGGAACTATCAAAGCTTATTATTTTAATTATAAAAAATAAAATTGTACTCTTATTCTATAGTCAGTCCCGTAAAAAACGAAGTAAATAATATTCAACAAACAATTGATTCTGTTATAAAACAATCAATAATTCCTTTTGAATGGATCATCGTTGACGATTCCTCTACTGATGGCACCTCAATGATCCTAAAAAAAGCCTCAGAAAAATATCCTTGGATTAAAATAGTGAAATGTGGCGAAAACAATAATATAGATTATAGCTCAAGAGTTGTATTCCTTTTCAATTATGGGTTTAGCCGCCTATCAAAAAAAGTTGATTTCATTTCAAAATTGGATGGCGACGTTTCCTTTGAACCGAATTTCTTTGAGATAATTTTGGAAGACTTTCATAAAGATCCAAAATTAGGAATAGCCTCAGGCCACCTAACAGTAAATCATATACCAGAACAAATTCCAAACACGCCATTTACCTGCACCCGAGGCGCAACCAAAATATACCGATCAGCATGCTTAGAAGATATTGGCGGAATTATTCCTTTTCAAGGGTGGGACACACTAGACAATGTTGCGGCACGTTCTAAAGGCTGGGAAACCAAAATAATACCGGTGTATTTCGAACATTTGAAAGAAGAAGGATCTAAGGTTGGTAATAAATATTTCAGTAGTTTCAGAACTGGTTTCTACAATGGGTCCGTACCATATTTATGGTCTTACTTCTTAGCAAAAATAGTTTCCAAATTATTTTCTACCCCTATTATAATAGGCTCGTTTCTTCAATTAGCAGGTTACATAAAGGCTAGGTTTTTTAATAATATTAAACCCTTTCCAGAATTTATTGTAAGGCAATTACAAGCCGAACAAAAAAAAACACTTAAATCAATTCTAACAAAATAGATGTGCGGTATAGCAGGCATAGTTAATTTCAACAACGAACCCGTAAAAGAATCTGCCATTGCTCAAATGATGGCAGCCATGAAATATCGTGGCCCTGATGACGAAGGAACATTTTTCGAAAATAATATCGGCTTAGGATTCGTACGACTCAGCATTTTAGACTTAAGCCCAAGCGGGCATCAGCCAATGTTTTCAGATGATGATCGTTATGTGATCATATTTAATGGGGAGGTTTATAATTATTTAGAGATCAAGGAAACGCTTAAATCAAAACACAAGTTCAAAAGCAATACTGATACTGAAGTTGTATTGAAAGCATTTATCGAATGGGGAGAATCCTGCCTTGATAAATTTAATGGCATGTTCGCTTTTGTTATCTACGACCGAAAAGAGAAAACTTTATTCGGTGCTAGAGACCGATTCGGTATCAAACCCTTTTACTATCAACATAACTACAAGCATTTTATTTTCGCATCAGATATTCCTCCACTCCTTACTAATTCAAATGTCAATGCGATTCCAAACGACGAAGTAATTTTTAATTACCTATTAACCAATAGAACCAATTATTCCGAGCAAACCTTTTTTAGCGGTATATTAAAATTAAAACCGGGTCATAAACTAAAACTAACTACAACTGAGCTTCAAATTGAGCAGTGGTATGATCTAGACAAGCATACTACAAACAATGGCTTTCATTCAGATTCTGAATACTACAATATTTTTAAAGATGCTGTTAGTATTCAACTAAGAAGTGATGTACCTGTTGGGTTATGTTTAAGCGGAGGATTAGATTCATCGGCTATTGCAAGTGTATTACTAAACGAATTTGATCTTAACGGCTTAAATTCCTACTCAGCCATTTACAATCGTGGTGATACAGGAGATGAACAAGATTTTATAGACCTGTTTAAAAACAAGAACATTAAAATGCATTTCACCACGCCGTCGGGTAATGATCTTTTGAAAAATATTGACCGTTATGTAGAAGCCTTAAGTGAACCCGTTCCCGGAACATCAGAGTATGCAGAATTCAAAGTTATGGAACTTGCTAAGGAATACTCAACTGTTATTTTAAATGGACAAGGTGCCGATGAAGTACTTGGAGGGTATGAGTATTTTTACGCTGCTCACCTAAAAGAGTTGATCACCTCATTCAAACCTTTCAAATTAATAAGAGAATGTTGCTTTCTTTTTAAAGCAGGGAAATTACCTACGAGTTTAAGGTATATGATGTTCTTCTTAATTCCCGTAAAGTTAAAATGCTTCGCACTAAAAACAAGAAATAATATCTTTCATTCAAACTACTACCATAAACATAAGCACGATACTCAAGCGATCATCGACAAATTTTATACTTTTAAAGATCTAAAAACATTTTTTAAAAATCATTTTAAATATAAGTTTGAACACCATTTACTTTGGGCAGATAAGTCTGGAATGTATCACTCGCTTGAAACACGCTTCCCATTCATTGATCATGTTTTAGTTGAAAAAACCCTGTCAACTCCTAACTCTAGAATTTTAGATCATGGTTGGACGAAAGTTATTTTAAGAGATGCATTAAAGAACAGACTAGATGATAAAATAAGATTAAGAAAAGACAAAGTTGGATTTGAAACGCCCGAAAGAGAATGGTTAAAAAGTAATGAGTTCAGAGAATTTATTACAACCATATTTGACTCTAAGTCCTTCAATAGCACACCCTACTTTGATTCAGAGAAAATAAAGCAGTTGTATAATGAGCACTTAACAAATGGAGTTAATCATTCCAACATGATTTGGAAAACAATTCACTTGGAGTTGTGGCTGAGAAAATTCATATATGCAAAGCAACAACAACAAGAACAAAACAATAAGGAAATTGTTGCAGTAACACCTGTTAAAAATGAAGAATCTTATATCAAAGAAACTATTAACTCTGTGGTAAACCAAACCGTGAAACCAAAAGTTTGGATAATTGTAGATGACGGTTCAACCGACAATACATCTCAGATAGTAGAAGAATACACCAAAAAGCATCATTGGATAAAATTAATATCTATCGATAATAAAAGCGAAACACGAGCAGGTGGAAGCAAAGTTGTAAAGGCATTCTACACCGGATTGCGTAGTATAAACACTAATGGTTTTGAATTTATAGCAAAGCTTGATGGCGATCTTATTTTACCTCCTAACTACTTTGAAAAAATACTAAATGAATTTGAGCGTTATCCACTTCTTGGCATATGTGGTGGCATCATATTGAACAAATTCTCTGAACAAGAACTAAAAGAGGAAAAAGTATCATCATTTCATGTTCGAGGTGCATTAAAAATGCTCCGTAAAAAATGCTGGGATCAAATTGGTGGATTCAAAGAGATATGGAACTGGGATGGACTTGATGTTATGGAAGCCCAATTTAAAGGATGGATAACAAAGTCTATAAATGTTCCGGTTCTTCATCTTCGACCAACCACAAAAGCCTATGATCCGGTTGAACACGCATTTAAATCAGGTTACGAAGCATATAAAATGGGATCTGATTATAAACTTACAGTGTTAAGATCCATTAGTAAGATCAATTTCAAAATAGGCCATGCATACTTAAATGGCTATAAACAAGCCAAGAAAAATAAAGAACCACTTATTGTTTCTATTTCTCTTGCCCGGTTTATAAACAAAAAACATTATTCTAGAATCAATTTATTGAAACATTAAAAGAAATGGCTTTCAAAGGAAGAATTTGTAAGGAGGGGCTTTGGGATGAAAGTATTCCAGGGATAAAATTCGATAAAAATGGAATTTCCAATTATGCAAAAATTCAAAAAAGTTTAATGGCAGATTTTCCTATAAATGAAAGTGGAAAATCTAAA
>Ga0172373_10002720_pt1 | contig 26704 bp, 24 predicted proteins | sample Lak10m_2_FD_114546 | JGI IMG/M metagenome (GOLD analysis project Ga0172373, IMG submission 114546) | Freshwater microbial communities from Kabuno Bay, South-Kivu, Congo - kab_092012_10m | ecosystem: Environmental > Aquatic > Freshwater > Lake | place: Democratic Republic of the Congo...
CACCCTCAATGTGAAATTGACATGTTACAGCATTCTTTTTCCCTGAATCATCAACTGTCCAACAGGTTGGTGCTGTTTCAACCCATTGACCAAAGCGATGCGTAACGATTAAGTTACCATCTTGATCACAACTCAAGCGGTCTGCGCCACGTCGTCTAAATCGTATTTGAGCTGGATCTGCATGCGGAGAAATAACAAAACTATACTTAAGTTGATTGTTGCTCCCATCAAAAATAAAATCAATTCCAGTATAGATATTCTTCCGTTGAACCGTTTTTACGGGTTGAATATTTGTTTTCCATTGTGTGCTGTCGTTACCTAAAAAATAATTGATTGAGGCTTTATTTTGTACCTTTTCATCAATATAATGTGTCTGACTAGCACCAATAAATTCTGCACGAATATGATGTGTTAGAACGGTTTCATCTCGGACTTCCTTAGTTCGATTGTGAGGATCAAAGTTATTCAGGGACACCAAAAATCCAGTACTATCAAGAATAAGTGAACCTTTGTTTAACGGGCATTTGTAATGTATACGTTGGTCCCATTGTCCTTTATTAGGTATAAAATAGACTTGCTCCTGACTGAAAATACAACAGGTGATAAAGAGATAAAGCAATGCTACGTGAAGTTTTAGCATCTTTTTGGGCAAGTGTTTTTCTGTAAACTAAAGCAGTTTTTCTTAAGATGTTAAACTCAAAAATCTCGAAAAGGTTGCTTTTTTTAGAAGTTTACGAGTGTGATGTTCGCCCTTACTCTTGAAAAGCATTAACTTTGGTCTTCCGTAAAAATCCTTAGCAATGAGTGATGCAATTAAACATGAATGTGGAATAGCTTTAATACGTTTAAAGAAGCCGTTGAATTATTACGTTGAAAAGTATGGGTCAGCGTTTTACGGATTAAATAAGCTACATCTCATGATGGAAAAGCAGCACAACAGAGGTCAAGACGGCGCAGGTGTTGCCAATATCAAGTTTGACATGCAACCAGGTGAGCGCTACATTTCAAGAACACGTTCTATAGACAGCAAACCTATTCAAGATATTTTCGACCAAATTAATGCACGGTTTAAGCAAATTGGAGACGAAGATCCTGCACTTCTCAAAGATGTTGATTACTTAAAAAAATATGCAGGCTTCACAGGAGAATTATTTTTGGGGCACTTGAGATACGGAACTTTTGGAAGAAATTCCATTGAAAGCTGCCATCCATTTTTGCGTCAAAACAACTGGATCACCAGGAACCTGGTCGTTGCGGGTAATTTCAATTTAACGAACGTTGACGAATTATTCGACAATTTGGTTACTATCGGTCAGCATCCGAAAGAGAAATCAGATACGGTTACGGTAATGGAAAAAATAGGTCATTATTTGGATGTCGAAAATGCTGAATTGTATGATAAAATCGCAAATAATCAACTGTCTAATAAGGAGATTTATGATCAAATAGCCAATCAGGTAGACATTGAAAAAATCTTAAAGAAATCATCAGAATTTTGGGATGGAGGCTATGCAATGGCTGGGTTGTTTGGTCATGGTGATGCCTTTGTTTTGCGTGATCCAGCGGGCATTAGACCGGCATTTTGGTATGACAACGACGAAGTTTGTGTCGTTGCGTCAGAGCGACCTGTTATTCAGACTGCATTTAATCTGAAGTATACTGATGTTCAGGAGATTCAACCAGGTCATGCATTAATCATTAAAAAGTCTGGTGAAGTAGATGAAGTACTGATTAATGAGCCGCAAATTCCTGCCAAGTGTTCGTTTGAACGCATTTATTTTTCTCGTGGAAATGATAGAGATATCTATAATGAGCGAAAAGAATTAGGTCGACTTGTCGTGCCAAAGGTACTGGATGCGATCGGGCATGATATAGACAATGCGGTCTTTTCCTTTATTCCGAATACGGCTGAAGTATCGTTCTACGGCTTGATAAAAGGATTGGAGGATTATCTGAATAAAAAGAAATTTAATGAAATCAAAGCATTAGGTTCAGCTATTACGGACGAACAATTGCAGCAGATTCTGAATAAGCGGGCAAGAACGGAAAAGATTGCCATCAAAGACGCTAAATTGAGAACGTTTATCACTCAAGATGATTCACGCGATGATCTTGTTGCTCATGTCTATGATGTTACTTACGGCAGTGTTCGTCGAAACGAAGATAATTTAGTGGTCATTGATGATTCCATTGTAAGAGGAACAACATTAAAGCAAAGTATTTTTAGAATCTTAGATCGTTTAGATCCTGTAAAAATAGTGGTGGTTTCATCTGCTCCTCAAATCAGATTCCCGGATTGTTACGGAATCGATATGGCTAAAATGGGTGACTTTATTGCTTTTGAAGCGGCGATTTCATTATTAAAAGATCGCGGAATGGATCACGTGATTCAGGAAGTTTATGAAAAGTGTAAGGCGCAAGAAAGTTTACCTAAGGAGCAAATACAAAATTATGTGAAAGAGGTGTATGCTCCATTTACGGATGAGGAAATTTCTGCAAAAATTGCCACACTGCTTACACCGAGCACCATCAAAGCAAAAGTTGAAATCGTCTATCAATCCGTATCTGATTTACATCAAGCCTGTCCGGGCAACACGGGAGATTGGTATTTTACAGGGAATTATCCAACACCCGGAGGAAATAAAGTGGTGAACAAAGCCTTTATGAATTGGGTGGAAGGCAAAAATGAACGTGCATATTAAGTAGTTATGAAGAAGCAAATTGGCATTTTATTCTATGTTTTAGGATGCTATGTCTTGCTTCAGTTTGCTTGGTGGGGGTATCACCTTGTTGATTTAACGAGTCAACTTGCACAAGATCAAAGTCAAATTTCCAAACGCATAGTTATGGTACTTGGTGAGGGTTTGGTTTTCTTTACCATCCTTATCTTGGGAATGTTAAAAATTCGATCATCCTTGAAAAAGGAAATTCAACTTTCAGAACGACAAACAAATTTTTTACTGTCTGTTACACATGAATTAAAAACACCGCTTGCTTCTATGAAGCTGTACCTCCAAACAATGGAAAAGAGACAATTAGATGAAGAAGCACGCGCGAAATTAACTGCACAGGCGATTCAAGAAAACACCAGGTTAGAATTGCTAATTGATAACATTCTAAACGCTTCGCGTATTGAAAATAATGCCTTAAACCCCGTGCTTTCCAATCAAAATATGCATGTCGTTTTGGACGACTTGGTGAATCGGTTTAATCGCCGTCATGCATTAACAGTTAAGTGTGATGTTGAACCTGGAAATTTACCTGTTGATTTATTTTTTTTGGAGACAATTTTAAACAACCTCCTTGAAAATGCATTGAAATATGCAGGTCGAGAAGCGCAGATTACCGTGAAAGGCAAATTTCAATCGGATAAGTTTATATTAATAGTGTCTGATAATGGACCTGGTATAACACCAGAGGCTGTCCCATTTATATTTGATAAATTTTATCGATCAGGAAATGAGGAAATTAGAAATCAAAAGGGTTCGGGTTTAGGTTTATTTATTGTTTCGGAATTAGCCAGAAGACATAATGGATCAATTCAATATCTTGCAAATTCTCCTAAAGGAGCTACTTTTCAATTAATTTTATAAGATGACAAATCACATTGGTTTAATAATTTTAGACGGTTGGGGATTGGGCGATGGTTCTAAATCTGACGCAATATTTCATGCTCAAACACCCTTCATGGACAGTTTATTAAAGAATCATCCAAATGCTACATTGAAAACCAGTGGGGAAGAAGTCGGGCTTCCTGAAGGACAGATGGGTAATTCTGAGGTTGGCCATCTCAATATTGGTGCAGGACGAATTGTCTATCAAGAATTAACCAGAATAAATAAGTCCATTCGTGAGGGAGAGTTTTTTGAAAATCCCAAATTGATAGAGGCGTTTGAAATTGCGAAAGAAAAGGGTGTATCTGTTCACCTTATTGGATTGGTATCCAAAGGTGGAGTTCACAGTTCACAAGAGCATATTTATGCCCTTTCGAAGATGGCACAAATGCATTGCGTGGATCGGGTTTATATCCATGCTTTTACAGATGGTCGAGATTGTGATCCAAAAAGTGGATTAGGATTTATAAATGAATTAGAACAAGAATTAATCAAAACAGGCGGGCAAGTAGCTACTGTAATTGGGCGTTATTTTGCAATGGACCGCGATAATCGATGGGAACGTGTGAAGTTAGCTTACGATTTACTTGTTCACGGTAAGGGACATTCATTTGAATCAGCAAGTCAAGCAATTGAAGCGGCTTATGCCAATCAAATTACAGATGAATTTATTGAACCAGCTGTAATTACAAAAGGTGGAGAGCCAATCGCTACGATAAACGCTGGTGATGTGGTGATTAGTTTTAATTTTAGAACAGATCGACCGCGTGAAATTGCAATTGCATTGACGCAAAAGGAATTCCCAGAGTACGATATGCAGCCTCTTGATTTGCATTATTTCACCATGACAAACTATGATGCTACCTTCAACGGGATGCATGTTATTTTTGAAAAGGATAATTTGTCCAATACCTTGGGTGAGGTGTTGTCAAAACTGGATAAGACACAAGTTAGAATTGCAGAAACCGAAAAATATCCGCACGTAACATTTTTCTTTAGTGGAGGACGTGAGGCAAATTTTGATCTCGAACAACGTATTTTAATTAATTCCCCCAAGGTTGCTACCTACGACTTACAGCCAGAAATGAGTGCACCAGAAGTTAGGGATGCTATTGTAAGTCATTTGGTTAATGAAAAACCTAATTTCATTTGCCTGAATTTTGCAAATCCAGATATGGTAGGCCATACTGGTGTTTATGATGCTATCGTAAAAGCGGTTGAGACTGTTGATGGGTGCTTGAAAACAGTAGTTGAGACAGGATTATCAAACGGTTATGAATTTATTGTCATCGCGGATCATGGAAATGCAGATTACGCATTAAATGCAGATGGTTCTCCTAATACAGCTCATTCCTTGAATCCTGTTCCAATTGTTTTGGTAAGCAATGAGAAGGGACTAGAATTGTCGGATGGTATTTTGGCTGATGTAGCGCCTACTATTTTGAGGAGAATGGGTATCGCTTCGCCATTAGAAATGACGGGTAAATCGTTGGTTTAGTTCTTTTTAAGTCGTGTTACCAGCTGAGTTGTTGAATAACCTTCAACCAGGTCTATCGTAGTAACAACTCCGCCATAACTTCTTACAATATCAGAACCAACAATAAATGACTTCGATTCGGGGTTGGTTTCTCTAGCGTCATAGTCTGCCCCTTTTGTAAGCACATCTGGTTTTAATGTTTTAATCAGGTTTAAAGGGGTGTCTTCATCAAAAAATACAATCAAATCAACAAAACCAAGGGCAGCTAAAACAATTGCTCGGTCAATTTCTGAATTGATTGGCCGGTCTTCACCCTTTCCTTGTCTTCGAACGGAATTATCTGTGTTTAGGCCTACAATTAGTCGTTGACCACAATCAGCAGTTTTTGACAAATAAGTGACATGTCCTTTATGAAGAATATCGAAGCAGCCGTTAGTGAAAACAACACATTCACCCTTAGCTTTCCAGCCTGCTATTAGTCTGGAAGCCTCTGTTGCAGTTGTAATTTTATTCGTTAGAAAGGTCAGACGTTTGTCCATGTCCGTGTTTTTTAGGGAGTAGAGCAAGTGAAATTAATCCGAGTATAATCATCAGAAAAGTTTGTGTGCACCAGATTAACATACCAAGGGCATTGCCGAGTGCCAGGCTTTCTTCAGTTTGACCCAAATAATAGGAAATAACTAAACCAATCAATAAAGGATAAAGACCCATGCCCCCATTGGTAAACATAACGCCTACCGATCCAGCAATAAATCCGAGTAAGACGGCACTTATTGGTAATGCAGAGGTTTGTTTTAGAGCGAAAAATGTCACCCAAAACATGCCCACATAAAGCACCCAGATTAATAAAGAATGAAAAATGTAGCCACTTGGGTTTTTTGATTTAAAAATGGAAAGAACCCCAGATAAAATCGATTGTAAAAAAGCAAATACCTTAACACGAATAGTTGGGTATTTGTAGAGTATAAAAACAACCAATAGTAATAAAAAAGTAAGCGCAATCCAAACCAGGTTTCCAAATCCTGAAGAATTATTAGTAGAAACTCCAAAGCGCTGCTGGATAAGGTCTCGAATTGCTTCAAAATCAGCTGCACACGTAAAAGCAGTAACCAGTGCGATAGTTCCTAGTAAGACTAAATCTACTGCGCGTTCGGCTATGATCGTTCCGAAGGAAACCGAGAAAGGAACATTGTCTGAGCGCTGAAGAATGGCAGATCGAGAGGCTTCGCCAGCACGCGGAATGGTGAGGTTGACTACATATCCAATCATGATGGCATGGTAGCGATTCCAAAATTTTGTTTGATACCCGAGTGGTTCAAGAACATATTTCCAACGGTATGCACGCGATAAATAAGCGATGAATCCACCAATTAAGGAAATCAATATGATACCGTAGTTCGCTTCTTGAATTGCTTTAAAGAAAATAGCTTTGGCAGTTTGCGACATATTCGCAAAAAAGACCCAGAATAAATAGATACCTAAGCCTAACGGTACAACTGTCTTAATTACCGTGGTTAGGAATCGTTTCATCAATCAATCAAATTAGTTTCTTCATTTGGGAACACCAAGCATGGTTTGAATGATTTTGCCTCTTCAAAGTCCATGTAGGCATAACCAATGATGATGATGACATCACCCATAGCTACTCTTCTTGCAGCAGGACCGTTTAAGCAAATAGTTCCTGTTTTGCGGTCTCCTTTTATCACATACGTTTCAAAACGTTCTCCATTGTTGATGTTAACAATCTGAACACGCTCACCTTCAATCAGGTTAGAGGCATCCATGAGATCCTCATCAATAGTAATGCTTCCAATGTAGTTCAAGTCAGCTTGTGTGACTTTAACGCGGTGAATTTTGGATTTTACAACTTGTACTAACATGCTTAAAAAATTCGCGCACAAAGGTAATTGAATTTTAATTCTAGCAATTTTTGTGCGTTAATATTACGTGATACAGTTTTATTGCTAAGCTGTTCTTTAAAATTGGTAGACTTAACACTGCATATTATCAATTAGGCGAACCTCACCGCAAAATGCAGCGATACAGCAGGTAGATGATGCAGACCATTGCTGCTCTAAAGGCAATAAGGTGTTGCTGTCCACTATTTCGAGGTATTCTAGTCTAAGATTTCCTTGATTAAAATAGTTCTCCGCCAGTGCTCTGGTTTCAGCAGGTGAATAATGCGACTTCAATCGAATGACTTCCTGAAGTGTTTGATAAATGATAAGTGCGTCAACCTGTTCGTTGCTAGAAAGTCTCATATTTCTGCTACTTAATGCCAGTCCTTCTTTAGATCTACTTGTGGGGCAAGCAATGAGTTCTATTGGAAGTTCAAATTCCTGAATCATGTGTTTGATTACAGCTACTTGTTGAAAGTCTTTCAATCCGAAAAAGGCTTTATTAGGTTGAACCAGTTGGAACAAATTATAAACCACATGAACAACACCTTCAAAATGACCAGGTCTAAATTTTCCTTCGAGTACTCGATCTAATCCATTTAAATTGATAGGCTTAAAATCGTCTGTTGTAGGATAAATGTCCTCAATGGATGGCGAAAAAACGGATAGATTTCCGACTTGTTCCAATAATAAAAGATCGTTTTCTAGGGTTCGTGGATAATTCGCAAGATCCGAAGGGTTATTAAATTGAGTGGGATTAACGAAAATAGAAACAACTACTTCGTCACATGTTTCATAAGCTTTTCTTACCAAGGAGAGATGGCCTTCATGGAGGGCTCCCATGGTCGGGACAAATCCTATACTGCGCTGTTGAGATTTCCACTGAGCAACTTGTTCGATAAGACTTGATCGCGAGCTAAGAACGTTCATCGTTGATACGTTAAAAAAGGGGTAAGAAACAAAACTATTTCTTTTTGTTGAAGTTCCGCTTTTTTTTCTATATTTTTGTGGTGTTTTTTACGAATAACTCGAATGGAAAAGAAGAAAGTATTATTTGTTTCTCAGGAAATAGCACCATTCTCACCGAAATCTGAACTATCAACTATTGCAAGAAGGCTCCCTCAAGGGATTCAGGAATCAGGTAAAGAAATACGTGTTTTTACTCCGCGTTTTGGAAGCATCAACGAAAGAAGGCATCAGTTGCACGAAGTTATTCGTTTGTCTGGAATGAATTTAATTATTGATGATACGGATCATCCGCTTATTATCAAGGTTGCGTCAATTTCTGCTGCACGTATGCAGGTTTATTTTATTGATAATGATGAATACTTCAAGCGTAAGCAAACAGTTACCGATGAGCAAGGAAATTACTTTACAGATAACGACGAGCGCAGTATGTTCTTTTGTCGTGGAGTATTGGAGACTGTTAAGAAATTAGGTTGGCAGCCTGATGTCATTCATTGTCATGGTTGGATGACAGCTTTGATGCCGCTTTACATCAAAAAATATTACAACAAAGACCCTCACTTTACTGATACTAAAGTAGTTTACAGTTTGTATAACGATGCATTTACCCAAGATTGGGATGCACGTTTTGCAGATAAATTGAAGTTTGATGGTTTTGATGATGAGTTAGCGGAACAATTTAGAGACACTTCACACACGTCAATTATTCGCAACATTGTAAAATATGCTGACGGAATTAACGTTTCAAGTGAAGAACTTGTTCCTGAGTTACGTCAGATCTTTGAGGAGGCTACGTGTCTGAAACAAGATTTTGTAGCTGAAGAGTTGCAGACAAAAACAATGTCTGAGTTCTTCAATAAAGTAATCGAAGAAAGTGTACTTGCTTAAGAATAAAAGAAATATCAAATTAATGTGGCGGAGAGTATACCTACTTTCCGCTACTTTTTTACTTGGACTTTTTGTTTTTTCATCCTGTAAAAAGCAATACAATGAACAAGGAAAAGACACATTAAGTGCTGATGAAATTTTAGGTTCAGTTACTGTGGATACGTTTGATTTAAAGACCTATACAAGTTCGAGCGATTCTATCATTTCCTCAGGAAGACCATATGGTCTATTGGGTTCTTACAATGATCCGGAATTTGGTCCGTTTCAAGCAGGATTTTATACTCAATTGAGGTTGTCAGGTGAAAACCCAAACTTTGGAGACGTTTCTCAAATTGTTGTTGATTCACTTGTCCTAGCGCTAGAATATGCTGGATATTACGGTGATATAGGTCCTCAAAATGTTGAGGTTTATAGGCTTTCGGATACGCTTTCGAAAAATACGACTTATTATTCATTCTCGTCAAAATCTGTGTTGTCAACGGATTTGGTGGAGACGGGTAAGCAAACATTTGTTGCTACGCCTGACAAAAAGACAATTATAGGCACGCAAACGTACGATCCACAATTAAGAATATTTTTGGACAAGTCTTTGGCAACAGAGTTGCTAAACGAGGCTGCTTCTGGTGGACAGCATTTTACCACAAACGATAACTTCGTTAACTATTTCAAAGGACTTTATGTCAAGGTGAATAATGGTAATCAATCAAGTGGTAAAGGCGCAGTGTATTATTTTAATCTGGATGATCCTCAATCAAAATTGACGATTTACTACAAGCAAGCCGGATTGAGTAAGACATTCGACTTTTTAATCAATTCAAATTGTGCTAAATTCAATAAAATTGACATCGATAATGCAGGTAAACCTGTGTCTCAGGTAGTGTTAAATTCGAACTTGGGGCAGCAAGAATTTTATACACAAGCATTTAAAACCAGAGCTATTGTAAGTATACCAGGAATCAAAGGATTGCCAAAACGCAGTGTTATTCATCGCGCTGATTTAATCCTACCCGTTCAATATCAAACTGGATCAAGGTATACGCCTGCCAATCAATTAACAGTGACTACAAAAATTGATGGAAAGCTCTATGATACTGGGATTTTAGGCGTATATGACGGCTACTTTAAACAGTATAAAATTAATTTACAAGGTTACGTTCAGGCGGTCGTGGCCGGACAAAAAGACATTACGGAATTTACTTTAGCTCCGAGTTATTTTGTAATCAGTGCCGATCGAGTTGTTTTTAATGGACCAACGACGGTGAACAAAATGACACCAAAATTAGTAGTAACCTATACTCAACATTAGAAAATTATGTGCGGAATTGTTGCTTATATCGGTAAAAAACAAGCTTACCCAATTATCTTAAAAGGATTAAAGAGGTTAGAATATAGAGGGTATGATAGTGCAGGAATTGCGCTCTTGAATGATGGAGACATTAATCTGTACAAACGCCAAGGAAAAGTTTCTAATTTAGAAGATTATGCCAAGGCATATAACACGGATGGTAATGCAGGTATTGGCCATACGAGATGGGCAACCCATGGTGCTCCGAATGATATTAATGCCCATCCACATTATTCAAATAGTGGAGATATCGCGTTGATACACAATGGTATCATTGAGAATTATGACACACTTCGAAAAGAATTAATCAATCATGGTTACGAATTTAAAAGTGAAACCGATACGGAGGTATTGGTTCATTTGATTGATGATATTCAGAAGAATGAAGGCGTGAATTTAGCTGAGGCAGTTCGACTTGCGCTGCATAATGTTGTGGGTGCTTACGCCATTGTAGTTTTATCAAAAGATAATCCAAACCAATTGGTTGCTGCTAGAAAAAGTAGTCCTTTGGTAGTTGGAATTGGCAACGAAGGAGATTTTTATTTGGCATCTGATGCAACACCCATTGTTGAATACACGAAACGGGTTGTTTATTTAGAGGATGAAGAAATTGCCGTAGTCGATTTGAAAGAAGGATTGAAAATTTTCAATATTCGAAATCAAGAGAAAACGCCATATATCCAGCAGTTGGAATTGCAATTAGAAGCTTTGGAGAAAGGCGGATATGACCACTTCATGCTAAAAGAAATATACGAACAGCCACGTTCGATAAAAGATTGTTTTCGTGGCCGTTTAAATGTGGAGGAGGGTACCGTGCAGTTAGGTGGAATTATTGACTACGAGCAAAAAATATTGAATGCTAAACGCATTGTTATGGTTGCCTGTGGAACCTCATGGCATGCTTGTTTGGTGGGAGAATACTTATTTGAGGATTTAGCACGTATCAATGTCGAGGTAGAATATGCCAGCGAGTTTAGGTATCGAAATCCAATTATTCATGAAGATGATGTTGTTATCGCTGTTTCTCAGTCTGGAGAAACAGCTGACACACTTGCAGCTATTGAATTAGCAAAGTCTAAAGGGGCAACTGTATTGGGCGTTTGTAACGTTGTCGGTTCTTCGATTTCACGCGCTACTGATGCAGGGTCTTATACACATGCTGGTCCGGAAATTGGTGTTGCGTCTACCAAGGCATTTACGGCCCAAGTAACGGTGCTCACACTCATGGCCTTATCGTTAGCGCATAAAAAAGGAACGCTTAGCGAATCCAAATACCATACCTTATTGGCAGAGTTGGATGCAGTGCCAGAAAAAGTGAAGCAGTTATTGGAAAAAGCACCAGAAATTGAAAAAATTTCGCAACACTACAAGGATGCCTCAAATGCCTTGTATTTGGGAAGAGGAAGTTCCTTCCCGGTTGCATTGGAAGGTGCTTTGAAACTGAAAGAGATATCGTACATTCATGCGGAGGGTTATCCAGCTGCAGAAATGAAGCATGGCCCAATTGCGTTGATTGATGAAGAAATGCCTGTTTTTGTTATTGCTACACAAGGAACCTCATACGAGAAAGTAGTATCTAATATTCAAGAGGTGAAAGCGCGAAAAGGTAAAATTATTGCAGTAGTAACTGAAGGGGATACTGCTGTCAAGGAGATCGCGGATCATGTAATTGAAATACCAGATACAGATGAGCATTTGGTGCCATTGGTTGCAACCATACCATTCCAATTGTTATCTTATTATATTGCAGTGCTAAGAGGTTGTAATGTAGACCAACCTAGAAACTTGGCTAAATCGGTTACAGTGGAATAAATCGATAGTTTTGAGGAAAAATTATAAAGGAGTTGATGTTCAGCTCCTTTTTTATTTCAAATAATAACTGGATGCACCCGGCTCTCCATAGCCTACAATCAATTTCCCTTTAAATAATCGGAATCCAAAATTGCTTCCGTCTACGGCGCTCATGCCATATAAATCAGCGTAAGTACCAAAAGTTTCAATGGTGACATTGATAAAATAAAACTCAACTCCGTTCTTGTTTTTAATTTTTATGCCGTACGTATTGTAATCGGATATGTACCCATATCCAATACTCAACCCATTTTCTACATTTGAAAATTGTTTACCATCCATATACGAAATGACAGCGGATTCCTCATTGAACGTTTGACTCACTCCAATTTGACAGATCAGCATAAACAAGGTGATTAGTAATGTACGCATGATGAAAATTATATCGTTAACTACTTTTTAAAAACAAAATATACCGCTAAAACCAAGAAACATAATCCAACAAGGTGGTTCCATTTAAAGGATTCAGTTTTAAAAAACAACAGGGTGAAAATGGCAAAGACCAGCAACGACAAGACCTCTTGAATCACTTTAAGCTGTAACAATGTAAAAGGTCCACCCTCACCTTTAAATCCTATGCGGTTGGCTGGTACTTGAACACAATATTCAAAAAAGGCAATACCCCAAGAAATGAGGATTATGCCAAATAAACCAAGGGAAGCTAGTTTTTTGCTCTCGCTAAATTTTAGGTGTCCATACCATGCAAGTGTCATGAAGATATTCGACAAAATTAAAAGACCGATGCTGTAAAATGCGCGCATATTGTATTACTTTCATTCTTGAAATGAATATATCAATTTCTCAAGAAAATACAGACTTTTTTCAGCGCGTATTCGATGTTGTTTGCCTTGTTCCCGAAGGAAGAGTAACTACTTATGGTGCAATTGCTGCCTATCTTGGAGCTAAGCGATCAAGTAGAATGGTGGGATGGGCCATGAATGCAAGTCATCAACAGCACTATAAAATACCAGCACATCGTGTAGTTAATCGCAATGGTTTGTTGACAGGTAAGATGCATTTTAATTCACCAACAGCCATGCAAGAGGCTTTAGAGCAAGAAGGGATTCAGGTGATCGATGACCAAATAGTCCATTTTAAAACATTATTTTGGGACCCTGCTATCGAATTGAATTTCTAACTAATCCTTATTTTTAGCGTATGATATTGGTAACTGGCGGAACGGGTTTATTAGGAAGTCATGTAGTACTTGAATTAACACTTCGAGAAGACCTTATCCGATTACTTTATCGTTCCGAAAAAAAACGTTCCGAATTAAAACGACTCTTTTTAGCTGTAGACCCTACAAATGGCCTTCAGCGTTTTGAGCGTATCGAATGGGTTTTGGGAGATATTACCGATATTCCTTCATTAGCAGATGCGTTTCGAGGTGTTACTCACGTTTATCATTGTGCAGGGCTAGTTTCATTTAATAATTTACGTCACGCAGAATTATTCAAAATCAATCGTGAAGGAACAGCTAATGTGGTTAATTCATGCCTTGATTATGGGATCAAAAAGTTATGTTATGTGAGCAGCACAGCAGCAATTGGCGGACAAGCAACTGAAATAAAAACGGAGAAATCTGTGTGGAAACAAGGCCTTACAACAAGTGCATATGCCTTGTCGAAGTACGCCGCTGAGCGTGAAGTCTGGCGTGCCAAAGAGGAAGGATTGGATGTGGTAATTGTTAATCCGTCAGTTATTTTTGGTGCAGGAAATTGGAACGATTCATCGTTAACTATTTTTAAAACGGTCAGCAAGGGACTTTCGTTTTATACTCCCGGTGTTAATGGTTTTGTGGATGCCAGAGATGTTGCAGACATCATGATCGATTTGATGCAGTCAACTATCACAGGTGAACGATTTTTGTGCGTCGGACAGACGCTACCATTCAAGGATGTACTCGATGAAATAGCGCTTCAATTGGGTCGTAATCGAACCCGGTGGAAAGCTCCAAGATGGGCATCTGAGGTGCTTTGGCGCTTAAATTGGTTATCGAGTTTAATGACTGGAAAAGATCCAGTATTCACGAAAAATAGTGTAAAGTCTGCCTATTCCAAGGTTCAATTTTCAAATGAAAAAGTTAAATCAGCTTTGGGTTACCAATTTCGATCTATAACAGATACCATAGCATTCACCGTGAAACATCGATTGGATGAAACAAATTAACGTCACTGTTGTTTGAGTTTTATGCAATTCCGTGAACAGTCCGTTCTTCAGGCGACACTTATTATTTTCTATTCGGTAGGACTTTGCGGTGCTATCTTGGCAGAACATCCTCTTGATTTTTTGAGGTTGACACCTTTGAATTTGTTGTTGTCTTTTGCAGTTCTACTCTATGCGAATCGTTCGAATTTGCAAAAAATATGGGCGTTAATCCTGATTATACCAGTTGGTTACGCAATCGAATTCGTAGGTGTTCATACCGGAGTACTCTTTGGATCCTACACCTATGGAGCTAACCTGGGTTTCAAATTAGCTGGTATACCACCAATTATAGGAATTAACTGGGCTATGCTCGTTGCAGCTTGTTTTGCAGTTGTTTCACGTTTAATTACCCACAAACTTATTCAAGCCCTTTTGGTTTCTCTGTTGATGACCTTAATGGATGTGTTTATTGAACCTGTTGCAATACAAGCAGATTTTTGGTCTTGGCATAATGGTATTATTCCGCTCTATAATTATGTGTGTTGGTTTATTCTTGCGTTTGTTATAGCTTTGATTTATGGAAGAAAAGTTGATGATCATGCGAACAAGATTGATTTAACCTTGTTTTTCTGTCTCATGGTTTTCTTTTTAACATTAAGTTTTTTCTGATGTATTGGTGGGGTCCTATTGTATTGTTAGTTACGTTTTTTGGTATGGAGTTCATGGCATGGGCTACACATAAGTATTTGATGCACGGTTGGATGTGGTATTTTCACTTGGATCATCACGTTGAAGAACCAGGATTTTTTGAACGTAACGATGTATTCTTTTTAATTTATGCCATACCATCATGGTTGTGTATCATGTTAGGGATGATGGCCGATAATTACTTGCCTGTGTGGATTGGTTACGGAATTGCAACGTATGGTTTTGCCTACTTTTTGATTCATGATGTTTACATTCACCGTAGATTTAGCTGGCTACGCGACATAGATCGTCCTTATTTCATGGCAATAAGAAAAGCACATAAAGTGCATCACAAACACAGGGGGAAAGAGCATGGTGAATGTTTTGGTATGTTATGGGTACCTCGAAAATATTTTGTTGAGGCTAAACGGGCATACCAACTCCGAAAAATAAAGTCATGAGTCTTTATGCTTGGATTATATTATTAACAATACTTGGTCCTGTTGCACTGAGTTTTGACAAGAAAGTTCATTTCTATACCTATTTGAAAGCTTTGTTTCCAGCAATTTTACTAGTTGCTGTTTGTTTTTTAATCTGGGATGAATATTTCACACAACGGCAAATTTGGGGATTTAATCCGTCCTATCTAACTGGATTATATGTGGGGCATTTACCAATTGAGGAGGTTTTATTCTTTTTAGTTGTTCCCTATGCCTGTATATTTATTTACGAAGTTTTGCCTGCCTATTTCAGATGGAGTACCCTAAATCTTGGAAAAATTGTTGCTTTTTTAATCGGACTCTCATCTTTTGTATTTGCTTTATTTCATCGTTCCAATTGGTATACAGTTTCGGCTTGTTCTATGGCAGGATTGCTTACCGTAGGTAGTTTTTTTGTGTATAAGGTACAATGGTATGGAAAGTTCGCATTTGCATTTGTGGTCTGTATCATTCCTTTTCTAATTGTCAACGGAATCTTAACGGGAGCGCTTACCCCAAAACCAATTGTATGGTATGCAGAAAGCCATATCATGGGTCCACGTATAATTACCATACCTGTTGAGGATATATTCTACAACTACAGTATGTTGTTACCGATTGTTTGGATCTACGAAAAAATCAAACAGACGCCTTGGTTTAAGGGTAATAATAGTAATCTTTAAAAGTTAAGATAAGGATAAGGTTACTTGCTACATCTCGGTTTAGGATGTAGGTCAGGCATTGAGTTTGATCATTAAATAAAAATTCGATTTCATTTTCGAAAATTCCATGCTTATAAGTCTGTTTGTCATATAAATTACCCCGTTCATCGTAAGTAAATCGGACTTCTTCTAAGATGTTATCTTCTGATCCTTCATATTTTATAAGCTGTGCTAACTTACCTTGATTGGTATATCTGTATTTCCAATGTTCAGTTTGGGAGGACATGACGTATTGCATATCCTTTTTAATTAGTTGATTCGAATCGTTGTAGGTGTAGTATTCATATATAAATGGTAGGCCATAACTGTTGTTTATTGTTTTTTTCGTCTGCTTTCCGTTGTCTTCGTAATGCATCGTTTCAAATGTAACAGGTTCCTTGACAAGTGTTCCAGTGGCATCAGGTTTCTCATCGAAGTGACTTTCTTTTACGATTCGATTTTTACTGTCGTATTCATAAGCAATGGTACGAAATCCCTTGTGGTCTCCTCGCTTATGTTCAATCAATTGGTGTTTAGCATTATAGGTGTACCTGTTCCACATGGTGTCTCGGGTACCGTCATCTTGTTTGGTTTCAAAGGCAAAAATTAATTGTCCTTCTTGATCAAATTGATAAACCATTCTATACGTGGTGTTTTGAATAACTTCACCACTTTTTTTATAGGTATACTTCCCGTTGAGTAGTTTGATTTTGTGCTCTTTGATAAATGTTCGATCAAAAAATGGACGCTCAGTGAAGGCAAGACCTTGGGTGTTGTCCAGCATTTGAGCAAAAAGTGTAGGACAACTAATCAGGATTAATATGATATGTAAAAACCCTTTCAAAGTCGGATATGTTTTAAAACGGTGTCCACAGTTTGAGTGGGTAGTAAGCAAGTGCCGTCATAACATACCTGGAAATCCTCAAACGAATCAGCTTGCGCACACAGCAGGGTATTGGGGAGGTATGTATGTAAAATGGCTTCATGATTACTGAAGTTTTCCGGATGTATTTTAACGGTATAAAACTCATGGGTTAAATGCATTAACAGTATTCCCCATTGAGAATAACCTGATCCATAATATGCCATACCTTCATACACTTGAGCCAACATACTTTTTGCCTGTTCCAAATAGTTTCTGCTAGTGGTAAGTTGGCTGAGCAAGAACAAATTTGTTGCCATAATTGAGTTTCCGGATGGTATTACATTGTCATGTAGATCGATTTTTCTGGCAATTAAACGTGAATGGTGATCGTCATAAAAGTAAAGTCCAGCGTCATTGGCCTTAAAATTTGCCTGACAATATTCGACCAACAAGGCGGCTTTATTCAACTGTTCCTCATCTAACGTAGCCTCGTACATCTGTATGTAGGCTTGAACCAAACAGGCATAGTCTTCAATAAAAGCGTCAATTGTTGCTATTCCGTTTTTGAAGGTTCGGTACAGTTTACCTTGATCATCCATCATGTATTTTTCGAACCAAAGTAAAATACGTTTTGCTTGATCCAAATAACTTGAATCAGAGAGCGCTCGATAGCACGCGATAAAACCAGAACATAATAAAGCATTCCAAGATGCTATGGCTTTATCGTCTAATCCAGGTTTGATTCGTTGGTTTCTAAGAGACAATAACCTCAAGTTGACAGCAGCAACTTCTTCCTCAAATTGGGATTCGGTCCAACCCATTTTTTTGCAGAAAGACTCATCAGATTCTGAACGGATTAACACATATTTATCTTCTTCCCAATACCCATATTGGTTGATATTGTAGAAATCCGTAATCCAGTGGTCTGTTCCAAATTCATTTTCAATCTCTGACTTTGTCCAGCAATAATACTTGCCTTCTTCACCTTCACTATCGGCATCAAGCGCCGAAAAGAAGCAGCCGTATTCATTTGCCAAGTTATCCTCGAGCCACTTAACTGTTTGTTCTATGACTCGTTTATACAACGGTTTTTTAAAAGTTAGATAACCTTGTGCATACACAGATAATAACTGACCGTTGTCGTAGGTCATTTTTTCAAAGTGAGGAATTTTCCAAAGCATATCTACAGCATACCGTGAAAACCCACCTTCAATTTGATCATAGATTCCACCGAGAGCCATTTTATCTAATGTGCGTTCTACATGCTCCAGTGTCTTTCTATGTTCATTTTTTGTGCCGTAATACAACAAGAAATTCAAATTATTGGGCAAAGGAAATTTGGGCGCTTTGCTATCGCCTCCATAGTTGGAATCGAAATTATGTGACCATCTCAGGATGAGCTCATTTAATTTTTCTGAGTCAAATGCAATATTATCGGCATGTACATGCTCAACGAAACTGTCGGTTTGGATGATCCCTTCATGTAATTTTTGCGCATAATCCAACGTTTCTTGTTTTTTATGCTCGAAATTATGCACCAAAGATTTTAGTACATGAAGCCATTGATCTTTAGGGAAGTAGGTGCCGCCGTAAATTGGTCTACCATCCGGTAAAGTAAAACAGTTTAAAGGCCATCCTCCCCGCTGGGTGATGAGTTGAACGGCCGTCATGTATAAATGGTCTACATCAGGTCTTTCTTCTCGATCTACCTTGATGCAAATGAAATGATCATTCATATATTGGGCACATTCTTCGTCTTCGAAACATACGTGTTCCATTACATGACACCAATGGCATGCACTGTATCCGATGCTAACAAGTACAAGCTTGTTTTCTTGTTGTGCCTGTTCAAAGCACGCTTCCGACCACGCCACCCAATTTACAGGATTGTAAGCATGTTGAAGTAGGTAAGGAGAACTCTCGTTGATAAGTGAATTAGGTGTTTTTACCATCTTAGTCGTCTATTGAGATTTCTTCGTTACTTCCAGATTTGGTTGATTCTTTAAGCTTCTTTAACGATTTATCAATTTTTGATTCTCGTTTTGCTTTTGTTTCTTTTTCAGTTTCTTTTTCCTCTTCAAAGTTGATGATGATTTCTTCTTTCTGTTGTTTTTGAGGTGCAGTATATTGTTTAACTGTCGAGTCTTTCCCAAACAAGTTGAACTCAGTTTTAAGCATGGATTTTATCGTTTCTTTTTCTGCTTTGATGTCCTCTTTAAATTGATCTTGTTTCGCCTGTTTATCCCAATCGAACTTAGGTTGTTCAAGTGTACCATACATGCGCAAGTAAACTGCCATTCCCGTTCCATCTTCAGCTACCTCTCCAAACTCAGCATCTACTTTTTTGGCTTTGATATCCCTGAATAGGAAACCAAATCGATAATCTATTTGGTCGTCAAAACCGTGCCAACCGGACACAGAAATATTCAGAGCAGAATTCTTAATGTCCATTTTAGGAATGCTTAATTTGCCATCAGCTATGATGAGTGTATTTTGCAAGGTTTCGAAGCGTATGTCATTCAATTTTTGTTCTAAAAGTGCAATATTTTCTTTTCCAATTGCAAGTTTGGTTACTCCAGCATTTAAGCTTTGTGTGATGCTTTTAAAAGCGGCTACTTGCGTTAATCGTCCGTCTGTTATAACAAGATCGATTTGTGATTTAATAGCCTTATTTGATACGGGATTCCTTAAGTCGAATGGAGCCTCAAAATAAACTCTTGCTTGAGCTGTACCTCCAATATTGGAAGCTTTTATAACGTCTTGTCCAAAATTATTCCACGCGGTAAAAACAGGTTTGAACTGGATATTTGTTGCATCAAAAATCGTCTTGATTGTAAAAATTTCCGGAGATTTTTCTGTAATGCTTAATTGACCATTTAGTCGGGCGCCAGCATTCACTAATTTCAAATTGGGGAACTCAATACTTCTATTGGTATAGCGCATTTGCCCAGAAACCTGCTCAAACCGATGGTTTTCGTAGACCAATTTCCCGATAGATAAAGAAATATCTCCAGACACATTGTCTGGTAATACAAATGCCCGCTCTTCCGAAATCTTTTCTGCTTTACTGGTCATGCCTAAGTCTTGCACATCCATGTAAGTGGAAACAATCGATACCGTTGCACTTAAATTCCCTGAATTGTTTAAATAGCCTTCCAGTTGATTGAAAATACCATCAATCATCAAATCAGTTTGCCCCACTTGAAAGGATACATGTTCAATTCCAGCCGAATTGTCCTTTAGAAAAATCGTACCATTCCCTTTTTTAAAAACCCGCTTATCTTGTTTGAATTGTACAAGTACATTTTTTAAGTCAACCTCACCTGACAATGTTTTTATGGTTGCATCCGCACCAATATGGAAATGCGCGTTTACACCGATATTTCCCTCAATTTGTTCAACCTGATCCATGTGAAACAAACTTTGCAAGAAGGGGAGGTTGATATTTCCTGATGCATTTCCCGTATAGGTGGGAGAATTAAAATGTTTGATCAACAAGTTGCCACTAAAGGGGCCGCCTGGCGTATTAAATTTGATTTGTTTCAGTTTTAAATACTCACCTTGTGGAGCGTCATGGTTCGAATAAATTCCTTTAAGTGAAATATTGGACAAACGGATCTGTTTAGTTGGCTCGGTAAGTTCACCATTTTCGATACCAAATTCACAGGCTATTTGCACTGGTGAAGCATTATTCGTTTTACCAGATAAGAGAAGATCAAAATAGACATTTCCTTTGCCTTTAAATGACGCTACGCTTGACAAATGATCAGAAGAAATACTGTTGGCGAGGTCTTGCAGATTAAATTGTTTCGCGTGTACTTCGGCGTTGAATCCATCGTTTGTAACCTTGCAACTGACTTCAAAGGGTAAACCTGCAAGAGCTATTTCAGCGTCTTTGAGTTCAACAAAGTCATCTGTTTTATCAACCCGGATAGCAACATCCAGTTTCGCTGGTTGATTTTTTATCAGGGTTACCTGACCACTGGTGAATTCCAAAATATTGAGTTCTGCCTCAGTTTGGATGTCAAAAACATCCTCGTTGAAATTACCTTTAAGGATGGTGTTATTTGCAAGAAAGCGATAAGTTTGATCTGTTAGCTGATTGAAATATCCAAATTTCATTTGATCCATAAAGACCTTTTTTAATTGAAAGGAAACAGGTTTATCTGTTGTTTCAGCACGTGCTTTAAAGATGTCGTAATTCGTTTTTCCTTGGCGGTCTATTTTTAAGTTGAGCGCTCCATTTTCAACCGTAATGCCTTTAACGTCGTAGTTTCCTGCCCAGATGTCAAAAGGATTAAATTTGAGTCGAATCAAGGCAGCGTTTAGTAAGGTGTCTTTATCGGTAGCCCTCGCGGTTGCATCACGCATAAATACTTCCTCAAAATCAACCGAAATGTTGGGGAAAGTTTTCCAGAATGTGATATCCACGTTATGAATGTGAACAGGAGCCTTTAAATTACTGTTAACTTCTTGAAGAACGACTGCAATAATTCTGTCCTTGTTGAGGAATATAAGTAAGGAAATGACCAGGAAAAGAGCCATTACTATACCCAATGTCCATTTAAGTATTTTCCAAACCGCTGTTTTTTTCATGGTTTAACAAAAATAACCCTCAAGGCTGCTGTATGAGCCGAGAAACTTCAAACTTATTAACGCAATTTTGTTCGAGAATGTAACTCGCCTATTCTATAGAATTCGTATCGAGGTTTGTGTTATCTTTGATCAAAATTTTGATTATGAGTTTACTTACTGTTGGTAGTGTTGCGTTTGATGCTATCGAGACACCTTTTGGAAAAACAGATAAAATCATTGGCGGTGCAGGAACCTACATTGCTTTGTCTGCATCATTTTACACCCAAGATCAGAAAATTGTTTCTGTTGTTGGTGAAGATTTTCCAACCACGATGTTGGATCTGATTGAATCAAAAGGAGTAAACTTGGACGGTTTACAGATAAAACCGGGAGAAAAAACATTTTTCTGGTCTGGTAAATACCATAACGATATGAATTCACGTGACACCCTGGTTACAGAACTCAATGTGCTCGGTGATTTTGATCCAGTAATTCCTGCATCTTATCAAGGTGTTGAATACCTGATGTTGGGTAATTTAAGTCCACAAGTTCAACGGCAAGTAATCGAGCGATTAACAGTTAGACCTAAGTTAATTGCCATGGATACCATGAATTTTTGGATGGATATCGCATTGGAAGATTTAAAGGCGACATTGAAACTTGTAGATGTGTTGATTGTTAACGATGAAGAAGCAAGACAATTATCTGGTGAATATGCCTTGGTGAAAGCAGCACAGGTCATTCGTGAAATGGGTCCAAAGTATGTGATTATTAAAAAAGGAGAACATGGTGCTTTGCTGTTCCATGGTGATCAAGTTTTTGCTGCGCCTGCTTTACCGCTTGAGGAGGTTTTTGATCCAACTGGTGCTGGCGATACGTTTGCTGGTGGTTTTATTGGGTATTTGTCAGCAACCGACGATATCTCTTTTGAGAACATGAAACGCGCTATTATCGCAGGCTCTGCCCTGGCATCTTTTTGTGTTGAGAAGTTTGGAACGGAACGCTTAACAGAAATTGATAAATCTGCAATTGAACAACGTATTGAGCAGTTTGTTGCACTGACAAATTTTGAAATGGTTCAAACCGTTTAAACCCTGATCACATGGAATGGAAAGATTTTATTGACGAATTAGAACGACTTACATCGAGTGATGATGCTTTGAGTGTTGTGAAAGAAGTTTCGGCCTTGAAAGTGCGTTTTGATGATTTTGTTCTGGAAGAAGAGCGTAAAGAACAAATTGCACAATTGAATGCTGCAGAAACAGGTGAGGTGCTAGTTCTAACGGATTTTAAGTCATTAAAAGAACCATTCTTTAATCGATATAATCAGTATCGCACAGAACGTAAACGTCAAGAGGAATTAAAACAACTTCAAGAAGCAGAAAATGCGAGAAGAAAGTATGCGCTCATTAAACGTTTACAGGATGTTATTTTGAACGAGGAGCACATTTCACATGCCTTGAATGCTTACAAAGAAATTCAAGAGGAATGGAAATCAATTGGTGCGGTTGAGCGCACTAAACGCGATGAGATTCAGAAGGAATATTCAAAACTTCTGGAGCAGTTTTTTTATAACCTCAAGATATATAGAGAATTAAAGGAACACGACATCAAGCGTAATACCCAGTTAAAACAAGGAGTAATTCAGCAATTGAAGGATTTAGAAAACTTGGTTTCCATCAAGGATGTTGAATCAAAACTTCGTCAGCTTCAAAATGAATGGGAAGACATAGGTCCTGTTCAGCAAGACGAATGGGAGCAGTTAAAAACAGCATACTGGGAAATTGTTCGAGGAGTATATAGTAGAATTAATCATCACTATGAAGAAAAACGATCTGAGCAGCATGAAAATTTGCTTAAAAAGCAAGGTGTTATAGATGAATTAACCGTATACCTGACATCCCTAAAAGATTTGAATACCACAAAAGCCTGGGAACAGGCAACCAAGAAAGTCTTGGAATGGCAGGCAAATTGGAAACTTACTGGGATTGGTCCCCGTAAAGAAAGCGACCAGCTTTGGAAGGTATTTAGAGGTCTATGTGATCAGTTTTTTGACATCAAAAAACAGTTTTATGGGCAAATACAAGTTGTGTTTGATCAAGTTGTAGCGCAAAAAATGAAATTGATTGAGGAGGCTGAATCCATCAAAGGAAATACGGATTGGAAATCCACATCAGAGAAATTTATTCAGTTACAAAAAAAGTGGAAAACAATTGGTCATGCTGGGCAAAAACATGAACAGCGCCTGTGGTCTACTTTTAGAGCTGCTTGTGATTATTTCTTCAATGCAAAACAGGCTGCACACCACGAATTGGAGTCTCAATTTGTTGCAAATCTCAAAGCGAAACAAGATTTTATAGAACAGATCAACCAAACAACATTGCCTGCTTCTAAGGAGGAAGCTATCCAGTTGTTGCAAGCTCTTGCCAATCAATTTAACGCGATGGGTCAAGTTCCTTCCGCTGAAAAAGATCAATTACACCGTCAATTTAAAACGGCATTGGATAAACACTATGCTGCAATTAAATTGGAAGGAGATGAAAAAGAATTGATTTTATTTGAGGCGAAGCTGGCTACCTTGGCGAGCAGTCCAGATTCAGCTAAAGTCTATCAGCGTGAAAAAAGTGATTTGCGACATCAAATAGACAAACTGAATCAGGATATTATACAATACGAAAACAACCTTGGTTTTTTTGCAAAGTCAAAAGGCGCCGATGCATTACGCAAAGAGGTGGATCACAAAATTCAACAAGCTAATCAGCGTATAGCATTATTGAAGCGCAAGTTAAAACTGATTCCGAATGAATAGGTTTATCAATGCCATCTTGTTGTTTTTGTTTTTCCCTACAATGGCAGTTGCTGTTTATGTAGGATTTGATTTACCCGTTGAGTTTTTTAAAACTACCGGTGCTCAGTTACGGTATATTCCGGAAACATTTTTAGTGTTGGCTGTTTTCATGTTGGTATTGTTGGTGCGCAGATCTTTGAAACGATGGATGGGTATGCGTATTGTTTTACAAAAAGACCGATTTAAATGGAATCAACCAATTAGTTCCGAAAGAAAACGCAGAGTTTATGTCTACACTATATTGGAGAATTTTATTGTCTTGTGCGCAGCAGCAGGATTGTATACGATAACTCCGTTGGTTATTCCTGTTTCGCTTGTATTGGTATTTTCTTCTATAGATGCGTTTGTATTTTTGTTCCTTGCGACACGATTAAACGGATTTCGCGTTGGTATTAGTTCAAAAGCTATAATCGCAAGTGACCGCGAAGTGAATTTGGTATACTTTACAGGGTTACGAAAAGTTTCGGTCTTTCAACAATCGATATTTTTTGATTACATCAAGGGGTTGCAATTAAACTTCCCGACCAATTGTGTGGATGAAGATCATCAAGGTGAGTTTTTTCGTGTATTAAAAGAACAGTTGAATGAAGACCATGTTTTGGTTCAACTTCATCAATCATCTACGTAGAAGCGCGTATTTTCAAAATTATACTGCTTTAAAAAAGAGGTTTACCCCTTGTAAATCGTACTTTCGCAGCCTATTAAACTAGTGAATGAAGCATACTAAAATATTGATTGTGGAAGATGATATGTCATTTTCACAATTGATTAGTTTTCAATTGTCTAGCAATGACTATGACGATGAACAAGTGCAATTTACAGATTCTGTGGCTGAAGCCCACGAAATTGCGACCTTTTTTCAACCCGATGTTATTTTACTGGATTTGAATATTACCGATTCTTCAGGAAAGGAAACATTCGAACGCATCACCTCCATTTTCGACTCAGCAGCGGTAATTATTCTCTCCGGTTTTGATGATGAAGAGTTGGCACTACAAATGGTAAAAGAAGGTGCACAAGATTACATTTTAAAGAGTGATATAAATAACAAATTACTCGTTAAGGCGATTGAATACAGTAAGGAGCGCTTTGATCTGATTGAAAAACTGGTTTCTTCAAGAAAACGCTACAAACGGTTGTTTGACAGTTCACCGATTCCAATGATCTCGTTGAACCATGAAGATCATCAAATTACCATGATCAATGACGCATTTGCTAGTTTATTTGAACAAACAGCTGAGCAAATTCTGAATCAAACCTTTCAACATTTTTTTGGTCAACCTCTGGAAGCAGATTTTTATGCGATCAATGCGAATCGAATAGAGCGCGAATTGGTTTTTGTGCTTCCTTCCGGAAGAAAAATACACCTCGATTTAGTTGCGAATAAATTACATGAAGATGATACCATTGTCTGCATGTTAATTGATCGTACAGCTGAAATTGAATTTGAAGAACAGAAATTCAAAATTATTGCGGGGGCACAAGAGAACGAAAAAAAATCCATCGCCATGGAATTACATGATGGATTGGCCCAAAATCTGGTTTTGTTGAATCTCTGGTTCAATTCTTTTGATTTTAATCAAGAGCAAGCAGAATTAAAAACAGATTTCGCCAAAATTTTGAATAATTCAATTCTCGAATTGAAAGCTATTTCATACTCCCTTTTGCCACCTGATCTTGAAAATGGTTTCATCGTAGCCGTTGAAAACTTGATTAACCGGGTAAATAAATTGAATCAGGTGAAGTTAGTGGCTTCTATTCAAGAAGGTATATCCGAGCTGCATTTCGAGCGAATCGATAAGTTCAATTTATATCGCATTGTTCAGGAGTTTATTAATAATTCATTAAAGCATTCCAAAGCCAATGAAATACGCTTAAGCATCAATTGGACAGATGAATTTTGCAATGCAGTTGTAGTTTTATTGAAAGATGATGGTGTTGGCTTCAACATGAAAGAAGCGAAAAAAGGTCTTGGCATTCAAAATATCGAATACCGCATGAAGATGGGTAAATTAGATGGTTATTTAGAGAGCGAAGTCGGTCAGGGAACCATGTTGAATGTGTTGTTGCCGGATCAAGTAGAACTAATTTCAGTTAATTAACAAATGGAAACGTTTAGCACAGATTATATATTAGAACTCGGTGTGTACGACATAATGCTGGATCATCAGCATGCAGTTTTAAGAACTGGTGCATTTTGGAAGCAAAATAGTTTAACCGAAACAATTATTCAGTCTATATTGAATGGAGATACATTTCTTACACATTTTGACTATAAATTTGCTGTAGATAAGGTCTCTGGACGAGAAGGAATACATTGCCGATTGATTGTAATTTCTAAGGAAATAGAAAATCAATTACA
>Ga0172373_10002721_pt1 | contig 26697 bp, 41 predicted proteins | sample Lak10m_2_FD_114546 | JGI IMG/M metagenome (GOLD analysis project Ga0172373, IMG submission 114546) | Freshwater microbial communities from Kabuno Bay, South-Kivu, Congo - kab_092012_10m | ecosystem: Environmental > Aquatic > Freshwater > Lake | place: Democratic Republic of the Congo...
ACCTGAATCACCTGTCATAACAATCTCAAATCCGTCAGGACCTTGGCCTTCAGAATCTGAAGCAGTTCCGCCAGAGAGTTTGAAAGAATATTCAACAGACCAGGGTCTTTCCTTGATGATCCTGTCGTCTTCAACGGCTTCTTTTATGAGACTGTACAGTGCTGACCTTGTGATCTTCATTCAATTAATTATGGAACTTCTCTCATAATTTCAGGAATTTTCACTTTCACGACGGATCCATCAGGCATCGTGACAGATTGATATTCCTCTGTCCTCGAAGAATCAGAATCATCGTTCGTGATCAAATCGGGAAGTTCGTGAATTGTTTGAACTTGCATCGAAGTCGCACCGTACCACTCACCAGACTTTTTCACAGCGATGTCTACAAGTTTGTTTACTTGAGAAGTGGCTCTTTGAAGGAGGGTCTTCCTCACCTTGTCGGCTGCGTCAAATACCTCACCCTCGACTTGATCGAGTGTGATTCTGTTCGTCTTGTCTAATCCGGCCTGTAGAATGTAACTGATCTCTTCGCCCCTCAGCGTACGCTTTGTTATGGTCTCCACGACCTGCATGGGATAGACTTGGTTCTTCTTCGACAGAACTACGTAAAGAACTTGACCGATCTCGTACATGTCAATCCTCTGGCTCTTCTTGTGGCTCCACATCTTCTTGCTCAAAAGGAAAGACTCCCATGGGCGGCGGGCCGATCGGCGCGACTATGTGATCAGGAGCTTCTTCGCCCAGAGGAACGTTGGCCTCCTTCATCGTCGCAGTCAACTTTTCCCAAAGACGATCTTCGAGAAAAACTCTGTCCTCAACTTCTGCAAGTTGCTGACTGAGAGTCTTCCGAGTGTCTGGAGGCAACACGACGCTAAACAAGTCTCTAATGTGTGCTAGCTCGGATCGAGTGAACCTCACTTCATATGTCTTACGCTTCTTGATCTTGTCTTTGCTCATGGTTTCCTAATACCTGCTACCAGGCTGATCGGGTTCATTTGAATTGGTACATTGTAGTCTGTGATCAGTGGAGTGAGGACACCGCTTATTACCACACTTAACGCAGACAACCATTCTATACAGCATGGGATTGTCTAGGCCAAGCTCGGGCCTGTTGAGGCAGTTGTAACAATCGGTGCACCTCTCTTCTTCCATCACGACTCCACAGGTTCGAGAGCTTCCATGAAGAGATCGAAGGTGTCTCTGTGGTCAACGGCTTGTTGAATCTTGACGACTCGTAAGGCAGCCTGAAGCGTCTTCATGTCAAGCTTCTCGGAGTATTCTTCAATGATGTCCTTGCGATCCTGCTTCAGGAGATCAAGTTCATTATCGACGGATTCAATCTTGCCAACGAACTCCTTGACTAGGTCACGAAGTGCCCCGATCTCATCGGGTTGAAGATGTGCGATGTTGTAGTTTGTTGCCCTGGTTTTCTTGGCCATGCTCTTATGATACAACGAGCGACATAAGTTGTTCAGAGAGATTCGATCTTTTTTATCAGGGTGCGGAAGTCTTTGACGTACTGAGAGTTTTCAGGAATGCCGGCAGAGATAACAGACTTCACCTGTTGATCGAGGCTCTTGACATAGTATTCCTTAAAGGCCTTCTTCACTCCCTCTATTATCTTCTTTTCGGCGACAGAGCGTTCTTCACCCTGCAGCTTCTTTACATCCTGCAGTTTCGGTGGAACTTTCTTCTTTGATTTTCTCAGGAAGTTTTCCAGGTCTTCGACGTTGTTGGTCTTCTTAAGCAGCAACTCAGCTCTTTCGTACAGGTCTTTCAGAGTTTGTCTGTACAGTTCGGTCGCCACTTGTCTCATTTCTTCAAAGTTTTTGGTTGAAGTGACCTTACTGAGGAACTTGTTGTTCGTCAGAATGTCCATTTCTGTATTCTGAGCTTCATCGTCTTCATTTATCTGCGACTCACCAAAGAAATCACCCGGTTGTTTGCCTGACTTGGCCTTGCTCAACATGTCGTCAGACAACCCGCCTGTCGCCACAGAAAGTATTTCCTTCGCGGCCTTTGGTCCCTGCTTCCTCGCTATGTTGCCAAGGACCAACTCAGGAGATACCATGAAAGCAAGAGCAGCGGCGTCGTTCGAATTAAGAGCGGCGTTCGTCCTATCATACACGTCTTTATACTTACCACGAATCTTTTGAAGATCGGCTTGCTCCTCTTTAAAGACGTCTTCGTAATCCAAGCTAAGGCCTGGGATTATTGCGGCGAGCACTCCTTCAACAGTTAACTGTATGAGCGAAATGGCTTTTCTTGTTATCTCTTTCGTTTTTCCAAGTCCGGTCTTAAAGACGTCGACGAAAGGTTGTATGAAGGCGCCATAGAGGTCGCCTCCTCCATAGGATGCACCATATCCACCTCCTGATGCATCTGCAATATCAGATGCACTGATACCAGCATCTCCTATGGAGTCCTCGAGCAAAATGCTTCTGACGTATTCTCGCAGTATTTTTTCTTGGATATGATTTCGCTTCATCGTCAACCTAATTATACATCAGCACACATAATTACAGACAATGAAAACTATAGGTTTGGTTCCAATGGCTGCAAAGCCGTATCACGCGGGCCACGATGGCCTGGTTCGTATAGCTTCTGAAGAGAACGACGAAGTGCACTTGTTCGTGTCGACTTCGGACAGGACGAGGAAGGGTGAGATGTCCATCTACGGTGAGGACATGAAACGAATATGGGACGACTACATCGAACCTTCTCTACCTGACAACGTGAAAGTCATCTACGGTGGTGTGCCAGTCCAACACGTCTATGAGGACCTGGAGAATGCAGAGGCGTCACGTGACCGTGTCACGAAGTTTCGAATCTACTCGGACTCCGAGGACATACTAAAATACACCGATGCGTCACTGATGAAGTCGGCTCCAAAACTGTTTGAGAGAGGTCAGATCGAACTCCGAGGAGTCGACCGCAACGAGACCGTCAACGTCAGTGGAACAAAGATGCGCGCAATGTTGGCTGCAGGAGATGTGAAGTCGTTCGCTGCGTTCCTGCCACCTGCAGTCAGAGGCAATGCCGCTCAAATCATCAGCATCCTGACGAGGAAGCCGATGGGTGAGGCACTGCTGAGGAAATATGTAGGATCTTTACTTAGACAAGGTAAATGACTTGCCAAGAGCAAAGCTAGCCTTGAGAGCCAATCTCATCTTGCCAAAGCCCGGATTGCCATATGTGGATAGGCCTGCAGACGTAATGTCTGATGCGCTCAATTCCTTTACACCAAGAGCACTCAAATTGAGTACGTCTTCTTTCCCTGGCACAATGAACGGGTAGATTGCACCATTGCCTACAAGTATAAAGTAATTATCTCCTCCCTCTTCTTGCGACCAATGTTCAACCATTGCATCGTAAGCATTGGCTATGACTTCGGGAGATGAGCTTACGCCTCCTTCAGTTGGTGCTTTTCCGCTCGTTACCCATGGCCTAGGAGTTGATGTGGTCGCTAGTATAGTCTTTCCTGCGATATTCATGGGCTTTACGGTGCCTAATGCATAGTAATTGCCGCCCCTATTCAATAGGATCGCAATTTTTTCTCGATTTGCAATTTTGCCAGCATCTTCAGGGTTAGGCAAAAAAAACTTTGTGTCTGGATCGACACCTCGAGGAAGTGTTTTTGGTTGATAAAATTTATGAGAATATCCACCTGGATTCGTCTCAGTTCTTTTAGCGTCTGCATCGCTAACAGGTCGCTGAGAACTCAATGAGCCACCGATTGCTTCCAAGAATTTTCCAATCACTGGGCCTTTGCCGGGCAACGGCAAAATATTCTTATTTTTCTTCGAGAAGTCTTTGTAAAGTGACCGTGCCAAATTATCAAGAGGAGAGGTGCTGTCTGCATTTACAGTCTTGTCAAAAACAGTCGTAAGCTTAGACCCACCTACAATCGATTTAGACTCAACAAATCCGACAGGAACATTCTTCAGCAGAATTGTAACATCGGGATTTTGTTGACCTTTTTTATTAGAAATATAATCGAATTTCGGCCTTTTTTGTTTTAGAATATCTGCAATGAATTTTTGGGCATCGATACCGCCTCTATCACCTTCATTCAACATCAACGTCAAGTACTCTCTCAACAAATCTCTCATAGCTTCGTTCTCTTGCATTTCCTTAAATATGCATCTTACAGAAGTATTCTGTAAGATTAGACATTGCAGACTCATCAATGTTCATAAAGATCGCGTTATGAATCGTGCACCATTTTCTCGCAGATTCGAACTTTAGGATATTGATTTCAAGTGCAGCTAACACGCTCGGCTTAATCTCGCAGAGGATCTTCCTGTCACCCTGCTGAACGAGGAAGTCGGCGTAATACACTCTATTCTTTCCATTATGCACGTAAGGTATACAGATGTTGGCGTCGAGGATGGATGTGTTGGTTGAGGTGCACCACTCGAGAAAATATTTCTCCCACGAACTGCGATACCAGAAGGTACCCCATGGTGTATCAATGTGTCCTGTTTCGTGATTAGAGCATGCATTCCGATATGCTTTCTCGTGTATTTCCTTGACCTGCATAGGGTAATCTACGCCGTACTTGTCACGACATCTCTCAATCATGTCTTTCTTAATTTCAAGACTTTGCATAGGATTTTCTACGCCATATCTTTCTAAGTTAGTTTGTTTGATCTTACCAGAAGAAAATACAAAAGCGCAAGACGACCCATACCTTTCGATGTTAGTGTTCGCTATCTTCTGTTTGATCTCTTCATTTTGCGACACTACAGGAACGCCATATCTCTCCATACATGTCTCTCTGGACTTCTTCCTAATGACGTCGGATTTCATAGGCGCATCAACGCCGTATCGAGCCATCCACGTAGCTGCGGCTTTTTGTTGAACTTCTTCGAGTTTCGAAGGTCTCTCAACTCCGTAACGTTGGAGATTAGTCTCACGAATTTTTTTCTTCACGTCTTCACGTGTAAAAGGATTCTGAACGATTTGACTCATCAGACCTGATCTTTGAGACTCGTGCTTACACTTACGCGAGCAAAAGTGCTTCGATGTGAGGACCTTGCTGTTGGTGTACGTCTTCTCAAATTCAAGAGCACAGTGGTCGCATATGAGCTCGTAGATCGATTTAGAGGCCCAACGTTTGGGACGCTTACTGGGTTCTTGACGGATATTTCTAAGCATGTACACACAGTATAACAGCCTAATGCACCAGTAAACTTAATTATTTGCTGGGCATATTTAACTTTGTGCCACCGCGACCGTATTTGAAAAGTCCTAAAATAGAATTCGCTGCGGCAAAGCTTCCTGTAAATTTGTAGGCATTGCCCCTGTAGATGAAGACGACGCCTTCCATCGGTGAGGTGATGTTCTCCACCGACTTGAGCTTGTCCATCTGTTGTGCCAAGACGGACATCGCCACTTCGTCGCCGCTCGCTTCGATGGCGTCGACTGCGTGTTGCACCTCTCCACGAAGACGTTGAACTTCCTTGCCACTGTCGTCGATGAGCGTGGAGCCTAATCCCTTCAATACCTCCACGGCGAAGTCGTTGATGGCCAACTCTATAGGCCTCACATATCCCTTCAGGAGGACAGGGGAATTCTTCACAAATGCCGAGACCTTGCCTTGGTCCTCTTTTGACAGGTTTTTCTTGATGTCAACCACGGATGGTGCACCTTCAAGACCGAGGCACCTTGCAACCACCATCTTCTCGATTTTAGGAGGCAGTCCCAATTCGAGCAGGTCGTCTTTCAAGAGGACAGTGAGGTACTGTCCCATCGTAGACGAGTCACTCACACCCGCTGCTCCCATCGCTTCATCGATCTTAGCGACAGTGTCCTGGTAGACGGTTCCGTTAGACAGGTCACGCATGCGGACGACGGACGGTCCCCTGACTCTCCAACCACTTGCATCGACGGCTTTCTGCATCCGCTCGATGTTCTGTGTGAGGATGTCGACGCCTCCTACCTCGTCCTCAGACATCGCCACATTTCCCGTACGGTCCCTCGAGAAGACGGGCCAACCGTGGAAGACGAGGTTGTTGGAATCGTAGTTGATGACGTTGGGATTCTTGGTGTAGACGATCTCCATGGAGTACCAGCGGTTGGCAGCGGGTCCGAAGACCTTCTGTTTCACCTTGGCAGGCAATGATCCTATGGCACCCTCCAACACCTTGAATGCACCGATGAAGGCCTCCTCGACAGAACCGCGGCCGGCGAACTTGGCCGCCAGGGCAGCGGCATCCATTCCTCCTGCCTTGATGTCTGAGCCACGGGTCACCTTCACTTGGTCCTGTGACAGGTCGTAGGAGAAGACGAGGTTCATGCCGTCCATCTTCTCCGATACCTTTTCCAACCGACCTGTGGAAGCCTTGCGGAGGATCGTCTTGATCTCCCTGAAAGTCAAGTCCTTATTGTCGTACAGGTGCTGCAAATGTCCGACTAAACCGCCTTCAAGGAGAATGTCATTCATCGTCGTCTTCCATCACAGGCTTGTTCTTGGAAGCCTGACGCATCGCGGACTTGAGCTCCGCCCTGAGACGCACAATGAGGCGTGCATAATTGGCTCGGGCCTCTGTTCCCTTACGCTGCCTATCACGCCACTTGGTGAGGTCTTCGATCCTGTTCTGGAGATCTGTGACGTGCTTGTCCGAACCCCACTCGGCCTTGCCGTCGGTGACATCTGCTTCGCGAAGACGTGACTCGAGCACGAGGTTGATGTATTCTTTCAGGTCACTGGACATGTGTCGTCTCCAATGCGTTCTTCATCGATGAGGCAAGAAAGTACTTCACGTGGTTTTCTGTTATCATGTCCGGGTCCTCCAACATGAAGGTCGTCATGACACGCTCCACCATCTGCTGGGACATGTCGATCGTGGCCACGAGACCGTTCGGCAGTCTGACATCTATAGATTTGGTGACTTCCATTGTTGGCCTCACTTCTTCGGCGTGATGGGAACAGGACCGCTCGTGTCCTCAGACGACGGCTTCTTCTCGGACTTCTCCTTCTCGGGAGCCTTGATGACGTTGGGCTTCAACGACTTCTTTTCAGGTTCACCGGCTCCCTTCTTCATCTTGACATCAGGATCAGGATCAGCAGGATCTGTCGCTGTTTCGGCGTCGACTTCACCTGTCACTATCTGTGACAGTCCTTTGAGGAACGCGAGGAGGGCGACCTTCTCGGCCTTCGAGAGGCTCTCTACATACTCATTCATCTTATTCGCAATCGCCTCGTCTTTAAACGATTTGCCGGCTCTGATGGCGTTGAGTTTCTCAATGATGTCTTTCGGCTCGATCTCGCCCTTCTGCAATTTTTCCTTCTCGGAGTCCATCGTCTTTGACGAAGAATCAGTCTTGTCTTCTCCAGTGTCTGACGATTTATCGTCTCCGCCAAAGAGATCATCATCTTCCTCACCCATCAACTTGCTCTGGAATGCCTTCTCGTCCACAGAGTTCTGATACAGCGCCGACTTAATGCTCTCGTTGACAATTGCCTCAATCGCCTTTGAGAGAGACTTACCTGTGTTTATCTTGATTTGTTTTTCCATGGACCACCGTGTTTCTAAATATAATCAATTTTCACGAGATCAATCCCTAGCGTGCACATCTTCTTCTCGACGTCAAAATCCAGCAATTTCGCACTAGAAAATTTGAAAGGACCTTCAATGCACAACTCATCATCACCATGGTGCACGTGAAGCATCCTGCAGGATAATCCGGAAGTCGTGTATTTCTTGATCGTGTCATATGCCTTTCTCGTCTCAAGGCAAACATCAATCTTCATGTCTCCTTGTGATTCAAAGGAGATGCCTTCGACCTTGCCGGCCAATACATTTATCTCTTCTGAATCGTCGTAAATAATCTCAAAGACCGCAACGAGAAATGCGTCGTTCAAATCTTTGACTTTTTCTTCCTCGAGCTCAGGTATCATGCCCCTGATCGAGTCACTCATCAAGAGTCTGTCGGAAACTTCATCTATCATTCGACAGACTATACACTACATCCTTGTATAGTTCATCGGCCGTCGAGGCATACTCTTTATCCAGCTCAGTGACCTGCTCGATGTCATGGGTCTGAAGAGTCAACGTCACAGTCTCATGTTGTATCGATATCGTGGCGTTGTGTCCCACTTTCTCTTCATGAATCAACAGCTGTCTCACGAAGTCGTTCCTTAATTCATTGGAAAGGAACCTGTACGTCTTAATGAGAGAATTCTCTGATTTTTTCCACTTATCTGTGGCAATGACAGGAACATCCTTGCCACGAGGCATGACAGGAAGACGTCCAAAGTCCATCGGGCGACGGGCTGAGTCAATGAATTCCTCATGGAGACGAGACAGTTTCAAGTAAGATTTCCTTTTGCGGCGTCAATGTTTGCTTTGAGGTTGGCAACAGAAGGACCGACGGACTTATCCTTCCAACGCAGGTTCTTCGTGGGCTTACCGTAACGCTTGAAGTTGAAGGTGGTGTCCGAAAGAACTTCCTTCAAAGCCATTATGATGCCCTTTAAATCAGAAGATGGGAATTCCTTGCGATACTGTTCACGCGATGTAGAAGGCGTGAAGGAGTCCATTCCGCCAACTGGTTGACCTTCGGAGACACTTAGCGACACCATGTCAGTGTCAGGTGCATAATCGATTCTTAGGGTATCGGTGTAACGTGTGTCGCCGGCGATGTTAGCGCTGAGGTAACCGAGGTTGACAGGTCGAGAACCGATCGCTTCGGTGACGACCTCTCTGATGATGTTTCTAAGTTGTCCTATCATTGTCTTCATAGCAAAACACATCCTCCAACCACAGCAGCTTCGGTGAACGACGATCCATGCGTCCACACGTTCTTCTTCCTGTCAATTACACACGATCCACCCTTGAACTTGAGGTCTCGCTCTTTTCCTACACGATTCGAAACAATAACGTTGGCTCCCGTCTCCTCGGCGAGTTCAACCCAAGTAGAATCCGGAAAACCATAATCAGACCCCCAGTTGGTGAGAAGAGCGATGGTATCCACAGAACCTTTCTTGTAGAAACGTTGTTCGTTCTTATAGAACTTATACGTGTCCCTGTAGTTGTTCATCACGTCGCGACAAATGAGGACGCCTGTGCGTCCTGCACGAGTCACGATGACAGGATGTAGATGGTCAGAAGATTCTGCCCATAGGTTGTCCGATCCCCACAGGTTGTGCTTCTGGCAATTTGAAACGAGACCTGTCGGTCCCACGACGGCTGCAGAATTATACAGCTTACCTTCGTGAGTTTCTACATACCCAAAAACGATATGTGTATTGAATCTCCTGGTTATTGGAAGAAAAGATTCGGTTTGATAACCATCTCTTTCCTGAGCACAATCGGCAGCTTCACGCTTGTTGTGAAGCACGTAACCGCTGGTGCACAACTCAGGAAGAACGATCAGAGAAGCACCTTTGGCGGCGGCCTCAAATGCTAACTGGGTTGCTGTCTGGAGATTTGCATGAACGTCGTGCAGCTCAGGCTTGAACTGCACCGCGGCTACGATGGGAGATTCCATTACTTCCTCATTTGCCCTTCATCTGCCGCTTCATGTACTTGTCGAGAAATTCTCTGAAACCATCAAGTTCTGACACGATGTTTGGATGGTCCTTCATGAGCTGCACGTCTGCTGGTGTGAGCTCACCGGACTTGTTGAGGAAGTCGATGTAATCACTCATTGCGGTGAGGACGACGATCTGCAATTGATCCGGGTCCATGCTTGAAGCGAACTGAACCTTCGTCATGGCCTTTTCAACAGCTTGCTTCGCACCGGATTCCGACGCATAGCCCATCTCTTGGGCGATCTGTTTGAACGAAGCGCCACCTACGTCCGTCTGCATCACGTTCTTTCTGTCACGACCAGCGACGGGCGCGTCCGCTCGAGTCATCTCCTCGGCGTCAGTATCGACATTCATGGATGTCAACGTCTTCTCCAGGTCTTTGCGGCGCTTCTCGTGAGCCTTCATCCACTCACCGCCATGAACGCCCATGGGGATCTTCTTGATAGGTGGAAGTTCGGCCTCACTCAACATCTTTCTGATAGCAAGTCTAACGGCCTCTTCCACCTTTTTGTCGTTTTTCATGTCTTCCTCATCATTATTCTTGTTAATGGCGTCGAGCACAACATCGAACGTGTCGCTCGCCAAATCGTCAGAAACGTTGTCAGTCAGCGCCAAGAGTGCTATTTGTAGTTCTTTCCTGTTGGCAGGCTTGAAGTTAGGATTGTCGGGATCCGTCACAGCTGCAGAAGGATCCACTACAGCTGACACTGCCGATGGCGAATCGGAAAGTTCCGAAGTCGATTGCCAACCAACACTTGGATTCATCATAGTTTCTCTGATGAATTCTCTGACAGCTTGTTTACTAACTATTAATTTCATCTTCATGCCGTCTTTGAGTCTGTCCATCTGCGTCCAAAATATAATCCCAAGCTTGGAATAAGATAGGAGCTAGCAGCACCTGCGTCAAATGACCTGATGGTCACAGGACCGATCTTTTCAAACATCGACAGGACATAGATTCCTGTCGTCACGAAGAAAGATATCGTCGCGAAAGTCGCAGACATCGATGGGTTACCATTCGTGTCGTTGATCCAGAATCTGGAAACATCGGCTTTTTTGTCAGGAGCAGCCACAGGCTCGCTCAAAATTGTATCGTCAGCCATACTATAGTCCTCAGGAACTAAGTATGTCGAATACGATTATTTGGCAACTTGGCCAACAGCAAATACAGTAATGAGTGTGAACGCCAAACCACTTGCAAATCCAATGCCAAACCATGTCGATCGACTGGGGGCATTCTCAAGCTGAATTTTTAAGTCGTCAGCTTCTTTCTGCTTCAACTTGAGAGTTTCATCTAAAGCCAAGATCCTTGCATCTTTCTCGGATTTCTCTCTTGTGCAAACGGCGGAAGCGTCGAGCAACTCTTTATCTTTTCTTGCAGTAACATCAGCGACCGCCTTGTCGACTTCAACTTGAACATCAGCAGTTTCGTGCTTGTATTCGACCGTAACTTTTGCAGCCGCTGATTTGTTGAATAGAACACCTGGGAATGGTGCAGGTTGATTGTGATTTAGCGGGGCTATCATCGGTTCTTCCGATGAATGAACCTCTGTCGCCGTGACGACGTGAGGCGTCAGAAGTAAAGACAACAATAGGGTCGCAAGTAATTTCTTCATTTGTAGATCTTAAATCCTGTAGCTTTTGAGACCTCGTCAGCCAAATCGACAGGTGCTTTTGAGGCGAGACGTTTGGCCTCTTGCTCTTTCTTGGCACTCAAATCTGCCAATTTCTTCTCATATTCTTTTTGATTCACGACAAGATCCTGTTGAAGCTTTATGATGTTAGCTTCAAGCTGCGCTTTCTCAACTTCTTTTGCAGCATTGATCTTGTCGATCTCTTCTTTGTGTATTTTTTGCAATTGCTTCGCCTGTTCTGCGTAATCGTACTCGACCGCAGATATTCTTTTGTTTGCGTAAGCAAACAATCCAACTGCTATAACTCCTGCAATCAAGTAGGGAAGTATCTTCGTTAGCATGGTCAGTTTGGTTTTTCGTTCTTAGTTTTCTTAGTTTCGACGAAAAGTGGTTGTTCTGGTGCAGCATCCATTTGAAGCTGACCAAGCAGATATTCTTGAATCTTATAGAGATCTGTTATGGCCTTGTTCTGATTCTGGATGGCTGTCATCAGTAGTTCTATCGACTTGGTCATGTCCAGCATTTGCTGGGACATGATATCGACACTCTTCGTTAAGAGGTTGAAATCTTCTATCGAAACATCTGATTTTTTCAGAATGTTAGTCAATAGATCAAGTATGCCTTCATCCTTCTGTGGAGGTTGTTTCGTCGTCATTTGAATCTTCTAAGAGATTGTACAACGTATCACTGTCAAGTTCACCAAGCTGCATATTTTGTCGACGATCCACTTTCTCAAGTGCACTCAGCAGCTTCTTTTTGGAGATCCTCTCCAACAACTTGTCGGATTTTGGTCCATCCAATAGAATCATCTCAGCCGCCTCATTGAAGAGGTCCTGCATCGTGATGCCGTGCTTGAAGAGTTTTTCACGTAAAGCAGTGTGGACTTCTTTCGTGAGTTTGACATGCACACTTTTCTTGTGAAAGAAGAGGTCGTGCCTCAAGCACCGCCTCCGGCCATTGGGCCGGCAGCTCCGGCCTTGGGAGGCTGTACCTCGTCGTCCTTCTCGGACTCTGATTGTCCTATCTCGATGCCGTAGGACTCCTGCAACTGATCTTTGAAAAGCTGAAGGGCGTCTCCTTCATAGTTCTGCGACAGGTAGTTTGCCGCCCTGCGGAGGACGGTGTTCTTTATCTCGAGGAGCGATTCATGGTTCTCGACGAGGCGCATCACATCAGCCACAAATGACTCCATGTTGATGTCTTCGAGAGGAGTCTTTTCAGGTTCTTCTCCCTTCTTTTTCTCGTCGTCTTCGGCCTCTGTGAGCTTTCGCCAATCATACGACAGTTTATTGTACGACACGGCTTCGGTTTTCGCTTGGCTGGCTTCCTTGGCTTGCGATTCGTACTGTGAGAGATATTTGTCGATTTGAGCATCGACAGAATCTTCGCCTTCCTCTTTCTTCGGTTCCTCATCAGCCTCGCGAAGGAGGCGGGCGAGTTCCTTAAGGGCATTCATGGTGCTCATTACTTCATCACCGTGGCGATGGCCTCAGATCTCTTGAAGCGATCTTCAATGACTTGCCAGTTGAATTCACGCATCTGGGCGATGAGATAGCTCTTCTTGTCATTGAGGTAATCTTTGTAGTAGGCATGCTCCCACATGTCCATCACGATAACTGGATAGAAACCGACGGGAACATCTCCACTATGGTGTGACACCATGAAGTTCACATACTTCTTCAGGAACATGTGGTAACCACACACGGCCCAGCCACTGCCACTTGCCAAAGCGCACGCCATGAAGTCACGTTGCCAATCATCGAATGTGCCGAAGTCTCTCTGTAACTTTAAGTACGAGAGAGAGTCCATCACGACTTCGCTGTGTGGATCGAAGCAGTTAGCGAAATAAAGTTCATGAAGCCATGTGGCGTTGAGGTTGTAAACCTCATCTAGCTTCAGTGAACGATAGTCTGAATGACGTGAATTGACTTCCGAACGATTTGCTGTATCGAGCTTCGCCGACACGTCGTTTAGAGATTCGATGTATCCCTTATACAGTTCAGTGTGGGCAGACTTCGTCTTCTGAGACACGAACTCTGAAACCTGCTTAAATTGCTTCTGTTGAGCAACGTAGGCCTCATCCAACTTCTCAGCTTCGGGAAGAACGTCTTCCTTCACAAAGTGTGACCTAAGGCTCTTCTTGATGATACCGTCGACGTCGACGCCGGCGAAAATGTTCTTCTTATCAGTCGATGGCATATTCTTTCTCCAGTGTGTCTTTGTCGACAATGAACTGCTTATTCTCGGGGGTCTTGAGGATCGCATCACGAGGACCAATGGATACCAACGTATAAAGAAGCTTTGACTTCTTGTGTCTCAACTTCGTGTCGGGTGAAAGTATGGTCTTTTCCTTACCGTCGACCTTGCCTTTCAGCACTGCGTCGACTTCTTCGGAAAGGCGAGCCAGCTTAGCATCCCACTCTTCTCTCATCAGCTGAATGATGTCTGCGTCTTCAAGTTTCTTCATGACTGTGACTAAATATAACGTCAGAAAATCTATTTACGGCAATGCCACACGTTCGTAATATATCGAGCCCAGTTGAGTCTCGATAGTTGATGTCATAGATGACCTGAGATATGTTGGCATTAACTATCAGCTTAGCGCAAAGCTGACAGGGTGAGTGCGTCAGATACATGATCTTGTCACGATTATAGTTGTAATCGCACTTCACCAAGGCATTCATTTCTGCGTGAATGAAGCCTGATTGTCCTGGATCGATGGAATCGGGATGGTGTGGACCTCCCCTGTAGTTTCCATTGTAGCCTAATGATAGAAGCCGAGTGTTGTCATCCGACACAACGATCGCGCCTACCTGAAGTCGAGGATCGTAAGATCTTTCGGCGACGGTCTTCGCTATCGTCATCCACGTGTGATGCCAAGACGGTCTACTGCTCATGAATATTCTGCCTTTGATCGATCGACAGGTGGTGGCCATAGCAACGAGGCTCGTATAACTCAGCTCCACCTACCTCGATTTCCTCACCACCTGTTTGCTTCTTGTGAGTGTAGTGAGCATCCCTTCCACATACCGTGCACACAGCAGCGCACTTACAGACTTCAGTGGCCCATGGAAACATCTTCTCTATCTCACCGAAAGGTTTACCCGTCGCAGACATCTCTAATGATGAAACGACAATGGTGAAACCGTATTGATACAAACAGATGAGGGCATCGGCAGCGCCTGGTATCATGAATGCCTCGTCTACTGCGACGATCTGAGGTTCGTCGTCCATGGCAGTCATGTACTCAAGGATTTCGATTCCTGTCTTTACACAAATGGCAGGAACTTTCCATCCGCTATGGGTCACAACTTCGCTGACGCTGTACCTGTCATCGATGCCAGGCTTAAAAACGACAATCTTCTTGTGTTGATACTTGTACTTTTCTAGAGTAGCCAATAATCGACTAGTCTTCGAAGAAAACATTGGACCACAATAGATGATAAAATCAGGATTGCTCAACATTCGTCGACCTTCTGCACCATGGCGCAAATTGTAACATACAGAAGCAATCAGTTCAAAAAGTTGATCGAAGAGATCACTTTTTCATCATGCGATTTAAGAGAGCTTTTTTGACGTGTTGCGACAGATCGGAATGAGAGACGTAGTAATTCAATGCAGAATTCCATTCTACGACACGTTCATGAGATCTTGTAAAACCTTGCATGTCAGAGGAGATGCTCTCCCAAAGTCCATAAGAGGTAGAGTGGTCGAGAACTTCTAAACCTGAATGCTCGAGAGCCTCTTGCAACGAAGAGTCAAACTCCCTAAATGTTTTTGGCGGCTGTCGGCGACGTTCGACGATGTCGTTAACTTGAGCCCTGACAGAAGCCCGTATCATACGTCGAATTTCGTCGATGTCCATTCTTTTAATTATGAATTACTTCTTCCAGAAACTATACAAATTCTTTTCGACTTCATAGTTCATCATCTTGACGGGACGTTGAGGTTGCTTTGCAGCCCAGACGAACATCTTCTCCAGCAGGTCCTCAAAGTTCGTGTCGTCACGAAAACCTAACTGCTCCTTCGCCTTAGAATGATCGCAGTAGGCTTCTTGAACTTCATTGCGTGGTTCTAGGTGAACTATTTCAGGATGGTAACCCAGCTTCTTGGCGACGGCGCAGAAACGATTGGCGGCTTCCAGAATAGAAACTGAATGATCTGCACCAATGTTATACGCTTCCCCGTTTCCTAAACGCATCAACTTCTCGAACGGTTCCATGTAGTACTTGACATCAGAGAAAGACCTGACCTGCGAACCATCTCCATAGATGGTTATGGGTTGACCAGACAATGTCTGCCTAATCCAGATACCCAACACATTCCTGTATTTATCCCAGATATTCTGGTAGATACCGAAGACGTTGTGCGGCCTCACGATAGAGTAATTGAGGCCGAAGAAATTACGTGCAGATTTCAGGTCTTGCTCTACAGTGTACTTCGAAATTCCATATGGATCTTCCGGATCTAGGTTCATGTCTTCTGTGTAAGGTGGTTTCTTCCTACCATAGACGTCCATGGAAGATGCAAAAATGACTTTTTTTACGTTGTAATTGACTGATGCATTGACGATGTTGACAGATGACAGTAGGTTGTTGGAATAATTGAAATTTCTAATAAAAGGACTGAGGCCTACTGCAGCATATGCGGCGAAGTGATACACGTAATCAGGTCGAAGGTCTTTGAAAACCTTGCTGACTGATTCTTGATCGATGAGATTCCTCTCGTAGAAATCCAATCGCGTGTCGATATTCTCTATGTAACCACCACTTAAATCATCGATACCGGAAACTTCGTATCCTTTATCGAGGAGATGTCGTGTAAAGTGAGATCCAATGAGCCCGGCGCAACCTGTAACTAATACCTTGGTAGTCATGTCTGGTGATATATTAAGCAATTTCTCGAATCTTGCCTGCATTTGTGCTGTAGCCCCAATCGACGCTGCTGTCGACGATGCCTAACCAAATACTGTAAGGTTGCATGTCTAGATCGCCCCAGATTCGTAGATTGATAGTGTTGAGGGTCGTATCGAGCGTCTTCACACGCATGAATGTCTTACCGTTCTTCGTCGTCTTCTTGTCATAGGAGACCACACAGAACCAAGCGACATTCTTCGTGCCTGGCGACAGTTCACTGATGGCAGGAATGTCGTGTCTCTTGATCTTTTCGAGGACCTCCGGAGGAAAGATCAAGTGGAAAGGTGCAGTACCTGACGTCTCGGTTTGAATGGCCAACTTTTCATACCTGTCCCAGTCTTCCATGCCCTGAGCTTGTTCGATCAGTTTCGGAAGGACAGGCTGCGGATTGTCTTTGAGGGCACGCTTCGACGTGGTGCCGAACCTGCCTTTCTTAAGGATGTCGATGTTGTCCATCACGATATTCCACAACTGCTTATGGTTGTGGAGGACGCCGTTTGCAAACTCGTCGAGAGACGACAAGGCCTCCATGGAGATGAGAGCTGCCAACGCCTTCTTGTTGAACTTACTATGGCGCCACGCTCCATCCTGATTGAAGAGGAGGTCGTCGATGCTGCGATACGGTCTGTTCTGCATCACCTCCTCGACAGCGGACTCTCCGACGCCTTTAAGGGACGACAGGGGAGGCACGAAGGCATTGAGCCTGTCGGACCACGACCATTCATTGGTGGAGTAGTTGATGTCAGGAGGAGACACCTTGTAACCTAACTGCTTGATCTCCGACATCATCCAAGCCAACGACTCGACGTTCGTGTTTTCGGACTGAAGACATGTGGCCAACCAGTCCGTCTCATAGTAAGTCATCAGCCAGGCTCCGTAATAGGAGTCGATGGCGTATGCGATGGCGTGGGACTTGTTGAAGCCATAGAGAGAGAAGAAGGCGATCTTGTCGAAGAGTTCCTTGGCCTTGTCCCTATCCATGCCGGAGACGTTGACACAACCATCGACGAACTTCTTCTCGAGTGCTTCCTTCTCTTCGGACTTCTTACCGAGGGATGTTAGGTCCTTCTTGACGAGGGTCTTCCTCATCTTGTCGGACTCACCAGGAGAGAAGCCTGCAAGCTTCTGTGCCAACATCATGAACTGTTCCTGGAAGGCGATGAAGCCGTAGGTGCCGCCGAGGACGTCCTTGATGGTGGGGTGTTCGTATCGTGCCTTGGAAGCGTCTCGCTTCGCCTCGACGTACTTCTTGTGGACGTTGGCCTTCAGTGGACCAGGACGATAGATTGCGGTGACGACGCTGATGTCTTCGATGCACGTCGGCTGCACCTCATGGCAGAATTTACGAGCGCCGTCGCTGGTGAACTGGAAGATACCGGGCCAACGATTCTTCCGGTAGACGTGATCGAAGACCTTGTCGTCGTCGGGCTCGACGTATCGACAGTTGAGCTTGTCGTCATAGAACTTCTTGATCTCTTCGAAGTGTGGTTCTCGACCCAACTCCCGCTTCAGGATCCGAGCGATACAGTCTTCCACCATCTTCATCTGCTTGATGCCGAGGAAGTCGAACTTGAGGAAGCCGTTCTCTTCGAGGTTTCTGATGTTGACACCCTCGGTCCAGGGCGTCTGAAGCTCACCTCTCACCGTGATGAGCGGCATGTGCTGTTCAAGGTTGGGGCAGATGAGGACACCACCGGCGTGGCGACCGACGGACCTGTTCATCATGAAGAGGGTCCTGATCTTCTCCTCGACTTGCGGATACTTCTCCATGAAGTTCCTGTAGTTCTCGGAGTGTTCCATGCAGTCCTCGTGTTTCAGCACAAACATGGACTTTTCCATGTTTGGGTCACGGGACTTGTTTTCCACTTCACGTTCGAGCGGTCCGGTCATGGCATTGACCTCCTCGAAGGGGACTCCGTAAAACTTGGAGACGTCCTTGACGAGAGATTTCAACTTCAGGGTGTTGAAGTTGGAGACAGGCACCACAGATTCGTAACCGAAGATCTCACGGGCGGCTTCAATGAGCTTGTCACGATCGCCGACGTCGGTATCGATGTCAGGATATCCTGAATTGTGAGTAAGAACGAATTCATTGCCATTTTGGGAAACGAAAAATGTGTGATCATTTTCGACTTCAATATCAATTAATTCGATATCATAATCAAGATCGAGTACTTCGATGTTTGTAACCGGGACGTAGTTGAACGAGTGATTTTGTTCCATTGTAATCGAAGCCTTCGACATTATCAATACCAAGCCCTCTAATGCTATCATAAAACTCTGACATTAGGTTTACATTTATACTGATGCCTAACTTTTTCAAAGCTTCAACGCAGTCTAAATTTGAATTGTATCTACCGTCATTTCTGTTGCCTTTCATCTCAACGTAGAGATCTTCCTCTGGCAAATAAAAATCTGGTGTATAGAAAACTTTCTTTTCATTAAGGACTACTTCGAATGTCTTGTGTTCATAAATGTATCTTGCGCCTTTATGGGCACAGAGTCGAGCGAAATCAGCCTCGAGAGAACTTTTATAGTAATTTCCATCATTTAAATCGATTCTAAATCCACTTCTACCGTGCGTAGATAGTTTAACTAATCCCGCTGATTGAGCATGCCATTGGCATTCACGTGAACAGAATTTTTTAGATTCTGATGGTAATCCTTGCCATTCTTTTTTACAAAGTTTGCATGTGTACGTGATTCTTCTTGAAGCTAATCTGCAATCAAAACACACATGATCAATAATCCTGTTGGATATTTGCGCATTACAAATTTGACAAAATTTACGTGTTGCAAATTTTTGACATTGCTTACTGCAAAATTTTGCATTTATTGCCTGCGAGATGGGTCGACAGAAAGTTTTACTACAACCGCGACAAGATAACTCAACCTTTTTCGGTGAGGTTAAATTAATTTTATTAAATGCTCGTTTACAATCTTTTGAACAATACTTGCGCTTACAGGCATTGAGACTTCCTTGATCACCTATCTCGTAGGTGATTTCAAATAACTTATTGCACTGTAGGCATTCTATTGACTTTTTCATGTATCGTTCCCGGGAGTGATTCCTAGAGATACATATAAGAACTATAGAACTCTAATCAAATCGGACGGTTTAATTTCGTCTGCCAATACTTCAATTTCAAGTCCATCTCGCAGCACTATCCATCGATGATTTGGTGAGCATGTGATGACTTGATCACCAATGGTGAGTTTCATAAGTCTCTTATGCTTGGTAACAAATTTAGATTTAACTTTTTGTGGACGATTATCACCTGATATTAGAACTTCACCCACATTGACACTGCCAATCGATTTGCTGGTGCTATCAGCCATTTTAACTAATGTCGCAGGATCGAGACATCGGTGGCGGCCCATGAATCTCTCCCACAGAAGGTCGTACTTCAATGGATCGACGTGTGTGATGCCGAGTAGGTAGTTGACGAGAGATCCGGCGCCGGAGCCACGACCGGAGCCTGGTAGGGTCCTGTTCTCGGCCAACTTAAAGACCTTCTGAAGCGTCAGGAAGTAGTCCTCAGACTTCAGGTACTTAATGTCGTCAAGTTCCATCTTGGCACGAGCAACATATTCTGGGTTCTTGTCAAGTTCTTCCGCCTGGAGACCTTCCTTGACGAGCTCCACGAGCTGCTTGAAACCTGACTTCTCTGGTGTGTTGAAAGACGGCAGCTTCGCTCCGGTATCGAACCAGATTTCCTCGCACATGTTCCATGCGACGTCGTGGCCACGCTCAATGGATTCCTTGACGAGGGTTTCTGTTCCTTCATACCAGGAATATTCCTGCCGCCTTCCAAGGTACTCCTGCCACATCTGTGTGGCGTTCTTGGGATACAGCTCCGCCTTGATCTCTTCAAACTTGGGGAGCGGTTTCGGTTCCGATCCGATCTTCATTCGACCCGGTTGCAGTTGTCGATAGATCTCACGGGCCTCCCACAGGTGGGGACCTGGGTAGTGAGAGTCCGCCGTCGTCAAGAGGGGGACTCCTGTCGTACGTGCCGTCTCAATCATCATCCTGTTCGTCAGGTCCTGAGCCGACAACTTGTTGAACTGAATCTCCAGGAAGAAGTTGTCGCGACCGACGCAGTCGGTGAACCTGTCGACCATGTTCTCGAGTCGACCTCTGATCTTCGATCGCAGAGCGTCGTCGTCGACGAGAGAGGGATCGAGCTCCGCGAATTTCTTCTCGGCGAACTCACCGTAAATGATGCCGCTGGGAAGCCCACCGACACATGCGGTGGAGACGACGAGGCCTTCGCCATGTTCCTTCAGAAGTTTGAAGTCGATGCGTGGGAACTTGTAGAAGCCGTTGGTGAAGCTCTTCTTCACAAGGGTGAACAGGTTGGAGAGGCCAACGTTGTTCTTCGCCACGACGACGAGGTGGTATCGCTTGTTGATGTCAGTGAGTGCCGAATCGGAACGAGTCTCATCGGCGTCCTCGACGACGAGACCTGCCTCTTCTTCGTCCTGAGACTTACCTTGCGACTCGTTCTTGGAAGCATCGTACTTTCGCTTCCACTCCTCCAGGTCGGGAACGAAGTAAAACTCGACGCCATAGAGTTGTCGATACTTGCGACCCTTCGACTTCATCTTTTTGGCATGCGCGTGGGCATGGGCCAATCCGTTGCCATTGCCGTGGTCGGTCAACGACCAACCGTCCATGCCTTGCTTCTCCGACAAGACGAAGTCAATGTGGTCCGAAGGATATCCCAGGCCGTCGTATGGGCTGAAGGTCGAATGACCGTGGAGAGAGACGAAGCGATTCGGCGGCAGGTAAATTTCTGACATCATGTCGATATTAACTCAAAGAGGCTGTCCTTTACACGACAGCCAAATGAAGGTTGAAATCAAGATCCCTTGTGTTTCTTGCCTTTTTTCGCCTTCTCGGCGTTCATCTCCTCGGCTCGGTCGAGGAAGTCCTTCACGGCAGCTTCGACGTATTCGTGGAGTTTGTGCTGGATCTCATTCTTCAGATCATAGACGAGAAAGTCTTCCCACTTCGCCCGATCGTATGCCGCATCCTTCTTATTGAAGGTGGAGATCTCCGGTGTGCTCGACTGCAGATCGATGGACTTTCCCTTGAGATACCCATCATCGGTGTCAAAATCAATGTGGAACTTAAACGTGCTACGTGCCATTGTTCACCTCTACATCCATCATAAACAGTTTGGGCGGCCATTTGCACAGCCGCCCAAAACATCACTCGATTTCCTTATCGTAGGGTTCGTAGATCATCGCACCAGATGATTTACATCGATCAAGGTAATCTTCTAGTTGCTTAAAGGATGTTGCTACAAATGCACCTGATCTTGACAGCATTAAATTAAATTTTGCACCAGGAGGAAGCCCTGCGCAAAAATAGATGATGTGTTTATTGAAGGCCGTAGCGTATCCGCATTCCATGATGGTGCCAAGGTCCTTGTCACGAGTATTTACAACGAGAAAATCAGCTTCACGAATGTGCTTTAGGTTACCCTGATATGTGGCATCCTGCACTTCACGAGATGAATTTGGAGGACAAATGAAGATACGCCTGGGTGATGCCATGTCAATCCAGTCTGCACGTGCCTCCATGATTTGTTCAAGTCTTGTAAGTTCAGAATCCTGAGTGGGGTTGAACCAACCTGCGGCGAGGTACATTTTTTGTCTACGATCGAACATTACTGCTGGCTCCTCTTGAATTCGTTTCGGCGTGCTTCCATCTCGACCCATGCCTCATCATTGGTCAGCACGACCCGAAGACACTGAGTCACAGCATCCGTGATCTGATCGTTGACCCCGTTGGGAAATGCCATGTTCTGCATCACATGGGTGATGAGTTCTAAATCGTTCATCTTCTTTGTCATTTTGATTCCTAATAGTTGAGGATGATTTTGTGTTGAGACGAGTGAGACTTCAAATCATTGAAAAAAGGTTGTGGACCTGCGAAGTAAATAGGGTGTTCAGGTGGCGTCAGAAGCACCTCTGCCATTGTAGGTCGTCCCCAGTGACATGTATTCCAACACCCAAAATCAACTTCATCGAGGATTGGAAAGACAGCGATGACGTCGTCTTTAGAGACATTCCTGCCGTACATCTGTACGGTCGTAGAGAGACCCTTACTGAGACGATAGGAGACTATCGACACCATCGCACCAATGCCGGTACCGGCAGCGATGCAGTGGGCTTCGGGTACGTCCAATTGAGTGAACCCAGGACCGTAAGGAAAACCGATGTGAAAACTCGTCTCCTGAAGTAAAGGAGAATCCTTGGGAACGACGAACGTCAAGGACGTCTGTGACAGCTCACTGACAGCGAGCCATTTGCCGTTGACCTTAGCACACTGACCCGGAATCAGATTTCCATCCGATGGATGATCGAGGGTCATTTTAGCATAGTTGCCGAATGGTGTCGTGTTCATGCGTCTATGAACCTCCTGATGTCTCGAACCTCTCTGTCGAGGTCTTCGTCATCGACGTTCATCGTCATGACCTTGCACTTCGTCCACTGAGAGAACTCCATGTAGAGGTCGTGGATCTTCTGTATGTTGTCGTTGACCTGGTCATAATCGTCCTTAAATCGAGAATAATCTGACCTGTATGGGATGATGATGTGGGTTCCCAATTGCGCGTGGCGGCGATCCAACTCTTCGATGATTCCTGGATCTGAATTGCGGCCAAGTGCCTTACTGTAGACCCATTCCGATGGCCACGCCCTGTCGAGGATCACAGAGGCCCCTGAGGCCTCGAGGTAAGAGGTGAAGTACGTGTCGACATACCTGACTGCGTGAATGAAATACTTAGGATCCTTCAGGAAGTACTTGTGTTCGTCCTGATTCTTGAAGTACGTTATTCCCGTGCGGGCGGCCAACTCTTTGCCGATATTGGTTTTTCCGCAATTATCTGCAGCATCTAGGATGACGACACGTTGCATTTCACTTACTTCCAATCTTGCGAAGACGTCCATCGAAGCCGATGGTCTTCCAGTCCTGAATCATCTCCTTCTCACCTGGGAAGAGAAGGTGGTCGGGCAGTTCCTGAAGTTCAAAGAACCAGGCCGACTTATCGAAACGCCAGTCGCACTTGTTGGTCTCGTTGATCGTCGATGGCACCCACTCACCCGCCGAGGGTGCACGACCCGTGTTTCCGAAGACCTTGTCATTGTTGAGACACACCTTGTCGGCACCCATGGCTTCGAGCTTCTTCATCAGGTGCGACCAGCCGGAACCTGGGACCTTGTCGGTGCCGTCGGCATTGAGGTGCGCCTTACGAAGCTCGTGGCGGATGAGTCGTCCAATGAGATTGAGTTCATCGGTGAGACCGTTCTCACATCGACGAGCGAAGTAGCCTTTCAGCGCCATGAAGTTGACGACGCAGACGAGGTTGGTCGTCTGACCGTGGATCGTCATGTAACGACAGTCCTGTGGAGGAATACCGTCGGCCACCATGGCATCGTAGAGCTCCTGCGACTTGGAGACGAGGTCGCGGACGGCGTCACCGTACTTAGACTCGTAGATGTTCTTGGGAACGATGACGTCGTGCTCAATGGACTCTGGCATCTGAGAGGTGACGCAGTAGGCCCAACCGACTCGACCACGAGTGAACTGTGCCAAGGCAACCCTGCTGAGACCTTCCACTCTCACCTGGAAGTTGAGAGCTTCCTGTGGAACAGGAAGGGCCTTGCCCTCGAGGACCTCCTTGGCTGCCTCCAGGTGCTTCGGATCATTGATGTCGAACTCCTGATCTCGAAGGGAATACCACGTCTCCCTGTACCAGTTCCAGAACATCTCGAAGGGCCGTGGATTGCCGGCATCGAGAAGCGTGACCTTGATATCGCTGAAACCATTCTTAATCTTCGACATGAGTTACTCCTTGGGCGTGAAATTAAAACAAATGGGGACGACTTTACACGGATGGGATGAAATCGATCGGATTCGAATTCCGTGGAACGTAGATGATGTTGTTGAGTGACTTGACTTCTTGGTTGTACGGCTTTTCAGGCACGATCACCTTGACGCTGTGCTTCGCATATTCTGCGGAGTGTTTCGCTGAATCGTCGACAGCGAAGTGGTGTCCGTTCATGTAGAACTTCTGTTCCGTCAACCACATGAACTTCTCAGGGGCGAAGGCAACACCGTCAGCCTCTATACCATTACGGGACAACCAGGAGTACGTGTCGTAAAAACAAGTCAAATTGGTGGCAGGTCTAGCGGTGAGAATTTGAATCCAATATCCTTGACCTTGCAGGTGTCGGAGGAGGGAGTAGTAATTATCGTTCCTCTCCAAAGACAGGAAGCCGTGTTCATTTATGAAGTCTCTGAAGTACGTCTCACCGTTGACGTTGAGCTTCTTAAACTCCCTGACGTTGTAGTATTCGTCGCTCTCAGGATCGATGAAGTGACCACATTTGTTGGTGGCCCATCCGCAAAACGATTTACGGAACTCCGCGAGGACGTCGTCCATGTCGAAGAGCACGACAGGTTGACCCGACCACTTCTTCTGCGACAGGTTGTTCCTGTAGTGTAGGAATTCGTCCTTCTGCGCCAAGGCCATGGAGAAGGTGTCGTGGCTGATCCCGAACAGGTTGAGGATGGCTAGGATGTACCTGTAGGCGTCGACGGACTTGTAGAGGACCTTCTGGACGTCGATGGGACGAGATAGCATGCGATGGTCCCTGTAGTCGACGGCCTCACAGATTCCTGTGGCATCTGCATGCATCGACAGGACGAACGTCTTCAACATCTCTCTCTTCTCGCTCAGAGACATCGTCTCGGAGTTAAAGAATAAATCAGAGAATTGTCTCTGGCGACGCAGAGACTCCTTCAAATTTGTCCAATCAAACATCAGTAACCTCTGTTGATTCTCTCGTGGATTATCTTGTCTTTTCTGACGTATGCTTCAAAAAGCTCTTCAGGTGTGATTCCCAGCATCACAAGAACGGACAGGAAGTAATTGAAAGCGTCGACGTACTCTTCTAAAAAAGATTCTCTGTCAAATTCATTGACTTCAGTAAGCCTATGAGGTTTCCATCCTCTAACATGTGAAAGAGATTCGAACATCTCTTCGACACCTTTAAGAACTGTGTCTCTAACAACTTGCTGTGCTTGTTTCGTTGAGATATCTACAGGCCATTGTTGTAACACAGCAGGTCTATTATCTGCAAGATCTCTCATAAACTTCTCACGAAGCTCTAACATCTTCTGAAGTCGACAGTCACTCATAACATCTCATCATACATTGAGGGCAAACCGTAGTACAATGAATAATTAGAGATATGGAAAAGATGAGAAGAGTTCTTCAAGAGAGATTCGGAGATCCTATTGGAAGCTATGCTGGTGAAGCACCGGCAGGTGTTCGCAGCGTAGAAGAAGTCGATGAGGCTTCCACCTGCAGCGAGTGTGGATACATGGAAGTCGAAGGATCATGTGGTTGCACTCATGAGATGAGTGAAAGCCTCTGGAAGAATGTGTGGGCTCGTCGGCGCGCAAATAAACGACCACTACGTCCCGGACAAAAGGGCTATCCAAAATCTCTCAAGACGGATAAAAAGAAATGAAGAACGGCCTCGTAAGGAGGCCGTTTTAGTTTTTCACTTCTTTTTTGCCTTAGACTTCTTCACAACAGCCCAAGATTTCGAAGGATTTGCAGAGTTGACTCTCGCCATGGCCCACTGGTGTTGCGACATTCCCTTACGAGATCCCGAAGACACCCAAGCTGCGAGGCCTTTCCTGTATTCCGCATAGACAGAGCCTGGGGTGAGACCACGTTTTTGGGCCTTCTTACGAAGAGTGGCCTTGACTTTGGCAGACAGGGCCTCAGAGATGATTTCACGAATCATTGTGCGAAGCTCTTCGACACTTTCGTCTTTCTTGTCCTGCTTCTCTCGTTCCTTCTTCTCCATCGATTTTCTAATCTGAACCGCCTTCTCTATGTCACCTTTCTTGTACGCAGCCTTGGCAGCATCAAGTTTTTCATCACGTTTGCTACCTTCAGGTGCGTCGTACTCCGGCGGGTGGTTCGAGGCTTTCTTTTCTTCTTCAAGGGCCTCTTTGATGAATTGTTCGAGTAAAACTTCTTCCGGAGAAAGGACACTCTCACCGATTGGATACTTCTTCTTGAGTTGTCCAACTTTGCGCTTTAGGTTGTTATAGAAAGACATGACTTGATCGCTGATATCATTGCCGTCGACATCGTACAAGAAGTTGACTGCATTGCCACCTTTGTGAATATCATTGATGAAGTACTGGACGGCTTGTGTGAATGCTCGAAGAGGAACGACCTCGCCCTTCTTACGAAGGGCCTTCTGGATGTTTCTGATGAAAGGTGTGCGAAGCTTCTCGGGAATCTCCTCGAGTTGATTGTGGCCTGGTCTGTCACTCGTTCCTGCCGTGAACACCTTTGTGAAGGCCTTATAGAGTTCATCACCATCAATCGACTTCGGCAGATCCATCGTCTCTGACATACGCTCAGTTATCCACCTGCCAAACGGATTCGGATTGGTTCCACCGATGCCGTTCTGCAAGTAGTAGACGATCGTCTCCATTATGTTTGTCCAGAGGTCGTACTCCGGTTGGTTCATCCTCTTCTCTTTGAAGATCTCGAAGATGTAC
>Ga0172373_10002724_pt1 | contig 26692 bp, 14 predicted proteins | sample Lak10m_2_FD_114546 | JGI IMG/M metagenome (GOLD analysis project Ga0172373, IMG submission 114546) | Freshwater microbial communities from Kabuno Bay, South-Kivu, Congo - kab_092012_10m | ecosystem: Environmental > Aquatic > Freshwater > Lake | place: Democratic Republic of the Congo...
CATCGAAAAGTCGCCAAATTGGCGAGTGTGGCCCCTGTCCGCTCACCACAACGATTCGCTTGTCAGGATGCTGAATCGGTGTCGTCAAGCCTGATCGCTCCGGGGCTTAGAGCGGAGATAGGGGCGGATCCGACGCGGACCGGCGTCACGGTCGGTGCGAAGCGTCGCGCGTGCCAGAAGTTTCGTTGACGCGCCTCCAAGAACACCGGCACACTCCCGGTATCACACGCCGGGGAGGATTCCATGCGTCGCATTGCCTGCACGCTCGCCGTCTCGAGCGCTTTGTTCGTACCCATGCTCGTCGAGGCCAAGCCCAAGCTCGCGGCATCCAAGCCCGGCCCCACGGACCTCGTCGTCACCAAGGTCGACGCAGAGGCGCTCTATCCGTCGGGCCGTGTCAGGAGCTGCTCGCTCTACGATTTCTGGAGCGCCCGCGAGAACCCGCAAGCGCCGCAGCCCCGCCTGCTGGTTCGAGTGAACCTCCGTGGCCAGACCTATGGCGTGCCCCCGGGTCGACGACTGGTGCTGGATCTCGCGTTCAACGCCGAGGCCGACCCGTTCGGCAAGCGCCCCGGCAAGGGTGTGCCGGTGGCCCGACACGAAGTCTGGCTAGACGACCAGCAGACGCAGGATTACCTGTGGCAGCTCGACCCGACCGGCTTGAACATCGGCAATGGCGAGGAGTTCTGTTCGGAACTTCTTATCACCGCGCGTGTCGAGGGGCAGTCGTTCGCCAGCCAGAAGACAGTCTCGCTTGGCGGCGGCCCCTGCGGCGACTGACCGGATGTCTCGCAGGGGCGAACTCAGCCCGGCGACAGCGTGCGCAGCCGCTCCGCCGCCTGCGCCAGCGTCTCCAGCCGCTTGCAGAAGGCGAACCGCAACAGCCTCCGCCCCTCGTCAATCGCGTCGGCATAAAAGACGCTGGGCGGTATCGCCGCCACCCGCTGCTCGCTCACCAGCCGGCGCGCCACCGTCCAGTCGTCGTCGCGCCACAGCCGCTCGTACGAGGCCAGCACGAAGTACGTCCCCTGCGGCACCGCGACGGTGAACCCCGCCTCACGCAGCACGCCCAGCAGGTAGTCGCGACGCTCCTGGAACTCGCTCCGCAGCTGGATAAAGAAGCTCTCGCCCAGGGTCTCCCACGCATGGGCGACGGCGATCTGCAGCGGCGTGGCGGTCGAGAAGGTGAGGAACTGATGCGCCGCCTGCGCCGCCGCCACCATCGGCGCCGGCCCGGTGGCCCAGCCCACCTTCCAGCCGGTGAGCGACAGCGTCTTGCCGCTGGAGGAGACGGTGAGCGTCCGCTCGCGCATCCCCGGCAGCGCCGCGATGGAGAGGTGCTCGGCGCCGTCGTAGGTGAGGTGCTCATACACCTCATCGGCGAGCACGAGCACATCGTGGCACAGGCAGAGGTCGGCGATCGCCTCCAGCTCCGCGCGCGTAAGGACCTTGCCTGTCGGGTTGTGCGGCGTGTTGAGCAGCAGGAGCCGCGTGCGCGGACCGAACAGCGACGCGAGCCGGTCGAGATCGAGCGCGAAGTCGGGGAACCGCAGCGGGCAGGTCCGCACCTGTCCGCCCGCCATGGCGACGCAGGCGCGGTAGGAGTCGTAGAACGGCTCGAAGGTGATCACCTCGTCACCGGGCTCCAGCAGCCCCAGCATCGTCGCCGCCAACGCCTCCGTGGCGCCGGCAAAGACCGCCACCTCCGTCATCGGGTCGTACGTGCCACCGCCCTGCCGCGCCACCTTGCGCGACACCGACTCGACCAGCGGCACGGTGCCCATCGAGCGGGCGTACTGGTTGTGGCCGTCGCGCAGCGCCCGCACCGCCGCCTCCACCACCTCCGGCGGCCCCTCGAAGTCCGGGAAGCCTTGCGCGAGGTTGATGGCGCCGTGCTGGAGCGACAGCCGTGACATCTCGGCGAAGACGGTGGTGCCGAACGGCTGCAGCCGGCTGCTGGTGAGATTCTGATTCATGGTGATCGAACGATAACGAGCTGCGACGCAGTCCGCGCCCCCAAAGTGTGCGGTCGCGTGGTACGCCAGAGGCCGCGCCGGCGCGCCGGCGACCGGCCTGCCACGCGGGGATCAACCGATGACTCGACACCGATGGCTCGCCGCCGCCCTTGCCGCGGCCTCGCTCGCGCAGGGCTGCAGCGACGATTGTCCCGACAGCCCCGGCGTGGTGTGCGTGACGGCCGGCACCGGCGTGCCCGGGTTCGACGACGACGGCCATGCCGCCACGCAGAGCCGGCTCTACTCACCGCTCGACGTCGCCTTCGCACCGGACGGCACCGAGTGGATCATCGACTTCAACAACCACCGGCTGCGCACGATCGAGCCGGACGGCACGCTGCGCACCCGCGTGGGGCAGCTCTTCCCCGGCGACGGCGACAAGGCGATGGCCGACCTGACGGAGGCCGGCGCGCTCGGCACCGACGTGCGGCTCAACCACCCCACCGACCTGCTGTTCGAGCCGGGCGGCACGGTGCTGTTTGCCGCGTGGCACAACTTCAAGCTGCGTCAGTACGACCCGGCGGATGGCCGCGTGCGCGTGACGGCCGGCGGCGACCACGCGATGGGCGGCTTCGCGGGGGATGCCGGACCAGCGGCACGCGCGGCGTTCAACTTTCCCAAGGCGCTGACCCGCACCGCCGACGGCACCCTCTACGTGCTCGACCAGCGCAACCTGCGCATCCGCCGCATCACCGCCGACGGCACGATCGACACGCTGCTGGGGGACGGTACCGCCGGCGAGGGGATGACGCCCGACGGCCCGCTGGCCGGCACCCGGCTGCGGCTGGAGGTGGGCAACGCGCCGCAGCCCTCGGGCGCGCTGATCGCCGGGCCGGACGGGGCGTTGTACATGGCCGACAGCCTCAATCATCGGGTGCGCCGCATCGACCTGGTCCAGAGTACCATCACCACGGTGGCCGGCAGCGGCGAGGCGGGCTGGAGCGGCGACGGCGGCAGCGCGCTGACGGCCCGGCTGAACAACCCGCGCGATCTCGCCTTCGGTGCGGAGGGTCGCCTCTACGTCGCCGACACCGACAACCATGCGATCCGCGTGGTCGACCTCACCGCCGGCACCATCGACACGGTGCTGGGGACGGGCGTTGTCGGTACTGGCAGCGAGGGACAGGCGCCGCGCAGCTTCGCGCTCAACAAGCCGTGGGGCATCGCGTTCGACGCCCGGGGCCGACTCCGCATCGCCGACACCGAAAACCACCGCGTGCTGAGGATGCAGCCATGATCCGCTCCCTCTTCGTCCTCGCGCTGGGCGCGCTGCTCGCCGCCGCGTGCGGGGGAGCGTCGCCGCCGCCCGGCAAGCGCGACCACGGCGGCCCGTGCGTCAACGTCGGCGATATCTGCCACTGGGCCGGCAGCGGCACGGCCGGCTGGAGCGGCGACGGCGGCCCGGCCGACGAGGCCGACTTTTACCTGCCGATGGACGTGACGTTCGGACCGGACGGCGCGGCCTATGTCGTCGACTGGAACAACCACCGGATCCGCCGCATCAGCGCCGACGGCAGCCGGGTGGAGACGGTGGCCGGCAGCGGCGAGTTCGGCGACCAGGTGGGCGACGCGCTCCTGCTGGAGACCAGCTTCAACCACCCGACCCACGCGCAGTTCGATGCCCAGGGGCGGCTGGTGATCGCCGCGTGGCACAACAGCCGCATCAAGCGGCTCGACCTCGCCACCGGCGTGGTCGAGAACATCGCCGGTGTCGGCAAGCGCGACTACTTCGGCGACGGCGGCCCGGCCAACGCGGCGGCGCTCGACCTGCCGACGGCGGTGGCGTTCGGCCCCGACGGCGCGCTCTACGTGATGGACCAGGCCAACCAGCTGATCCGCCGCATCGGCAGCGACGGCATCATCTCCACCTACGCCGGCGTCTGCACGGTCGAGGACTGCGCCGTCGACGCGACCCTGGAGGCCTGCCCCGGCAGCAACAAGCGCCACTGCGGCGGCGTGGCGGAGGCGCCGACGCTCTGCGCCGCCAAGTGCATCGCCGGCTCGGTCGAGAGCCCCGCGACGCGCGAGACGATGCGGATGTTCCAAGGCGCCGGTCAGGCCACCGAGCCCGGCGGACGGATGGTGTTCGACGCCGCGGGCAACCTGTTCTTCGCGGATCGCGGCAACAACGTCGTGCGTCGCATCGCACCGGACGGCACCGTCACCACCGTCGCCGGCAACGGCCTGTACGGCGGTGAGGGCGACGGCCTGCCCGCCACCGAGGCGCCGCTGATGGGCCCCGCCGACGTGGAGATCGGCCCGGACGGCGACCTCTACTTCACCGTCTTTGGCGCGGTACGGGCGGTCGACGCCAACGGGATCATCCGGACCGTCGCCGGTCAGGGCGGCGTCTACGGCAGCGCGGGCGACGGCGGACCCGCGACCAGCGCCGCGCTGAGCGACACCTTCGGCATCGCCTTCGACGCGCGCGGAGACCTCTACGTCGTCGACACCGGGAACAGCCGCATTCGACGCGTCAAGCGGGTGCCGTAGGGCGCCCGCGCCTCCGAAATGCCCTCCTCGGTTCCGACGTGGAGGCGCGCTTCGGCGCGCCTATCGCTGGAGTCATCTACGTGCGCCGTCGGCACGGTGGATGACAACGCAGCGCTGCAGCTCCCGACGCCGCGTGACGATCACCGCGGCCGACGCGCTCCTGTCGGTCGTCCCTCGCGCCCCCGCGGCAGGGAGACACGCACCACCGGCACCGCATCGCGCCGCGGCCGCGGATCCACCGGGACCGCGCGTCGCTCCCCCTCGGCCGCGGCAGGACGACGCTCTTCGCGCGGACGCTGATCGACCGCCGGTCGACGATCTTCGCGCGGACGCTGATCGACCGAGAATCGATCGTTGGGCCGTCGATCCTGCGGCGGTCGGTCGTGATGGCGCGGCTGCTCCGGACGCGGTCCACCCATCTGAGAGTCACGCTGCGGACCTTGCTGAGGACCGTCACGACGCGGACCCTCACGACGCGGCATCTCACGACGTGGAACATCCGGCCGCTGTCCGGCCTGCTGAGCCCCGTCGCGCGGCGCGAAATCACGTCGCGGACCATCGTTCCGGGGTCCATCGTTCCGGGGGCCATCACGACGCGGACCGTCCCTCCGAACACCCTCGGTCCGGGACGCGTCGTTGCGCGGCGGCCGGGCCTCCCCCTCCTCGGGGAAGTAGTCCACCGACAGCTCGCGCCGCATGTACTTGCGCCAGATGGCGTGGCCATCGTGCAGGCGCCGCTTGAGCTCCGGCGCGTAGCGGGCGAAGTGATCGGTGATGTTGCGGACATCGCGGACGAGGAACTGCTCCGCCTGCGAGTTGTGCGCCGCCTTGATCACCTGCGGCAGGTCGATGATCGTCGGGCCGTTCCAGGCCATCAACACGTTGTAGGCCGACAGGTCGGCGTGGATCAGGTCGCAGCAGAGCAGCCGCACGATCATCCCGACCATTTCGCGGTGATGCGCCAGCGCCTCCTCGGGTGTCAGCGGCAGCTCGACGATGCGCGGCGCCGGCTGGCCGTCGGCCCCCAGCACCAGCTCCATCAGCAGCACGCCCTCGTAGAACAGCTCCGGCTTGGGCACGCGCACGCCGGCGTGGCTCGCCGTCACCAGCGCGTCGTGCTCCGTTTGCATCCACTCCGTCTCGGCCTTGTCGACGCCGTAGCGGGTGCGCTTGGCCATGGCGCGCATGTCACGCGAGTTGCGGACGGAGCGCCCCTCCATGTAGCCGACGTTGTTCTTGAAGTTGCGCTGCGTGCGCTCCTTGTAGACCTTGGCCGCGAGGTAGTCGGCGCCCTTGCGCACGACGTACACCTCGGCCTCCTTGCCGGTCTTCACCTGCTGGACGATCTCGTCGACGATGCCGTCGGCGACCAGCAGCTCGATCTGGCCTGTGGTGGACATGGGTCGCTCGGGCCCTTTCGTCGCGCCGGAGCGCGTCTCGATCAGTCGGCCGAAGCCGCGCTGCGGTGGCGCTCCAGCAGCTTCACGATCTCGTCCATCTCGGTGTAGGTGATCGACAGCAGCTCGTCGTGGCGGTAGGCCACGCGCCCCTCGGCGTCGACGATCAGCAGGACGCGCCGCGAGCTGCCCAGCAGCCCGAGCGTGCCGTACAGGCGCGAGACGGCGCCGTCGGTATCCGACAACAGCGGGAACCCCAGCGCGCGCGCCTTGGCGAACCGCTCGTGCTTCTCCAGGTCGTCGACGGAGATCGCCCACAGCACCGCGCCCGTGCGGGCGAAGGTGTCCCAGTTCTCCTGGTAGTTGGCCATCTGCGCCGTGCAGAGCGGCGTGAAGTCGCCCGGGTAGAACGCGAGCACCACCTCACGCCCGCGCTGCGCCGAGAGGCGATACTCACCAACGGGCACGCCGCCGAGCACGAAATCGGGCGCCATGTCGCCGGCCTTGGGACCTTTCATGCACCCTCCGCGCGCGCACTGTTATGTCGCGGGCCGTTTTCTGGCAACCTTTTGCCGCCGTCCATCGCCCACCACACGCCCGCTTTTTTCGGAGCCGCTCCATGAGCCAGCCAGAGGCCTTCATCGTCGACGCCGTCCGCACCCCCGTCGGCCGCCTGCGCGGCGGACTCGCCGCGGTGCGTCCCGACGACCTCGCCGCCCAGGCCATCGCCGCGCTGCTGCGTCGCCAGCCGAACGTCGACCCGGCGGCCCTCGACGACGTGATCCTCGGCTGCGCCAACCAGGCCGGCGAGGACAACCGCAACGTGGCGCGCATGGCACTGCTCCTGGCGGGGCTGCCGCAGTCGGTGCCGGGCGTCACCGTCAACCGGCTCTGCGGCAGCGGCCTGGAGGCGGTGGTGCAGGCGGCGCGGGCCATCAAGGCCGGCGAGGGGCAGCTCTTCGTCGCGGGCGGCGTGGAGAGCATGTCGCGCGCGCCGTGGGCGATGGCCAAGCCGGACGATTCGCTCCCCTCCGGTCCGCCGGCGGTCTTCGACACCGCGCTGGGGTGGCGCTTCCCCAACAAGCGGATGGAGGCGTTGTTTCCGCTCGAGTCGATGGGCCAGACGGCCGAGAACGTGGCCGCGGCGCTGCGGATCAGCCGCGAGGACCAGGACGCCTATGCGCTCGCCAGCCAGCAGAAGGCCGTCACGGCGCAAGCGCAGGGGCTGTTCGACGCGGAGCTGATGCCGGTGGAGGTGGCTCAAAAGAAGGGCCCGCCGGTGATCGTGACCCGTGACGAAGGGCCGCGCGAGGGCAGCTCGCTGGAGTCGCTGGCGCGGCTCAAGCCGGCGTTCATGGCGGGCGGCAGCGTGACAGCCGGCAACAGCTCCACGCTCAACGACGGCGCGGCGGCGGTGCTGGTCGCCTCCGGCGAGGCGGTGCGCACGCTGGGACTGTCGCCGCTCGCCCGGCTGGTCGCCTCCGGCCACGCCGGCGTCGACCCGCGTCAGATGGGTCTGGGCCCGGTACCGGCCACCCGCACGGCACTGGCGCGCGCCGGGCTGACGCTGTCACAGCTGGATCATGTCGAACTCAACGAGGCGTTCGCGGCGCAGGCGCTGGGCTGCCTGCGACAGCTGGAGCTGGACCCGGCGCGCGTCAACCCGCTGGGCGGCGCCATCGCGCTGGGCCACCCGCTGGGCATGAGCGGCGCGCGCATCACCGCCACCATCGCCCACGGACTGCAGCGCACCGGCGGCCGGTATGGGCTCGCCACGATGTGCATCGGCGTCGGGCAGGGTATCGCCGCTGTGTTTGAGCGCTGCTGAGACCGAGCCCACGCATGCGCAGCGGTATCGAGCCTGTTTACAAGCCGGTGGGCGCCACCAGCCACGACCTCGTGCGCGCCGCCCGCGCGGCGTGGACCGGCTCCGACGGCAAGCCGCCGCGCATGTGTCACGGTGGCACGCTCGACCCGTTTGCCGACGGCCTGCTGCTGCTGTTGTGGGGCCCTGCCACGCAGCTGATGGAGCGACTGCACGACGCGCCCAAAGTGTACGAGGCCGAGGTGTCGTGGGGGCGCGAGACCGACACCGGCGACGCGGGCGGCATTACGACGCTCGCCGCCGACGCATCACCGCTGACGCCGGCCCGGCTCGAGGACGCCCTCTCGGAACAGCTGGGCTGGCAGCTGCAGGTGCCGCCCGCCACCAGCGCCAAGAAGATCGACGGCGAGCCGGCCTACGAGCGGGCGCATCGCGGCGAGGCGGTCGAGCTGCCGCCGTCACGCGTCTACCTGCACAGCGCGCGATGGGTCGACCACACGCTGCCGCATCGCAGCCGGCTGCAGATCACCTGTCGGGGCGGCTACTACGTCCGGGCGCTCGCGCGTGATCTGGGCCGCGCGCTGGACTGCGGCGCGCATCTCTCGGCGCTCACCCGCACCGCCATCGGGCCGTGGCAGCTGCCGTCGACGACAAACGTGCCCACGCTGATACAGGGCGCGGCGCTGCATCCGTGGCTGCCGGTGCGACTGCTGAGCGACCAGGAGCTGGGTGCGCTCCGCCGCGGCGAGGCGATCAGCTCAGGGCAACTGCAGACCCGCCATTGGCATCCGCCCGAGGGGTTTCCGCTGCCGCCCGGCGTGGCGCGGGCGATGCATCAAAATAGGCTGGTGGCGATTCTCGAGGCGTCGCCGGAAGGCTGGCGCGCCGCCCCGCTGCTGCGGGCGCCGATCTGAGGCGCTTACGCGGAGGGTGGGGGCTGGGTTACGCCGCACCGCGCGCCGGCCGACGACGCACCATCGCCCAGCCCAGCACCACCAGCGCCAACCAGCCGACCCAGTCGCCCCACAGCTGGTAGAGCGTCGAGCCCGACATCCGGGCCACGTCCCCCAGGAGCGTCGCCTCGACCTTCTGCCCCGTCCGCGCCACCACCCGTCCTGCCGGGTCGATCAGCGCGCTGACACCCGTGTTGGTCGATCGCACCAGCGCCCGTCGATGCTCCACCGCCCGGAATGCCGCCAGCGCCAGATGCTGCGTCGGCTCCACCGTGTCGCCATACCACGAGTCATTGGTGATGTTGACCATCAGATCCGGCCGCCGCCCGCCCGTGGGCGCCATCAGCCCGTTCACGAACCGCGGAATGATATCCTCGTAACATATGTATGTCCCCACCCGCCAATCGCCCCAGACCAGCGGCTCCCGCGAGCTGCCGCGGCCCCAGTGCGACGCCTGCGGCACCCAATCATACAGCTGCGGAAACATATCCCCCAGCGGCAGATACTCGCCCAGCACCAGCAGCTTGCTCTTGTCGTAACTGCCCAGCACCCGCCCCTCGGCGTCGGCCAGAAAAGCCGCGTTGTATGGCAGCCGCTTGCCGTCCGACTCCTCCCCCAGCCGCGTGGCGCCAAAGAGGATCGGCTGGCGCACGCCGCCCAGCACCCGCTCCGAGAGCTGAGCGCCCGGCCGCACCGCTGACCGCAGCGCCCCCTCCGGCCACACCACCAACTGCGCCCCCGCCTCGTGCAACTGCCGCGTCGCTTGCCGGTACTTCTCCAGCGTGCCGGAGCGCGAGGCGACGTTCTCAAAGCCGCCCACGTTCACCTGCACCAACCCCACGCGCAGCTTCTCGGCGCCTGCCACCTGCGCGTCCACCTGCCGCGTCCGCACCATGCCGTAGAGCGTCAGCCCCGCCACAACGCAGGCCGCCACGCCCAGCGTCCGACGCGGCAGCGGACGCCCCTCCCGGCGCGCCAGCCACAGGTCCAGCACCGTGCCGTTGCTCAGCCCCAGCAACGCCGCCAGGCCGACGACGCCCCACAGCTCCGCCGACTGCATCAGCCACGTCACGCCGAAGAGCGTGTTGCCCACGTAGTACGGGAAGACCATCGGGAAGGTGAAGTCCGCCGCCGGCAACACCACCGCCAGCACCGCCGCCCAGCCCCAGCCGGTGCGCCGCTGCAGCCACACCGCCAGGAGCGCCACCACGCCGAACAGCCCACCCTGCCCCGCCGCGGTGATCAGCGCGCCCAGCCACGCCACCGGCGCCGGCAACCGCGCAAACTCCTGCAACATATGGGCGATCCAATAGAACCCGGCGACCATCCCCACGAAGCCCGCCACGCAGCCCAGCCACAGCGCGCGCCGCAGCCCGCCACCGCGCACCGCCAGCATCAACGGCGCAAACGCCACCCACGCCAGCGGCCACAGGCCGTACCCGGGAAACGCAGCGATGAACAGCAGCCCCGCGGCCGCCGCCAGCAGGTACGGGCGCACGCGCGAGGCCGCGACGGGCGTGGCCGCCTCGACGGTTTGCGTCGGCTCAGGCGGCTCGATCGGCGGCTCGATCGGCGCGGGGAGCGGTTCGGTGGTCATCGGCGTCCTCCCGTGCGGCAATGGCGGAGGCCATAGCACGAAAAACGCGCGCAAGAGGCTGCGAGCGAGCGCCTGCGAAGAGGCGCAGGCCGCGACGTTTTGACCGACGGATGGAGGAGGGGGAGAGAACCGAGCGCGGCGCAGCGCCGACCATTTCGGGGGGGGGGACCGTGGGCCTGGCACCGCGCCGCGCTCTAGGAAGTGATGTAGCACACGCTGGCAAACCGGTCTGCGTTTTTCGACTGGTCATTTGGTCGCCGATGACGCATGGCGGCCACCGGCATCCCGCACGAGGAGACGACCCGATGGCCCGCGAGGAATGGCTCACGCTCAACCGTCTGCGGCACCGCGTGGTGGTGTGGGACGGACCCGCCCCGGCGCATGTGGTGCTGGTGCACGGCTGGCTCGATCTGGGCTGGTCTTTCGCCCCGTTCGCGGAGGCGCTGCAGCGGCGATGGCCGGCCCGCCTCGTCGCGCCCGACCTGCGGGGACACGGCGCCAGCGGCTGGGTCGGGCCGGGCGGCTACTACCACTTCGCCGATTACGTCGCCGACCTGCACGCCCTGCTCACGCAGCTGCCCGGGCCGCGGTTTGTCGTCGGCCACTCGATGGGCGGCGTCGCCTCGTGCCTGCTGGCCGGCAGCTTCCCCGGGCTGGTCGACCGGCTGGTGGTGATCGAAGGGCTGGGCCCGCCGCGCCACCGTCCGCTCTCGCCCCCGGAGCGGATGGAGCGCTGGGTCAACGAGCTGGTCGAGCGGCGGCGCAAACCGCTGCGACGGATGACCAGCGTCGAGGAGGCCGCCGAGCGGCTGCGCGCCAACAACAGCAGACTCTCGCCCGGACTGGCGCGGTTGCTCGCGGAGAAGGGCACCCGTCCGCACCCGGCCGGCGGCCTCGCCTGGTCGTTCGACCCGCTCCACAAGACCCACTCGCCGGCACCGTTCTCGGCCGACGAGTTCCGGCTCTTTCTGCGTCGCATCGCCTGCCCCACCCTGCTGGTGGAGGGCGAGCACAGCCCCCTGCCCGCCACCCTCAACGACGGCCGCGAGTCGGAGCTGCGACAGCATCGACGCATCGTCCTGCCGGACAGCGGCCACATGGTCCACCACGACCAGCCAGAGCTGCTGGCGCAGGCCGTGGCCGAGTTCTTCACCGCCTGACGCGATCGGTACCGTCGGCTCCGGGAGAGGCGCCGTCCCTCGACGCGGCGATCGACGCCAAGCCTCCGCCCCAGAGACGCTCCAAGGAGCGTCTCTACCGGCAGAAAAGGCGGCGGAGCGCAGCGACGCGCGTACCCCTCGCCGCGGCGATCGACGCCAAGCCTCCGCCCCAGAGACGCTCCAAGGAGCGTCTTTACGGAGAGAGAAAGGAGCCGCTCCGGATCACTCCTCCCGCTCGACGCACGCCCCACCGCCCGCCGACAGCGACGCGCACCGCTCCCCCCGCCGACAATCCTTGCCGCCTCGCCGGGGATCACACCCGGCACGGCACAGCGCCCCACCCGGTCCGCGCACGCACACCAGCCCCTCCTGACACCGGCCCCGCGCACACGACGCCCCCTCCTCCGCGGCCGTCATGCACGCGCTGGTGCCGTCGTCAAAGTCGATGCACGCCTCGTCACGCCCGCACCGCCGCGACCGATCGCACCGCACCCGGCACAGCGCCCGACCACCACCCTCGCGCACGCACAGCTCGCCCTCCGGGCAGGGCCGCCGCGCGCAGTCGCCCCCGGACGCCGCCGCCCGCACGCACGCCGCCTCCCCGCTGCGCATCGACTCGCAGACCAGCCCCTCCCCGCACCGTCCGCCACGCCGTGGATCGCACGCGGCCCGGCACCGCGCCCCCACCTCGCCCCGCACGCAGACCAGCCCCGCCCCGCAGGCCGATCGCGCGCAGTCCTCCCCCTCCCCCACGGCCGGGACACACGCCGCCTCGCCGCTGTGCAGCTCCACGCAGGCCGTCCCCGCCGCACACCGCCCCGGACGGGAGGGATCACACCCCAGCCGGCAGACCGCCCCGCCGCCGCCGCGCGCTCGCACGCAGGCCAGCCCCGTCGCGCAGCCCCGCTCGGCGCACTCCTCCCCCAGCCGCCCCGCCGCCACGCACGCCCCACGCCCGCTCGAGAGCCGCGCACACCGCCGCCCCTCCCCGCAGCGCGAGGATCGTGAATCCGGATCACACGCCGCGTGACACACCTTGCCCAGCCGCGGATCGGCCAGCAGGCAGACGCTCCCCGGCTCGCACCGCACCGACGCCCCACAGGCCGCCCCCTCCCGCGCCTCCGGCAGGCAGTAGGCCACGCCGCCCGCGTCGGACGGCGCACAACGACTCCCCGCAGGGCAGCCGCCCCCCGTACCGCACGGCTGCAGGCAGACCCGCCCCTCCAGCCCCGCCTGCACGCACGTCAGCCCCGCGCGACACTCCCGCGCCGAGGCGCAGCTCTCACCCGACCGCCGCTGACCGTCCCGCGTCGGCGGCAGACACGCCCGACCACCGCCCCGCGACGCCCGGCACACGTACCCCCGCTCGCACCCGCTGTCGCCCGTACACTGGCGCGTGCAGGCCGACACCCCATCGACATCGCCCACAAGACACGAGAGCCCGTCGAGGCAGTCCTCCGACCGCACACACGCCGCCCCGAGCGGACCGCTCCGCCCACCCGGCGCCGGATACGCCGCACAGACCGCCCGCGCGTCATCCGCCGAGAGCCGCTGCCGAGGCGCGTCGTAGCCCGGCGTCATCACCGCCCCCGCCGCCCGCGAGTGGTCCAGCCCGATGAAATGACCGATCTCGTGCAGCGCCACGCTCATCAGGTCGGCCGCCTCGCCCCCTGCGCAGTAGGCCTCGCCCCCCGTGCACTGCCCTGTCGTCCAGCGCCAGTCCTGTCCGTTGAAGACAATGTCCGCGTCGACGAGCCGCCCCTCGTCCGGCGACGACTTGCTCCACGTCACCGCCAGCACATGGCGCCCCGCCGTCCAGCCCGAGGTCTGCCAGTAGACGCGGTTGACGGCGTCCTCCTCCGACGACCACGGCCCCCGGTCCGACGACACCTCGCGAAACCGCAGCGCGGTGCAGGCCACCGACGACCACGCCGCAAACGCCCGCTGCAGCTCCGCCCGCACCCGCCCCGCCGGCAGGCCGCTGCCCGACGCGTTGAGCGTCCACGCCACCGGCATCCGGTCGACGCCCCACGACAGCGGCCGGCCCAGACACAGCCCCGAGCCGCTGTCGCACATCTCGCCCGCACGGCAATCGGAGCAGTCCCGCCGGGTGCGATGGCGCAGTCGCTCAAAGCCGTCCGCGACCGCCGGGAGCAGCAGCGCGATCAGCACGCACGCCGTCGCGACGATCCACCGCTGCCCGTGTGAACGACCACCCCGCATGCGCAGAACTTTACCGGAGAGGTCGGACATCGGGCGGCCGCGATGGCGCGTCGATCGGGTCCGCGGACCGCGCAAACGACCCCTCGAAATTCGAGCGTTGCATCGATGCAACGCCACGATTTGATCGCAACCATTCGGTTTGGCTGGGTCTTTTTGTCGCAACGAAACGGGGCGATCGGGCGGATTTCGACCCCTCCCGGGCGGCGAGCGCAGGACGAGCGGCGTCGTGTCCGGGGCCGCGGCCGCCGTGCCAAACGCGGTAGGCAACGCCGTCGCGCTGTACTAGAAGACGCGCGTTTTTCGAGGCCTCTTGCCTCCATCCCCGGGAGCACACCGCACATGAGCACGCAGACCAGCTTCGATACGTTCGGCGCCCGCCGCACGCTCCAGACCCAGGGCGGTTCCGTCGGCTACTACGCGCTGGCCGAGCTTTCCCGCCGCGGCCTCGCCCCGGCCATGGACCGCCTGCCCTACTCCATCCGCGTGCTGCTCGAGGCCGTGCTCCGCAACTGCGACGGCTTCTCCGTCACCGCCTCCGACGTCGAGAAGCTCTCCAAGTGGAACGCCGCCGCCCCCGTCCAGGACGAGCTGCCGTTCAAGCCCGCCCGCGTCATCCTCCAGGACTTCACCGGCGTCCCCGTGCTGGTCGACATCGCCGCCATGCGCGCCGCCGTCGCCCGCCTCGGCGGCGACCCGCGCAAGATCAACCCGCTCGTCCCTGTCGACCTCGTCGTCGACCACTCGGTTCAGGTCGACAACTTCGCCAGCAAGAACGCCCTCAAACTCAACGTCCAGACCGAGTTCCACCGGAACCTGGAGCGCTACCAGTTCCTCAAGTGGGGCCAGAACGCCGTCCCCGGCTTCCGCGTCGTGCCGCCCTCCACCGGCATCGTCCATCAGGTCAACCTCGAGTACCTCGCCACCGCCGTCATGACGGGCAAGGACCAGGCCGGCGCCGTCGCGTTCCCCGACACGCTCGTCGGCACCGACTCCCACACCACCATGATCAACGGTCTGGGCGTGCTGGGCTGGGGCGTCGGCGGCATCGAGGCCGAGGCCGCCATGCTGGGCCAGCCGCTCTACATGGTCACCCCGCAGGTCGTCGGCATGAAGCTGAGCGGCAAGCTGCGCGAGGGCGTCACCGCCACCGATCTGGTGCTCACCGTCACCCAGATCCTCCGCAAGGCCAACGTCGTCGACAAGTTCGTCGAGTTCTTCGGCCCCGGCCTCTCGACGATGACGCTCGCCGACCGCGCCACCATCGCCAACATGGCCCCCGAGTACGGCGCCACCATGGGCTTCTTCCCGGTGGACGCCATCACCATCGACTTCCTGCGCCGCACCGGCCGCGACGCCGCCACCTGCGACCTGGTCGAGCGCTACACCAAGGAGCAGGGGCTCTTCCGCACCGACGCCTCGCCCGATCCGATCTTCACCCAGACGCTGGAGCTGGACCTCTCGTCCATCGAGCCCAGCCTCGCCGGCCCCAAGCGCCCGCAGGATCGTATCTCCCTCTCCGCCATGCAGTCGTCGTTCCGCACCGCGCTCACCAAGCCGGTCAAAGAGCAGGGTTTCGGCCTCGCCGAGGGTGATCTCGGCCGCACCGCCCCGGTCGCCGGCACCGACGCCGCCATCGGCCACGGCGCCGTCGTCATCGCCGCCATCACCAGCTGCACCAACACCTCCAACCCCAGCGTCCTGATGGCCGCCGGCCTCGTCGCCAAGAAGGCCGCCGCCAAGGGACTCACCCGCAAGCCGTGGGTCAAGACGTCGCTCGCCCCCGGTTCGCTCGTGGTGACGGAGTACCTCACCAAGGCGGGCCTGCTGCCGCACCTCGAGGCGGTCGGCTTCGACGTCGTCGGCTACGGCTGCACCACCTGCATCGGCAACTCCGGCCCGCTCCCCGAGCCGGTCGAGTCGGCCATCAAGTCCGGCAAGCTGGTCGCCAGCGCGGTGCTCTCCGGCAACCGCAACTTCGAGGGGCGCATCCACGCCAACGTCAAGGCCAACTACCTGGCCAGCCCGCCGCTCGTCGTCGCCTACGCGCTCGCCGGCACCACCGACATCGACCTCGCCACCCAGCCGATCGGCAAGGGCAGCGACGGCGCGGATGTCTACCTGCGTGATATCTGGCCGACCCACGAGGAGATCGCCGCCGCCATCGAGAGCAGCATCACCCCCGAGATGTTCGAGAAGACCTACGCCGGCGCGTTCAACGGCCCCGACGAGTGGCAGGGCATCTCCGGCGTCTCCGGCGACCTCTACAAGTTCGACGACGCCTCCAGCTACATCCAGGAGCCGCCGTTCTTCACCGAGTTCGGCCCCGTGCCGCCCGCCGTCCAGCCGATCAAGGGCGCCCGCGTCCTCGCGCTGCTGGGCGACAGCGTCACCACCGACCACATCAGCCCCGCCGGCGACATCGAGGAGTCCAGCCCCGCCGGCCGCTTCCTCAAGGAGCGCGGCATCGCCAAGGCCGACTTCAACAGCTACGGCTCGCGCCGCGGCAACGACCGCATCATGGTCCGCGGCACGTTCGCCAACATCCGCCTCAAGAACCTGATGGTGCCCGGCACCGAGGGCGGCATCACCCGCCACATCCCCAGCGGCGAGCAGCTGGCGATCTACGACGCCGCCGAGCGGTACAAGGCCGAGGGCACCCCGCTCGTCGTCCTCGCCGGCAAGGACTACGGCATGGGCTCCAGCCGCGACTGGGCGGCCAAGGGCACCTACCTGCTGGGCGTCAAGGCGGTCATCGCCGAGAGCTTCGAGCGGATCCACCGCGCCAACCTGGTGGGCATGGGCGTGCTGCCGCTGGTGTTCCAGGCCGGCGAGACGGCCGAGAGCCTCGGCCTCACGGGTGACGAGTCGTTCACCATCGAGGGCGTCGACGAGAGCATCCAACCGCGGCAGAAGCTCACCGTCCGCGCCGCCAAGGCCGACGGCTCCGAGAAGGTGTTCCAGGCCACCGCGCGCCTCGATACGCCGGTCGACGTGCTGTACTTCAAGAACGGCGGCATCCTGCAGACGGTGCTCCGCAGCCTGATGAAGGCGTAATCCGGATCAGACGCGCCGATATAGCGAGCCCCGGTCGTCCCGCGTGGATGGCCGGGGCTCGTGGTATTTCGAGACGGGCGACAGCGCTGTGCGCCGGTTGTACGGTGCGCCGCATGAACATCTGCGTCTTCTGCGGCTCCTCCTCCGGCCACCGCCCGGAGCATCTCCAGGTCACCCAGGCCATCGGCAAGCTGCTGGCGGTGCGCGGCCACCGCGTCATCTACGGCGGCGGCCACGTCGGACTGATGGGCGCGCTCGCCGACGCGTCGCTGGCGGCCGGCGGCGAGGTGACGGGGGTGATCCCGCACTTCCTCGCGCGGCACGAGCTGGCCCACCCGGGACTCACGCAGCTGATCCGCGTCGACTCGATGCACGACCGCAAGCGGCGGATGAGCGAGCTGGCGGATGCCTATCTCGTGCTGGGCGGCGGCTTCGGTACGCTGGACGAGCTGTTCGAGATCCTCACCTGGAAGCAGGTGGGGCTGCACGACAAGCCGATCGTCATCTGCAATGTGGCCGGTACGTGGGACCCACTCTACCAGCTCATCGAGGGGATGCGCGACCAGGGGTTCGTACGCGACTCACACCTCGAGTTGATCGCGTGGGCCTCGGACGCCGCAGGAGCGGTGGACGCACTGGAGCGAGCGCCGAGGACCAGCGGGAGCGTGGCGAGCAAGCTGGTTTGATTGGCTTCCAGTCCCGGCGCCGCCGCCTGGCGCCGTCGATCAGTCGCTTGCGGATCATCGTGACGAGCAGGGCCTGACGGTCGCTGACCATCGCTGCTCGCTGACTGTTGTCAGAGAGCCTGACAGGTGATGCCAGCCTCCGCCCCAAGCGTTTACACAGCTAGAACGACACTCTCAATGGCGAGGCTGTCCACAGGGGCGGGCAAATGCAGAGGGGTCCGCTCGCCGCTCGGGCGAACAGACCCCTCCGGCGATGACAAAACTAGAAGCGGATCAACGTCGGCGTCTGCTGCGCACCAGTAGAAGCGTCTTTACCGAGTTGTCCGTAGCTCTGCTTGCCAAACCCACGGACGGTACCATCGGTGAGTAGCATCAGAGTGTTGCTGTAATAGCCACTACTGTAATAGCCTTGGCTTACGACATCAACAGCTGTGTAGCCGCCAAGAAGCGTCGGTGATGTCTGGTTCGAAGCGTCGCTCACACCAAGACACTTGGTCGCCCCGTAGCCCCAAGAATAAACGGCACCAATCGACGATACACTGAAGCCTGTGTAGAGACCCGTCGCCACCTTGCTGATCGTCACACCGGCTGGATAGGTCTGCATCGAACCGGCCGTCGCTCCGAGACTTGAGTTCCAGCTCTCGCCGAAGCAGTAGACACGTCCCGTATTGAGAACACCACACGTTGTCTGGTGACCAGCAGTTAGGCTTTCGTAGTTGGTGGCACCGGACGGAACGGCCAGCGACACAGGGACTTTGGTGTTTGCCGACGACGAACCTATCTGACCGTCCGTATTGCCACCCCAGCAGTACGCCGACTTGGCCGCATTATCAAGGATCGCACAAACCCAGCCAACGGAACTCTCGGAACTGGCACCCATCGTAAAGCTGCGCACGGTGTTCACCGAGGCGCCCTGGCCAGTGAACGAGACCGGCGACGAGGGCTGGCCCTGGGAGGCGTCCGGCGAGTACTTATTGTAGGTGGAGTTAATGCCAAGTTGCCCGTTGGCGCCAGACCCCCAGCAGATCAGGCGGTCATCGGATCGGTGAGCACAGGTCGAGAAGTAGCCCGCCTTGATAGCCTTAAATGTCATTGAACTGCCAAGGCTGATCGATGTCGCCGTCGCGAGCGACGTGCGCGTATTGCTCGCAGTCCCAAGACCGAGCTGGCCGTAGCCATCGCCACCCCAGCAAGCGGCGGTTCCGTCTTCGAACAGCCCGCAGGTGTGATCGCGGCCCGCCGACAGAGCCTTGACCCCGACACCATTGCGATCCATGAACGGGGCAGAGGCAGCACTAGATTGGTCAGTGGTATTTCCCACACCCAACTGGCCAGTGTTGTTTCGCCCCCAACATTTCGCCTGACCATGAGAGAACACCGCACAGGAGTGATCCTGTCCGGCGGTGAGGGACTTAACCTTGACGACACGGACATATGCCCGAGTGACAGAACCGGTGGGTATATAGGTGAACGATATAACTGTGGCGCCCACCTCCGCACCAAACGTCGAGGGAGTGAAAGAGAACTTCCCGGAACCCGCTGAACCGACGGATCCCGTAGGCGTCCCGGACACGCCGATTCCGACCTGGTCTGTCGTGCCGTACCCTCCGACGCTGAACGTGACCGTATATCCCTGCACCACCGTGGTCACGGCAGGCGTCACACCCAAGGTCGAGTTGGCCGTGGTCACCTGAGCCGTGACGGTGCTACCTGCCGCGTCGACCACCGACACCGTGGCCGAAACACCTGCCGAGGCTGACGCCGTGTACTGCCGCGTAGTTCCAGTGGTCGCGAGTGATCCGGCGCTGGCCGTCCATGTATAGGGCGGGGTACCCCCAGTGATTTGGAATGGCATCGTCGTCGACGGCTTGACCGTTACCACCGTAGGATACAACGTCAGCACACTCGCCGTACTGACCGCCGCCTCGCAGCCATTACTCTCGAGGCCGTCCGCATTGGTGTAGCCACTCGGACAGGCGCTACAGGTGAAGTTTCCGTTAGTGTTGGTGCACTGCTCGGACGTCGAACATGTCGCCGAGTTGTCGGCGCACTCGTCAATATCGGCCTCGCAGCCATTCGCCTCGACGCGATCGGTATTCACGTATCCCGACGGACACGCCGAGCAAGAGAAACTGCCCACCGAGTTGCTGCATGTCTCGGCGGTCGTGCAGGTGTCGGTATCGCTGGCGCACTCATCGACATCCGCCTCGCACCCGTCGTTCTCAAGCCCGTTCGTGTTGGTGTAGCCGCTCGGACAAGCGGAACAGGTGAAGCTGCCGGCGGTATTCGTGCACTGCTGCGACGAGGTACAGGTGGCCGAGTTATCGGCACACTCGTTGATATCCTCCTCGCAGCCGTCGCTCTCCAGCCCGTTCGTGTTGGTGTAGCCGCTCGGACATGCGCTGCAGCTGTAGCTGCCCGCCGAGTTGGTGCACTGCTGCGAGGTCGTACAGGCGGCCGAGTTGTCACTGCACTCGTTGATATCGGCCTCGCAGTTGTCGCTCTCGAGACCGTTCGCGTTGGTGTACCCGCTCGGGCAGGCACTGCAGCTAAAGCCGCCTGCGGAGTTGGTGCACTGCTGCGACGTCGTGCAGGTCGCAGAGTTGTCTGAGCACTCGTTGACATCGGTGCAGGTGGTCCCGTTGCCGGTGTAGCCGCTGTTGCAGGTACAAGTCGGGTTGGCGCCTACCGTGTCGCTGCAGGTTGCGTTCACGCTGCAGCCGCCATTGCTGGTGTTGCACTGGTTGGCCTCACACACGAGGCCCGCGCCCGACTGGCCGTTGCTCAGCACACCGGCCTGGCAGGAGCAGGTCGGCGACGCGCCCACGTTGTTCGTGCAGAGATAGAGCGCGACGTTGCCGCAGCCGCCGTTGTTGGTGGCGCACTCGTCCACGTCCTCGCAGGCGCCGTTGGAGGTGTTGCAGCTGTAGCCGCTGGAGCAGCTCTTGGCCGACCAGGCCGTCTTGGAGGTGCCGGGCGTGCAGACCTGGCAGGAGTTGCTCGGATTCGCGTCACCGCTGTTGTAGCCGACGCCGCCGATGGAGCAGCCGACCGCGCAGCTGCCGCTGGAGCAGTAGCCGGCGGAGCAGGAAGTGCCGTTGGCAACGGCCACGTGATCACACGCCATTGAGCCGGAGCTGGTGCCGCACTGGTCGGTCGTGCACTCGTTGCTGTCCGAGGCACAGGCGGTACCGGCCGACAGCGACGACCAGCTGCCGGCGCTCACGCCGGGCTGGCACGACTGACAGCTGTTGAGCCCGTTGATGTCGTCCGCCTGATACGAGGAGCCGCTGATGCTGCACCGGGCATCGCAGACACCGCTCTGACAGAGTCCTCCGGAGCAGGGCGTGTCGTTGCTGACGGCCGGGTGCACGCAGCTACCGGCATTCGCGCCGCTGCCGCAGACGTCGGTGGTGCAGCTGTTGTTGTCGGTGCTGCAGGAGGTGCCGGCGGCCTTGCTGGTCCAGGCCGTGCGCGACGCCGAGGGGTTGCAGACCTGACACTCGGCGCTCGGGTTGACGGCGCCGTTGGCGTAGTGCGCGCCGCCGATGTAGCAGCCGTCGGCGCAGTCCATGTCGCCGGCGACCGTCTTGCAGACGCCGTTGCCGCCGCCGCCGAGGGTACAGCTGGCGCCCTCGGCGAGGTCGGTGTGGCCGCAGACGCCGCTGCCGTCGCAGAAGTCGCTGGTGCAGCCGTTGCTGTCGGAGGAGCAAGCGGTCGCGCCGTTCTTGTTGGCGTGAGCGCAGGTACCAGATCCGTCGCAGAGGTCGGTGGTGCACTCGGCGCCGTCGTCGGTGCAGGCCACGCCGGCGCTCTTGTCGACGACGGTGCAGCTGCCGGTGCCATCGCACGTGGAGCTCTGCTCACACTCGGTGGCGTTGCAGGTGTAGGCGGTACCGGCGCAGGCGGCGCCGGCGCTGCAGGAGTCGCCGTAGGTGCAGGCGTCACCGTCGTCGCACGACGTGCCCGCCGCCTTGGCCGGATCGGAGCAGACGCCGGTCGACGGATCGCAGGTGCCGGCCGTGTGGCAGGAGTCGGAGGCGGTGCAGGTGGTGGTCGTCGTCGGCGAGCACGTACCGGCCACGCAGCGATCGCCGGAGGTGCAGGCGTTGCTGTCGGTACAAGCGCCGTTCTCGTTGATGGCCGCGTACGAGCACTCGCCGGTGGACGGGTTGCAGGTACCGGCGGAGGCGCGGCAGGGGTTGGTGGTGTTGGTAGCGCACGTCACGCCAGCGCAGAGACCAACCGACTCGCACGTGACCCCGTCACCCGTATAGCCGGCGTTGCACTCGCAATCGAAACCGCCGTCAGTGTTGGTGCAGGTGGCGTTGGCGCTGCAGTTGTCACGACCCAGCGTGCACTCGTCGATGTCGACGCACTCGCCCGGATCCTCGGCGCTGCCCTCGTAGCCGGCCGCACAGCCGCAGCCGTAGCCGCCCGGAACGTTGCTGCAGGTCTGGCCAGGACAGGGGTTGGTGGCGGCGGCGCACTCGTTGGTGTCGGTGCAGCCGGCCTCGTAGGCATCGCCGCTGTAACCGGTGGGGCAGCTGCAGGTGAAGCCGCCCGCTGTGTTGGTGCAGGTCGCGCTCAGAGCACAGGAGCCGGCCGTGTCGCACTCGTTGACGTCGACGCAGGTGACGCCGCCGTCGGTGGTGGTGTAGCCGCTGGGGCAGATGCAGGTGCGCGGCGAAGCGAGCTGGTTGACGCAGGTCGCGACGTCATCGCAGCCACCGTTGTCCGATAGGCATTCGTTGACGTCGGCGCACACCAGCGCCGTACCGGTGCCGCTGTTGGCCGCCGCGGTGCCGTCCTTGCAGCTGCAGGTGAACGAGCCCGCGGTGTTGGCGCAGTTGGCGAGCACGTGGCAATCGCCGTTGTTGACGAGGCACTCGTTGACCTCGACACACGAGCCGCCGGTGCCGGTGTAACCGTCATTGCAGCTGCAGGTGCGATAGCCCGGCTCGTTCTTGCAGGTGGCGCCCTCTCCGCAGCCGCCGTTGTCGGTGGCGCACTCGTTCACGTCGACGCAGACGCCGCCGACCTTCTCAAAGCCGGCCGCGCAGGTGCAGGTCACCACCTCGGTATCCGGATCGGCCGAGCAGCTGGCGTTGTCGCCGCAGCCGCCGTTGTCCGTCTCGCATGGGCCGACTTCGCTGCAGACGGTGCCGTCGCCCCAGAGCCCTGCGTCGCACTCGCATTCGCGACCGCCCGGGACGTTGGTGCAATCGGCGTTTTCGTGACAGCCGCCGTTGTTGGTGGCGCACTCGTTGATGTCGACACAGTCGTCGACGCTGCCGTCATTGTCGGAATCGTCGCTGTCCTTGACGAAGCCGGTGGAGCAGACGCAGTCGTAGGAGCCGGCCTGGTTGACGCAGGTGGAGCCGTCGCCGCAGGCGTTGATCGCAAGACATTCGTCGATGTCGACACAGGCGCCGTCCTGGCGGGCGTAGCCCGTCGCGCAGGAACAGGTGTAGCCAAAGGGGATGTTGGTGCAGGTGGCGTTGGCGCCGCAGATATCAGGCGTGACGCTGCACTCGTCAATGTCGGTGCAGGCCGTACCGTTGCCGCTGCTGATCGACGTATCACAGGCGCAGGTCGCCGATCGATTGCCCAGATTGTCGGTCGCGACAAGGCACCGCGCGTTCGCAGCGCAGTTGGCCGTCACGCAGGGGTCCTGATCGCACACGGTGCCTGCCGGGCACTCGCAGACGTTCAGCTTGCAGTCGGCCCCGGAGACGCAGTCGGTGTCCGCCACGCAGCGACGCCCAGGCTGACAGCGCTTGGAGGAGGTGCCACCGCAATCGATGTCGGTCTCGGCACCATTGCGGACACCATCGTTGGTCACCGCCAAGGTGCAACTGCTGGTGGCGGCGTCGCAGAGGCCGCTGCTGCAATCACCGTCGACGGAGCAGGAAGCGTTGGCACCACAGGCCGCGCAAGTCCCGCCGCAGTCGACCCCAACCTCACCGTTGTTCTGGATTCCATCGGAGCAACTGGCACGGGAGCAGACGCCGCGGACACAGGCCCCGCTGGAGCAATCGCCCGATACGGCGCAGCGGCGCCCGAGCGCGCAGGTGGCGCCGCAGCTGCCGCCGCAGTCGACATCGGTCTCGTTGCCGGAGGCCTTCTTGTCCGAGCAGGTGGCGGCCGTACAGTACCCGCCGCTGCAGGAGCGGCTGGTGCAGTCGGCGTTGGCGGCGCACTGCGCGTTGAGCACGCAGCGCTGGATGCAGGCGCCGCCGCAGTCGACACCGCCCTCGCCCGGGGAGCGGAAGCCGTCGGAGCACGAGGCCGGCTGGCAGCGCCCGAAGGCGCAGTTGCCGCTGGCGCAATCGGCCCCCTCGCGACACGTCTGACCGTTACTGCAGGCCTTTTCACAGACATCGCCGCAGTCGACATCCAGCTCGCCGTTGTTCTTGATGCGGTCGGAGCAGGTCGCCGGCTGGCAGACGCTCAGCTTGCGTGAGATCCGAACACAGCGATTGGAGAGGCAATCGGCGCCGCTGGTGCAGGACGCTCCCGTGTCACAGGGGATGCCACATGCAGCGCCACAATCAACGCCGCCCTCGGCGCCGTTCTTGACGCCGTCCGCACAAGAGGGCGCCGCGCACATCCCGGCGAGGCACTTGCCGCTGGAGCAATCGCCGTTGGCGTTACACTTCCGATCGACCGAACAGAGCTTCTTGCGGCCACAGGCGAGTCCACAGTCGACGTCGGCCTCGGCGCCGCCCTTGACCCCGTCCTTGCAGGAGGTCTTGGCGCAGGCGCCGCGAACGCACGAGAGGCCGCCGGCGCAATCGGTATTGACCACGCAGCGCTGTCCGCGGCGACAACCCGTGCCGCAGGATCCGCCGCAGTCGACGCCCATCTCGCTGATCGCCTTGACCTTGTCGGAGCATGAGGGTGCCGCACAGACGCCCGCGACGCACCGCCCCGAGGAGCAGTCGAGTCCGGAGGTGCAGACGTCGTCGGCAAGGCACCGGTCACAGGAGCCGCCGCAATCGACGTCCGTCTCATTGCCGCTGAGCGCACCGTCGCCGCAAGACGCGGGCCGACAGACCTGTTCGCTGCGGGAGCAAAAGCCGGTCGCGCACTCCAAATCGGCGCGGCAGGTGACGCCGGCGGTCGCCAGAGCTTGACACAACTTGACGCCATTGGAGCGCGCACCCGTGCAAACGAGGCCGGTGGCGCAGTCGGTGGTCGCGACACAGGTGCCGCCGACGTTGCACGGCGCGCAGACCGACCCGCCACAGTCGACCCCCACCTCCAGACCGTCCTTGATGCCATTGGCGCAGCCGGCGATCGGGGTGTTTTCGAGGGAGAGTGCATAGACGACGCTACCGACGGTGAGGGTGTTGGCCGTCCCGCCGACCGTGCCACCGGTTGCATTCATCGGGGTCGTGCGCACCGTCGCCAGCCCAGTGGAGGTGCCGCCGCTGGCGACGGCCAAGCCAACCTTTGTCGCCACCGAGCCGGTCACCGAGAGGTTGAGCGAAAAAGTGTTGGTGAAGTAGACGAGCTGGGCGCGCTTGCCCTTGCCGACCCAGCGGCTCTCCCCCGGAATCAGCTGCGAGTTCGACATCTGCGGGAGCAGCGGGATCGACACCATCTGGGCCGTACCGGGGCATGAGCCCGACCCGCTGATCCCGCTACAGGCAAGGTCTGCGACCGGGAAGACGCCACGCGAGTAAACGTATTCCGTGTAGCAAGTCAGCTTCTTCAACTTCCCGGGGCAGGGCGCCCCGATGCTGCGGGTGATAGTGGCCACGATCGCGGCGGATGTGCTGGCGGTATCGCGCTGCTCGACGCGTGCGAGCAGCCGCAGCTCGCCGGCGTACCCCGGACCGCGCGGCAGCGTAAACGGCTGCGCCATCGTGATCCGGGCAGGGTTCTTGTCCGCGATCGACGTCCAGCCGCCCACCGTGCCACCGACGCCGGCCGCGACCGAGTAGCCGGGCACGAAGGTGAACTGGCTGGCGTTGCTGATGGTGACGGCGGTGGGCGTGAGCGGCATCGGCTCGGCAGGCCCCGCGCGCGGCGGCAGGAACGTGCCCGGGAATGGCGTCGTCAGCGTCGGTACACCGCCCGGCGCAGCGTCACGCCCGTCGACGGCGACGACCTCCACGACAGGCGCCGCCATGGCGGCCATCACCGAATCGTCCGCGAGCGCGGGCAAGGACGATGGCGGCGGCAGCGCCTCGAGACCTTGACCGGCGCCGGAGACCAGCGATTCCACGGCGTCGGGCGCGGCGCCTGGGTCGACAGCGCTCCCGCAGCCGGTGACGGCGGCGAGACAGAGCAGGGTCAGAGCGAGGTGTGAGGTGCGCATGGTTGAAACTCTGAACCCGTCAACCACGGGGGTCAACCAAGCGGCCGCCGCTCTTTGACGCGGCGCGGCTCAGGCCTGTGCGCACGTTGATCCTGCTTCATTTGAGCGCTTTTGTCACGCCTCCAAAGCAGCAGGGCCGGCCCGCTGTGCGAGTCGACCCTGCCAGTGTGTCCGCGGAGACGAGGCGAAATCGACCGGCGGCCTCCGGTCGGGGTCGCCGATCCGACGACGCCGTCAGGGCGCCGCGCCGAAGTCACCGCCGCCGTCGGGACGATAGGCCCAGCGCAGCCGATAGAACGCCTCGCTGCCGTCCGGGTGGTAGTAGCCGACGATCTGCAGCTTGGCGTAGCGGCCATCGTGCGTCCGGAGCCAGACGGCCTGATCGCGCGGGGCGATCCGCTGGCTCGTCGGGTCGTACTGGAACCAGTCGGAGAGCGCGGCGTTGGTCGACGCCTGCCGCTGCTCTGCGCCGATGGTGTCGACGGCATCGACGAGATAGCCCTCCGCCGGCGCCTGCAGCGCTTCGGCGAACGGCCCGACGACCTTCTGCGCGCCGCCCTGCCCCGCACCGCTGGTGCCGGAGTTGGTCTGCAGCAGCCAGAGGTCGAACGACAGATCCCACGCACCCTCCGCCGGAGCGGAGGCCGACGCGACGAGGCCGCTCTCCGAGAACCGCACCCACGTCTTGCCGGCGCGCGCGTCCAGGTTGGTCTCGCCGCTCACCACCGCGCCGCCCAGCGACAGCACGTCCTCGTCGGGCAGCGCCTCCGTCACCTCCGCGTCGGTCGAGGTGCCCGCCTCCACCTCGGTCACGTCCACGGGAAAGCGCTGGATCAGCGTCAGCCGCGCCGGGGTGCCGGCGGCGTCGTAATAGGAGTGGATCTTGAACAACGCGACCCGCCCGTCGGCCGCCCGCACCGCGTACAGGTGGTACTTGCTGAGCAGCTGGTGCTTGAAGAA
>Ga0172373_10002727_pt1 | contig 26676 bp, 21 predicted proteins | sample Lak10m_2_FD_114546 | JGI IMG/M metagenome (GOLD analysis project Ga0172373, IMG submission 114546) | Freshwater microbial communities from Kabuno Bay, South-Kivu, Congo - kab_092012_10m | ecosystem: Environmental > Aquatic > Freshwater > Lake | place: Democratic Republic of the Congo...
CCCAGCGCTTCCGTCGGCTGCCGGCTCTTGCTCGCAAAAGCATCCGGCGATATGCAGGAAAGTCGGATTGGAAATCAAACTGGCGGCAGGGTATTCCTTTTCCTGCATACCGATGACCTCGCACGGGAATACGAACGCCTCAACCTGCATAAGGTGCGTATCCACCGAGGCCCCCTCGAGGAGCCATACGGAAAAGTCCTCGTCTTTGAGGACCTATACGGCAACCTATGGGATTTGATTCAACCCGTTTGACACCAGGCAAACCCTAGCCAAAGGGTCGTGTTACCACCTTTCTTTCCCATTCATACGGACGATTTTTGGAAAAAACGTCCCCATAACCTCTACGAGCGACTGTTGGGCGGCCATCACCTGGTGAATATCCTTATAGGCAAAGGGCGCTTCGTCTTTTTCACCCCCAAGCAGCGTTACACCTGCGCTCCGAAGGGCTTCCTTGAGCTGCGTTCCCGTTATAGACTGGCGGGCATCCGAACGGCTCAGTTGGCGTCCGGCACCATGCGAGGCGGAGCTAAGGGATTCCGGATTGCCTTTACCTTTCACGATAAAGCCCGGTGCCGTCATAGAGCCTGGAATAATCCCGGCTACATCTTTTCCGGCCGGCGTAGCGCCTTTTCGGTGTACGATTAATTCCCTGCCATTCCAGGATTCCTTCCAGGCAAAATTGTGGTGATTTTCAATCCGTGCAATATACCTGCAACCGAGTTCTCTGGCTATTTTCGCATGAATGACCTCATGGCAAGCCGATGCATAATCACCTGCCAGGTTCATAGCCTCCCAGTATTCTGCGCCTGCCGGCTCATTGAGATACAACCACGCCATGTGCTTGACATCCTGGCTTAAGCGCCGGCTCTGGATAGCAATGTTGGTATAGTAGTCTGCGATTTTGGCTCCCAAGGTACGAGAGCCGGAATGCGAAAGCAGGCCGATATACGTACCAGGTTCCAAACCCAACAAAGCGTCTTTGGCCTCTACCACTACCTCTCCGAACTCCACAAAGTGGTTGCCCGAACCAGATGACCCCAATTGTTTCCAGGCGCGGGTATGGAGGTTTCTCAGTAAGGGCAGCTCCTTGAAAAGGGCCTTGTCCATTACCGGGTGTTCCGGCGATTTATCAAACTGGGCGCTTCCACCAAACAAAGTTTGTTCTTCCAGCATACGGATAAAAAAATTAGGGTTGCGCGCCATATCCGATGGATTCAGCGGAAAAACACTCAGGCACATCCGGCACCCGATATCCAGCCCTACACCGTATGGAATTACTGCATTTTCCGTACCCAGCACTCCCCCGATGGGCAGCCCATAGCCGAAGTGCCCATCGGGCATAATCGCGCCGGCTACGCTGACAGGGAGCTTGGAGGCCTGGTACATCTGGTGCAGCGCTGCGGGTTCCAGCGTATCCCCACCGAACACCGAAAACGGAACCCCTTCTTTCCCCTCGATTAACTGGCCCTCCGAAGAAGCTGTTCGTCTGGGTGCATATTTTTCAGCCATAGAACCAAGGGTAGGGTCCTCGTAAAAAGCGGCGGGGTTATGAAGAAAGCCTTGAAGCAGTTCAATGGTGGCCTCCTTGGATGTATGTTTAAATGCTTTCCGAACCAGCGTCAATAACTGCGAACACAGCTCGTCCTCTGCGAAGCCCAGTGCCCGAAGGTCTTTGGCTTCTATTTTTAACTTGCCCATTACATTTATTTTGAAATGACAATCCACTCCCAAACAAGTGAAAATCGAAACCTGAATGAAGCCATACAGATGGGTGAGGCTGTCTCAAAAGCATTCTACCTTCGAAGGCGGCAGAATACTTTATTTTAATATGCAACTAGTCAAAAGACTTTTCGGAGAGCCTCGGTAAGATTTCGATTGGCCTTATTTGGTTGTATATACACAAAATGGGCGGCTCCCGGAAATACCCAACGCAGTGGTCAGGGGAGGAGCAGCCGAATACAATAACAAACCAAAATAAATCATCCAGCTGTTACATGGCAAGTACGATTGGCGACGAGCGCTGTTAAGATTTGAAAAACTTCATCCTGACCCTGGTTTAGTTCGCCCTATCGAGCCACAGGCAGCTGCGATTTTCAAGGTTGTACTAAACCAATCTATAAGAAACAGATCAATCAAGACCTCTGCATAACACCCGTCTGCCGCTTAAAATTCCACATTACCTATTTTTTAATGAACCTTTAACAGTTTGTTGGTGCTGTTTAACCTTTACAGACAGCGGGGTCGAAAAAAACCACCTACTTTTGTAGAAAGTGAGTCTAATTCACCTTTTCCCTTTTCTCATACAATCAGCGCACAATGACAAACTTCTTCTACAGACTATTTTTACCAATTTTCATTTTTTGTATTGTTGCGCCTGCCAGCGCACAGCCGTGGATGAAAGAAACGACACAGCCCAACTTTCACGAAATGCGAAAAGTGGCAGACCAGCGGGTAGATCTCATCAAAAACCAAAAAAGCAAAGGCTTTAAAGTGGTCAAACGCTGGGAAAACTATTGGGAACCCCGCGTGAATGCCGACGGTTCGTTTCCACCTGCCAACCTCACCCAAAACAGTTGGAACGACTACATACAAAATGCGGCTCCCCTCGCTCCGGCAGTAGCTGGTTCCGCCTGGAGCAGCAATGGCCCCAGCTCTTCCTCCGGAGGGTATGCCGGTATTGGGCGGATCAATCGCATCACGCCGCATCCCAGCGACGCCAGCACTATCTTCGCCTGTTCGGCAGGTGGTGGACTATGGAAAACCACCAACGGAGGGAGTTCATGGACACCCCTCACCGACCAGCTCGCTTCCATAGGCACTTCTGGCCTAGCCATCAACCCCAACGGCTCTGCCGATACGATGTACCTCGCAACCGGCGATGGAGATGGCTTCGATACTTATTCCTACGGCGTCCTGAAATCTACCGATGGAGGCACTTCCTGGTCAACCACCGGTCTTACGTTTACTCCAGGCAGGGTTATTTTTTCGCTGGTCATACATCCCAGCAATCCCAATATTCTTTTAGCAGCTACCAGCTACGGCGTGTATAAAACCACCGACGGGGGTACGACCTGGACCCATCCTATCCTCAGCGGTTATTTCTACGATATTGAGTTCAAGCCCGGAGATCCCTCCATTATTTATGCCGCGACGGACACCGGAATCCACCGATCTACGGACACGGGGGCTTCCTGGACCAAAACGTTCACTATCTCCGGTGCCGAGCGCATCGCCATTGCGGTCAGTGCGGCGGATCCAACGTTCGTGGGAGCGCTGATTGCCAATTACACCAACTATGGATTCCTCGGATTCTATGCATCCACTGATTCCGGTGCCAACTTTGGTGTAAGGACCACCACCCCTAACCTGTTGGGCTGGTCCACCACCGGAAACGACACGGGTGGTCAGGGATGGTACGACCTATGTATTGCCATCGCCCCCAACAATGCCAACAACATATACATCGGTGGTGTAAACACCTGGAAATCAACAGATGGAGGATATAACTGGTCGATTATGTCCAACTGGTACTATACCGGCACGACCAATGAAATGCACGCCGACCAGCACGACCTCGTATTCCAAAGCAGTACTACCATGTACGCGGCGAACGACGGCGGCATCTATCGTTCCACCAATGCGGGAAGTACCTGGTCTGACATAAGCAACTCCATGGTGATCAGCCAGATGTACCGAGGAAGTGCTTCCCAGACCGACGCCAAGGTAATTGCAGGGTTACAGGACAATGGCACCAAGCTGCGCAGTACCTCGGGAACCTGGACCGACGAAATAGGTGGAGATGGCATGGAATGTGCCATCGACCCCAGCAACTCCAACTATATGTACGGCACCCTGTACTACGGAGACCTTCGGTTCAGCTCCAATGGCGGTAGTTCCTGGTCAAATATTACCCCGTCCGGAAGTACCGGAGCCTGGGTGAGCCCTTTCCTAATTGACCCAACGACCCCATCTACCATATACATCGGACACAAATCGCTCTATAAATCAACGAACCGGGGAAGCGCCTGGACGAATATTTCTTCTACGCTGACAGGAAACAACAACATTTCCCAAATTGCTGTAGCTCCGTCCAACTCAAATATCATTTTCATTTCCTGGTACCAATCCGGCACCTACAAGTACGCCAAAACAACCGACGGGGGCAGTACCTGGACGACAGCCAACCTACCATACAATTCCAGCATCACCTCCATCGCTATTGACCCCGTTGACCCTGATATCGTCTATTGCACCTTCTCCAACTTCACGTCAGGCGCCAAGGTGTATATGACCACCAACGGAGGCAGTACCTGGAGTAACTTCTCCGGCACCCTACCCAATATACCTGCCAATAAGATTATCTGCCAGACCGGCTCCAACGGAGGCGTATATCTTGGAATGGACGTCGGCATTTACTACCGCGACAATAGTATGTCCGATTGGGGACTTTACAACAGCGGCCTTCCCAACGTAGAAATCTACGACCTTGAAATCCGGTACAGCGACAACAAGCTCTTCGCTATCACCTATGGCCGGGGTTTATGGGTATCTCCGCTCTATGTCGCCTCTTCGAGCGCTCCCGCTATCACTTCCTTCACCCCTACCTCAGCCGGATTGGGAAGTACTGTCACGATTACCGGTACCAACCTTAGCGGAGCTACTGCCGTCCGCTTTGGAGGTACGGCGGCTGCGTCCTTTACCGTCAGCAGCGCCACCCAAATAACTGCTGTACTGGCAGCTGGCAGCACCGGCAGCGTTTCTGTCACGACACCGGATGGAAGTGCTTCCAAAGCAGGGTTTACCTTTGTCGTTCCCCCTACCATTACATCGTTTACGCCCACTTCAGCAGCGCAAGGTGCCTCCGTGGTCATTACGGGTACGAACCTTAGCGGAGCTACTGCCGTCCGCTTTGGAGGTACGGCAGCCGCGTCCTTTATCGTGAACAGCGCCACCCAAATAACCGCTGTCGTGGGAGTAGGCAGTTCGGGGAGCATAGCCGTTACTACCCCAGGTGGTAGCGTTTCCAGTGCAGGGTTTACCTTTGTTGTTCCTACCCCGACAATTAGCTCCTTTAGTCCTACATCTGCCAAAAAGAATCAGACGGTCACCATTACCGGTACCAACTTAAGCGGAGCGACCGCTGTTACTTTTGGTGGTGTAGCAGCCACCTCTTTCACCGTCAACAGTGCGACACAGATTACAGCGGTGGTAGGGAATGGCTCAACGGGAAGTGTGGCCGTCACCAATCCAGGCGGAACGGGCACACTCGCTGGTTTCACCTTTTTACCAGCACCGACTATTAGCTCCTTTACCCCTACGTCCGGAGCTACAGGAGCCAGCATCACCATCACCGGTACCAACTTTAGCGGTGCAACCAGTGTGAAATTTGGTGGGGTAGTAGCCAGCTCTTTCATCGTCAACAGTGCGACACAGATTACAGCCGTCGTGGGCAGCGGGGCCAGCGGAAACGTCAACATCGCTACCCCGGGAGGGGTGGTAGCTAAATCTGGTTTTACCTTTTTATCCGCTCCGACCATTAGCTCCTTTACCCCTACGTCTGGAATAACTGGGACCACCGTCACCATCACCGGTACCAACTTAAGCGGGGCGACCAGTGTAAAATTTGGTGGTGTAGCAGCCAGCTCTTTCATCGTCAACAGCGCGACACAGATTACCGCCGTCGTGGGCAGTGGAGCCAGCGGCAGTGTATCCGTCACCACCCCCGGCGGTACGGCTACACTGGCCGGGTTTACCTATAGCCTTCCCACGCCCACGATTACTTCGTTTACACCAACCTCAGCCAAAAAAGCCCAGACAGTAACTATCATCGGCACCAACTTCAGTGATGCCACCGCGGTTACCTTTGGTGGGGTAGCCGCCACCTTTACCATCGTCAGCGCGACGCAGATTAATGCAGTAGTAGGGAATGGGTCTTCCGGAAACGTCGTCGTTACTACCCCTGCAGGAACTGCATCAAAATCAGGATTTACGTATATACCTCCTCCCACCATTAGTTCCTTCACGCCTACGTCCGGAGGTACAGGCACTTCAGTTACCATCACAGGTACCAACCTATCTGGAGCTACATCAGTTAAATTTGGCGGGATAGCAGCCAGCTCTTTCGTCGTCAACAGTGCGACACAGATTACAGCCGTCTTGGGCCGTGGGGCTAGCGGAAACGTAAATGTCGCTACCCCGGGAGGTACAGTATCTAAATCTGGGTTTACCTTTTTGCCGGCTCCGACCATTAGCTCCTTCACCCCTACATCCACCGCGGCAGGAGCAACCGTCACCATCACCGGCAGCAACTTTACGGGGGCTACCCTCGTCAAATTTGGAAGCGTAAATGCGACCTCTTTCATCGTCAACAGCGCGACACAGATTACGGCGGTCGTTGGCAGCGGAGCCAGCGGAAGTGTATCCGTTACAACCCCCGGAGGAACTGGTTCGAAAGCTGGATTTACCTTTATTCCAGCGCCGACGATTAGCTCCTTTACCCCTACATCTGCTGGCACTGGAGCTAGCGTCACCATCACCGGTACCAACTTCACGGGCACAACCAGTGTGAAATTTGGTGGCACGAATGCCACTTCCTTTACCGTCAATAGTGCCACCCAGATTTCAGCCGTTGTTGCCAGCGGCACATCCGGCAGTATTGCCGTAACCACCCCCGGAGGTACCGCCACCATGGCTGGATTTACCTTTAGCAATCCGGCTCCGACCATTACCTCCTTCAGCCCCACCTCTGCTAAAAAAGGTACAAACGTCGTCATTACCGGTACCAACTTCAGTGGCGCAACCAGTGTAAAATTTGGTGGTGTAAACGCTACCTCTTTTACGATAAACAGTGCTACCCAAATCACGGCAAAAGTAGGTAACGGCACTTCCGGAAATATCACCGTAACCACCCCATCCGGAGCTGGCTCTAAAGCTGGATTCACCTTTATTCCAGCGCCGACGATTAGCTCCTTTACGCCCACGTCTGCCGGCGCCGGAGCTAGCGTCACCATCACCGGCACCAACCTTACGGGGGCTACCCTCGTCAAATTCGGCGGGGTAAACGCCAGCTCTTTCATCGTCAACAGCGCGACACAGATTACGGCCGTAGTAGGCAGCGGCGCTTCCGGGAGTATTAGTATTACTACGCTGGGAGGTACCACGACCAAAACGGGCTTCCTCTTTATTTCCAGCCCAAATATTTCCTCCTTTACGCCGACTTCTGCGGCACCAGGAACCGTCATTACGATTTCCGGTACAAACCTGACAGGTACTACCGCCGTCAAATTTGGTGGCGTGAATGCTTCCTCGTTTACCGTCGTCAGCGCGACACAGATTACGGCCGTTGTAGCATCTGGTTCTTCCGGGAACGTAACGGTTACTACTCCAGGTGGAACAGCAAGCTTCGCCGGCTTCTCCTTCTCACAGCCTACCCCGGCCATAAGCAGCTTTTCGCCTGCAACCGCTAAAAAGGGACAAAATGTGATTATTACCGGCAGCAACTTCTCCGGAGCCACTGCCGTTGCATTTGGAGGGGTTAGTGCGGCTGCTTTTACCGTGGACAGCGACAACCAGATTACGGCGAAAGTAGGAACCGGTGCTACGGGCACCGTGAGTATTACCACCGGGTTTGGAACAGGCACGCGATCCGGTTTCACCTTCATACCCACGCCTAAAATAACCAGCTTTTCGCCAATATCTGCTGGCCCAGGAGCTAGCGTCACTATCACCGGCACCAACTTTACCGGAGCTACGGCTGTTAAATTCGGCGGGGTAGCTGCCGCGTCCTTTGTGGTAAACAGTGCTACCCAAATCACTGCGGTAGTGGGCAGTGGGGCATCCGGCAATGTAGCTGTAACCACCCCAGGAGGAGTAGCCGCTAAAGCAGGGTTTACGTTTATCCCAGGAGGATTGGCGCCCATACCTCCTTCAAAGGAAAAGCCTGCCGACGAATTACAACCCGAAAAAGTCGCTTTTTCCGTTTATCCAAACCCGGTGAACGACTGGCTCTATATTCAGGCAGAAAATGCAGCCACACCACAGGATATCGCTGTTTTTGCCGCCACTGGCCAGCTGGTCATCAAAACCCGCGCTATCCCGGCTCAGGGACTGGATGTTTCCCGGCTTGCACCCGGTATCTATGTCCTCGTCCTCAACCCACAAGGAGAGCGACAGGTAATCCGATTTGCCAAAGAGTGAGTTTCGTAAGCTCCGGCACCGAAATAAAACGATACACGGACGCCTTGTTGGGTTGGCAAAGCCAACCCAACAAGGCGTCGGTGTAAAAGGGATATTGACCTATGCCATATTTAGACCTACATACCCATGCCTGGCCGGCAGTAAATCCGGAAGTCATCGCCTTACATGCTTTTGACCAGTCGGAAGTACCTGCATTTGCTGCGTACCAAGCACCTTGCACTGTCGGATTCCATCCCTGGCATATTCGGTCTGATATGCCCGCGAATCAATGGGAATGGCTGGAACAGGCCGTCGTTTTGCCACGGGTGCGCGCCATAGGCGAAATCGGCCTGGATGCACTGCAGGGGCCGGAGATGGCTGTACAGCAAGCCGTATTTGAAAGGCAGTTATACCTGGCAAATACGGTACACAAACCGGTGGTTATTCACTGTGTCCGCGCATTCGAACCACTCCAGCAAAGTATCCGTCGAGTACGCCCGGATGTGCCATTGGTACTGCACGGCTACCGCAAATCGCCGGAGCTTCTCTTACAATTGCTGGCCGCAGGGTTCCAATTTTCCTTCGGTGCGGCATTAGCAGACCAAAGAAGCCCTGCCCGCCGAGCCCTATCGCTCGTTCCTGCCTATCGCCGCTGGTTAGAAACCGATGATTCCGGTTGGGAAATCCAAAAAATTTACCAGCTTGCAGCCAGCATACTGACGCTGGATGAAAAGCAAATTCAAGAAGAAATCTGGCATCACGCAAAAAACATGGGAATTATATGACACCAGAGTGGCTTGTACGCACTTCCTTACTCGTAGGAGATGAAAAAATTGAAAAATTACAGCAGGCTCGCGTGCTCATCGCCGGCCTAGGTGGCGTAGGAAGCTTTGCCGCTGAGTTCCTGTGCCGCGCCGGCGTAGGAGCGCTGACGATTATAGATGGCGACACCGTGGATGTTAGCAATAAAAACAGGCAGCTCCCCGCGCTAGATTCGACATTGGGACAGCAGAAAGCGGCGGTGATGGCCACCCGCATGAAAGATATTAACCCCTCCCTCCAGCTGGAAGTCATCCCCCACTTTCAGGAGCCGGAAGATATGCGCCTGCTCGTAGATCGAGGCTATGATTATATTTTGGATTGTATCGACAGCTTTCAGCCCAAGTTGAATCTCATCCGCTGTTGCCTGGAAGCAGAGGTCGCGTTTATTAGCTCCATGGGCGCAGGTGGGCGCATCAACCCGGAATACGTGCGCCTGGCGTCCATTGAAGAAACAAGAAACTGTCCTTTTGCCCAGCAAGTACGAAAATCTCTGCGGAGGCAAAAAATCCTGCGCCCGTTCCCCGTTATTTTTTCGGACGAACAAGTTATCCCCAATAGCGTGGAAAAAACAGACGGCACCCGCTACAAAAAATCATATTACGGGACCATATCGTATATGCCCGCCTTATTTGGCCTGCACATGGCCGCCTTCGTCATCCGTCAGATTATGGCGCGTCCATCGGCAGAGACCCCATGAATCCAAACAATCCAGTAGGCTTGTAGTATCCGCAAAGCGAAATCAGAACCCGTCGAACCAATCCTGGAATGTCTCACCTAAAAAAGGTACCGGACGCATTTCCCCATTTAGTGCGGAGATAATGCCGATGACCCAGCCTATAAACGCCCCCAGGATGACCGGAACGGCTACTATCCAGCCTATTACCGGAAAAGCCATCACGACATTGGCAGCTACAAAAACCAGGATCAGTCCCAGTGACTGGCGAATGTGAAAAGAAGCCAGGGTAGATTTTGGATTATTCAAAAAGAGCGCGATAATCCAACCTATGATAGTCAGATAAGCAATAATTGAAACGATTTTTGGATCGGTTGCAGGACGCTGTTGATTTTCCATTCGTATTCTTTTTTCCAAAAATACATTACTTACGATAGCCCGTCATACGAATTTTAAAATATTTACAACGAGGGGGATCTATGATTTTGGTCATTTCAAGAACATAAAGTATCTGCTATCTTATTCCCAAAAGCAACATCATAAAATGGCGTATCTTTTACGGTGTACCATCGATATGTAGTGCGTTAAACAACAAAACCAACCCGAATGAAAAAGAATGTGCAAATCATAGGTGCCGGCATTGCCGGTTTATCGGCTGCTTCCTACCTGGTGATGAATGGGTTTGAAGTGACGGTGCTGGAGCGGCGGTCTGCGGTAGGAGGGTTATGTGCATCCTGGCAGCACGACGACTACCACTTGGATTTATGCAGCCACTGGTTATCGACCTTTGGGTCGGCCAGCGTATTGTACCGGGGATGGAATGAATTGCCGCCCTTTCAGGCGCTGCCGGTAAGCTATCCCGATGAGTACCTGTGTGTAGAAAACGTGGCGGGAGAACAAATCCACTTTTTTACCGATGTGGCGAAGCTAGAGGCCGAGCTGTTACAAAAAGCGCCGGAAGACCAGGAGCGCATTTTGGAATTGGCCAATGCTATCCGCAAGCTCCAGCATGTTGAGCTTCCGCATACGCACGCGCCCGAGTTGTACAGCCTGTGGCAGCACGTAAAAAATATGGGCGAATTGTTGCCCTTTTTCGGGATATTCAATCACTTCGGCAACCAGACGCTGGCTGAATACGCCAGCACCTTTGAAAACCCATTGTTACAGAAGGCGATTTTTCACGCACACCACCCCGAACAGCCCGCCATCGTACTACCGCTCTACCTCGCCCTTGGGAATAAACAAGCGCTCGGTTCTCCTGCAGGGCCTTCTGCGCAGTTGGCGCATCAATTAGCTGATTTTTTTACCGGAATGGGGGGCACCATCCGGTACCAATGTGAAGTAACCCATATTCGAACCGAAGACAACCGAGCTATTGGCGTAGAAACAGCCGACGGCGCCTTCCTCCCATCCGACTACGTCCTTTCTGCCGCCGACGGGTACAGCACCCTATTTGAGCTGTTGGATGGAAAATACCTAAACGATCGCTTAAAATCGCTTTACACCGAAGGGCAGGCCTATCCTTCGCTCCTTCTGTTCCTGCTTGGCGTTCGTCAAAACCTGGAAGACTGGCCGGCCAACCTGGTTTTTCCGATGAAAAAATCGTTGGTCATCGACCCCCAGACCATCATCGACGAACTGCAAGTACGCGTATTCACTGATACCAATGGGATGGCTCCCAGCGGGAAATCCCTGCTTTCCATTGGTGTAGAAACCCGTTTTTTTGAATACTGGAAACAGTTGGCTACCGAAAATCCAGCGAAGCTCGAAACGGAAAAAGAGCGTATCCTCCGGCGCATTACGGCAGAACTGGAAATGCGCTTTGGGCAAATAGCGGCAAATATTGATATGGTAGATATTACCACGCCCAGCGCCATATTCAAATTTACCCACCACTGGAAGGGCAGCACCTTAGGGTGGATGGCTTCGGGAGATACCCTGCTACACCCACTACCGCTTCAAGTACCGACCCTACAGAATGGTTATTTGTGCGGACAATGGATTGCCGTTGGAGGAGGGCTTCCGGCGGTAGTATTATCCGGTCGCGACGCAGCTGAGCTAATTTGTGCTGCCGAAAACCGTCCGTTTACAACAAGTACTCCAAAACCCAGCAAAGAGCCGGATTAGCAAGTAAGCACTTTATTCGCTCGAAAAGCAAGCGATTTCAGCGAATCAAAAGGGTCGTATATTCGAATAAAAAAATAGTATTTTGGAGCCGCTTTATCCGAATGCGGTAGCTGGCCTGTCGTGCTTTTCCCGGAACGGGTCTGGAGCATTTCTTTCTGGATGCTCAGGAGATACACGCACCATGCTGCCGGTCGCCGGATAAGGCCGAAACGTGTAGTTTTGCAAACGCCCGATACGGCTGCGGCACGTCGGAACACCCTTTTCAGCGCACACCGGAACGCCCATGCGGAACAAATTGCAAAAGTTTACCGAGTTTGCACATTCTCTGCTTCCGCATGAAATGCAATACCTCCTTTCCGTTCAAAACCTGGAAGATCCCATTCGCCTTGCCATATTACAACGCATAGAGTACAACAGCCGGCAAATCAATCAATTTACGCCGTATGATCCCGATGTTGACAAGCGGAAATACTCCCACCTAAAAAATTGGATTCAGGAGCGCCTGGAGGAGTTGGATGTAGATCGCCATTTCGAATGGATTTTGGATTTGGAACGAAAAGTAACCACCGATTCCATCCTGCCTTCGGAGGAAAAAGACCTGTTGCGGGCTATCCGGCAGTTCCGCTCTCCCATTTTTTTCTTTACCAAATTCTACGAACTCATCCAGAATTACCGGCATTTTCTGCTCATCCGAATGCGTTATGCCGACCATCAGACGGTACATGAGTTTTTGGAAAAATACCAGGAGAGCTACAACCATAGTAAGCGAGTCAACGAACAGCTTCACCTGGCTACCCGTGATATTATCCAGCAATACTCCGACAACTCTACGGAGTCTATACAATGGGAGAAATGGCTTGTTCAGATTTTTTACGATGCCCAGCTCGATGGCTACACCCGATATATGGCTTTCGTGCGGTTCGTATTTGTGCGATTCAACTACCGAAAGCTCGACGACCTTTCGGAAAAGTTTGACAGCATGGACCAATTGTTGGCCAAGGGGATGTTTTATTCCCGCCGGATTTTGCTCAATTACTACCATATCCGGATGTTGTACCACGCCCGATTGCGTCAAACGGAACAAGCGGTGTATTATGGTTACCTGGCTATACGGGGAAAAACACACGATTACCTGTTCTATGTAAATAATCTCAGTGCGGTGTTGTTGCGGGCAGGCCGGGCGCAGGAGGCGATGGTTATGATGCGCAATGCAACGACCGAAATGCGGGAAACCAAAAATTTTTACAACAAGATTGGATTCGTCGCTTTTTACGTGAAAGCGTTGTTGCGCAACCAGTTGCTCAAAAATGCGGAGAGCTACGCGGAAACCTTTTTGAAAGCCTATGAAAAAGAGATTCTGCGCTACCGATGGCATACCTTTTTTGCGGCTTACCTCGAAGCCTTGATCCGCCAGCGCCAATTTCAGAAAATGCTGCTCATCATTGAAAAATACCGCCTACTGGAAAAAGAGCGACGCTATGAAAGCCGAGCCGATTACACCCCTACTATATTTTGGTATGCGTTGACGGCGCAGTACAAAGAGGGCTTACTTGAAAAAAACCAGCTCCGGCAAAAGCTGGAGCAGTTTATCATTACCAACCGACAGGATTTGAAGCCACAAATGACCGAGCTATTATCAGAGCTACGGCCACTTATTCCAGAGATTATCCAGTATTTACCCTTTCACCCAAACTCGAACTGACGTATGCTCCTATTCTTTATTGCCTTGTATCTGTTGGGCACGATAGGTATTGGCTGGCTGGCATCCCGACGGGTAAAATCGACGGCAGACTTCGTCATTGCGGGTAGAAACTTACCTACGCTTATGGCCGCTTCGGCCTTATTTGCCACTTGGTTCGGTTCGGAAACGGTATTGGGGGCGCCCTCCGTTTTTCTAGACGGCGGTATATTAGGTGTAATCGAAGATCCGTTTGGTGCGGCCCTATGCCTTTTTCTGGTTGGTACATTTTTCGCCAAACCCTTATACCAACTGAACATCCTCACCTTCAACGACTTTTTCAGGCTTAGATTCAGTAAGCTGGCAGAGATCACGTCGGCGATTTTCATGATTCCCTCTTATTTCGGATGGGTAGCCGCCCAATTAGTTGCCCTGGCGATTGTACTGCACACCATAACCGGCCTTCCGGTGGGGTATGGAATTATCTTGTGTATGATCGTGGTATTGGTTTATACCTATGTTGGCGGTATGTGGGCTGTATCGATTACCGATCTCATCCAGACCATCATGATTCTGGTTGGGCTAATCGCGCTGGCCGTTGTGCTTTACCTACGCGCCGGGGGTATTGCCCCCGTGATGAAAGAAGTGCCGGATGGCTTTTTCCGCATAATTCCGGAGTTCAAGCTCGATGCCTGGGTGCACTACCTGGCGGCATGGATGACCATCGGGCTGGGATCCATTCCACAGCAAGATGTTTTTCAGCGGGTCATGGCCGCGCGATCCTCCCAGGCTGCCGTCCGTTCGTCCTATATCGCGTCTTTTATGTACCTCACGATTGGTAGTATTCCATTGTTCATCGGACTGGTTGGCAAGGTGCTCTATCCCGAAACAGTGAGCGGAGATGCCCAAATGGTCATCCCGAAAATGGTGTTAATGCACGGGGGTATGTGGCTCCAAATTTTGTTCTTCGGCGCCCTGCTTTCTGCTATTCTGAGTACTACCTCCGGGGCTATCCTCGCACCGGCTACGGTATTAGGCGAAAACCTGGTTCGCCCATTTTTAAAAAACCCCAGTGACAGTCAAATGCTGCGTGTAATGCGCGGTGGGGTCGTTTTTGTAGCCCTTTGCTCCACCGGGATGGCCGGTATGAAATCCAATATTTACGAGCTGGTAGGCCAGGCCTCTGCATTAAGTCTGGTCGCACTGTTCGTTCCTATGACTGCCGGATTGTATTTCCGACGCGCCTCCAATGTAGGCGCGGTAGTGTCTATTTTCACGGGCATGGCTGTCTGGATTTGGGCAGAATTTATCGTACCCTCCGAAACACCTTCGCTAATCTTTGGGCTAATAGCCAGTATAGCCGGGATGCTCGCCGGGAGTATGCTTTTCCCCGACGACAGCTATCAGCGATTTCAGACCAAGAACCGGTGGATGCATCAGGCGGGCCATGATGCGATGGATATTGAAGCAGCTGAAGCTGTTTGCCAGGATGATACCCGCTGAGTCTGCCTTTCACTCAGCTATACCTGTATTAAAATATCCTGGGTGAACACCCTGCTCGTGCTGGTATTACATGGTAATCTGCCAGGGGTAAGGAGGGAATAGATAAGGTTCCCCCTCTTTTTATTACAGCAAGGGCAACTGATTATCCGATGGCAACAAGCGAAAGGTTTTTCGATGCAGCGGGGTAGGCCCTAAAGTTCGGATTGCTGCTCGGTGTGCTGCGGTGGGATACCCTTTATTTTGCGCCCAACCATACCCAGGATAGGTATTGGCCATTTCTTCCATATACTCGTCCCGAGCCGTCTTTGCCAGAATGGAAGCGGCTGCGATAGACATAAACTTCCCGTCTCCTTTAATGATGCAATGAAATGGGATAGGGTGAGCCGGTATAAAGCGGTTGCCGTCGATTAATAAGAGATCCGGCGACAGGCTCAATGCAGCCACCGCTCTGTTCATCGCCAGAAAAGATGCTTTTAAAATATTAATCTGATCGATTTCTTCCGAATCTACCCGGGCAATGGCCCAGGAGATGGCGTGTGCCCGAATCAGTGCGGAAGCAGTCGTGCGCTGAGCTTGGCTCAGGGTTTTTGAATCGCGCACCAGGGCATGCTCCCAATCCGCCGGTAGAACCACTGCGGCTGCAAAAACAGGTCCGGCCAGGCAACCACGACCTGCTTCGTCGCACCCGGCTTCCATTTTTCCTGCTGTATGAAACGATTTGAGCATACAAAATGTACTCCCTTTCTTATTAACCTACCACTACCCCATCATAGGCTGCGCCTGGCAATTAGCTAAAGGCAGCCAATACGCGATAGAAATTAGCCTACAAAGCTAATCAAAGGCTAGGAGAATGCACGGGATTACAGTAAATTGCATAAAAATTGACGCGTGGAAAAGAGCTATCAGTTTCGAATTGAATTACAGGGCATAAAGCCGGCTATCTGGAGAAAATTCCAGGTAGATCAAGAGGAATCCCTGTTGGATCTGCATGAAATCATCCAGATTGTAATGGGATGGGAAAATGCCCACCTGTTTGAATTTCGTTGGAACGACCGCCGGTTTGTTCCCATTTTAGATGAAGAAGACCTATGGGAATCCGACAAGGTAGAGGACTGTGAGGAGATTCTTCTCGAAGACCTGGACTTACAAGTCGGCGATACCCTTACCTATATCTACGATTTTGGCGACGACTGGATGCATCAGCTGGTGGTAGAAAAAATTATACCCGAAACCACCCTCGCGCCGGTCTGCCTCGCCGGTGAACGCAATTGCCCCCTAGAAGATTCCGGAGGTCCTTTTGGATACCTCAACATGCTGGAAGTACTGGCTAACCCCAGTCACCCGGAATACGAAGAACTACGGGATTGGGTAGGAGATGAGTTTAATCCGGAGGAGTTCGACCTGGCCGAAGTAAAAGAAATGCTCAGCGAATACGATGAGTGGCGCCAAAGTAACCTCTTCGACGACGAGGAGGAATAAGATTCCTGTATATGGGTTGTTTTGGCGAAACATACGCCGCCGCAGGCGGCGTATGTTTCGCCAAAACCATTATATGATCTAGCAAAGCAATCCTCCTGCGTTAGATTATCCGGCATCGTGTTTATTGGTGCGCTCCGTGCAAAGGCACTTCCAGTTGCTCGAGCACTTCGTCCAGGTAATCAAAGGATTTAAACCCTGTTTTTTCTTCTTCTCCGCCCTGCAGGCAGAATCCACGGCATCCAGTCTCTTCGGCTATTGCCTTATACTGGTCCGCTGGCGCGTGTACGCTCAGCAGCATGTACTCCTGCTCCGCTATTTCCCGAATGTCCGCTATGGAAAGCGGCATGCCTTTTTGCACCGATTCCCACGTCAAGCCATTTCTGTTGAAGTCGAGAATGAACCCCTGTACAAATGGGCTAAATGGGCGCAGGAGGGATTGGATATAATGCACATCTGCCGTCGGCTCTACTACCATTTCCTTATATACAGGCAGCAGCCGGCTCCATTCCTGTACACTTTCCAGGGAAACAGCCATGCCGGCAATCAACGCATCCAAGTGCAGTGTTGTTACTAAGTCCGCAATTTCCGCGCTAGACTGAATACCTGCCATACCAACGATCTGCGGCCCCTCTACCCACGCGCGAATAGCCGCCACCCGCTCTGCCGCCAGATAGTCTGAAGCAGCTGGATCCAGGCTGAACACCAGCCAATCTACATTCCAGGCAGCAAAAAAACGGGCATCCGTAAGATTTTGAATGCCCTGAGCCATAATTTTAACCGTCCGCATATTTATTATTTGTACTTTATTCTGCATTTTTTAGGACAAGCGCACGAAATCAGTGCTAACTATCCCAAGGTATAACCCGTTGGCGTGTACTTGCCCTATAACCCAACAAAAATAGAAAAACCATGACAGAATACGGATACCATGACCGCGTGTATGCCATTGTGCGGCAAATACCCAAAGGGCGAGTGAGCACCTATGGGGCTATTGCAGACTACCTAGCACTTGGTTCCGCCCGGATGGTGGGCTGGGCACTCCACCAAAGCATACTCCCCGATGCCATTCCCGCTCATCGCGTCGTCAATCGACTGGGAGAGCTCAGTGGTCGAAATGCATTCCCCAGCCCTACTTTCATGCAGGAAATGTTGGAAAATGAAGGCGTCGAAATCCAACAGGATAAGGTAGTTCACTTTGAAACGTTGTTCTGGCATCCCAAAAACATAGAACACCCCATGTAGTACACATTTCAGAAAGAGGTAGGATTTATTCTCGATGAGGCCTCCAAAAACCTCATTATGCCAAAACCGTTAAAATCGTGCCGCTAAATGCAATAAACGGTATCTTACAAATGTTTAATGGTTGTTTAGTTACTAAATCTTACTCTATGAATGAAACTTGTACACATGATCTTCTGATTAAGTTTCTGTACCACGAAACGACTCCTGCAGAAAATCGCCTAATCCACCGGGAACTAAAAGAGGACTACCTGCTACGGGAAGAGTTTAGCAGCCTCCAGCAGGCTTTCCGACGCCTCCCCCGGGTGCGATTCAGCGCCTCTCCCAAAGCGCTCAACGCAGTGTTGCAATTCAGTCAGCAAAGCGCCCTCGAAGGGCTACTCTGAACGGGTACCGAAAAATAAAATGGCTCTGTCTTCGATGGAGCCATTTTATTTTCTGCCTACCCCCATGGCAGCCACAGCCCAGTGCCTGCGCAAATGCTTCGGCAGGCCACTCAAATAAATTCAACAAATTCTAATGAACACTTGCATATAAAAAACAAAAATTTTATTTTTGTATCAAATAATCAACTTTTTGTTGATGTTGATTATTCCATTGCGTAAACAAAGTATATTTCAACAATTCAAGCCATCTTTCCTCATGTCGCAACTGGATAAAGAAGCCAAACTGAAAGCCCTGCAGGGTACCCTCGATCGCCTGGAAAAAACCTACGGCAAAGGGACTATTATGCGCCTGGGCGACAAAAACATTATGAACGTTGAGGTCATCCCTACCGGTAGTCTGGGTTTGGACATCGCGCTCGGAATCGATGGCCTGCCCAAAGGGCGTGTCATCGAAATTTATGGGCCGGAATCATCCGGAAAAACGACCCTGGCCATTCATGCTATCGCAGAGGCACAAAAACAGGGTGGTATCGCGGCCTTTATTGATGCCGAGCACGCTTTTGACCGCACGTATGCCGCTGCACTCGGGGTAGATACCGAGAACCTACTGATTTCGCAGCCCGACAATGGGGAGCAGGCACTTGAAATTGCTGAAAACCTGATCCGCTCAGGAGCCATTGATATCATCATCATCGACTCCGTCGCCGCCCTGGTCCCAAGAAGTGAAATCGAAGGGGAGATGGGTGATTCAAAGGTCGGCCTTCAGGCACGACTTATGTCGCAGGCTATGCGTAAACTCACCGCATCCATAGGCCGCACCAACTGCTGCTGCATCTTCATCAACCAGCTCCGCGAAAAAATTGGAGTCATGTTCGGCAACCCCGAAACGACAACCGGTGGTAACGCACTCAAATTCTATGCTTCTATTCGCCTCGATATCCGGAAATCCGGCTCCGCTATCAAAGATAAAGACGGCAACGTCGTCGGGAACCAGGTCAAGGTGAAAGTTGTAAAAAACAAACTGGCTCCTCCTTTCCGTATCGCTTCCTTTGATATCGTTTTTGGACAAGGAATCTCCAAAAGCGGGGAAATTGTGGACCTGGGCGCCGAACACGAAGTGATTCAAAAAAGTGGTGCCTGGTATAGCTACAACGGCGCCAAAATTGCCCAAGGCCGGGAGGCAGCCAAACAATTCCTGGAAGACAATCCCGAATTGGCGCAGGAAATCGAGAAGAAAATCAAAGAAAAAATCAGCGGTAGCCCTGATGCCATCAAACCAAAAGCACTATCCGACGAAGGCGAAATCGGTACTACGGTAGATTTCGATTAGTAGCCGGTTTATAACGGGTTATTTTCTACACCCGTGCACAAAAAAAGGTCTGTATGCCGCGAAATGGGCATACAGGCCTTTTTCTTTTTTTCACTACGCAGCACCACCTTACTCCTTCCAGGTAAACGTTTCCACCAGGTGGTCTAGATCTTTGCGAACAAACGCATAAAGCGGAGCCAGCGAATCCGGATTAATCGTCGTGTTGAAGTATAATACCCCTCTAAAAAAGTGTTTTTTCTCATCCGTGAGAAAAAACTGAAACGGCGTGGCAGCGGGGCCATCCATGGTGAAAACCAACCCACGCATATCCGGCGGGCGACTAATGGGCGTTTCATCAATATAGTTTGCTTTCTTCGTGTGCCAATCGGCCAGCTCGAACGCATCTGATGTCAACTCTTCCAGTGTCTTGCCCTGCCCAATTTCATAATAACTGCAATACAGACGGCAATCAAATGCAGGAACATACAAATCAAACCAACAGGGATTATCCGCTGCTTTTTTAGCGTTCAGCGTATCCCTCACCACCTGGGCGTAACTGGGATACTCAAACGCAAACGGACATCCCGCATCGGAATAACTCCGCACACCCCGCGCGGGGTAATCTACCTTCGGATACCCCCTGGGCTTGGGAAGTGATACCTCCTGTTGACAAGCACTCAACACGATAACAAGCAAACCGGTCGCCAAAAAAATAGCACGAAACATATTCCTGTTTTTTCTTTATTCTATTGCGCTGCCTGAAGCCAGGCAATCAAACAGCCTTCGTAACGCAGGCTACCAGGCTATTATTTTTGCCACACCACTCCCACCGTATTTTCTTTGAACGGTAGCGGGAGAACCTTCTCCTCAATCCGATGAGACGGTGAACCTATGCCCGTACCGACATACCGCACCTATCATCCGTTCTCCGAAACGAATCAGAACGGGAGGTCATCTGCTCCTGAATCCGTACTTTCCTGCGGTGCTTCCGTAGGTAGTGGCGCAGCATGGGATGCGGGCGCATCCGACGGTCGATCTGCCTGGTCGCCCTGCTTTTTATCGAGCATCCGGTAATAGCTGGCTACCACCTCCGTAGTGCGCCGTTGATTGCCATCCGCGTCCTGCCAGGAACGATGCGTCAGCTTACCCTCCAGGTAAATCATACTACCCTTTTTTAGATATTTTTCAGCCCGTTCGGCCAGTCCTCGCCAGACTACAATATCGTGCCACTCGACCTGCTCCTGCCATTTACCTTCCTTATCCCGATAACTATCCGAAGTAGCCATCGAAAATTTGGCAACGACTGCTCCGCTTTCCAGCCTCCGCACCTCCGGGTCTCTGCCCAGATTGCCAATTAAAATTACGCGATTAACCATAGTGGGTTGTTTTTTGATGAAGAATAGGCCCAAGATACATCCTTTTCCCAGGATTATCAGAACCCAGGGGGCACTCGACCCTGCCAACCTGAGCGGAAATAATTGAATTTCATACGCTCAACTATTTAAAAATCAGAATTTTAAAAAAATAAAAATCTAAAAAGAAGCCACGTAAAGGCAACTTTCAATACACGCTATTGGTGCGTTTTCGGCTGAATTGACCCGAGATAGGCTAAAATAACAACCCGGGAGCAGACAGGGTATCGATATACCACCGAATGAGTCGGGGGAAAGGTCGCGTCGTAAGTTCCGACAACGGAATCCGCTCCCATTCTTCTGTTGCGGAAGTGGGAATCATCGACAGCTCCATTTTCCAGAAACGGGCAAACACCTGCTGATGACTCAGGGTTTGTCGAAAAACCGGGGACGGGGAGTGCGGCTGGCATCCGCTGTCGGCATCCATCCAATCCAATGTGTTCCATTGAAGGGTATCCAACTCCATCCCTGCTGTTTCCAACATTGGAAATTCATACAGGCCGGCCCAAATATCCCCAACGGGACGTTGCCGCACCCAAGTATTCCCTTCATGAATCGGTAGCAGGTAATGAAAATACCGGTTGCGCCGCGCAGTCTTGCCTTTTTTGGAGGGCAGCGCGGCCACCATGTTGCTTGAAAAGGCAGTACACTGATCAGAAAACGGACATACCGAACAGTCGGGACGCTGTGGTACACATTGGACCGCTCCAAAATCCATCAGCGCCTGGTTGAATCGCCCCGGTTGACGCGTATCTAATATCCCCGATGCAACTTCGTGCACCCGACGCTTGCCCGGCGCAGCGTCCATAGAATCTGAAATGCCCCAAATCCTGGAAATAATCCGCAACACGTTGCCGTCCACAACGACCTGAGGGAGGGCAAAGGCAAAAGATGCAATCGCAGCCGCTGTGTACGGTCCGATGCCCTTCAGCTCCAGTAAACCCTCATAAGTGTTTGGAAACTTGCCCCCCTGCTGCGCAACGAGCTGACGAGCCGTAAACTGCATATTTCGGGCTCGGCTGTAATAGCCCAAGCCCTCCCAAACTTTAAACAGGTGCTCCTCTGAGGCCGCCGCCAAGTGCTCCAAATCCGGAAATGCATCCAGGAATCGGTGATAATAGGAAAGACCCTGATCGACCCGGGTTTGCTGGAGAATAACCTCCGAAACCCAGATGCGATAAGGGTCTTTTTCTCCTACCCATGGCATCGGCCGGTGAATACCAGCATGCCAGCTATATAGTGTTTCCCGGAATAATTCGGGTGACCGGGAAAAGAATGAATGCTGCATACACGGCCAGCTACTACAACGCCGTCTCGAAATCTATGTGCTGGTATTTTTTCTGGATGGTCTCCTTTAACTCCTTGCGCGCAAAAAAGATACGGCTCTTCACCGTTCCCAGCGGCAGATCCAGGTAATCGGCTATCTCTTGGTACTTGTACCCCTGATAGTGCATCATGAAAGGAACCCGGATACTCCCATCGAGGTGCTCAATCATACCGGTCAGCTCATCCATCAACATATTGGTTTCCGCATGATTGGAAATAGATACGTCCCCGGAGTTCAAAAAGTACAGGTTATCCGTAGAGTCGATAATCGTGTTGGATTTCGTGCGTTTGCGGTAATTGTTGATAAAGATGTTTTTCATTATAGTAAACAACCACGCCTTGAAATTCGTACCAGCGCGAAATTTATCCATATTCGTCATGGCGCGGTAGGCCGTTTCCTGATACAAATCCTTGGCATCTTCTGTGTTTTTGGTCAGATTATATGCAAAGGAATGCAACAGGGCTGTCATCTGACCAAACTTAACTTCAAATTCAAGCTGCGACATGGCTTTGTTGTTTAAGAGTATTGTTAAACAAATATCTTTTTGTTGAATCAAATTTACAATCTTGTTCAACAAAACCAAAACAATACGCCTCATTTTTTAGAACAAAAAACGATTAAAATGATTAAAATTTTAAAAACAACTGATTATCAGGTGTTTATTGTGCAAAATATAAATTATCGAACTTTCAGTAATTACAGAAAGTTTAGAAGAAGGTAGTAAATCATCGCTCCCGGCATCATGGGTTTGCCTGAAACAACCCCACCACCCCTTTTTCCTTATCAAATAGCGGGCAGGCTAAAAAGGTAGAAGAAGGATGTTCTACCCGCCGTTTACAGTTGTCCGTGGAAGATATTTTTCCGATACAGGAACAGCATCAGAAAAGCAATCCCCGGTTGTACCCCATTGAAATGCCCGAAACCTATTGTCTAATGGAATAGGCTAAGGAATAAAAATATGAATACCTTCGCCGTGAGAATCAGGCCAGCCAGCTACCGGAAAGTAACCCCAACATGATCGGTTCGGCCAGGGGGGCATACAGATTGCTTTTCAGACACCGCAAGAAGCCGTCGGACGCATGGAAAATCAAGCACGGGAACGTTTACAGATTATAGCTGCTTTTGCGGCCATTTACATCATCTGGGGATCTACCTACCTGGCGAGTTATTACGCTATACAGGATATACCGGCATTCTTGATGTCTGGAATCCGCTTTACGACAGCCGGCACGCTGTTGCTGACATTCACCCTACTCCGCAAAGAGCCCTTTCCCCGGCGCACCCACTGGCTGCATGGCGGCATCACTGGCATTACCTTTCTATCGGTGGGAATTGGTCCCGTAGCATGGGCCGTTCGCTATATCGATACCGGGATGGCTGCCTTGCTGGTTTCCTTTGTACCCCTCGCCGTTGTGTTGTTGGTATGGCTCCGGCACGGCCGCAGACCTGGCCTTGGGAGTGCCGCAGGGGTGCTGTTGGGCATCACCGGAATGGCCTTACTCGTAGGACAACCGCAGCTCAAGCACGATACCCAAACCTGGATTGCCATTGCGGCTGTATTATTTGCCGTATTGTCCTGGTCCGCAACATCCGTGTATATTTCCGCCTTTTCGCTGCCCGTATCCCGCTTACAAACGTCTGCCATCCAAATGCTGGGAGCTGGTACTTCGCTATTATTGGTGAGTTGGCTAGGCGGTGAAATCAACGGGTTCTCCTTCGTCCGCGTGACCCAGGCGGCCTGGTTGTCCTTGGGATATCTGGTATTTGCCGGTTCTCTGCTGGCCTATTCGGCCTTCAATTTTCTATTGACCAAGGTGCCACCCGAACAGGTTTCGACCTCCAATTTTGTCAATCCGGTGGTGGCCCTGTGGCTGGGATGGATGCTAAAGGGCGAAAAAATGAGCACCCAGTCTTTGCTGGCAGCAGGCTTACTGCTGGCTGGAGTCTTCTTTATCAACTCCCGTTTTTTGCGCGGGAAGTCAATCCCCCTTTTTTCCACCAAACCAAAAAACAGCCGCTGATTATCGGTTGTATCGCTATGCTTGCCTCAGTTGGGCCAATACCGCAAAAGCCTGCTCCAAGTCCTCATCGCCCACCACAATCGTAAATTCATTGGACGTAGATACCACCTCCACTACATTGATACCCTGCCAGGCAAGCTGGCGCAGTATGTGGTAGTAAATACCAAAAATCTGTCGGTTTTCTGCCGGCAACATCAGCGTAATCGCATTCAGATTGCCCTCTTTCGACAACAACTTTTCACCCGAAAATAATTCATCGACCTCTGCCTCAAAGGTGCGCGCAATCAGCAATGTCGTCTCTGCAATACCCCTCGATACCGAGTAAAATACCTTCGGCCGGCGGCCTATCTGTGCCAACAACTGCGCCTGCCGCACGGAAAGCGTTTCCGAATTCTGAAAAGTGTAATCCAGCAAATCCGAACGAACACTCATGTCCTGTAAGCTTCTGAAAAAGTGTGCCAGCGAGCGCTCGGATTGCACCAAACCCACCGCAGGCATCCGCTGTATCGCCATGACAATCGCTCCGGCCTGCACCGGACGGCCTGCTCGCCGCGATACCTCCGGCTGGATTTCCCGCGCCAATGCCGATATATTTATCAACCCAGCCTGCAATGCCTCCGCAATAAATGGCATTTGCTCAATCAAACGCGCTGCGATATGGGCAATCTTTATCATTTTTGTTACAAATTTAACAAATAGGTTAAAAAAAGAACAAATTTTATAAAAAATTCTCCTCCACCGCCCGCTCGCCTATTTTTGAGGCATCAAATCAAAAAACCATGCTGGTCTTAAAATTTGGAGGAACATCGGTTGGATCACCGCAACGCATGCGGGAAGTTGCAGAGCTCATCCACGACGGACGGCCCAAAATTGTAGTGCTTTCTGCTGTTTCTGGCACCACTAATAAGTTGGTCAGCCTATCCGCGGCGCTCCGTGAGCAGCATATACCCTCTGCGCAGGACCAGCTCGACGCGCTGCGTTTGGAGTACGCCCATTTTGTCGCCGACCTCCTACCGACAGCGCCCTGGCAGCAGCGGGGCCACCTGGTCGTCCAGGATGCGCTCCAGACCATCGCCGGGCTTTTTTCTGCCCCGTTTGACCAATCTGCGGAGAACATTATCCTTGCCCAGGGCGAGCTGATTTCCACGCAGCTTTTTCAGCTCTACCTACAAGCTTCCGGTATTCCCTCGACACTTTTACCCGCGCTGGATTTCATGCGCACCGACATATTTGGCGAACCCGATTTAGATTGGATGAAGGCGCGACTGCCTTTTGTGATGGACTCAGTCCCTGCCAGCCCCTGCTATATTACCCAGGGTTACATCTGCCGCAATGCGAATGACGAAATAGACAACCTGCAACGAGGGGGAAGTGACTATACCGCCACCCTGATTGGTGCTGCACTGCAAGCGGAAGAAATTCAAATCTGGACAGATATTGACGGGCTGCACAATAACGATCCGCGCATTGTAAAGAATACCCACTCTGTACCCCTGGTCTCTTTCCGGGAAGCAGCAGAGCTGGCCTATTTCGGAGCCAAGATTCTACACCCGACCTGTATCATCCCCGCAGAAGAAGCCGGCGTACCCGTTCGCCTGCTCAATACCTTCATTCCGGAGGCACCCGGCACGCTTATTGCGACACAGCCATCTGGCCGGGTAGTCGCTGCACTCGCTGCCAAAGACGGAATTTGCGCGATTAAAATACGGTCGGGGCGCATGCTCAACGCCTACGGCTTTCTGCGCCAGGTATTCGAAGTGTTCGAACGCTTCCGAACGCCGATCGATATGATAACCACCTCGGAGGTTTCTGTCTCTCTCACCATCGACAAGGCAGAGCACCTACCAGAAATCGTCCATGCCCTCTCTGCTTATGGAGATGTGCACGTCGATTCCAACCAGACCATTATATGTATCGTTGGAGACCAGATTACTGAGCACAGCGACATCATGCACCAGGTTTTTGCGTCTATGGAGCAGATTCCTATCCGCATGGTTTCGTATGGAGGGAGCAGCAATAACATCTCCCTGTTGATTCCATCCGGATATAAGGCAGATGCGCTGCAATCGCTGCATCAGGCTTTATTTCCGAACCCGGCAGCCATTTCGTTCAACTAAAAAGCCACTGTATAGAATCGTAAATAAAACCCTCGTTTAAGCTCCCGCCGCTGGTGTCGAAAACCTGTCTTTGTTCAGGTTTTCCAGCCGATGGAGCCAAGATGCAGCATTCAGCGGGCAAATCTGGTTAGGGCAATAATTTTGCTGAATGCTTTTCGGAACCTGCAACGGAATTATTCCGTTTGCAGGTTTTCTATTGGTATTAGTTCCCTGGCGCTTCATCGGGCAAGGTACCGTTCGAACCAATGCCTTTATTTCACCTCCGTTTCCAGCGACAGGGACCCCGCTTCCGATTTTTTTCCTCCACTAAAGTTGAACCCGATGCGCTTTATCGGCTCGTCGTCATCGTAATCCTCCCAATCGATTAATTCCTGCAGCCACTCTTCCACATGGCGGATGAAGAAGGCA
>Ga0172373_10002732_pt1 | contig 26657 bp, 30 predicted proteins | sample Lak10m_2_FD_114546 | JGI IMG/M metagenome (GOLD analysis project Ga0172373, IMG submission 114546) | Freshwater microbial communities from Kabuno Bay, South-Kivu, Congo - kab_092012_10m | ecosystem: Environmental > Aquatic > Freshwater > Lake | place: Democratic Republic of the Congo...
GGGTGATTAAAAACTTGACCAAACGAGCTGAGCAGCTGGGTTTTGATCTGGTTCCAGCCGTCGGAGGTGTTTAAAAAATAGCCAGTAAATCAGTTAGTTAAAATGAGCTTCTTGAGAGCCGCCAGCCCGTCAAGAATCCGCCTGAAATGGGCATAACCCTGGGTATTTAATACGCCCACTTCATCAAGCACCGCTTTATAGTGAGCCGCCGCCCTGCCGCCGACAATCAGCGCGACATGGCTGCCGACCATTTTTTTTAGCCGCCTTATTTCCCTGGGTATAACCGGGTCATCGGCAGCAAAGCTGATGCTGATCGTTACGGCGCACGCATCAGTGAATTTAACGGCTGCGGCGATTTCTTCAGCCGGCAGGTTGGCGCCGAGGTAAGTCACTTGCCAGCCTTTGAGTTCGGCAATAATCGCCGCGAGCAATGCGCCCAGCTCATGCAATTGCCCCATCGGCGTGCTGACGATCATTCTCGGCGCATCGGCGGCACAGGGATTGTTGTTGCGCAAGATATAGGTCAGCGAGCGGATGATGGACGACGCCATGTGCTCATGGACCGGCCTGAGTTCGCCTGTGCGCCAACGGTCGCCGATGGTCGTTAATAAAGGTGTCAGCAAATGCTCGATAAAGGCCTCGGTGCCCAATTCCACCAGTGCGTTTTCAAAATGCGCCTCCAAGCTTGGGGCGTCGAACGCGACAACGGCGGCGTAGCATTTTTCAAGATAGTTTTCGGCAAGATAGGCACGGTCGCCGGCAGTAACCGCCGGCAAGGCGGGCGTCTCTGCTGCGCCTTCATTTTTCAGCAAAACCTTGAGTTCATCGAGCGAATATTGCGCGATTTGACTGATGCTATATCCATTGCGGGTTGCTTGGTTAAGCAGTTTTAAGCGCGCAATGTCCTGATCGGTGTAAACGCGATGCCCGCCTGTCGTTCGCGCCGGTGTAACGGCCTGGTAACGACGCTCCCAGGCCCGGACCAGGTCGGATTTAACGCCTGACCTTTTCGAAACCGTGCTGATTAAATATCGCGCTGAATCATCATTAAGATTAGCCATTTGCTTTTTTACATCAAAAATAACGCATAGTCTAACATAGCGTTACAAAATCTTGACAATATTTGTACAACACAAAACTATCCTGCAGTGGCTATTTATTAGGCGCTTATTGCTTACCCTGGTATGACAATTTATAAATAACGCCGAGCATATCGTCGCTGATTAGCAGGCTGCCGTCCGGCAGGTTCAAAATATCCACAGGCCGGCCCAACACCGTGCCGTCTTTCCTGAGCCAGCCGCTGATAACGTCCTCTTCCGCCGTCGGTTGACCCGCTTTGTCAAACTTGATCAACGCCACTCGATAGCCTTGCGGTTCGCTACGGTTCCACGAACCGTGTTGCGCGACAAATAACTGATGGTGATAATAGGCAGGGAATTGTTTGCCTTGATAAAAACGCAAACCCAGCGGCGCGACATGCGCTTTAAATTTCCATACCGGCGCCTTGAATTGCTTGCATGATTTACCGGCGGCGAATTCAGGGTCAGGAATCTCGCCGCCGTGGCAATAAGGATAGCCAAAATGCTCGCCTTTAGCGGACCATTCGTTGAGTTCGTCCGGCGGCAGGTCGTCGCCGAAATAATCGCGTCCGTTTTCGCTAAAAAACAAGCGTTTTGTTTCAGGTTGCCAATCGAAACCAACGGTGTTCCTGATGCCGCTGGCAAGAATTTCAAGATCGCTGCCGTCAGGGTTCAGCCTGAGCAATGATGTATAAATCGCCTGCTCCGGCAGGCAAATATTGCATGGCGCACCGACGGCGGTGTACAGCTTGTTATCCGGGCCGAAGCGCAGGTATTTCCAGCCGTGGCGCCTATCGGACGGGAACTGGTCATAAATAACGCTAGGTGGCGGCGGATTTGTTAAATGCCCGGTGATCGCATCGTAGCGCAGGATGCGGTTGATGTCGGCCACATACAGCGCGCCATCCTTGTAAGCCACGCCATTGGGCATGTTTAAGCCGGATGCGATCAACTGGTGCGGTTGCGGCCTGCCGTCGGCGCCGGGTTGCTGTATGGCATAGACTTTACCTTCCCGTCCTGTGCCGACAAAAACAATGCCGTTATCGCCTAAGGCAAGGCTGCGCGCATTAGGCAGTTGTTCGGCATAAACCGATAAAGTAAAACCCGCCGGGATATGCAATTGCTTGATAACGTCCCCAGGGCTGCTGCGTGCAAAGCTTGTTCCTGTAACTACGGACAGCAATATAGTCAGCGTGATTTTTAGCATCTTCATAAAAAAGGCCCTCCTCGATAGTCTGTTAGTAAACTTTACATCATGTTATCACTCTGAAAAATGATTGAATTAATTTATTCGATCCCTATATTGATTGAATGGGTATTAATTTTCCCATAAGCTCTTGCTTCCATTTTATAGGAAGACAGTGCAAGAACTTATGGGAAAATTAATACAAGCGGACATCAACTTATCTTAAGGCTTTCATCATGATGCGAATTTTTCTTTTTTTGGCGACCAACGCCGCGATACTGGTAGTGGTCAGCATTATTTTCAATTTATTAGGCTTAAAAAGCACGCTGGATGCGCAAGGCGTCAACATTAATCTCGACGGCTTGCTCGTTATGTCGGCCGTGATAGGCATGACGGGTTCCTTCATCTCGCTGGCGATGTCGAAATGGTCGGCGAAGCAGGCAATGGGTGTTTTCGTTATCGAGCGCCCGCAAAACCAGACCGAGCAATGGCTGCTTGATGTCGTTGCAAGGCAGGCGCAACAAGTCGGCATCGATATGCCGGAAGTCGGTATCTTTGATGCGCACGAAGCCAACGCGTTTGCTACCGGCATGAGCAAAAACAGCGCGCTGGTAGCGGTCAGCACGGGCTTGTTGCAGAGCATGGATGCCGATGAGGTCGAGGCGGTCATCGGGCATGAAATGACGCATGTATCGAACGGCGATATGGTGACGATGGCGTTAATGCAAGGGGTTGTAAATACCTTTGTCTACTTTTTTGCAACGCTTATCGGTCATGTTGTTGACCGCGCCGTGTTCAAGACCGAACGCGGTTACGGTCCCGCTTATTACATTACCCAGATAGTCGCGCAGGTTGCGCTGGGCATCCTGGCCTCGCTGCTGGTCATGTGGTTCTCCCGTTACCGCGAGTTCAAAGCCGATGCCGGCGGCGCCAGGCTGGCCGGACGTGAGAAAATGATCGCCGCGCTACGGGCTTTGCAACGCGCGCATGAAGCGCCGGAATTACCGGGTCAATTGGCGGCATTCGGCATTAACGGCGGCGGTGTCAGGAAACTGTTTATGAGCCACCCGCCATTGGAAGAACGTATTGCGGCATTACAAGGCGGTCGCTAATTCATTGACAGACGAGTAGGGCGCGCCGTGCGCGCCTTTTTTGTCGGCTGGGATTTATCCTTTCCTCTCTGGCGCACACGCCACGCCCAAAACGCGCACGATACGGTTAAGCAACGCTACCTAAGTCAAAATACCCCTCATCTTAAAAACCCATGATCTTCGCGCCTTGACGGAGAATCATTAAGATCGCTTTTAACATCGGTTATTCATTTTTAACCAGTTAGCGTAAAATCGGTCGTTCAAACATTCCACTAATCATTTAAGGCATACCATGAAAAAAATTCTATTCTTTGCCCTATTGCTGGCCGGTATTAACGCCTTTGCCGATGATGCAAAAAATGAATGGCATAACACCGTATTATCAGACGCCACAATAGAGAAAATTCAGCAGGCCAAATACCAATATAAAAAATGTGTCTCTGATGAAATGCAAAAGCCTGTTTATCAAGAGCAGGATACCCGTCGCGCAACCGATGGGATCATGAACCAGTGCGAGCCGGTTTTGGCCAAGATGCGTGAAGTCTATATCGCAGAAAAGGTGCCGGCCATTGTCGCCGACCGGCATTTAAAACAAATGCGCATACAGACCACGCGGAGCGCCCTGCAAGGCATGATGTTCTCTGAAGCGGCGCGTAAAGCGGCTCAATAACAATAACTATAAAGAAGCCTTTACCGATGAATACACTATACGCCATTGATTTATCCATAAAACCTACGACATTCGACTTATGGCATGTCTGCCTGGCGGGGACGGTTGCCGTGCTGTCGTTGACGCTGATTGTGTTGTTGCTGGTCATGGTCGCCAGCTTATTGCGCAGCAAGAAAGCACCGACCGAAGCGCTTATCCAGCACGCCGCGGCAAAGCCTGAGCCTGTTGTCCAGGTCGTTGAAAAAATTGTCGAAGTTGAAAAAATCGTCCAGGCGCCTGCGTCGGAACCCGTTATATTAAAGGAGTACACTCCCGATGCCGCGTTGCAATTATTGGGCTTGCTGCAAAAAGAGGCGCGTTTTATCGACTTTATCAAAGAAGATATTACTGCGTACAACGATGCTGATATAGGTATTGCCGCACGGGTTGTCCATGAAGGCTGCAACAAAGCGCTGAATGAGCATTTCAGCCTGGAGCCTGTGCGCGATGAGCAGGAAGGCGCAAACATCACGGTGCAGCCGGGCTTTGATGCCTCGCAGCTACGCTTGACCGGCAACATCGTCGGCCAGGCGCCGTTCACCGGCACCCTGATTCATAAAGGCTGGCAAGTCACCAGCATCAGCTTGCCAAAACTGACTCAGGGATATAACGCCGCCATTGTTGCCGCCGCCGAGGTTGAGTTATGAGCCTGTTCGATCATATCAAAAAAATGCAGGAGCCTAAGCCGGGAGTGGCGCCTGCGAATACCGATGCGGCTGCGGCGCCTGAAACACCGGAACCTGAAAAATCCATCGCTGAAGTCGTCAGTGAACTGATGGAAAACCAGGGTCCCGCCAGTGAACCAGCCGAAGCCGCTCCTCCTGTTGCGGCAGCACAAGCGCCTCATCAAAATATAAGCGCACCGGACAATCAACGGTTTTCTGTAGGCATCGACCTCGGCACCACGCACTGCGTGCTGTCTTATGCAAAAATCTGCGATACGGACGACGAGTTTAGCCAAGAGGTCATGCCCATAGCGCAATTGACCGCGCCGGGCATGGTGGAGGACAGTTACCAATTACCGTCATTTTTATACCAGGCGCACGAGGCGGAACTGGCCGAAGGCTCCACAGCCTTGCCGTGGACCGCCAAGCCGGAGTTCCTGGTCGGTGAAATCGCCCGTAACCTGGGCAGTAAAACACCGATACGCCTGGTGTCCAGCGCCAAAAGCTGGTTGTGCCATGCGGGTGTGGATTGCAAATCGCCTATCCTGCCGATAGAAGCGCCGGAAGAAGTCGTGCGTGTCTCACCTTTCCAGGCCAGTGTTGCGTATTTACAGCATATGCGCGATGCCTGGCAAAGCAAGCATCCTGCCTCGCCACTGGCGCAACAGGACCTGGTCATTACCGTGCCGGCGTCATTCGACCCGGCTGCCCGCGAACTCACCGTCGAAGCGGCACGCGCAGTCGGCCTGGACCAGGCGATATTGCTGGAAGAGCCGCAAGCCGCGGTATACAGCTGGATTGAGAAAAGCCACGGCGATTGGCGTAAACAGGCTACTTGCGGCGATGTCATCCTGGTTATCGACATCGGCGGCGGCACTACCGACTTGTCATTGATCGCAGTAACCCAGCAAAGCGGTAACCTGGAACTGACGCGTGTCGCGGTCGGTGATCATATTTTGCTCGGCGGCGATAATATGGATTTGGCCCTGGCCTATACCGTTAAAGCCAAACTGGAAAAAGAGGGGCAGCGCCTGCAACCCTGGCAGATACAGGCATTGACGCACGGCTGTCGTGAAGCGAAGGAAAAACTGTTCAGCGATGACAGCCTGGCAAGCATGCCGCTGGTCGTCGCGAGCCGCGGCTCATCATTGATTGGCGGGACCTTGCGCACCGAATTGACGCGTGAGGAGGTCCAGCGCGTTCTCGTTGAAGGCTTCTTGCCCAGGGTGTTCGTCAGCGAACGGCCGCTAAGCCGCACCCGCACCGGTTTGCGGACCGCCGGCTTGCCTTATGCGCAAGATGCGGGCATCACCCGGCATTTGGCCGCATTTTTATCCAAACAACAATACGCCACCAACGACCTCGCTGATGTCAACCTGCCCGAACACGCCACTTTCCTGCATCCTACCGCAGTTTTGTTTAACGGCGGTGTATTAAAGGCAAATGCATTGGCTGAACGTTTAATGGCCGTGCTGAATTCCTGGCTGCTTGCCGAGCAGGCGCCTGAAGCCCGCCTATTGGCGGGCGCCGACCTGGACCTCGCCGTTGCGAGAGGTGCAGCTTACTACGGCTTCGTGCGCAAAGGCAAAGGCGTGCGCATCAAAGGCGGCACGGCTGCGTCGTATTATGTCGGCGTGGAAAGCGCGATGCCTGCGGTGCCGGGCATGGCCCCGGAACTGGAAGCCTTATGTATCGCCCCGTTCGGCATGGAAGAAGGCACGCAGGAAGCGTTGCCGGATGATGAATTCGGCTTGGTTATCGGTGAGCCGGTGCGCTTCCGCTTTTTTGCGTCGAATACCCGCCGTGAAGACAGGGTTGGGGTGCGCCTGGATTACTGGACGGATGAAGAATTGTCCGAGCTGGCCGAAATTGAAATCACCTTGCCGCAAGAGAATCACCGTCCCGGAGAAGTCGTGCCCGTGCATTTGTGCGCGGCAGTAACCGAAGTCGGCACGCTGGAACTTAATGCCGTATCGCAAAAAGACAGCGGGCGCTGGAAGATTGAATTTGATGTGAGGGCGGGCGAAAACTGATTATTTGTAACTACTCAGCGTTCCATTGTGTTTGATGACTGAGTAGTTACGATTATTTATTCATACGGCAGTGGATAGGGCGCGCGGAAAGACTGGACGATTGAATTTGATGCAAGAGCGACTAAGCGTAACCGACAGGTTTATCGTTACTGCCGCAAGTCCTGTTTTCCGGTATAATTCCCGGTATTTTTTAACTCAAGGTATTGGGCGTCATGTCGGAAATCAATAAAGTGGTATTGGCTTATTCCGGAGGTTTGGACACTTCCGTTATTCTTAAATGGTTGCAGGATGTTTATGCGTGTGAAGTCGTCACGTTTACGGCGGACCTGGGCCAGGGCGAAGAGGTTGAGCCTGCGCGTGCAAAAGCGCAGGCGCTAGGCATCAAGGAAATCTATATTGACGATTTGCGCGAAGAGTTTGCGCGTGATTTCGTTTTCCCGATGTTTCGCGCCAATACGATATATGAAGGCGAATACCTGCTGGGTACGTCGATTGCCCGTCCGCTGATCGCCAAACGCCTGATTGAAATTGCCAATGAAACGGGCGCGAACGCGATTGCGCATGGCGCCACCGGCAAGGGCAACGACCAGGTGCGTTTTGAGTTGGGTGCCTATGCGTTGCGTCCTGATATTCATGTGATTGCGCCTTGGCGCGAATGGAATTTAACCTCGCGGCAGACCTTGCTGGATTATGCCGAAAAACACGGTATTCCGGTGGAAATGAAGAAAGGCAAGTCATCGCCTTATTCGATGGATGCGAACTTGCTGCATATTTCCTACGAAGGCCGGGTTCTCGAAGACCCGTGGGCAGAGCCTGAAGAAGATATGTGGCGTTGAACGGTTTCACCTGAAGCGGCACCGGATAAAGCACGTTATATTGAGCTGACGTATCAACAGGGTGATATTGTCGCGATCGATGACGAGCCGCAGTCACCTGCACAAGTCCTGGCGAAATTAAACAAGATCGCCGGCGAGAACGGTATCGGCAGGCTGGACATCGTCGAAAACCGTTATGTCGGCATGAAATCACGCGGTTGCTACGAAACACCGGCCGGTACCGTCATGTTGAAAGCTCACCGGGCGATCGAGTCGTTGACGCTGGACAGGGAAGTCGCTCATTTAAAAGATGAATTGATGCCGCGCTATGCCTCGTTGATTTATAATGGCTATTGGTGGAGTCCTGAACGCACGATGTTGCAAACGATGATCGATGCGTCTCAGTTGTCGGTCAACGGTAAAGTCAGGCTGAAACTGTATAAAGGCAATGTGATTGTGGTCGGCCGCAGCTCTGGTGCCGACAGTTTGTTTGATGAAAGCATTGCAACATTTGAAGAAGACGGCGGCGCGTATAACCAAAAGGATGCCGAAGGTTTCATCAAACTGAATGCGCTGAGAATGCGGATTGCTGCGGCTAAACGGTCAAGGCTGCCGTGAAAAATACAAGCGCAGACGATTCCTGCCTGGTATAGAGCACATAATAATAATAGTTGTCAGCCAGGCTGCTTTTCGCCTGGTTTGAGAGGAAGTAAAAAATGAGCGATAACAAGAAAACAGATTCACCGATAAATTCAGGGATTGTTGTTCTGCATAGCGTCCCGTCGCATCAACAATTAATGAAAGCGAACAGATGGTTGCTCAGAGGTGTTTTTTTCCTGATGGCTATTATTTTTGTTGCCGGCTTTTTATTACTTCCTTCCGATGATTTTTTGTCCAGCTATAAAAAAGTTACCGCTGCCGACGTTTATGTCGCCGATGCAAACCCGTTATTGTCTGCCGAAGTGAATACCCTGAAAGGGCAATTTGTCGGGCTGGTCAGCGGCTCTATTGAAAGCAAGCTCAGGACATTGGAGGACAGTCTTCGTAGCGGCGCCGTGGCTAATTCGCTAGGCACTATCGAGGACATCAAAAATGACGTCAAAGTGCTGCGCACGTATTCGGAACCCGTTAAAAAAGAACCGCTTGTCGATAACCAGCAATTGATGCAGGAAATGTCGCAGCTAAAGCGCCTTATTTATTTGAGCTTTGCATCATGCGGCTTGATGTTGGCGGCAGTGGCCGGTATCTGGATCAAAAACCTTAAAAAACTGCCTTCTAAAGAAGCTATCATTCGCTATTTAAGTCGGCGTTAAAACCGGCGGACACAAAAAAGCCGCTCCAATCTTTGACTGGAACGGCTTTTTGTGTCCGCGTTAAAAGACGCAGCTTAAATTTAGTTTCTAAATTATTTAGTCTCTAAATATTTGTACAGCGCATCAACCGCTTGATCTTCGCCGTAGCCTGCTTTTTCAACGGCTTTATTCTTCATGATTTCTTCAATAGCTTTTGGCATGCCGCCTTTGCCTTCTTTAAGGACGGATTCAAATTTTGCCCTGTCCAATTGGCCGGCTTTAATTAAAGCAGTCAATTGTGGATTCGATGCGATGTCATGGCAAGTTCCGCAGCCGCGGCCGAAAGCGCGTTCATAAATCTTTTTTCCGATTTCAATTTGTTCATCGGCAAACGCTTGCCCGGTTAAAGCAACCAAAGCAATACCCAGTGTAATTAATGATTTTTTCATGTTGACCTCTCTTGGTGTTAAAAAAGAGCTGTAGTTTTTGTGACAATTACAGCCCGGCTAAAAGTTAAACCGACAAAGAATATGAAATTTAAACGGAAAATTCAATGAATTTATGCCCGCTTCCAGCCCGTGTTATTCAAAAGCGTTTATAGCGATAGACTAACTAATTAAAAAAGCAGGGATAAAGGGTGATCGCGCCCGCTGCCAAGAGCATTTTTTGATTGCCGCTATCCAACTCATCTTTGGGGGATGCTATGCTCGGCAAATCTAGAAAAATTTGCGAGACGCGGCGCAAATCTTCAATATGGACGCATTTGAATAACAATAACCAAAAAACATGTCTTCGTTCACAGATAAACCGGCATTTAATATCATCATCGTTGAATCAGGCGGGTTAAATAGCGAACCCTCCCTGCCTGTTATCAGGCAAGTTAACCTTAATGCGGCTAAGCTATTGGGTTATACCGGGACAGAGCTTATCAATAAGCCGTTGGCGATGATTTATGCCGACGGTAATGTGGAATTCTTTACCCACTTGACGGATGACCGCATTGAGGGCCAATTAATAACGAAATCAGGCCGGCATATTCCAGTCTTGTTGTTGTTTACGGTTTTGGCTGAACAGGCGCCAGACAAAATCGCTATCGCGATACAGATTCAAATCCTTGGCGACGGCAAAACAGGCCAGGCAGGCGGTGAATGCCTGAAAATTGAATCGGCACTGGCCGAAAGCGAAGAACGCTTTCGGCAAATGGCGGAAATGGCCGGGGAATGGCTATGGGAGCAGGACCCTAAAGGCTATTATATCTACAGCAGCACGGCGGTAAAGCAAATCCTCGGCCACAGCCAAAATAACGTCATCGGCAAACATTACACGCAATTTTTGACCGCCCAGGATAAAGTTGATCAACAGCATTATGCGGACAGTCGCCGGCCTTTTTATGGCCTGGTTAATCATTACCGGCATAAAGACGGGCATCCGGTTTTTACTGAATCCACCGGCTTGCCGATCATCGACGCTGCCGGGAAATTGCTGAAATGGCGCGGTGTCGACCGGGATATTACCGCCCAGAAACATTTCCAGGACGCCTTAATAGAAAGCGAAAAACGCACGCGCCTGATTATCGAAAGCTCACTAAACGCCATCGTGATTATGGATGCTTACGGCATCATTACCGACTGGAATCTCCAGTCAGAAAAAATGTTCGGCTGGACGGCAGAGGAGGCTGTCGGTTCGCGTCTTGAAGAACTCATCATACCGCCGCGATTCCGGGATATTTACCGGCAAGGCTTGAAACTGTTTTTACATACCGGTATTTGCCCCTTATTCAACCAAGTATTTGAGCATGTCGCGATGCGCAGGGACGGTACGGAATTTCCCGTCGAAGTCAGCGCATCGCCGTTGAAACTGGGCAATACCTACATATTCAGCGCCTTTATCCACAATATCAGCGCCCGGAAAGCCGCTGAACAACAAATCCGCAAGGCGCAGGTCGAGCTTGCGATTACCCAAAGCGAAATCAAGATTGCCCAGAAAATCCAGGTTTCCCTGTTGCCGTCGGCGCCGATTAAATCGGCTTATTTTGAAATTGCCGGCATTTGCTTGCCTGCCGACCAAATCGGCGGCGATTATTTTGATTATTTTTTCCGCGATGAAGCGCATCTGGATATGGTGATTGCCGATGTTTCCGGTCATTCAATCGGTCCTGCGCTGTTCATGGTTGAAGCGCGTAGCGCCATTCGGACTCAAGCAGGCCGCTCCAGAACGGCATCGGAAATACTGCGGCTGCTCAATAATTTTCTTTTCGACGATTTAAACAAAGCCGATTACTTTATCACGCTGTTTTATTTGCAGTACGACATTGCCATGCAACAGCTAAGTTTCGCAAACGCCGGACATCCGCCGCCGCTATTGCTTCGTTCCACGCAAACCGAATGCCAGATGCTGGATGCCGATGGCTTAATTCTCGGTATCCGTAAAAACATAATGTTCGAAGAAAAAACGCTGACATTGGCGGCCGGAGATTTATTATTGATTTATACCGACGGCTTAACGGAAGCGGAAAATCCCGATGGCGAGTTTTTCGGGTTGAGGCGCGTCAGCGATGCGTTTATCCGGTACGCCCGGTACGCGCCGCAGCATATCGTTGCGGCAATACAGGAGGAATTAAAGCAGTTTTGCCGGAGGGAGTCGTTTGCAGACGATATTACCTTGATGGTGTTTAAACGGGCTTAGGAATAACAGCTTGCTAATCAAGAACGGGTATCACAAAAATCAAAAAAGAAGGTTTATAAACCGGGTGAATAATATAAAAGGTTGCGCCAACATAGAATCCATATCAGCAGGACTCAAATCGCCGCGACAAGCGATTCGAGAAGCAGGACGCAATCCGGATGCCGCCTTAGAACAACTCGCGCAATGGCAAAAAGACTCAGAGGCTAAAGATTTAACCTTTCCCACTATGACGCAAGGCACAAACTCCGCGTTAATGGATAACGGCACGACATCGGGTTAACTATGCCGCATGTTCACGAAGCCATTCTTTAAGCGCCTCGTTCATGCGAGTCTGCCAGCCCTTGCCTGTGGCGCGGAAGGCTGCCAGCACGTCGGGATCGAAGCGGATGGCCACTTGTTCCTTGGTGGGACGTTTGCCGGGGCCGCGTTGTCGCCGCGTCATTTCAGCATGCAATTCATTGGCGCCGTGGCAAACAAATGCGTCCGTCCAATCGTCCTCGGTCGTAGCGGGGCTGTCGTCGTCGTGGTGGATGTCAGTATCAGACATCGCCGACACTTGCGCCCAATCGGTCTGGTTATCGGTTTCCGGCTTGCCGGTAGATGCGTTGCTCATGTTTATCTGCTTTTCTGATTGAAATGATATGGTCGTCATCGCCCCTGGGCGTATGCACGATAAAAACGACTACGCCGTTCCAAACGCCCAAGGTTTGAAAGCGAACTTCGCCGTAGGTTTCGCGCCGGTCTTCGCGGGTCAACGTAAAACTGTCGAAAACGACTTCGCAACCCACGAAATCAATGTGGTGTTTGTTGATGTTTTCCAGGCGTTTGGATTCGTCATAAGTAATCATGGTTTAAATTGTAGATGCAAATTGATAAAAAGCCAATCATTTTGTATCTACAATTTAAGATTATTAACAGTAGACCCGCTACGGCGGGTTTTTTTATGAGAAAAAAACATGCCTAACTACGCCATCTAGGAGTAATACTTATGCAAGCAATTGAATTAAATACACAGATTCAAGATGACGGGCTAATTTGTTTGCCTGAGATTTATAAAAATGGGTTCGGGAAACAGGCAAAATTGATAGTGTTGGAAGCGACGGAACCCGTTGCGTTGGAAAACTCCGCCTTTGCCATTTATTCACAATTGGATATAGGCGATGGCGATGACTCTTTGGTCTCTGCCGCTGAAGCAAAACAGGGAATTAAGGCTGCCTTGCAAAGGAAAACCAGGCAATGATTTTTTAACGTACCGAATTGCTTCAGGGCATGCGTTTAAAAATTTTGAGTTGATAAATTAACCTGAGTTCGGAATAAAAGTAATTGAAACTAAAAGTTATTGGCTCTATATGGGTTTCAGGGTCTTTTATCAATTGTGGCGATAAATATCCCAATCCGTCATTCCGGCAGGGAGAGCGAAGCGAGGGTTGGCCGGAATCCAGAGCCAAGGATGGTAATTTCACAATACATAAGAGCCTGATTTAGTCACAATGCTAAATCATAGATTCACATCCCTGTGACTTAGATTCTGGCAATCCCTGCCGGGGCAGGCTCTGCCGGAATGACAGCTAAAAAACTTGTGTAGATACTTATGCTGCCAAGGCGGGTAATGCCGGATACTTAAACATTCATATCGTTACGGCAAGAGGCGCGCCGCCAACGAAAGCCAAACGAAGCCATAAACCTTGATAAAAACCAAAACTTCAAAACCGCTACAGGGCGGCGCGTCCCTTTGACCGACTTGTTGGGCTGATCGTAATAGAACTGACTCAGCCAAACAAAAATACAAACAAAGCCTTGATGTGAAATTTTTAAGCTTGAAGCTCCCTGAGTACTTCTGGGTGGGTTACTGCCACTTTCAGCAACGTTTTGGCTGCTCCAGTGGGTTCACGCCTACCTTGCTCCCAGTCTTGTAGTGTTCGGGGTGACACGCCAAGCAACCTGGCAAATTCAGTTTGCGACAAACCAATAAACGACCTTGCCTGAGCAGCTTCACTAAGAACCACTTCAGTTACCCTAGTAGCTTCGCCACGCTTCATTTGCCTAATTGACTCCAGTAAATCCACTTGGAAACATTCCATTTCAGAGAGCATTTTCTACCTCTTTTTTCAGTTCTGCCAAAAATGATATTGGCAAGTTGTCAAACTTTGCTTTTGTGTACGCAATCAGCAACCAAATGGCATCGTTTTCGACAACAAAGTAAATGACCCGCGCTCCACCTCGTTTGCCTTGTCCGGCACGCGACCAACGGACTTTCCTACAGCCGCCAGAACCAGGTATTACAACACCTACATGAGGATTTGCTGCAATCCAGTTAATAAATTCCACCACCTCAGCATCTGACCATATTTGTGATGCGTATTTGCGGAAGATAGGGGTTTCTGCGACGGTATACATACGCCAATAGTACGGCAAGGCCGTACAAAGTGCAAACTAAAACTAAGCTATGACGGGTTCCCAAGCTCCGGCTTCCTATCTTTACCGCATTCCCAAGCCGGAGCTTGGGAATGAGCCGAACCGTTCGCGACGCTTTTAAAACACGTTCTTAGGGTCTTTTGCTAATGATCTCCAAATACACGTCATTCCGCTCTCCCTGCCGACATGACGACTTAGCTGAAGTATCTTACTAATCAGGAAAAATTTTGAGTTGATAAATGGGTAGTCCTGCAATTGTCATGATGAAGCTTTTGTCAAGTCGTTCCATTAAACGACTGCGCGTCCTTCAAGGACGGGCAGTCGTACCTACAAAATAACCGATTTGACTTTTTAGAAATCATGACAATTGCAGGACTACCGATAAATTAAGGCCTTGGTAGTCCTGCCATCGGAATGCTAGGGAATTTGTCAACGCGGAACGCAACGATACATAAAGGCGCGCACGGGGCGCCCTACGTTTCAGTTACCCGCTGTTAAACCATGAAGGACGAATACGATTTTTCTAACGGCGCGCGTGGTGCGGTAGTTGGTTCTACCGTCAAAACACGTATCACTATTTTTCTGGATGATGATATTTTGGCGACGTTCCGGGAACGTGCGACGCAAAGCGGCAAAGGCTATCAAACCTTGATTAACGAAGCTTTGCGCGCCAGCCTTTCCCCGGATTCCGCGCCGCTTACCGCAGAGACCTTGCGCAGGATTTTGCATGAGGAGTTGCGGGCGGCCTGATGTGCTTAGCTGGATAGGGCGGGCGCGCCATTAAGTTAAGGCAAAATTGTCATTTTAGAAGCGGCAATCAGGAGTACAAACCTAGGTTTGTACTCCGAGCAGGCCATGCCGAAAAGGCTTAACTTAATGGCAGTGAGGCAAGGTAGTGCGTACGTTCCGCCAGGCCCGGATGGTAGAGGAATGCGAGAGTTTCCGAGATTTTGCTGTTGCCTAATTGTTGTCCAGGGTTGGTGTATATAGGATTTATGTTATTAAAATCAAATAGATAGATGTATAAAAAAGCTTAAATAGATTAGCTTTTGTATGTAACTAACTGATTATTAGATAATTAAAGACGTCGAGTGTGTTTGCCCAGCCTGCCGTGCCCTGCCTTGCAACAACAGATGTCCTGTGCTAGTATTCTTCCACAGTATGAGCATGCCTGAAAGCGTGTGAATGCCGTGTGATTTGCAATTCACTTAATCAAGAGCGGGGGTTTGTTCGTAAACACCGCTTCTATTTTAATAGAGGAAAAATATATGAAAAACTTTAAGTTAAAAGCCTCCGTTTTGGCTGTTTCTTTGGCAACGTCCGGTACAGCGTTTGCGGCTATTACTTTGGATCCAGATGCAGGCGCAAAGACTTACGCGTCTGAATTAGTCAGCAATGGTATAGCGATTAATGATAATGGTTTAGACCTTAGCCATTCACTCGGCTTTGGCGTAAGTAACACGCAAACGCGTTTTTTGCGCTACGATTTAACTAATTCTACCTTCTCCGGCACGATAGTTGCCGGTGATTTGACAGTTGCTGGTGGTGCTACTGTAGCGGTGTCTACAGGTGGCGGAGCTGGCACTACTTCTGTTATTTTTCAAATCACTGCTAGCGCCGATTTGGCACAAGCTGCAGTCGTTGCATTGGCATTAGGTAGCGGTGGAGCTGACGGTATAAAAGTGACTAATGTGTCTTCGTCAGCAACGATTCAATACCGTCTCTATGAAACTGCGACTGCAGCGGTAGCTGCCGGAACTCCTTTGGCCTCAGCAGACGGCCCTCTTGCTAATTTTGCGAGTGGTATAGCTTTAACACCAACTCCCAACACGACTACTGCAGATGTTACAAGCAGCCCAGCCCCTTATGCAAAGTTTAAAACTACGGGCGCAACGCCTGGGATAACCAATGTCTTAGCAAAAATCGGCAGTGTTGTTTTTGGTCCTGTAGCTGGCGTTGTTAATCTTGCCGGTACTCAGATTACGCAACCTGAACTTGTAGCTGCCGGAACAAAACTGGTGGTTTCCGGTGTGGATTTGTCTGCGGCTACTTTGGCGGCCAATATCTTCCTTGATAATAATGATAATTGCGGAACTTCTACAATTGCCGGTATCAACAAAACCAGCACTACTGTAGAGTTTGTTACCGATACTACTGCAATCACCAGAAATGTTTGTTTTACCGCTAACGGTACTACTCCAATTGCTGAGCAAGATTTCTCAGTTGCCGCATCTGTTGTGCCTGCACTCAATACGACTACTGCGAATATCGCTGCTAAAGTACTGGGTACTTTCGATCATGACGGCACTGTGTTGAAAGTACCGTTCTCTCAAGGTGCTGCCGGTCAAACCTCGTTCGTCAGTTTAGCTAACATGGGTTCTGTCGATGCGCCATTCACTACCCGTTGCTTTACAGTAACCGGCGCTCCAACAGCAGGTGTGGTTGGCACTGTTACACAAGGCAACACCCGTAAATTAAAGAGCACCGAGTTAGGTTGCATAGCCGGCACGAATGCTGTCGAGTTTACTTTCGCCGTGCCGGAAGGTACTGTTGTGGGTACGTTCACGCGTCAAAACAACACGACTGGCGACAGCGGCATGAGTGACCTGACAGGTAACAAATAATCACGGTATTTGTTGCTGGTTCATAAGCGGGTTGCAATGACCCGCTGGCTTACCAAAAAGGGCGGGCAACCGCCCTTTTTTATTGTTGTCGTTTTACGCTCGTTCCCAAGCTGCGGCTTCACTGCCATTAAGTTAAGAAAACCGGCGTCATTCCGGCAGGGATTGCCAGAATCCAGAAGCCAGGGATGGCAAGGCTTCGGTCACATCCCTGTGTCCTGGATCTCGGCAATCCTTACGCGGGACGGGGTTTGTAACCCCGTCCCTAACGTTTTGATGCTGCCGTTATCTGAAGCATCCGGGAAACCTTGCGGACGGGGTAGCATACCCCCGTCCGGCTTGGAGTTTCACATCCCTGTGCCTGGGTTCCGGCATCCATGCCGGAACGACGGTGTCTCGCTGATACTTGTGTATAACGATGGATGCCCTGAGTAGGAGCGATAAAAAACGATAAGGGTAGGGTGCGTACCCTACTCATTTTGTGAAGGATGAGCGAAGAGCGAGGGAATGATTAAAAACTGTACTTCATTGTCTTAAGGAGTTATTGACTATGCGTATTAACCCTCAATTCCTGCCGCGCCAGGCGGGCTTTACTTTATTGGAAATGCTCGTGGTGCTGGTGATTATCGGCTTATTGGCGGGCCTCGTAGGTCCTAAGCTATTCAGCCGGCTGGACGCCTCGAAGGTGCAGACCGCCGAGGCGCAAATCAAAATGTTGCGCGGCTCCGTCGAAATGGTGCGCCTGGACATGGGGCGCTTGCCCCAGACCAAGGAAGGCTTGACATTGCTAGAAACGGCGCCGGCCAACACCCGCGAAGCCGCGCGCTGGCGCGGGCCTTACCTGGATGATGCGATTCCATCCGACCCATGGGGCAACGCCTACCAATACGCCGTTCCCGGCGCCGACGGCAAGGATTTTGCGTTATATTCCCTGGGCGCCGACGGCAAGCCAGGCGGCGAGAGCGATGCCGCGGATATAGGCTTGTTGCCGCCGCGTTAAGGTCGTTTGGCGCATGGCCAAATATAGGCCAGAATGTAGAAAGGAATAAGCCTACTCCGCTAAAGCGCGACCAGGTTTATTCCGCCTACATTTTTCACAACTCCAAAAGCTTAAATCATGGCGCATAAAGACATCATATCCAAGCATATCCTCAAGCGTATTCTGCTGGATATGGCGATCTACCTGTTCAAGCTCGACCTGATAGACGCGGAACTCTTATCGACGGAAGCGCAGCGCGTTGAGGACAGGCGTTCCGACCTGGTCGCCAAAGTCGTATCCGCGCAAGGCGACAGCTTCATAATGCACCTGGAAATTCAAAACAATAATGACAGCACAATGCCGGTGCGCATGCTGCGTTATTTAACCGATATAAAACTGGCGTACCCTGAATACCCGGTACATCAATGCCTGGTTTACATCGGCGCAGCACCGTTCAATATGAGCAACACACTGGACAGCCCGCAGCTGAGTTATCATTACGAGCGCATCGACATGCGCGAAATCGATTGTCAAACGCTGTACAATAGCGATAGTCCCGATGCGCTGGTGCTGGCTATATTATGCGATTTTCGCGGCAACGACCCTGGCGAAATGGTTATCCACATTTTGAAGAAATTGCATGCGCTGACCCGGCACGATGAGCCGCGTCAACGCGAATACATACAAATGCTGGAAATTCTGGCGGATAACCGGCATCTTAATATCAACATACAAGAGGCTTATGATATGTTACACATCGAAATCGAGCGCCTGCCCAGTTATCAAAAAGGCATGGAAAAAGGCATGGAAAAAGGCATGGAAAAAGGTAGGGAAGAAGGCGAACATAAAAAATCACTGGAAGTTGCTCGCGCATTATTGTCGATGAATTTCATGCCGGAACAAATCGCGGCGATTACTCAACTATCCCTGTCTGAAATTCAACAATTACCGAAGCAACAACAATAAGCGCACCTGCTTGGCTGATTCCGGCCAAGTGAGGCTTCATGCGGATTTCAATGGAATCAAGTTTCATCGTTTAATGATGCAGTGATTGGAACGACTGCCTGTCCTTTACCCACAAGGGGCATTAGCAAGGACGCGCAGTCGTCGCGTTCAATGAGTCGACAAATTCCTTATCATTCCGATTGCAGGACTACCTACAGTCCAAGCATGATATTAATCGTCCTGAAAGTTTCCGCACTAAAACCTTCCAGGTCTTCAAGACCTGGAAGGTTTGTTACAACGAAAACTTTTGAGACGATTAATATAATTAATATTACGCAAGCCAGATAAAAATACTGCGAAGTACCCTACTTGAAACAGATATATTTTTTATTCAAATAGTTACGTGAGTGTTCATAGCCATGGCATACTCAGCAAGCTATCGATTTTTTTACCCTGTCAAGCATTTCATTAAGGGTTTCACATTGTTGGAATTATTGGTCGTGATGGCGCTGGTCGGGATGTTAACGGGCATCATTGCGCCGCGCTTATGGCAATGGATAGAAGGAACGCAGCAGCGTACTCAGCTCGATGCGTTACGTGCGACCTTACAACATTGGCCGGAACAGGCTTTTTTCGACGCCAAGACGCGGCGGCCGCAACGCGAAGACTTGCCGATTCCCGAAGGCTGGCGCGTGGAGCTGCCTAAAACGCTGGTTTATGAGCCTAACGGCATGACCAATGGCGGGCATGTGCGGGTATGGTCCGGGGAGAATGTGTTGGCCGATTGGCTGATTGTAGCGCCTTCGGGTGAAATTGAAGAGGCGCTTTGAGACCGGGCATTATGCGGGTTCGACAGCGTAGCGTCCGTGGCTTCGGTTTACTGGAAGCGATTGTCGCCCTGGCCTTGTTGGCGGGGGCCGGCATGGCATTATTCGCCTGGATCAATACCAATATCGCCCACGCCGCCCGCTTGCAGCAGCGGCAATGGCTGATTAATGCGACTTGGCTGGCCAATGACTGGGTGCAAACGATCAATCCCGCGACGCAGGAGAGCGGCAAGCTGGCGCTGCCTGATGGCTGGAATTTAACATGGCGCGGCCGGCCGGTAAGCCCGAAAACAGGCGGCGCGCCGTTTCCCGGAGGCTTAGGTACGCCGTTCAGGTTAGCGCTTTATGAAATAGCGGTGACTTTGAGTCATCCGCAACTGGCTAAAGAACAGCGATTTATATTCACGCGGGTGGCGACATGGCGCGATCCTGTGCAAATGCCGATACAGTGAGCGGATGTGATCATAGCGAGGTTTTCCACAGTAGAGCGCGCCGTGCTGTGCGCCTCTTTAGCGTAGGGTACGCATCGCATACCTTAAATTGGATGCAAATAACGCCGGAAATCCTGAAGAAGGTACGCGGTGCGTACCCTACAACTTGTTTTTTTGTAATTATTCAGCGTATTTATTTTATTAATTTCAATTAGTTAAATGCATGCCTTATAAAATAGATAAATTCAACATATTGATTAACAATGGGTTTTAATTTCGAGCATGAGTAAAGATATTTTTAACTGATTGATTTTAAATTGAATTAACTTGCTGAATAGTTACGTTTTTTTAATGTATTGCAGTACAGATGAACGCAAGCAGATTTTACCGGCCTGGCTATCTAAACCGCGGCTTTACCCTGATGGAGATGCTGGTTAGCTTGCTGCTGTTTGCGATAATCAGCACCTTGTTGTGGCAGGCCTTAGGTACGATGGCCCGGTTGGAAATACGGCTGGCCGATTCCCAGCTGTTCGTTACGAACGAAGCGTTACGACGCGAATGGCTGAGGCAGGCCTTGCTGGGTTTGATGAAAGGCGCCCAGGGGGATACTTTGCGTTTTGACGGCACGGCTACCCGGCTTAAAGGCTATACCAGCATGCCGCCCTGGCCGGGTTCTTCAGGGCCGGAAGTCCTGGAGCTGAGGCTGAAGGCTGAAGGCGATAACCGCACACAGTTAAGCGCTTACCGGCCGGCTACCGGCGAAACCTGGCCGCTTTGGCATTGGCAAGGGCCGGGGTTGTTCAGCTACCTGGACGGCGGCGGCAATTGGCAGGCGCAATGGCCGCCGCCGATGGATGAAGCGCCCGAATTGCCTGAGGCCATACGGTTAACCGGGCCGGAAAGCGGCATGGTTTGGGTGACGATTATGGCAGGCAATAATCCGATGTTATCGCGCAAGCGTTTGGAGTTGCTTGAATGATAAGGCAGCAGGGCTATATCCTGGTCACTGTTATGGTGGCCCTGGTTGTGCTCGCTACGGTTGCCGCGCGGCTCGATGCGCGTGTGGCGGATTTCCGCAGCCATCTGGGTCGCTGGCAACAATGGGCGGACGACCAGTCGGCATTAATATCGGCGCGGGACCAAGTGCTTTTTGCAATGGCGACGCGCCAGCTTTCGCAATGGGGTTTTGGTGAAAGCCCTGATGTCTTGCGGGTCGACGGACGTCCATACCGCTTGCCTTCCGGGGTTTGGGTGAGCGTGCAGGATGCGCGGGGCTTGATTAGCGTCAGTACGCCAGACCCCCTGGTCATGCGAAATGTCCTGTTGCAGCACGGTGTTTCCGATAAACTCATCGAGCCGTTATTGGATAAATTGGCCGATTACACGGATGTCGATAATCTGCGCCGGCTGAACGGTGCTGAAGCGGACGAGTATCATGCGCAAAAATTAGCGCCGCCGCGTAACGATTGGTTAATTTCGCCTTATGAATTGCGCTTGGTGTTGGGCTGGAATGGCCTGTCGAAACTGGTCGCGAAAGGGGGGGATTTGTTTACGGTCAGTCGCGAGAGCTGGATTAATCCAAACACCGCTCCGCCGGAGGTGCTCGCGGCGTTGCCGGGAGCGACGCCCGAGGGCGTGAAGGCCGCGCTTGCCAGGCGGGAGACGATGTTGTTCATTTCTTACAGTGATTTGCTTGCCGCTACCGGCATTATCTTGCCGGATGACCCCGTCGCTTTTTTTCCGAGTAGCTTCTACCGTTTGCGCCTTGGCTTGGAGCATGGCTTAAAGGCTATTGAATATCATATAATATTGACGCCGGGCGCACCGACGTTACCGTGGCAGATTTTGGAGACACGTTTCATTGATAGACCTGAACAAGCTGCCTTCGATGGCGCAATGCCGCCATTTCCTAAGCCTTTGGCGGCGGCCGCTGACGAGTAAAAACAGTCATTTTCATCGTTCGACCGGCGTGCGCATCGCAGAGCAGCGGGCGATAGCGCATGTGTTGGCGCGGTCATTGTGCCGCTTTAAATACATCGCTTTCCAGCAGCTTCCCAAGTCCGAGCAATTGAATTTTCTACAGGTTCAATTGCAGGCCTGGCAGCCTTTTCAAGAGAGCGAGTTTGCCGTGATCATCGGCAGCGAGGCGGCCACGGTGTTCGCCTGGGATCAGCAAGCGCTGCTGCAGCGTTGTGAAGCCTCATCTATTACCGTGCAGGGCCTGCGCTTGTTGCCGGAAAGCTTGTTACAGCCGGCGCTTGCGGATGGCGTCGTCTTGCGGCAGTGTGCCGAGGGCGTCGAGGGGCAGGTCTGGCATAGCGGCGCGTTATTGGCGAGCCGTTGGTGGGCGCAGCCGCCTGAGTTGGACGGCTGGTTGAATTTCCAGCGCGGGGCCGGTGTTGCAGCGCCTATACAGGCATTCGATGTGTCCGTAGCCGAATCTGAGTTTGGGAGCGGTGAGCCGTTTGCTGACGTGCAAACCTTGTCGGCGATGATGACACAAGGGCGTTTATACCTGCTGGCCGGCTTTGCCGCCGTTTCCCTGGTATTGGCATTGCCGACCTTCTGGTTGCTTAAGAGCTGGATTGCCGCCGATGAACGGGTGGTGGCCTTGACGGCGGAAAAACAGCAATTGGAGACCCTGGCGCATCCGGTCCTGCATGCCCGCTCCGAGGCGCTGGATGCGCTGGCGACGCTGGAAGCGATGGCGAAGTGGGTGGAACATCCTAATCCCGTGGTTTTGCTGGCTCACCTGAGCCGGCTGCTACCCGACGGCACGAGTGTGCAGGAACTTGAGTTAAAGGGCAATCGTTTGCAGCTGGTTTTACTTGCCGCGCCGGGCGCTTCCCGTGTCGCTTACGTGAAGGCGTTCGAGAGCGGCGGGTGGTTGCATAATGTCCACGAGATCAGTGCGGAGAATAGCCATGACGGCATCGTGCTGGTGGCCGAATTGCAAGGCAACAGCCCTACGCAAAAGCCTTCCGCGCCGCAGGCGAAAGACGATGATGCACTCGGAGATGATTTTTAATGACGTTTTTTAGCGGCCTGGACGAGCGTCAACGCCTGTATGCGTTGACGGCGATAGTGACGTTGATTTTATGGCTTTATGCGTTATTTGAGTGGCATGACCATATCGTGTCGGTGCGGACAATGGCGCAGCAACTTCAGGGACAGATTGCCCGTGTGCATGCGGTTTCAAGAGAAACACATTGGAATGAATACCGGGACCAGGTTCAGCGCCGGCTGTCCGATTTTCGGGCGCGTGCATGGCGCGAAGAAAGCGAGGGCCGCATCCAGGCCCGTTTTCAAGACTGGCTGACGGAGCAATTGACCCTCCATCGTATCAGTGTACGGGAGCTTGCCGTTTCGCAGCCTGAAGCGCTTGATCCCGGATCAGCGGAGGCGGCGGAAACATTGGCCTTGCCTACTGAAATGCGCATCGTTCGGACGCGCCTGGTGCTTGATTTCCAGGCCGATTCGTTCCACGCCTTGCTTAACAGCATTTCCCATAATGAACATTGGGTTTGGATAGAGCGGCTTTCCGTCAGGAATTCGGACTCGAAAACCGTAGAGCTTGAATTAGGCGCATTATTTGTTATCGGCCCGCGGGAGGGCGCATGACGATCGAATTGCTTTGGCGCGCGTGGGCTGTGGCGTTGGCGGTCAGCGCGTTGCTGGTATTCGCTATCGATGGTCCCGATTCGGCATTTCCTGACCGTGCGGGCCGGCAGCCTGCTGTGTTGCCCGAGATTCCGTCTTTGCCTGGGGTTCAGGAACTGTCCGCTGATATGGCGGAGCTGGAAAAAATGCGCATTTGGGGCAAGCAGGCTAAAGCCGGCGGCGTGGCGGCGGCTAATATCGCTTCGGGGATGTCGATGGCGGCGCCTGGCGCCGCCGAGTCGCCGAGCGGGGCGTTGACAGGCGTTTACATGGTCGGCGCCAAGCGCCATGTGATTTTGTTTTCCAGCGCCCGGTATGAAGTCAAAAACCTGGCCGTTGGCGATGTCTTGCCTAATGGGGAACGGGTTGTCGCTATCGAGCGCGACAGGGTCCGCCTGCAGGCCGGGACCGATGCGCCGCCGTATTGGGTGCACATTAACCGGACGGCTGAAATCGCCCAATGATATTTTTCCCTACAGCAGCCTAAAAAAAAATAGCACGCTGATGATTATGCGCTATAAGGATTTCGGTAGTCCTGCAATCGGAATGATTTGTAAAAAGTCAAACTTGCCGTTTTATGGGTACGACTGCGCGTCCTTTAAGGACGCGCAGTCGTCTCAGTTGAATGACTTGACAAATGCCTTATCATTCCGATTGCAGGACTACCGATTTTCCAAACATCAAGCTTACCGTTTAACGATGCCGTGCTTGGAACGACTGCGCGTCCTTCAAGGACGCGCAGTCGTCGCGTTCAATGCGTTGACCAATTCCCTAGTATTCCGATTGCAGGACTACCCATTTCCCTAATTATTCAGTTGAAAAGTAAACGCCAGGCATTAACCGTGAAATTACGAACGCTAGCTATCCATTTTCCGCTCGCTTGTGCGGCAATCATTGCTTTATCGGCTTGTATGATGCCCCAGCCTTCCAGTGTCCAGTTACCGCACATGATAGTGTCTAAAAAAGGCCAGGTTGGAACCGACGGCCTGGAAGCCGATAGCCAGTTACCAACCGCCTCTACGGTCGAGCGGATGCCGGCCGTGCCAAAGACGCTGATGACCCGGCGAACCCCTGTCAGGAAGCCTGTTCCGACTAAGGCCGGCCTGGAAAAAGACAATATCAACCTCAATTTTGAGAAAGTGCCGTTAACGAACCTTATCCAGGTCGTGTATTCCGAAATATTGGGCCGTAGCGTCAATATCGACCCGAAAATCATGGAGCGGCGCGACATCGTCACGTTTAAAACGCCGGACAGCCAGACCAGCAGCCAGGTTGACAGCGCGATACGGTTATTGCTTAAAAGCTATGGCATTTTTGTGCGCGATGTCGGCGATTTGGTGCAGGTTGTGCCGGATAGCGCAGAGACCGGGTATTCGCCGGAGATTCGCCGCGGCGCCGCGTTGCCTGAAACGCCGGACGAATTGCGGCCGGTGTTCCAGTTGGTCGATCTCGTGGCGGTCAGGAATACCGATGTGGCCGGTTGGCTTAAGACGATGTTTAAAGACCAGGTTACGGTCCTGGAAGACCCTACGCGCAATGCGCTGTTACTCAGCGGAACCCGTGACAAGATTATTGCCGCTATTGATGCGGTCCGTGTGCTGGATCAGCCCGTGATGCAAGGGCGCTCAAGTTTACGCATCACGCCGGTTTATTGGACGGTGGAGTCGCTGGCGGCGCAACTGAAAGAAGTGCTGGCTTCGGAAGGCTATGCGATGCCGCCGGCGAATTACAGCGCGCTGAGCGGAGGCATCCGCTACCCGGTTTTGATATTGCCGGTCTCGGCGGCGAATACGCTGCTGGTTTTTTCGATGAGCGATAAAATTATCGAGCATGTGCAGGACTGGGTCAGCCGGCTGGACCAACCGAGCGAGCGCGGTGCAGGTAAGGGTTTTTTTACCTATACCGCGCAGAATGTATCGGCCGAGGAGTTGGCTAAAACCTTGACGCAGTTGTTGCAGGGCGGTTCCGGCTCAAGCACCGGAGCGCAAAGCAAGCCTGCCGCAACGGGCGATGCGCCTGCCGCGCAAGTTAAAAAAACGGAATCGCCCGTCGGCGTTGTTTTTGATACGGCCAGTAATACCTTGATTTTCCAGACCAGCGCCGAGGAATACGGGCGCTTGGAAGTGCTGTTGCGCGCCTTGGATAAGCCGTCTAAATCGGCATTGATTGAATTGACCGTCGCGGAAGTGACGCTGACGGATGACACCGAGTTAGGCGTCGAGTGGCTGGTAAAGGGTTTGAGCATCGACGGCAAGAGTGTTGCGATGGGCACGTTGGGCGGTCTTTCAGCCGGTACGGCGGGCTTGCTTATCAGCAGCGACAAACGGTTCGTAATCAATGCGCTGGCTACGTCGAATCGCGCGACGATCCTGTCCAGCCCGCATATCATCGCGCGTAACGGCGAACAGGCGTCTATCCAGGTGGGCCAGGAAGTGCCGATTATCACCAGCCAGCAATCCAATATCAGCGCCGCCACGACTACCGGCTCCGGCGTATTGCAGACCATACAATACCGGAACACCGGCGTGATTTTAACGGTAACGCCGGTGATTCATTCCAACAACCGCGTGGATTTGGAAGTCAAGCAGGAAGTCAGCGCGGCGCAGAGTACGTCGACGGGCGTGAACAATTCGCCGACATTTGCGTCCCGTAAAGTGGAGACGAGGCTGACCTTGCAAAGCGGTTCGACGGTTTTGTTGGGCGGGTTGATTTCCAACGATAATACCGATGGCAATGCCGGCATTCCGTGGCTTAAAGATATTCCCGGCCTGGGCTACCTGTTCCGCACCCAAACCGATAAAAAGAAAAGAACCGAGTTGATAGTGTTGATTACGCCTTATATCTTGAGTGACGATAACGATGTACAGGCGGTCACCCAAAGCTTTAAAGACATGCTGCCGCTATTGAAGCAAGCACATGAAAATGATACCAAGCCGGTTGCTAAGATCCATAGACGATAGCTTAAATCGGCACCTGGTCTTAGCGACGTCATACCGGCATGGATGCCGGTATCCAGTGCCCTTACGCGGGACGGGGTTTGTAACCCCCGTCCTAAACGTTTTGATACTGCCGCTATACTTGGACCCTACGATAAACCCTGAGGACGGGGTAACATACCCATACGCGCCAACTTAGCGTCTAAAATAAGCTGCAAGCGCAGGATAAGTTTATCCGCTAACACTGGCATTCAATTTCAGCCTATTGGCTAGCTTCAGCCAGCTTAC
>Ga0172373_10002733_pt1 | contig 26655 bp, 24 predicted proteins | sample Lak10m_2_FD_114546 | JGI IMG/M metagenome (GOLD analysis project Ga0172373, IMG submission 114546) | Freshwater microbial communities from Kabuno Bay, South-Kivu, Congo - kab_092012_10m | ecosystem: Environmental > Aquatic > Freshwater > Lake | place: Democratic Republic of the Congo...
ACTGCGCACCAGCGACTTTGGTACACCGCTTCGCTCGCGCACGACGGCACACCGGAATTGGCATACTGTCAATGATATAGATGGTCGATGTGCTCAGCATATCAGCGAGTAATTCAGGCATATGTGCCATCCAGTCGCGTAACGCATGCAATCGGCGATTCAATCGTGAGTGGCTAATCGATCCTGATACAGACTGTAATTGGTGCATGACATTGAGGGCGATTCGATGATTATTGGCAACATACTTGGCTGCCACAAGGGCAACCGTGATAATTTCGCTATCCGGAACTCCTGCGCGCACGTCGGTCTGGTGGTCAAGATTGGTCATGGCCGTATCAATCAGGACAAACGTTGTAATCATCCATATGGCGTCCATGAAAACTCCTCTACTCGTGATATGTTGATATATTCTGAGCAAACACATCGTGGCAAAGTTTTCCATAGGTGCCAATAAGCAATCAGGGTTGTGATTTAATGCGTTGTGCAGGTGTAGCGGAAGCGGTATTAATACCACATCGACATATGTGTGGTAGCACACAGCAGTTTTTGGCTTAGGGATTGTGACTTGACATGAATATGATTATGATATATCGTGTACATAGTGTATCGTTATTTAGAAGTTTGGTCGTGGGGAGATACAAAAGCTATGGATGAATTAGTATTGATGCAGAACATGACTGACAACCAACGCTTGCTTTTTCAGTCACAAATGAGTAGTGTGCGAAAAGACAAGACAACTGGTGTGTTGCTGGCGTTACTGTTGGGAGGTGTAGGCGCACATCATTTTTATCTTGGCAAGAACGGTCTTGGTATTGTGTATGCGTTATTCTGTTGGACATTCGTGCCCGCTATCTTAGCTTTGGTTGAGTGCTTCTTGATGTCTGCTCGTGTGGACGCATACAATGCTGAAAAGGCAATGATGATTGCGGCACAAGTTAAGATGATGAACTAAATAGACTCTTGCTTGCCAATTGGATGAACAGCATAGTGTATAGTAAAATTACTATACACTATGCTAGTGTTTGTACAAGCGACACGTTGGTTGTTTGGTGGTACATTAATACACCCAAATACTAGCATTGTCCTGCCAATCAGTAATTTTGATGCGTTATGTAGGTGTAGCAGCAGTAACGTTAATACTAAAGTTGCATATTTGCTCCTACACATGACGGTTTTGAGATCATGCACCCCGTGAATGACTACAACTAGCTGCAATTAATTTTGCGCGCACATTGACCATGTAACCGCGGTTGCCGTGACATTCATGAAATCTTCCAGCCCAAAATGCTGTTTGGCATCACAGAATCGGTAATACTATACCCATTACGTTGCAGATCACGCCAAATCACCACACATCAGATCAGAATAATGTGTGTCATCGTCTTTTTAGTACAGTGAATTGAAATAAAACGAATAATGAATGAAAAAGGAAAGTTGGTCGATAACAGCTGAGTGTGATGAAATCGCAGGAACGCTGGACAATATGCGTGCCTCGTGTCAGCAGTACAGGATGATGTGCACGATATCCATGAGTACAAAAAGTGCTTTCAGACCTACAGTTTGTAGGGCTTGTAAGAGCTACGTCAACCCACATGATTACGCACAGCCTGACGTCATCTAGCGCATGCTAGTGACTAATTCAAGTGGGTCCCTACGTGAGCAGACTGAACATGCAAAACATCTTGGAAAAAACGGGATGGGCACACGCTTTGAGAGACTGCTGAAGCTGAAGGAGAAGCATCTAGCCTACGGTCAAGGGCTGAATATAGAAAACATGTGGCGGCGATTAAAAACGCCAATCACTGCTTACGCGAACAGCATATCGAAAACAGTCTCACAACACGCTGTTAAGCACTGAAACCCTCTTTATCGGGTACTTCAAGGGCATCAGAACGGTGCATCAGCATGCCGTAGTCGACACTTACAATATCTATTGGCTTCCTGCATACGCCAAACAGCCGGTAGCAACAGCAACCGTACTCCACAACGATGTATTGCCTGTTCTATTCCGACTAGCATCTTGCCAGTGCATGCCGTCCTAATCGACAATGGACGCGAGGGTTGTGGCACACACCACCGGGATGCGAACTCCTTGGCATTCATGCCATCGAGCAAAGTGCATCTGTGTGCGGACACTGAAGATGAACGGCTTCATCGAGCGCTTCTCCCGCACCATGCAGGAGAAGTTCTTCGCTGAGGCTCTGCACACCACCCACTATGAGAGCATCGCTGCGCTCCAAACTGACCTCAATGCTTGGTTGGTCTTCTACAACACCAATCGGCTGCATCTTGAGTATTGTCCCCATAGATGCTATCAATTCAATAATTGAAGAGAATATCTACCCCAACGGCCATCACGTGACCGTGTATACGTGCTTGTGATCTACAACCGTTTCAACGGCCATAATTTGGGGCCACTGCGTTCGTACTGTTTCGGATAAAAGGGCTCCGCGCCAAGCGCAATAGCAGCTTGCCGTGGCCAGGTCGGATTATCGAGCATGGCGCGTCCCAACGCCACCAAATCGGCCTCACCATCGGCAACAATACGATTGGCCACCTGCGGGTCATTGATCATGCCCACCGCTCGCGTCACTAGGCCACTACCACGCTTGACGGCCGTGGCAAAGGGCACTTGATAACTGGGCGCCACGGGAATCTTGACGCCAGGCACGGCGCCACCGCTCGACACACAGACGAAGTGCAAACCAGCCGCCGCAAGCAGTTGTGCTTGCGCGACTGCGTCGGCTTCCCCGAGACCAGCGGCGTGCCAATCACTGCCCGTGATGCGGGCACCCAAGGCCACATGTGCCGGAATCGCGTCACGCACGGCTGCGGTGACCGCCAGTGGCAACGCCATCCGCCCTGCCCAATCACCGCCCCAGCGGTCAGTGCGCTGATTGGTGAGCGGTGAAATAAACGAATGGAGCAGGTAGCCGTGCGCCATGTGTAACTCGATGGCATCCACGCCAGCATGTACGGCGCGCAGGGCAGCCTCACGGAATGCAGCAATGATGCGCGCAATCCCTGCATCGTCGAGAGCCATTGGCGTCTGATACCCAGCATCAAAGGGGATGGCGCTCGGTGCAACGACCGGCCACCCGCCGTGATCGACCGCCAATTGACCACTCCCCTGCCACGGCCGGGGTGCCGACGCTTTGCGCCCCGCATGCGCGAGTTGCACGCCGATGGTGACCTGCGGCGCCGTCCGTTTCACGAAGCGGATGACATCCGCCATGGCTTCCATGGCCTCGTCAGAATAGAGTCCCACGCACCCATGCGAAATACGCCCAATTTGCTCGACCGCCGTTGCTTCAATGACGACCATCCCCGGTCCGCCACTCGCCATGGCGGTTAGATGAGCAAGATGCCACTCCGACATGACGCCGTCGTTGGCAGAATATTGACACATCGGCGCCACCACAATGCGGTTGGCAACCGTCAAGGGACCGATTTGCAAGGGCTGAAACAAGGCTGCGTGCATGGTATGTGCGCTTTCCTGATATACAATGGTACGTGAGTAGTACGGATGAATTGGCGATACCTTGATTGCCATTATACACCGTCTCGGTCATTCTTCCCACGGGGGGAGGAACACTCCACGACACACCTATGATTATTGTTTTTTGTTTGTTCTATTCATAGAAATACTGTGCACCATGTCAGATACTATGCAATTTTTTGACACACATTGTCATCTCAACAGTAGCCAATTCGACGCAGACCGCACAGACACGTTGGCTCGGATGCGCGATCACGGAGTGACGCGCTTTCTCGAAATCGGCTACGACCTCGACTCATCGGCACGGGCCATCGCACTCGCAGAGCAGGTGGCTGGATGTTGGGCCGTGGTCGGCATCCAACCCAACCACCCGGTTGCTCCCGATCAACCGGAGTGGCGCACGCACCTAACGGCGCTGGCGCACCACCCACGGGTGGTTGCCATCGGCGAAATCGGTTTCGACCACTATCATCAACGGGCCAGTGTGGCCGAGCAAGAAGCGTTGTTTCGGGCACAAATCGACATCGCAGCCACGCTCAAATTGCCCATCGTCATCCACAGTCGTGACGCACATGCTGACACGTTGCGGGTACTTCGGGATGTACGGCACCCGTACGGGGTCGTCATGCACTCCTTTGCGGGTGACGTGGCCTATGCGGAGGCCTGCCTCGCGTTGGGGTGTACGTTGTCGTTGAGCGGACCGATTACCTTTAAAAACAACCGTGTCATGCACGAGGTGGTGCAAGCAGTGCCCCTCGAGCGCTTGTGCATTGAGACCGACAGTCCATACTTGGCGCCCCACCCTCATCGTGGCCACCGCAACGAACCGACCTATGTGGTGGCAGTTGCCACACAGATTGCGGCGCTCAAGGGCATTTCCGTGGCCGAGGTGGCAGCCCAAAGCTGGCGCACTGCGCATACCGTTTTCGGGATAGGTACGTAGGCCTATGGAATCATCGTCACGTTCTGGCATGCTCACAGCGGCCATGCTCCGTGTGCTCCCAGTGCCCCAGCAACGTGGGTGGCCCCACTGGGTACTGCTCGCATGCCAACTCTGGGCGCAGTGGGTCGTCTATGCGGCCATTGACCGGGCGGCGTGGAGCACGGGAACCGACATCCTGATGTGGACGGCCTTGAGCGCAGTCGTTGGGGTCACGCTCATCGTGTGGAATCTCCCAGAGGACTCCCTTTCGCTCTACGTGGCGACACTAGGCATGGGACTCGCGCTCATGGTGTGGTTGCTCCAACCGCATGTGGCACAAGCGGTGGCCAACGAACTCGGCGACGATTATGTCGTGTTGTTACAGACGTACAGCGACACCGTCAACGAGGTGCTTCTCCGGGGTTTGCGCTGGGGGCGCGCACTCGCGCAAGGTGAATCAAGCAACGATCCCATCTTGTTTGTGCTCACACTGGGCATACTCACATTCGTGGTGGCCGGCATGGCCACGTGGACACTCCTGCGCCAGCAACAGACCTGGTTGAGCATTGGCATATCGGCGTTGCCACTTTTCATCAACTACACGTTGGCACCAACGAGCCGTAGTGACAGTGACATCGTGTTATTTGCGGGGATCGCCTTTGCGATTGTCTTGTGCAATCACATTGCGCTCCGCCAAGAAGTGTGGCAATCAGCGCACATCGACCACTCGAGTTTTGCGCCGCTCCAAAGTACGTGGCACGCCCTGCTGATTATCGTGCCCGTAATCGCCATTGCCAGCCTGTTGCCGCTGCCTCCCACCAACGAAACTGCGTTGCGCATGTGGGCAACGGTGCGTGCGCCCTTCACCAGTGTGCGCAACGGTTGGGACCAAGTATTTGGCAGCGCCATCACCAACCAAGCCGGCGGATTTTCGTTGGCGGGCATGCAAGTGGGCGGCGCTCGCAGTCGAAGCCAACAAGAAGTGCTCCGCATTCGCACGAGCCGCCCCGATTATTTGCGGGCCACCAGCTACAACCACTACACGGGACAGGGGTGGAGCAACACGCTGACACGCACAGAAACCGACCTCGTGAGCCCGCGTTTCATCACTAGTCGCGTCCAGGGACGCACCGCCGTGGTCAGCACGGTGACCATCAGCCGCGACCGGAGCGACGCGCTCCTGCTGACGGTCGGCGACCCGGTCAACTTCGGTCGAGATGCCCGCCTCTACGCCATTGCGGACACGGAGCTCACCATTGACACACTGCTCGCTAGCACGAGCCGCGATGCACTCCTCAGTGGGAGCAGTTACACGGTCACCGCCCTTGTTTCCACGGCCAACGAAACGCAACTGCGCACCGCAGTGCGCCCTCTTGCGTCCATCGAACGCATCTACACCGAGCTGCCCGCAGAGCTTCCCGAGCGCATTGCAACGCTCAGTGCGCAGATCGTGGTCACCGCTGGCGCGACCACGCCCTACGACGAGGCGGTCGCCATTCAAAACTACCTACGCCAATTCAGCTACAACGAACGACGCACACGGCCACCGACCAGTGTCGACTGGGTCGATTACACGGTATTTGCAGCAAAACAAGGCTACTGCGACGATTTCGCCACCGCGATGACCATCATGCTCCGGACACGGGGCATCCCAGCCCGTTATGTGCAGGGGTACACGCTGGGGAGCAGTGACCCGGTGAGCGGCGAGTACGTCGTCCGCGAGGCGATGGCACATAGTTGGGTGGAGGTCTACTTTGCCGACTACGGCTGGCAACGCTTTGAGCCGACACCGGCTGGGTACGTAGAAATGCCCGATCGGCGCGCGCCAGACACCAGCGCCGATACCCAGGCCGAACGTGATACAACGCCATCCAACGCAGACACAACCACAGAGCGCACCGATTCCCTTGAGCGCTTTGAACCACCCAGTGAGGCAGGAGGTGGCACGACCTCAAACACACCAGCGCCAACCAGCGTGTGGATTTGGCTGGTGCTAGTGGCATGCGCCAGCATGGGTGGCGGTGTCGGGTATTGGTGGTGGCGCCAACAATCGCCGGCCTGGCACATACACCAGCACTATCAGACGTTGTGCGTCCTGTTGCAGTGGGGAACCATTCCCCTGCCCGGCAACGTCACACCACTACAAGTGCGTCGTACGGTCGCCGAGCACGACACAGCACTTGTCGCACACATCGAGTTGTTTTTGGTCGATTATCAGCACTTTCAATATGCGGCCAACAAACCGACCACGTGGCATCCGATTGCTTGGCGCGCGCTGATTGCTCATCTGTTGCACCGCCGTTGGGAGCACCTACGCACCGGCAATCGCTCGTCAGAGGAGGCATAAATCCCATCCATGCACATCCTCATCATTGGCCCGACTAGTCCGCATCGCGGCGGTATCGCCCACTTTACCAGCATGCTGAGTAGCTCCCTCGACCAGGTCGCCCAGGTGACCACGTGGGGGTTCCAACCGCTGTATCCGCACTGGCTCTTCCCCGGCAACACGGCCACGGACCCCAGCCAACACACCATCCCGTGCCGTGTAGACCGTTGGCTCCACGGCTATCATCCGTGGAGTTGGTGGCGGGCCATCCGGGACCTACCCTGCGACGTGGACGTGGTGGTCTGGCAGTGGTGGACGCCCTACTGGATACCGTTTTTGATGCTCTTGAGTTGGCAACTCAGACGCAAGCACATCACGCAAATCGCCATTTGCCACCAACTCGTGGAACCCGATGCGCAAGCGTGGCAAGTCTGGCTGGCGACCTGGATGCTCGGGCGTGCCGACGGAGTCGTCTTCCTCGGCGATGCCCGCACCACGCCGAGCGGATGGCCGACACCACACCGGCACGTGGCACTGCCCGCGCATCATGCACTCTGGCGGGAGCTGCCCAGTCGAGCCGAGGCACGGCAACGTCTAGGCATCGCGGATGAGCAACCCGTGGCGCTGTGTTTTGGCTTTGTGCGGCCGTACAAAGGGCTTGATGTCATCGTTGATGCGTGGGCGCTGACCACACAACCGTGTCTCCTCGTGATTGCCGGGGAATGGTGGCCCGATGCGGCGCCGTTGCGCGCACAGATTGCGGCTTCGGCGGCCCACGCACGCATCATGGTGCACGACCACTACATTGCCAATGAGCACGTGGCCACCTACTTTGCGGCCTGTGACGTGGTGCTATTACCTCATCGGAGTGGTAGCGTCAGCGGAGTTGCCACACTAGCCGCCCTGAGCGGGCGCCCGGTGATTACCAGCACGACAGGGGCCATTGGTGGCGAAGCCACCGTATTTGCCACGGTCGACGGTGCCACGCCAGCGCGGTGGGCAGCAGCGCTCGACGATTTTTGCCGGCAACAACCACGCCCTACCGCATCCCCCGTACCACCACAAACCAGTTGGACGGCTCTCTCCGATGCGTTGCAGGAGCTCGCCTATGCACACACTGCCTGAATTGAGCGTCATCATCCCGGTCTACAACGAAGTCACCACCGTGCGCCACGTGGTGGAACGCATCCAGACGTTGCCGGTCAGCGTGGAAATTGTCGTGGTGGACGATGCGTCGACCGATGGCACAACGGCCATCGTCAGCCAACTCACCCAGCACGCAGCCATCAAAAGCATCGTGCACCCGTACAACCGTGGCAAAGGCGCGGCCATCCGGAGTGCTCTCGCGGTGGTCACCGCGCCCATCCTCGTCATTCAAGATGCCGATCTTGAGTATGACCCGCATGATTTTTTACGCATGCTGGAGCTGATGCGCACCGGAGCATCCGTGGTATACGGCACGCGTTTTAGTGGCGCACACCCTCAGGGGATGCTGTGGAGCCACTATCTCGGCAATCGTCTGTTGACGTGGTGTTTCAACGCGCTCTACCACACCCACTTAACTGACCTCGAAACCTGCTACAAAATGTGTCAGACCGCCGTACTCCGCCATCAGGGTATTGATTACGACCGCTTCGACGTTGACCCGGAAATGACCGCAAAGTTTGCGCGGCAGGGCATCAGCATTCACGAAGTTCCCGTGACCTACCAAGGTCGACCGTATCGAGCCGGCAAAAAAATCCGCCCGCACGATGCGCTTTCAGCGTTCGTGACCATGTGGCGCTACCGTCATTGGGCGTTAGTAGGTGAGCGATGACGTACCTCGTAGCACTAAGTACAAGTGCGGCCATGCACCCTGGCCCATGGCGCCGTTGGTTGCCCCTGTTGGCACACAGTGGTCTCGCACCCGGCGCCGTGCGATTTTTGGGACTGCATCCACGGTACCAGGGCCACCAGGCGACGGACGACTACGCCGGCATCCCTGTGGCGCACGTGGCACAAATGCACGTAGATGGCAACGGTCATCCCTACACGGGCAGGCGGCTCATCGGCGTGGCACTCCAGGCGGTACTCCGCTTGGCCCAGGCAGGGATTGCGGCCCGCCCCCAGTACGTGCTGGTCTGCAAAGCACAACCGATGAACGGGCTGGCCGCCTTGCTGATTCAGGCGGCGACCGGTGCCCGAATTATCCTTGATGTCGACGATGACGAGGCAGCATCTCACCAAGTCTCGCGTCCGTGGCAACGCCACCTGTTGCACTGGTGGCAACGCTGGGTGCCACGGCGGGCTGCCAGTATTAGCGCGGTCAGTCGTCCGCTGGCGACGCTGATGCACGAGACAGGTGGACAGCGGATTTGTGTCATCCCCAATGGACTCGACGATGCGCAGTACGTTTTACCCACACCAGCAGAAAGTGGCGCCTTCCGTCGTACGCACCACCTCCCACCGCGCTACTTGGTCTATTTCGGCAATGTGGCGCACCGTTCACACGCCATCGATCTCCTACTGGCCGCACAACGCCGACGGCAGGGCGGGCTCCCCCTTGTTATCGCAGGGGCGGGGCATGACCAACACCTGCTCGCAACGCATGATGCATCCCCGTTGCTCCACTGGATTGGCGCCGTTGCGCCCGCCGCTATCCCGGCGCTTTTGGCTGGTGCGGTGGCCACGGTTGACCCGGTACGTGACACCCCGGCCATGCGCGCACGATCACCCCTCAAAATCATCGAGAGCCTCGCACAGGGAGTGCCGGTGCTGAGTAGTGCGGTGGGTGACCGTGCGAGCACGATTGGACAGGCCGGATTACTCATCCCGGCCGACGATGCGCAAGCACTAGCCACGGCCATGGATGCCTGTCCACTGCCGACCTGGGATCCCGCACAGTGCCGTGCACAAGTACAAGGACGCCACTGGCGCCAGTTGGCGCCTGCATGGGCGGCACATCACCGGTTGCATGCCGACGAAAGCAGGACATCGTGCACACCCCAACGCTGACCATCATTATTCCGAGCCGTGACCCGCATCGGTGCAAGTCGTTGATTGATCAACTCAGCGCCTACGGGCATACCCGCATCATCGTGGTACATCCGCATACCACGGTTGCCCCTGCAGGTGTGCACAGCATTGCCACGGCTGATTTGTTGGCCGCAGCAGCGGCCCGCAACCGCGCCGCCCGCACCGTGTCCCACGGCATTTTGGTCTTCCTCGATGATGATATTGTGCTCCGCAGTGATGTACCTCGCCTATTGGCTTGGTGTCTCAACGACCCACATATTGCGGCGAGCGGCGGCGTTATCCACGACGCGCCGAACAACGGCTATTGGCAACGTTGCATGCATCGCTGTATGACCACCACGCAGTACTGGGCACGCACACGACACACCACTCCGTTGTTGATGAGTATGGCGCTGGCCGTACGTGCCGAGCACTTTCACGCCGTGGGCGGATTCGCGGAATCGTTCCCGGGGGCAGCCGGTGAAGACGCGCATCTGAGCATTCGGTTGCGCGCACATGGCGCACTCTACGTGCTCCCACAAGCCCGTTTGTGGCATCTGCCCGCCGACAACCATGCTCGGGGCGCGTTGATGCGACTCTGCCGGTACGGGCACGCGTGGGTGCACGTCGTCAAACAGAGCACTCAGCCATCGCTGTTGCGCCACGTCCCAGCCGCACTAGGGTGGCTCATCGGCGTACTCTCACCCCTGTTGGCCATCTACGACGTGCTACGGGTACGCCCGTGGCGCCACGACGTGACCACACTGTGGGGATGTTGGATGTGCCGAGTTGCGTGGTATATCGGCGTGGCCAGCGCCCTCAGCCGTCAGGAGGGTCCATGTTGAGCATTGCAGTGTGTACGCGCAATCGCCCGCAACGGCTCCGCCAGTGGTTGGCACACCTCGCACGCGTTGACGGTATTCACACGACGCCCATCATCGTGGTCGATCAATCGGAGCAGGCATGCCCGCCAAGCACCGCTCTCACGCTCACCTACCAGCACACCCCGACCCGCGGGCTCGCACGCGCGCGCAATCTGGCCCTGAGCATTGCCCGCACCCGTTACGTGGCTTTTTGTGACGACGACTGCCTACCGCGTTACGACTGGATTCACCAGCTGCGGCGCATCATCGCAGAATGGGCTCCGGCCATGGCATTTGGTGCCACTTGGCCGAGTGGTGCGCCCGCGAGCTACCGCATTCAATACGCGCAAACCCATGCCGGGCACACTGCGTGGGCATTGCGGCACGACGGTCACGCATGTGGTGCCTTGCAACTCGCTCCCCGTGCGCACCACGCGCGCCACGAACTTCCCATCCTCGAGACCTTTGGGCAGGGCAACAACATGCTGATTGACCGGCATGTGCTCTGCGCGCGTGGGGGTTTCCACCCCTGGTTGGGCGCTGGCGCATGGCTCCACGCCGGTGAAGACGTGGATGTGGCCCTCGGGATGCTCCGCCGCGGCGCTCTCGTCATCTACCAACCCACGCTGGTCGTTTGGCACGATGCGTGGCACAGCGCCGCTCACCTCGCCCACCACGAACACGGGTATACGACGGGCATGATGGCCACCCATCTCTGGCATGCGTGGCACGGCTCCACGGTGGCACGTGACTACCTACGCTGGCGGATACGCCAGGTACGTGACACCGTGTCTGTGCGCACACAGAGCGATACCCCAGCATCGCTCCCCACACCAAGTGCGCCACGCACCTGGCGCTGGGGATTTCGCCGTATCTGGGCCCTCGGCATGGGCGTCGTGGGGGGATTGGTACTCATCGCATGGCGCAGGTGGTAACCATGACCACACCTACACGCATCCTCAGCCACATCAAAACCGCACTCGGCGGCACGGCGTTCAACCAAATCCTCGCAGGTATCGCCCAACTCCTGATTATTCGGGCGCTCGGCGTGAGCGGCTACGGTGCGTATGCGTACCTCTACGCCATTCTCGCCATCGTAGCAGCCGTGATGGGGGCCGGGCTCGACACCTGGCTCCTCGATGGTGCAAGTCGCCACCCTCAACACCTACGGGCTGCCTTTCGTCTCATCGTACGTATCAAAATCGGCATGTGGCTCTTGGCGTGTGGCGTGTTGTGGAGTATGTCGCTGACCATTGCGAGCGAGCTCCTGTGGTTGGGCGCCATCGTCATTGTCGGCGACAGCATTGCCAACACGTGCTGGCAGAGTCTGCGCGGGCTCGGACGGCATCGTGACGTGGCCCTGCTCCAACCAGTTGCGAGCGGTATCGTGCTCGTAGGGGTCGCCTTTGGGTATCATCACCAGCTCTCCACGTTGCTCAGCGTCCAAGCCGGAGCTGCCGTCGTTCTTGCGAGCATCGGCGCAGGGCGAGTCTGGCAGGTGGCCCCACCGACCACGGTCACCTACACGTGGCACGACATCCGCCACAGCTGGCCGTTTGTGGCATCCGACATTTTGGCGCAAATCTACACGCACAGCACGACCATCATCCTCGGCGTCTGGCTGAGTCAAAGCGACGTCGGCGTGTTTCGTGGCGCAGTAAGTCTCGTCACGTATTCGTTCATCGTGCCAGCGGTTATTTTCAACACCACGCTCCCCAGCCTCAACCAAGCCGACACATTGCCCGCACACAAGCGGCACATCCTCGGTCAAAGTGGGGCGGTCATGCTCATCTACGGGGTCGTGACCGGTGTCATCATCCTTGCTGGTGGTGCGTGGGGCATCATCACCGCATATGGAGCAGACTACCAGGCAAGTGCCGCCTTGATTGGCAGTTTTTTTGCGCTGCCACTCATCAAAGCCGCGAGTTTCTGGGGGGTCAGTCTGCTCATCCACCACCAACGACTCATGCGTCGTCTCGTTGTACAAGGGATCGTCGTTGTCTGGTTGTGGGCGAGTGCCCCGTGGCTCATTGCGCAACAGGGGGTAAGCGGCGCCGTCCTGGCACAAATGAGCTGCGAAGTCGTTTTGGCCGTTGGCTACGTGCTCGCAGGCGTGTTCAGCGTGCGCTTCATGCCCGTACCATCACACCCGCCCCAGCACATTTTCATTTCAAACACGCACGGAGTCGCCAATGTCGGGGATGTGGCCATTCACCGCCAACAACTCCGCTGGCTCGCACGCGCCTTCCCGACGGCCACCTGCACGCTGAGTTATCGGCCGACAAGTGCCTGGCAGACGCACTTCCCACAGCAACATGCGGTCATGGGCCTGCATCACTGGGTCTACACGGCGGACGGTCAGATTGCTGATTGGCGCACCCGCCTCCGGCGCACCATCGCCACTCCGTGTGCCCTGCTCGCCATGCGCTGGGGATTACGCCCGCGGTGGGGGCTGACCGCCGCCGAGCGCGATGCACTGCAGTGCATCGCAGACAGTGACCTAATTTGTGCGAGTGGAGGTGGCTACCTCTACGACACCCCCACCACACGGCCATTTCGGCGCTGGTTGAGTTGGGACGTGTGGCTGTGTGCCGACATGGTGGCCGCCGTTGTACTCCACAAGCCACTCATGCTCCTGCCACAATCGTTTGGGCCCGTCCACAGCCCATTTTTCCGCATCACACTGCGCTGGTTGCTACGGCGCGCCACCCGTGTGTATGCACGCGAGTCACCGAGTAGTCACTGGCTAACACAACAGGGCATCGCGCACCAGTGCTTGCCCGACATGGCGTGGCTCCAACACGGCGCACTCCCAGTGATGACTCCGCACACACTCGGGGTGACCGCCATCGACTGGGCCGGACAATCGGAGGGCGACCGGATGATCCAACAGCGCTACGAAGCACACCTACTCGCGGTGTGTCGCCACTACCAACAGCGTGGCTGGGATGTGCACTTTTTTGTGCAATGCAGAGAAAACCACACCGCCTGGGACGACGGTGTGGTCGCAGAGCGCCTCGCTCAACAGTGTCCGGGCAGTCACGTGGTGGCCTATGAAGCCGATCCAGAGATGTTGCAACAACGCTACGGTCGCATGCAGGTACTCTTGACGACCCGCCTACACGCGGCGATTTTGCGCCTAGCCCAACAGCAACCCGCCGTGGTGGTGGCCTATTTGCCCAAATCCACCGGTGTGTTTGCCGACCTCGGTCTGCAAGCGTGGTGCCTCGACTACCAAGCGTTGCACGCAGATGCGTTGATCGTTGCCATCGACAGCGCGTCACAACAACACGCAGTACTCGCGGACACACCACAGCGTTACCGACAACAACTCACGCAGGCCGCATACACCCTACAACTGGATGCGCACCGCACCGATGTCGGTGAGTTTGTCGGCCCGTAAATTGAACAACTGCTCGTTGCCGTCGCGGTCGAGTAACGCGGCATACATGCCTTCGCTGACCACAACAACGAGCACGTACCGCCCCGGCGGAATATTGCCCAGCGCAAAAGCCCCCTCGGCATTGGTGACCCCGCCAATGCCGCCAGCATCGTCGACTACGTACGCCTGTTTGCCGTCAGCGTCGTACACGGGTGCCAGGCGCACACTGCGGTTGCTGAGCGGGGAACCAGATGCATCCAACAAACGTCCACGTAACAGGGACATACCCGGCTGTACGGTCGGCATGATGGGAGCGGGGGTAGCCGTGCTACAACTCGCGAGTACCACGGCTAAAAAAAAGCTGACAAACAGATGGAACTTCATGACAATCCCCTCAAATACCCCAAAAGGGGTATTGGCGAATCAAATGATTCTCCGTATGATAGTAGTAGTTGAACACATTCGAAAGAGGGAACCATGGGTTGGCTCAAAAGACTTTTTACCAGCATGGTGTTCATTGCGTTGCTCGGTGTCCCGGTACACGGCATTGCATCCGCAGCAAGCAACGCCTACGACACCAAGTTTATCACATCCATTACGTACATGAACGTTGGCTCAGATCCAGCCGAGCTCAGCTTGGTCTTTTATGACGCGACAGACGGTTCCACCGACACCATTACCATGACCAACGCCGATGGGTCGGCACGTGTCATCCCCGCCAACGCCAGCGCCTCGCTCGCCGTGTCATCGGTCAGTGCGCTCTCCAACACTTGGAAGGGTGGTGCGGTCGTCACGTCCACACAACCACTTGTTGCCACGATCGTGCAAGTCGCCAACGACCCACTCATCAAAGTACGCCCCGTGTCCAACGGCTTCAAAGCCAGCGATGGCGGCACCACGGTGATTATTCCCACCATCCTGAAAACCTGCTTTGCTGATTCGTTGACGACCCGTTTCAACATTCAAAACGTGAGTGGATCCACGGCCAACACCGTTGTCTTGACCACCTACTGGCCCAATGGAGCGACTTCGTACACCAACACCTTCTCGCTCGCACCGGGAGCCGTCAAGTCGTTCGATATGGCGAGCATCAATCCAGGGGCCAAGCCAGGCCCTGTGACACTCCCCTCTGGATGTTTGTTTAACGGATCGGCGCGGATTACCTCAGACCAGAGCATTGTGGCTACTGCGCTCGAAACCAGCACCACCAATCGGTATGCCAACAGCTTTGAGGGCTTCTCGGCCAGTAGTGGTGCCACCAAGGTCTACATGCCGTCAGCGCTGTGCAGTGTCGATTACGGCGACGGTGCCCAGACCACTTCGTACGCCATCCAAAATGTCACCGCAGGAAGTGTCACTGCGACTATCAAGTACTACTACAAAGTACGTGGGATCAACGGTACGCTTGGTGCGGCCACCGACAACACTGCTTCTCCACTCACCGTCACCATTGCCGGTTATAGCAAAGCAAGTGTGCCAGGCTGTGACAGCAACAAGAGCGATTTTAGTAGCGTTTCGGGCACAGGCATGGATTCAAGTTCGGTGGGGTCAGCGGTCATTGAATCAAATGTGGCCAACTCCATCGTCGCCGTGGCCAAGGTCGTGGGGGGTGGAATTACCGCTGCGTCACCCGGGATTACGACGGGCGGTGAAGTGGTGAATACCCCGTATGTCCGCTATAGCACGGTTTGTTTTGCCCCAGCGCCCGTACCAGCGGTTTGTCGCAACGAGTCGCGGCAGCGCACCATGTTCGCCATCCAAAACGTTGGTTCCATTGCAACCACCGTCACGATGACACTCTATGACCACGAAGGAACTTCGGTGGGATCGTTCACATCTGCTTCGATTCCGGTCGGCCAAAAAATTTCGATGAGCCCCAGTGACGTGGCCGCCGTCAAAGTCGCTGATAGTGCGGCGTCCGAATTCGGCTACTGGGTGGTGGACGGCAACCTCGTCTATGCGGGCAGCGCTTCGTTTACCGCCAATGGTGGTGGTTCGGCACGCATTGGCGTCGTCGTGCGTGTCCTCAACATGACCCCACTCGGTCAGGCCGGCGAAGACTACAACGGCGTCCCTCAATAAATTTTCTCTGACCGACCTCCCCCGTGCATGATCACGCACGGGGGAGGTTTTTCATGGCTCATTGAGGACTGGCACAAACGACTGAAAGACGGCTTGATAGCCGTACATCCGTGATAAATCCGCATTCGCAAACAACAACTCGGCTTGCCACGGCACCATTTGCCACTCCGTACCTGTAATCAACGCTGGCAACGCCTGTTGGCGATCGCTCCCCTGCTGTGGCACATACCCCCACAGCATGCTGGTTTGCAAATCGACCAACAGCATGGTGCCGAGTACGCTCGTGGCCGTGCTTTCACCCCACACAAATGGCAAGCGTGCCATCGCCTGCATCCCGTGAGTTGGCTCAATGTACTGCCAGACGCGGTCGCCATCACCAAACACATACACGATATCGTCGAGCACCACGGGGTACCACGGGTGTGGCATCTCTTGGGCCAACAACAACTGCCAACGCGATGCCCGACCATCCCACTGCCATAGTTGCTGGTACTCTTGGTGCGCAACTGCGAGGAGCAAGGTGTCCCCCCAGGCAGTCGCCCGCATCAGTCGACCAGGCACAGGGATATCTGGTTGTTGGAGCCACTCCTGCCCGTCCCAACGCCATATGTCACGGGTGGTATTATCCAGCACCCACACCCACGTGCGTTGCGCCACCACCACGGCATCCCGACACGTAAAGGGCACATCGCCGCGCTGTTGCCACTGTGTGGTGGCCGACTCGTACCACCACCACTGCGATGCATTCCCGCACAACGCCCACAATTCCCCCCGTGATACCACCAACTGTCCCCCTACTTGGGGCGCTGGCAAGGCAGACACTTCGCGCCAGCGTGTCGTTGCTACGGAGGGCAACGGAGCTGGCTCTCCGCGCGGGTACCACCACCATGCCACTATTGCCACCAGCACGACCACCCCCAACCACACGCTGATACTCCGTCGGCGTGGCCACGACCATGTGCGACGGACTTCAACGGGTACAACACGCATCTCTGCAGGCGGTGGGTCAGGAGCAGGCGTGACTGGTGCGGGCATTACTGCATCCGGCGGCACATCGCTCACCCACCCTTGGCGAATGGCGTACAGGCCAGCTTCGGTGCGTGAGGTGGCGCCGATTTTGCCGAAAATATTGCGCAAATGTACCTTCACCGTATGCTCGCTAATGATCAACTGCTCCGCAATCTGGCGATTACTGCGCCCATGAGCCACGAGCTGGAGAATTTCTTTTTCACGTTCGCTAATCATTGAGGGGTCGTTTCACACGAAACAGGGTCACATCTCCGCTTTGGTAGACAACTTCCAACCACGTAGCCGACACCAGTTTACTGGGTTTGAGCGTAGGACTGCGCTCGCTGGCATAAATATGGGTGATACGCGGATGCGTTGCCACCATGGTACGCACCTCCGCCTCCGCGCCAGTGCTCGTGCGCACCTGCGCACTGAGTTGCTGCGTCGCCGCCACCCAATCATCCGGCGCATAGGTGTAGAGCACGGGCGGCGTCGTAACTGCCACCCCAACCAGCGGGAGCAACCACCAGCCACCATCGACTCCGCGATCGACACCCCACATCCACCCCTGAGATCCAGTCAACACCAATGTGTCGGTGGACCACTGTTGCTGTTGTGCCCACTCGATTACCTGCACGTCGTCTGCGGTGCTAATCACCGTCTCAGCCCGCACCACCGTCTGCATGGCTTGAGCGCCCACCATGCCACCGATGCCGAGGATGGCCACCAACAACGCCGGTGGCATCCACCGCTGCAGTCGATGCACGAACCACGCCGCACTCAGTGCGATGGGCAAATACAGTACCGTGCTCACCGTTTCGTTGGTAAAAAACGAAATATAGGGCAACCCGATGATCGTTGGATTGGCCAAAAACGCAATCACGGCGCCCCAAAGCACGACGCGCGCCCAAATGCGACTCCGCCGCCACAACGCCCATGCCACCACGACCAGCATGGCCGGTATAAGCCATTGATTGTTGAGTGCCCAAAAAAGCCCAGCGATGAACGCGTTGTGCGTGCTGTTACCCACGACATGCATGGCCGACGCACCAGCCCCACCACGGGTATGCGTGAGCACGAGCCACCACCACGGCGCCGTGAGCACCAACGCGAGGGCGCCACCATACCAGATGCCGCGGCTTGGCCACCCCCTGCTGCCCCACAACACCAGCACCCAGGCCAACCACATCACGAAGACCACCATGTGCACCAGAGCCAAACCGGCCACCACGATGCCGCCCCAGATCCAGAAACGTGGCGTCGTCGTGTGCCAGAGCGCATCTGTGAGGATCACTGCTACGGGCAACCAAATCATGCCCATCAGCAGGGTGTAACGCCCCCAAGCCACGTAATAGGCGGGCATGATGGTCACCAGACCAGCAATCGTGAGAGCAGCAACGACCGCCAGAGGAGAACGCCACCAGTACCAGGCGAGCAACGCCACACTGCCCACCGCCAACACGTTCAACACCTGGCCACTGACTAGGACGTAGGAACCCAGCACATCGAGACCAAGACCCGACCACGCCAACAACAGCGCCATGATGCTGTGATAGCCGCTATGAAACGTCAGTGCGGTGACTGGCAAATAGGGGGTCAAATCGAAGGGCGCTCGGTGTGATTCGTAGGCTACCCGAATCAGCAACGCATGATGCACCCCATCGACCCAGGCAGGGAGCACCAACGTGGCGATTTGTTGCTGACGCGTCCACACGATGACACACACGAAGACCGCGAGTACGACCAGCCAATGCCAGTGTGGCAATTGCCACCCACCTTGATCGAACGCAGACTGCTGCCACCACCGGCGCCCCCACCAAACTCCCGCTCCCATCAAGAGCCACCATATCCAGTCGACGGGCACGGCCCAGCCGAGCGTGGCAGCCCATACATACAGCACTGCGATGAGGCTTGGTCCAACTAAGGCGCCTGCCAACCACGGCACCACACGCTGATTTGGTGCTGGGGGCGCCCAAGCGCTCAACACGCATCCCGGAATAATCGTCAGTGCCAGCAATGCCACACCCCAGCGCCACATGCCTCCCACGAAGAACGCCACCAGAAGCAGGAATGCGCCAATGATGCACAAATGGGCCAATTTGTTGCGGGTTATACTCATCGGTTGCTACATTTCATCCAGACCAGAGCGCTCCTTCATTGTAACAGGTGCGCTGTGCCTAACACGCACACACTCAGATCCTCTCACCCTCCTCACCGCATCACAAAACAGAGTATGATGTGGAGGAGCATCCCGATTCGTGCCATCTCTATCGCCGCAACGAGGTCTTGCCATGCACCGCTTTGACATTGTTGATTCACACACCGCCGGCGAACCTACCCGCGTCGTGCTGAACGGGCTCCCCGAATTCCCTCGGCAACCGCTCTCCGACAGTGTGGCATGGCTCCGCACCCACCACGATCATGTACGCCGGAGCGTCATCCTTGAGCCCCGTGGCAACGACGTCATCGTTGGTGCGTATCTTTGTCCGCCGCACCATCCCGATGCGCAATTCGGGGTCGTTTTTTTCAACAACGTCGGATATCTCGGCATGTGCGGGCACGGCACCATTGGCCTCATCACCACGCTGGCGCATCTCGGGCGCATTCACACCGGCACCTACGTGATTGATACACCAGCCGGGTGTGTGACTGCGGAGCTCCATGCCGACGGGAGCGTGAGTGTTGCCAACGTGGCGTCATTTCGCCTTTTGCACCACCTTGCGCTGACCCTGCCAGACGGCACCACCGTCCACGGTGATGTGGCGTACGGCGGCAACTGGTTTTTCTTGTGTCACGATCACGGTCGTGATCTCCACACTACCCCCATTGCTGACCTTACCACCTTGGCAAACGCCATCAAACACCAACTCGCAGCCCAACACGTCACCGGCACTGCTGGCGCTCCCATCGATCATATTGAGCTCTTCGGCACCCCGTTGCCCGGAGCGGACAGTCGGAGCTTCGTCCTCTGCCCGGGTGACGCCTACGACCGCTCGCCGTGTGGCACCGGCACGAGCGCCAAGTTGGCCTGCCTCGCGGCCGACGGCGTGCTTGCCCCCGGACACCCGTGGATCCAAGAAAGCGTGATTGGCAGTCGCTTCACCGCCACCTACCAGTACAACGCTACTGGGCATGTCCTTGCCACCATCCGTGGGCGGGCACATATCACGCTCGTCGGGCAATTACTGTGTGCGGACGATGATCCGTTTCAACAGGGGATTGTGCGATGAGCGCCCGCCAGATTATCATCGTCGGCGGCGGTATCGTCGGCACGGCCTGTGCCGCCGCGCTCCTACGGAGCGGGCACCGCCTCACCCTCATCGAGCAAGACACGCTCGGGAGCGGTGCCACCGCCGCCGGCATGGGACAAATTGTAGCGCTCGACGGGTCTGCGGCAGAGCTCGCTCTGACCGCATTTTCCCAACGCCTCTGGGATGAACTCACACGCGCACACCCAGCGCTCCACGAGCACCTCGCATGTGGCACCATCTGGGTGGCCAGTGATGACGAAGAGCTCCAACTCGCCGCCAGTAAATTGGCCACCTACCGTGCGGCCGGACTCGCCGCTGAGCTCCTCGACGCCGGCTCGTTGGCCGACATGGAGCCACAGCTACGCCCGGGTCTCGCCGGTGGCCTGCACATCCCCGGTGACAGCGTCGTGTACCCGGCCCGAAGCGCTGCCTGGCTCTGGCAAGAGGTGGCTACTGCGGGCGGGGTACTCCTCCACGCCACCGTTAGCGCAGTGCGCCCTCACGGGGTCATACTGGCGGACGGACGCACACTCACCGCTGATGCCGTCATCATCGCCAACGGCGCACGTGCACCTCTGCTCGACCCGCGCATTCCTATCCGCGCCAAAAAGGGGCATCTGGCCATCAGCGAGCGCTATCCCGGCTTTCTGCGGCACCAAGTGGCCGAGCTCGGGTACGTCAAAAATGCTCATCTCGCAGACGTCGACACCGTCTCGTTCAACGTGCAACCCCGGGCCACCGGCCAGTTGCTCATTGGCTCGTGCCGGCAGTTCGATCAGCACACCCGCGACATCGACCACCACATGTTGGCCCGCATGCTCCAGCGGTGCACCGAATTCCTCCCCGCGCTGGCCCATCTCGCCGTGGTGCGGGTGTGGACCGGCGTCCGCGCTGCCACGCCCGACGGCAACCCGCTCATCGGCCGCCACCCCCACATCCCCGGGGTCTGGCTGGCGACCGGCCACGAAGGTCTCGGCATCACCACCGCACTCGGCACCGCCGCGCTCATCCGTGACCTCATCGACCAACATGCGCCTGCCATCGACACCGCACCCTTTGATCCAGCCCGCCTCATGATGCCCACGGAGATCCCATGAACCCCATCATCATTACCATTGACGATACCCCGGTCGCCTGCCCACCCGATATCAGCGTCTTGGCGGCCCTGCTCCGCCGCACCCACCAGCCCTTGGTTACGCGCACTACCGTCCAAGGCGCTCCCCGTGGCCCGCTCTGCGCCATGGGCGTGTGCTACGAATGTCGAGTTACCATCAACGACCGCCCACACCAACTCGCCTGCCAACAGACCGTACAAGCCGGCATGCGCATCACGACCACTACTCCGCGAGGTGGCAAATGAACCCGCCGGCCACCGTGGTCGTCGTTGGTGCGGGGCCAGCGGGTATGCGCGCTGCCAGCGAGATTGCCGATGCCGGGCAACCCGTGCTCATCATCGACGATAACCCGCACGTGGGTGGGCAAATTTGGCGCACGCTGCCAACCACTCCAGCCCAACACGCTGCACACCACCTACACACCCACCCCAACATTCAGCTGTGGTCCCAAAGTAGCGTCATCGCCCCCTTGCCACAACAACGCCTCCTCGTCGAACGCCCCACCAGCGCAGCCATTGTCAGCTACACACATCTCATCATCGCTACCGGCGCCCGTGAACGCCTGCTCCCCCTGCCCGGCTGGACATTGCCGGGAGTCATGGGCATCGGCGGTTTACAAGCCCTCGTCAAAACCGGCATGCCCATCGCCGGCAAACGGGTGCTCATCGCCGGCAGTGGTCCGCTCATTTGGCCGGTTGCGCACACGCTCCGCACACACGGTGCCCATATTGTGGCCATCGCCGAACGTCAACCCCTGCACCGGCTGGCTCGTTTTGCGGTCGGTCTCATCGGTCATCCCAGCAAACTCACACAAGCACTGACTAGCATGCCCGGCCTAGTCACATCACCGCTCCATCTCGGCACCCGCATCACCGCCATTACGACTGCCACCCATGGACTCACCGCTACGCTCCAACAATCCCAGCGGGAATTTCACTACGACGCAGACATGGTGGCCATCGGCGATCACCTTGTCCCCAACTATGAGCTCGCCGTGGCCGTGGGATGTCGCACCACGCCAACCGGCATCCTGACCGACCCCGACACCCTCGCCACGTCATGCCCCAACGTGTACGCCATCGGCGAAGCCCGTGGCGTCGGTGGCATCGAGTGTGCGCTCGCCGAAGGCACCTTGGTCGCCCTCCAGATTACCCAACACCACCAACGCCTGCCAGCGGCCCGCCGTGCGGTGCGCCACGAACGCGCCTTTGCGACCCACCTCGCCCGCATATTCGGCGACCCACCCGCACCCGTGCCCCTCAGTGCAGACACCATCGTCTGTCGCTGCGAAGACGTGACCCACGCCCAACTGCAACCCCACACCAGCTGGCGTGCCGCCAAACTGCAAACACGTTGTGGCATGGGCCCCTGTCAAGGACGCGTCTGCGGGGTGGCCTGTGAGCACCTCTACGGCTGGGGGCAAGACGCCATTCGTCCACCACTTCGGCCAGCACGTGTGAGCACGCTTGCGTTGCTCGCGTCCACCGACCACACCCCTTGCGTCCACGTCACGACGTGAGTACTCTGTGGTACGCTGATTGGGAATCTGTTTGCAACGACAAAGGAGTACGCGCATGACCGTCAATTGGCGCGGCGTTATCCCGGCTATCACCACCCCGTTCAATCACGATGGCAGCATCGACCACGGTTTTTATCGCCATCACATCACTTGGATGCTCTCGGCCGGTTGTGTGGGCATTGTGCCAAGCGGTTCACTCGGTGAGGGGGCCACGCTCACGTTTGCCGAAAAAGTCTCGCTCTACGACACTGCCGTGGCCGCCGTCGGCACCAGCGCCAGCGTCATCCCCGGCATCGCGGCCCTCTCGACCGCCGAAGCGGTGGCCATGGCCCAAGCCGCTGCTGCCGCTGGATGTGCCGGTCTGATGGTGCTGCCGCCCTACGTCTATGCCAGCGACTGGCGCGAAATGCGCCACCACCTGACAGCGGTCATCTCGGCCACCAACCTGCCGTGCATGCTCTACAACAACCCGCCCGCCTACAAAACCGATTTCACCCCCACCCATGTGGCCGAGCTCGCTACCATCTGCCCCAATTTGGTCGCCATCAAAGAATCGAGCGCCGACGTACGCCGCATACACGCCATCCGCGCCCTCATCGACAATCGCCTTGAGCTCCTCATGGGCGTCGATGATCTCATCGTCGAAGGCGTCAACGTGGGGGTCACCGGCTGGATTGCCGGCCTCGTGAATTCCTTCCCGCACGAGTCCGTGGCGTTGTTCGATGAAGCCATCGCCGTGGCCAACGGTGGCGGTGACCGCGCCAAACTCGATGCCCTCTACCACTGGTTTTTGCCGCTGTTGCGCCTCGACACCGTCGTCAAATTCGTGCAACTCATCAAGCTCTCCCAAGAAATGGTGGGCATGGGCAACAGCCGGGTCCGTGCTCCCCGCCTCGAGCTCACCGGCAGCGAGTTGGCCGAAGCCCAAGCGGTCATCGCTCACGCCATTACGCACCGTCCCACCCACTAAAACACGGACCGCTCCGCGTGCCTAAGCACGCGGAGCGGTTTTACCATCATCGAGCGTATTTACCCCGCCACATCATCCGCTTGGACGGGTACGGTGGCGTTCACACAGCGCACAATCGCCGTCCCCCCGTACACCTCAATGGCACTCCAACTCGCTTGGTCGATGCGCCACTCCCAGTAGCGCTCCAACGGTCGCCCGAGCACCATCGCCAACAACAGCTGAATCGGCAGCGCCTGTGTTACCACCACCACCCGCTGACCCGCATGGCTCACGAGGATGCGTTGCCACGCACCAGCCACCCGCTCGGCCACCTCGGCCAGCGACTCCGTGGCACCGAGCACCCGCGCGCCCAACGGGTTACGTTGCCGCTCGCGCATCTCCTGCGGATAGCGTTGGGAGGCCTCGCGCCACGTGAGTCCCGCCAACACTCCCACGTCTTGATCGGCCCACTCCGCGTCCTGCGTATACTCCAGCTGGTGCTGGTGCGCCACAATCTGCGCACTTGCGCACATCGCCGGCTGCGGGCCACTCACCACCGCATTCAAGCGCTGACGGGCCACGTACTGCCCGGCCACGGTCACCTGAATCCGCCCGTAGTCGGTCAGCGCTACGTCGTGCTGCCCCACAAAGGCCCGCCGCCGATTGAGTTCGTTTTGCCCGGCCCTGAGAAGCCACACCGATGTTCGCATCGCTCATACCCTCTCTACGAGCACTGCGTATCCGTGCCAATGACCACGTTCACGTTGGCCGGATTCAACAACGGATTGAGCTTAATCACCAAGTTTTTGACGTACGATTGCGCCTCAGTGGCCGCATCTTCGACCAAACCAATCTCGCACACCCGCATACGGGCCCGTTGCTGTAACTCGATTTTGGCTTGCTTGAGCCGCTCACTGTTGACCGTGTTGTCTTCCGCAAAGATGGCACGGATGCCCTTTTTGTAGTATTTGACCTCGGACGACTCCACCAGCTCTTCAATCGAGGTAATCCGGGCCGAATTAAACGTCACCGTGACCCGGTTGTCGGTGGTCACATTCACGTTCACCGCCTTCCAGTCGATGCCCGCTTTGACCCGGTAGGTGGACTTCACCAACAAAAAATCGCCCTTGTCCCACAACGCCGTCACTCCATCACGCTCCGCATCGTACGTCACCACCACGTCGATGATCGTCTCCTTGGTGTTCAGCTCCGTAATGCTTTTGACTTGGCGCACGATTTCTTGGTACTGCACCGCATATACGGTCGGCGATGGGGTGCGGGTCACTGTGGGCGTCGGCGTGCTGGTGGCAGTCGCCGTGACCGTGGCAGTTTGCGTGGGTATATTCGTGGCTTCGGCCGGTTGCACCGGCGCCACCGCAGCCGTTGGCACGGCTGCTGCCGGACTCCCCAGGGAGGGCAACCCAGACCCCCACGAAGTCGTGGTCAGCCAGTTGTAGACGATCACGGTGATGAGCATCGCAATGACCAGCCGGACCAGTTGAATGATTTGTGACATGGACGCACTCCTCTTTCTGTTACTTGGCCGCCACAATCGTCTTACAATCGCCCGCACTCACGGTCACATCCACATCACGCACATTCGGGTTGAGCGCTCGTACCAACTGCGCAATATTCGCCTGAGCCACATCGGCCGCCTTAATGGTAACTCCCATTGCACACGCTTCGTTCAACAGTTCGTCGTGCACTTTGGCGTTGGCTTTCTCGTTCAGATCCATGCCGTCTTTGAAGACCAACACCCCTTTGTCGTACTCCACCACGCCCGTCTTCTCTTGGTCAATGGTCAGCGAAAACACCTGCGACTCCGGCAGTTCGACTCGCACATACGTGCCGTCCGCACTCACGGTGACCGTCTCCGGGCCAATCCCCGCCAAATCCACGCCCGCAATGACCGTGCCCGACCCCACCATGGTCAGCGATTCACCCGTGAAAAAACTCCAAATCGTACGCGCGTCTTCGTTAGCCAAGGTAAATTCAGTATCGACCAGCGCCGAATGCGTTTCTAGCCGATTCAACGCATGCATCTCCCGCACAACGGTCTGCTTGTCAAGCACTTGAATGGTGGCCTGCGCATTGGGCGTGACTGGCGCGGCTGGCAATACCTCTGCGGCTCCCCCTTGACTCCACCCGAAGAGCTGTTGCATCCCCGACGTTTGTGTCACCAAGATTCCCAACAAAAGTCCGATTACCAAAACTCCTGCCATCAACGTCATCAGTCCGCGCATGCCACTCCTCTTTCTCTCCACTCGTTTTCCACGTTCAGTGTAGCCTACTTGACGCTTCCCTGTCTATTAGTGTTGCATTAACACTAACGTCCACATATGTGCATTCTACATAAAAACCCCCGTACCTGCACGAATGCAGGTACGGGGAGCACCATCACACGCACTAGGCGTCACTCGCCATGCTTGTGGTCACCGCAATGCGCTTGGGTTGTGCTGCCGCACTCTTGGGCACCCGCACCGTCAAAATCCCGTGGGCGCTCTGCGCTACCACCCCGTCACCGTCCACCGCCAGTGGAAACTCGATGCGCCGTGCCACTCGCCCCACCACGAACTCGCGCAGGTGCTGCCGCGACTCCGTCTGCTCCGCCGCATCCGCCTGCTCCGCCTGAATCGTCAGCGTGCGCCCCACCACCGTCACCTCGATCTGCTCCGGAGCAATCCCCGGCACCACCATGTGCACCGTGTACCCCTCGCCGTCCTCGCGGACATCAATGGCGCCTGC
>Ga0172373_10002735_pt1 | contig 26624 bp, 25 predicted proteins | sample Lak10m_2_FD_114546 | JGI IMG/M metagenome (GOLD analysis project Ga0172373, IMG submission 114546) | Freshwater microbial communities from Kabuno Bay, South-Kivu, Congo - kab_092012_10m | ecosystem: Environmental > Aquatic > Freshwater > Lake | place: Democratic Republic of the Congo...
GGTACTATGACTAAACTAAGGCAATTTTCAGTATTTGGTAAACTTGTCCCAATCTCATCCTTGAGAAAACCATGCAAAACCATAATTTTCAACAGACAATCAAACGTAGCAAATTGAGATTATGGATAGGGCGCTACTTTTACATTCTCAAACGTCAACTTGAGTGGATTTTAACTGATCGCCAATTTGCCACAGAACTTCGACGCGATCGCTTACCCGTCCCAATCTTTACCCATCAGTCCATCTTACTGCGCCAACTCAAAGATGTAGAAATGTGGCTGCAATATAACAAAATCGAAAACTTGCGCCTTGCGATCGCACAGATCGATGGATTAGTGATTCAGCCCAATCAAGTCTTTTCCTTTTGGTATTTGGTTGGCAATCCCACCAAACAGAGAGGATTTAAACTAGGCATGGTTTTAGATAATGGCAAAGTCAGCACTGGCTATGGTGGCGGCTTATGACAACTCGCCAACCTCATCTATTGGATGGCACTGCATTCTCCACTATCGGTCAAGGAACGCTGGCGGCATAGCTATGACGTTTTCCCAGATGCTAATCGCACATTGCCATTTGGCAGTGGCGCGACCCTATCCTACAACTACATCGACCTACAAATCGAAAACAAAACACCTCATCAATATCAACTTTGCTTATGGCTAACCGATGAGCATCTATGTGGAGAAATCCATTCTGATATGGCAAGTCATTACAGATATGAAATCGTGGAAAAGAATCACCTCATTACTGGCCCTGTCGCAGGACGATATATGCGCCAAAATCAGCTTTTTCGCCAAACCTATGATCACGATACAAATCAACTTGTCGGTGAAGAATTGATCACCGAAAATCATGCATTGATGATGTATGCGCCACTCTTGAGTGCAGGTAAATAGATTTTAAGAATCAGAAACTTGTTGACGCGATCGCACTAACATTCCATGCTTAGGAGCAAAAATCATCGCCGCTAGAAATAGCAAGGTTTGCAACACCACAATACAGCCCCCCGTCGAACCATCAATGTAATAACTGATATAGGTTCCCATCACACTCGAAAACATTCCCGAAGCCATAGCAATCAACATCATATGATCAAAGCGATCGCTTAATAAATAAGCAATAGCCCCTGGGGTAATCATCATCGCCACGACTAGAATAATTCCCACCGTTTGCAGTCCTGCAACTGCTGTCAGAGAAAGCAAAGACAGCAAAACGTAGTAAAAGAATGTGGTATTTAACCCAATTGATCGCGCATGGGTGGCATCAAAACAAAACAGAATTAAATCTTTGCGTAACAGTGCTAGGGTTACCAAAGTAATAACACTAATAATCACAGTCTGAACAATATCACTGTCAGCGATTCCAAGGACATTGCCGAAGAGAATATGTCCTAAATCCACCGTACTTTTGACCTTGGAAACCAGCACAACCCCAAAGGCAAATAACCCCGTAAATACTAATCCAATTACCGTATCTTCTTTAATGCGGGTATTGGACTTAATAAACCCGATCGCTATGACTGAACCCACACCAAACACAAAAGCGCCGATCGCGAAGGGAATATTTGCCACATAGGCAAGTACCACCCCTGGTAATACAGCATGGGAAACCGCATCCCCCATTAGCGCCCACCCCTTCAAGATCATGAAGCAAGATAGTGCCGAGCAGACAATTCCGACCAAGGCACTAATCCAAATTGCCTTGACCATAAACCCATATTGCAAGGGTGTCGTAAACCAATTTACTAATTCCATTACTTTTATTCCTAAGAATTCTCAAGACTAAAAAAGGCGTAGCCATTTTTAGCCTTGCTGCAACTGACTTTTTGAGCGTGATAAATCGATCACCGAACCGCCAAAAGTACGCGAAAGATTTTCTTCAGTAAATACTTCTGAAGTCTCACCATAGGCAAGAATTGTGCGATTGATGAGCACTACTTGATCGCAAAATGTTGTAATCGAATCTAAGTCATGGGTAGAAATGAGAATCGTATAACCTGCGTCACGAAGTTCCATTAACAGGTTAATCATCATTTTCTCAGTCTTAACATCAACCCCTGCAAATGGTTCATCGAGAAGTAAAACATTGGCTTGTTGAGCTAAGGCGCGAGCAAAAAATGTACGTTTCTTTTGACCGCCTGATAGTTCTCCAATTTGCCGATCGCGCATTTCCCACATTTCCACGCGCTCCAAGCTATCACGCACAGCCTGTTTATCTAGCGATCGAGGAATCCGTAAAAAATTCATATAGCCATAGCGTCCCATCATCACCACATCATGGACACTTACAGGAAAGTTCCAATCTACTTCTTCTGCTTGTGGCACATAGGCAACGAGATTATTTCTTTGGACAAGACGGATTGGCAATCCATTAATTAAAACCCTACCGCTCACAGGCTTCACAAAGCCCATCACTGCTTTAAATAGAGTAGATTTACCCGCACCATTCATTCCGACTAAGCCGCAGATTGTCCCTGCTTTGAGTTGGAGTGAAGCTTTATGTAAAGCAACTTGACCATGATAGGCAACAGTTACATTCTCAATATCTATGCTAAATGTATTCATAAATTTTCTCCATTTATTTTGATTTAGAGAGGATTTGATGCGAAGTTCCAAATCCTCTACTGTAAGCCTTTGATTAAAGTATTGACGTTATATTCCAGTAGCTTCAGATAGGTCGGAGTCAGTCCATCGGGGGGAGAGAGAGAATCCACATAAAAGACTCCGCCGTACTTTGCGCCAGTTTCTTTCACTACCTCTTGCATCGCCTTATCACTGACTGTACTCTCACAAAATACGGTTGGTATTTGCTTAGCTTTTACGACTTCAATCACTTTTTCGATTTGCTTAGGAGTAGCTTGCTGTTCCGCATTTACTGGCCAAATGTAAACCTCCTTCAATCCATAATCGCGAGCAATATAAGAAAATGCACCTTCACAACTAACGATATAGCGCTTGTCAGTTGGAATTGCCGCGATCTCCTGTTTAAGTTTTGCATCAAGAGCTTGAATTTGCTGACTATAGGCTTGAGCATTAGCATCATAGGTGGCAGTATTTGCAGGATCGATTTTTCCTAATTCTTTGCGGATATTTTCGACATAGATCAATGCATTTTGGGGCGACATCCAAGCATGGGGATTGGGTTTACCTTGATAGGCCTCTTCGGTAATATTGATTGGCTGAATGCCTTCACTCAAGGTCAAGCGATCGACTTTAGGGAAACTGTTATAAAAGCGTTCAGCCCATCGTTCTAGGTTCAAACCATTATCTAAAATCAAATCGGCTGATTGTCCGCGCCGCAGGTCGCTCGGAGTCGGTTCATAGCCATGAATTTCAGCTCCCGCCTTGGTTATTGACTCGACGATCACTTTATCCCCCGCCACATTTTGCACCATGTCAGCCAGCACCGTAAACGTTGTCAGAATCACTTTTTGATCTTTTTTGTCTTTACGCTCCGATGTAGTTGTGGAATTAGAGCTATTAGAGTTAGGGGGCGTTGGCAAGCTACATCCACTCAGACTTATGGCAAGCACAAGACTAGTCAGAATAGCTGGATGGCTTTTCCAAGAGGTAAGACTTTTACTACAAGTAAGTTGCGAAGGCTTCATGATTACTTTCATAATCGTTTCATTTTCTAGAATATAGCACATGCAAGCAAAAAATGAATCGATTATGAAAAACTGGAGTGCCTAAAAAATACCTGAATGTAGGTATGCCAATTCACGAAAGCGAGATCACACTTTTGTGAGTTGAAAACTAAGCTCAGTAATGATTTTAAAACCACAAGATGGCTAAACAATCTTGTGGTTTTGCGTAGCCCATCTCGACAGGTTAGTTTTACAGTTATAAATTTTGCTGAATAAAAGCGGTAAAATTAGGAACTGCATTTATTACAATTAATGAAGCTACAATCTATTCCTTATGGTGCAATTGGTTATCTAATAGCTTTGTTTTTGGGATACTTAGTCGGAGGGTATCTACTTGCTGCTTACAATGTTAAGCCGTTCATTTTGATTGGAAATTATCTAATTACTCTGAGATTAGCTCAAATAGGAAGTGACTCAATTAGTTTAGCGATCGCATGGATTTCTATGTGGATCTGGGGGGCTGTATTTGTATGGGCAAAACCATTGAGGTTGGGAGAAAACAATCCTCAAACCATAGCCTTATTATTGCTGTCTTGCTGGATACTTGCTACTGGTATAATTTTTTTATTAGCGTTTGCCAAAAAAAGTATGTATAAGTTAAGACTAAACAAACGCCAATCTATTTATGGGTTAACAATACTTACATGGGGGGCAATGACACTTGGTTGGCTTGTATATCAATGGGCAAATAATTAGCACTTCTAGAACAACAAAATGAATCAATTTCATAAAAAATATGCTGAGAGAGATGCTGATTACTACATGCATCAAGTCCCTGTACAAATTTTAAAAAAATTAAATGCAGAAGAAAGGGATGAGCTAAAATCATTGATTCATAAAGCTATACCTCGTTCATCTCCAAAGTTGATCGATCTTAGGTTTGCGATCGACCTTATTTTCACTCGTTACTTTGTGGTGCTAATGATTGGCAAGGAAATGCGTAAACAGCAAAGACCACATCAAGTTAACGGTCTTGCCAAAGTTGCTAATGTAATTACAGCAATTTTACTAATTATCTCAATGAGTCTACTTGTTAGCGGTGTCACGATTTTGATTCTTTATCTCATTAAGTCAACTTTAGGAATAGACCTTTTCCCAGGACATATTACTAAGGTTCTATTCAAGAGTTAACAGTTTTCAAGTTTAGTACCGCATATTTTACAAAATTGTGCATCCGCATCATGTAAAGATAATCCACAACCTGAGCAGACACAGTTTTTAGTCATACCTTTAGTCATGTCATTGATGCGATCGCTTTGATTGGCTGTTTGGACTAAGCGCTTAAACAATTCTCCCAACTGCACAGGAATCAGTGCGATACCAGTGAGCACCATTAACACAGTAGTTAGTTTACCTGCGTCAGATTTGGGCATGACATCACTGTAGCCAACGGTAGTCATGGTGAAAATAGAAAAGTAAAAAGCATCAAGAAAAGTATGAAACTTGGGATTGCTAGGATGTTCGATTTGGTAGACCAACCCTGAGAAGACAAACACGATCGCAAATAATGTAAAAAGTATCTTAAATAAGATCGCTATATCTTCATTTTTGTTGACAAATAAAGACTTTGACTCTACCAAACGAATTAACCGCAAAATCCGAAACCAGCGCAATAAACGAATAAAAGTGACATCAATTGCGCCTAAAAAGAATGGCAAAATCGCCACTAGATCAATAATTGCATAGAGACTGAATAGATATTTGAGTTTCTGTTCAGCTACACAAAGCCGCAGAAAATACTCTATTACGAATACTCCGAGGATGATGTCATCCAATAAATTGAGGCGATGACGGGTAATCTCGGATATTTCGTAGGTTTGGGCAACAAAACTTATCGCAGAGGCAAACACAAGGAGAGCGATCGCTATATTGATTAGTTTGCCAATAGGTGTGGCAAGGTCATCAAGATAAAAGCTTATCCTTTGGCTGATTTTTTGTCCCAACATAACGTCAATTCGGCGCAAATGGCTATACCGAATTCACGTTAACATAATATAGCAGAGCCTGAAAATTGAAGGTTCCGCTACGCGGAACCTTCAATTTTCAGGCTCTGCAACAAGCTATAATCAAACATCTCCAGCCACAGATTAATTTAGGAAACCATGCTACTACAGGGACAAAAAATTACGCTCACCATTGATGATCTTGCTGATAGTGGCGATGGGGTGGGACGTTATGAAAATATTGCAATTTTTGTTCCCAATAGTGTTCCAGGCGATCGCCTTACTGCAAAACTAGAATTTGTAAAAAACAACTTTGCTCATGGGAGTATCGAGAAAATTCTTGCGCCATCAAGCGATCGCGTCCGTCCGAGTTGCATCGTTGCCGATAAATGTGGTGGTTGTCAATGGCAAGCAGTTAGCTATCCTGCTCAATTAAGAACCAAACAAAATATTGTCCAGCAAGCATTACAGAGGATTGGTGGATTTAATCCCGAAGTTCTCAAAGATCTAATTTCACCCATTGTTGGTGCAGCCGATAGTTTACATTACCGCAACAAAGTGACCTATCCCCTCGCCACTGGTCGAGATGGAAATCTGAAAGCAGGTTACTATCAGAAGGGAAGCCACAAAATTGTTAATCTCAATCAATGCCCTGCCCAAGACGAAAGGCTCGATCCGATGCTTGCTGAATTAAAAATGGATATTCATAACCAATGTTGGGAAATCTATGACGAGAAAACCCATACAGGAATGCTTCGCCACTTAGGACTTCGCATTGGTAGATCCACAGGTGAGATTCTGATTACTTTAGTAACAAGAGATTGGGATGTCCCAAACTTGGCAGTATTTGCTCAAACATGGCTAGAACGCTATGACAAAGTAGTTGGCGTAATTCTCAATTGCAATCCCGATAAAACCAATGCCATTTTTGGCAAAGAAAGCCGTTGCATTGCTGGCAAAGATTATCTATTGGAGAAGTTTGCAGGTTTAACCTTCCGTTTGCGTGGTGATACTTTCTTTCAGGTTTATACTGAGCAAGCCGAAAGGATGCTTAAAATTATTGAAGCAGAACTTAATCTCGAAGGAACGGAAATTCTCTTAGATGCCTATGCAGGTATTGGCACGATCGCATTGCCATTAGCTGAACAAGTCAAACAGGCGATCGCGATCGAAATCCAACCCCAAGCCACAGCCCAAGGCAAACTCAACGCTGATCTCAATGGCATTGACAATGTGGTTTTTCATACTGGCAAGGTCGAAGAATTAATCAGCACCCTCAATCTCCAACCCGATATCGTGATCCTCGATCCTCCCCGCAAAGGTTGTGAACCAGAAGTAATTAATTTTTTACGCGAAAATCCTCCCGATCGCCTTGTCTATGTCAGTTGCAATCCCGCCACTCAAGCGCGAGATTTAAAATTATTATGCGAAGGCGATCGCTACCAACTCACCCGCATTCAACCCATCGATTTCTTCCCACAAACATCTCACGTCGAGGCGATCGCTTTTCTTACAAAGTCTTAACTGACGGTTATCGAACTCCCGTAATGTTATGTTAGAAAATCTGTCTTTGTACTTGTTGTGATGTCTAAAAACTATAAGATTACCCTGCTCCCTGGTGATGGGATTGGTCCCGAAATTATGAAAGTAGCGGTGGCGGTGCTACAGGAGATCGCCCCAAAATTTGATATTACCTTTGCTTTCGAGACGGCTCTAGTTGGTGGTGCAGCGATCGATGCGACGGGGCATCCTCTGCCCGATGAAACTTTGCAGCTTTGTAAGAATAGTGATGCCGTATTACTGGCGGCTGTTGGCGGTGAAAAATGGGACACCATGCCCTCAAATTTACGACCTGAGCAAGCATTGCTTGGCTTGCGTGGCGGTATGGGCTTATTTGCAAATTTACGTCCTGCTCAGATTTTGCCCCAATTAATTGATGCATCGACTTTGAAGCGTGAAGTTGTGGAAGGCGTGGATATTTTAGTGGTGCGTGAACTGACGGGTGGAATTTATTTTGGGAAGCCCAAGGGCATCGTCACCGATGAAAATGGTGTGCGGCGTGGCTTTAATACGATGGTTTATACTGAGCCAGAAATCGATCGCATTGCCAGAGTAGGTTTTGAATCGGCTCAAAAGCGTCGTGGCTCGGTTTGCTCTGTTGACAAGTCCAATGTCTTGGAAGTATCGCAACTATGGCGCGATCGCGTGACGACTATTGCTAGCGAATATCCTGATGTGAAATTGTCCCATATGTATGTGGATAATGCTGCCATGCAGATTATTCGCAATCCGAAACAGTTTGATGTGATTCTCACTAGCAATCTTTTTGGTGATATTCTCTCCGATGCGGCAGCAATGTTGACGGGAAGTATTGGCATGTTGCCATCGGCTAGCCTTGGCGAAGCTGGTAAACCTGGAGTGTTTGAACCTGTGCATGGTTCGGCTCCTGATATTGCTGGTAAGGATTTGGCTAATCCTCTGGCTCAAGTCTTGAGTGCCGCGATGATGTTGCGCTATGCCTTTAATGAAGGGGATGCTGCTGATGCGATTGAATTAGCGGTGAATAAAGTTCTTGATGCGGGCAAGCGTACAGGCGACATTATGGCTGATGGCTGTGAAAGGGTCGGATGCGTAGCGATGGGAGAAGCATTATTAGCCGCACTCTAAAAAGAGGCGGCGCGATGCGCCGCCTCTTTTTAGGCAATCTGCTACAAATAACTCTTGGTTCTACTCCTCAGAAACAGTTAAACTTTAAAGACAGCGTCGCTATATAAACCTAAATACTTCAGTCACATTTTGCCCTATGCCCAATCGTCTCGCCCAATCGCAAAGTCTCTATCTTCGTAAACACGCTGATAACCCGATCGATTGGTATCCTTGGGGCGATGAAGCTTTAGAAAAGGCGAGAAACGAAAACAAGCCGATCTTTCTATCAATTGGTTACTCCAGTTGTCATTGGTGTACGGTGATGGAGCATGAAGCTTTCTCAGATACGGTAATTGCTGACTATATGAACGATCGCTTTGTGGCGATTAAAGTGGATCGTGAAGAACGGCCAGATTTAGACAGCATCTATATGCAAGCCGTGCAGATCATGGGCGAAAGTGGCGGCTGGCCCCTGAATTTATTTCTTGCTCCCGATGATTTGGTTCCTTTTTATGGTGGGACATATTTCCCCATTGAGCCGCGCTATGGCAAACCAGGATTCTTACGAGTGCTACAATCAATTCTAGAAATCTATCAGGATCGCAATCAAGATATTCAAGATTATAAGGATCAGATAATTCGGAATCTGCACCAAGTCAATAAGATGATTCCCGTACCAATTATTAGTGATGAGGCATTAGCAAATGGAATTGCTAAATGCGCTGAAGTCGTCACTAATCGGGACTATGGCACTTGTTTCCCGATGATTCCCTATGCCAATTTTTTGCTTAGGGCTAGTCGCTTAGACAACAGTACAGAACTCAAAGATAAAGCGCAACAGCGTGGTCTGGCTCTGGCTTTGGGTGGTATTTTCGATCATGTTGCGGGGGGATGGCATCGCTACACTGTCGATCATACTTGGACAGTCCCGCACTTTGAGAAGATGCTCTATGACAATGGCTTAATCATGGAATATCTGGCAAATCTTTGGTTGTCGGGCTTGCATGAGCCTGCGATCGCGCGTAGTTGTGAACTAACCGCCACATGGCTCCAGCGCGAAATGTTAGCCGAAGAAGGTTGCTTTTATGCTTCGCAGGATGCAGATAGTGAAGGTCGCGAAGGAAAGTTTTGGGTATGGAGCTATGCCGAACTGAAAAAGATTTTTAGTCCAGTGGAGCTTGATTTATTAACTCAAGAGTTCACGATTTCTCTTGCTGGCAATTTTGAAGAAGCCAATGTTTTGCAACGTAAACAGGTTGGGGAATTGTCTCCAGAGATAGAAGCTTGTTTAATCAAGCTATTTCGTCGTCGCTATGGCGAGTATTCGCGTCCTACGGATGCTTTTCCTGTAGCCCGCAGTCAAGATGACATTCGCGAAATTGATTGGGAGGGGCGCGTACCGCCTGTAACTGACACTAAGGCGATTACGGCTTGGAATGCTCTGATGATTTCAGGTTTAGCCAATGCCTATCGAGCATTTCAGCAGCCAATTTATAAACAACTTGCGGTGAAAGCGGCTAAGTTTATTTTAGAAAATCAATGGATTGAAGGCAGGTTGCAACGAATTAATTATGAAGGACAAGCAGCCGTAGCAGCGCAATCAGAAGACTATGCTTTATTAATTAAGGCGCTTCTCGATCTGCATCAAGCGATTCCTGAAGAAGCGGATTTTTATCTACAACAGGCGATCGCTATCCAAGCTGAATTCGATCGCGATTTTTGGGATGCGCTGTCAGGTGGCTATTTCAATACTACGAGCGAGTGTAGTCAACATTTACTATTGCGGGAGCGCAATTATCAAGATAATGCCACGCCTTCTGCCAATGGAGTGGCGATCGCTAATTTAGTACGGTTGGCAAGTGTGACCGAGAAATTAGAATATCTAGATCGCGCCGATCTAGCTCTTAAACGCTTTGGGCATGTGATTAGCAATAGTCCTGTTGCTTGTCCTAGTCTCTTGGTTGCATTTGACTTGTTCCGCAACCATACGCTGGTTCGCACCAATCCTGATCACTATACCTATCTCAATCGTCAATATTTACCTGTAGTCATGCTACGAGTCGATAAACATTTACCCAATCCTGAAGCGATCGCCATGGTTTGTCAGGGTTTTGCATGTCTAGAACCTGCGATGAGTGTAGAAATATGCGATCGCCAGTTATTACGAAGTACAACTAGGGTCAAGTAAAAAAGCGGCTCGTTGAGCCGCTTTTTTTTAGAAACGAATTGTCTAGATCCCCCCCCAGCCCCCCTTAAAAAGGGGGGAGAATTAAATTCTTCCCCCTTTTTAAGGGGGGCTGGGGGGGATCTTTTAGAGCTTTTAATCGTAGAAAGTAATTCTTAAATGGGTTCTTAAGCTAATTCTGCATTAGCTGGTGGTTCTTCAGTTTTGCCAAAGGCAATTCTTAAAAATGGAGGAGCGAGGAAGGTGGTCATGATTACCATGATGATAATCGCTACTTCGAGGGGTTTGTCGATCGCACCGCTAGCAGTACCAATACCCGCAAATACAAGTCCAACTTCACCACGGGGAATCATACCTACACCGATCGCTAAGCGATTGATATTAGGTATTCCGAAAACTACCCAGCCTGTAATTACTTTGCCGATGATGGCTACGGCGAGCATAAATACGGCAATTAATAAACCGCTGCGATTTTCGGGAATCATTGGATTGAGGACACTGAGATCGGCTCTCGCACCGACAGTTACAAAGAACACGGGTACAAGTAAATCGGCAACGGGTTTAATCAGTTCATCTAATTCATTGCGAGCATCGGTTTCATCCAGTACCAATCCTGCGGCAAAGGCTCCTAAAATTGCTTCCAAATGGATTGCATTACCGATGAATGCCATGATGTAGGCAAAGATAAAAGCGGGGATGACGATATTGCCGCGAGTTTTGAGCTTATCAACTATTGCCACGAAACTTTTGTTAAAAAAGCCACCCAAGAGGATGGAACCAAACAGAAAGGCGATCGCGCTAATTAAGAGAATAGCAACGTTGGTAATATCAACCTCACCAGTTTTCGCCAAACTGGCGACCACGGCAAGAACGATGATCCCTAATACGTCATCAATGACGGCTGCACCAACGATGATTTGCCCTTCTTTTGATTTGAGTTGACCGATTTCCGCTAAAACCTTAGAGGTAATACCGATACTGGTCGCTGTGAGAGCCGCTCCCGCAAAAATAGCAGGAATCGCGGCAACATGGAAAAAGTACATTAATCCAAGTGTACCCGCTGCAAAGGGAGCCGTTACTCCAATAAAAGCCACTACAAAAGCTTGGATACCAACTTCCTTAAGTTGGCGAATATCTGACTCTAACCCAATCTCAAAGAGCAGGACAATCACGCCCAGTTCGGCGATTACCGAAATTACTTCACTTTGCTGGGCAAATACGCTGTTAACGGCTTCGGGTGACAATTGATTCAACCACTGCAACAAGGACATGACCACAGAGTCCGACGCGACAAATCCACCCTCAGGAAAAATCACTAAGCGCAAGGCGGATACACCGACAATTACACCAGCAACTAATTCTCCTAAAACAGGAGGTAAATCTAAGCGTCTGGCAATTTCACTGCCAACTTTGCTAGCAAGATAAACTATGACTAGGGTGAGCAATACCCCTGAAAGAATAATTGGCACATTTTCTGACTCGGCGGTAGCCGCCAGTAGAGGGTGCGATATCTGCAATCCAGATAAATGATTGGCGATCGCGGCGATCGAGAACATAGGCTATTTTCCTTTATATTTTGGGGTGATCCAAGAAACCCAAGCTTCACATTATTACGGTTTCAGTTATCTGTATCTAGTACGACTAGTTACATTTTTAAGAATGTAGACAAGTAATTGTGAGATGTGTTAGCAAATGTAGGGTGCATTAGTGCAACGTAACGCATTAATTAGTCAGAAAGGATGGGTTACACGATCACGAACCCATCTTCCGACCCGATTAGACAGCCTTGCTGTAAACCAAATCAACGGCTTTGCGTAAGGCTTCAGTGCGATCGCTCTGAACATGCTCAGCCGAAATCAACTCAAAAATACCGAGTTTGTCTAAACGCTTCGACACTTTTGGGCTAGCTCCGACCACATATACCTCCAAGCCTTTGTCATGAGCATCACGAATCGCATTCTCAATCGCTAAGGAAGCTGTCACACCCATTGACGGAACATCGGTAAGATCCATTACTAAGACATCCGCTTCTCGCATGGCGTTATGTTCACGGGAAATCGCCTTCGACAAACCAAAAATCATCGAACCACTGAGATAAAACAGCAATACACGACCGCTAGCTTTGTCTAGAAGTTCCTTTTGTTCTGTGGTCAACCTTGCATCATCATCGGTATCAGTGATCAACTTCACTTCCTTGGATTGCAATTCGCTTAAGCGTTCAATCGTGAGGATATTAGCGATAAATACCCCAATACCAACGGCGACAATCAAATCTACAAATACAGTCAGCAATAACACGCCATACATGATCAAAGAACCTTTGACCGAAATTTTGTGCGATCGCTTCAAGAAACTCCAATCGAGAATATCCAGACCAACCTTGAGGGCAATACCTGCGAGAACCGCCATCGGAATTGGCTCCGTATATTTTGCCGCACCCAAGACAACTACTAGCAAAACTAACGCACGGGTCAAACCAGACAGCGCTGAAGTGGCTCCCGTTTGAATATTTACTACCGTACCCATGGTTGCTCCAGCACCTGGAAGCCCACCACAAATACCTGAAACGATATTAGCGATACCTTGACCGATTAATTCTTTATCAGATTTATGTTCAGTGCGAGTGATGCTATCAGCCACAACTGCTGTAAGCAGAGTATCAATACATCCGAGAATCCCTAGCATGAAGCCATCAATTAGCATGATAGTGACTTCGTTCGGACCAAATAATGGAAAACGGAATTGAGGTAAACCTACGGGAATTGGACCAACATCACTAATGCGGCGAATACCTTCGACACCATTAAATACTGTTACTGAGATGACCGTACCGACAATTAGAGCAATTAATTGTGGTGGAACTATTTTCTTGATTTTTTTAGGAGTTAAGAAAATAATGGCGAGGGTAACGACACTCAGAATTACTTCAGGTAAATTATCAGGAGAGGCTGCTTTAGAAACTAAATCAGGAATAGATAAGAAAGTACCTAAAACGCCATTTTTAGGTGGAGCCTGCCCTAAAAATGGGGCAATTTGTAAAATTACCAAAATCACGCCAATCCCTGACATAAAGCCAGAAATAACGCTGTAGGGCATCAGGGTGATATATTTACCGAGTTTGAAATAGCCAAACACAATTTGACATAGTCCCGCAATCATCACTACGGTAAAAGCCATCGCCAAACCATTTTCAGGATTCTTGGCAACCAAACTCGCCACAATAGTTGTCATGACTACGGTCATTGGACCAGTTGGCTCAGAAATCAAAGTGGGCGTACCACCGAACAAAGCTGCAAAGAAGCCGACACAAACAGCACCATACAACCCTGCGATCGGTCCTGCACCAGAGGCGACACCGAAGGCAAGCGCTAGGGGTAAAGAGACGATCGCGGCAGTTAAACCACCAAACATATCGCCACGGAGATTATCAAATGTAATTTTGTTAGTTATTGCCATTGGTAAGTAGATTAACCTGAATCATGAATGAATTTTTAAAGAGTGATAAGAGGTGATAGAAGTTTTTTATAGCTCTGCCATAAACTTTACAGGATGATATGCATTAGTGTAAATCGATTATTTATGGTCATATCATAGTATTTTATCTATAATATGCCTACATTAATTTGGAGTGATCGCTTAGAGATAAGTCTTCAATACAAGAATTAGCGATTTTATAAAAAAGCGATCGCGCATAAACTTAGTGCCTCAGTCCACTCAACGATCGCCCCATAGGTATCGCCAGTCTGTCCGCCCAATTGACGATTTAGCCATGCACCGATTAGCCACGCAAAGCTAAACCCCACTACTGTTAAACCAATTCCTAAATAAAGTGAGTTGCCAAAATAGGCGATCGTGCAATTACCAGCCGTTAACAAAATTGCCACTAGCCACACTTGCCAATGATGCAAATCCTCTTGATGAAATTTGCCTTTGCCGATCGCTTTGAGGTACGGATAAGCCATAATCGCCCGAAGTTGCCCCCATCTTGCCCATGCCCAAACACTCGTTAAAATCCACAGGCGCTGATCCTTAATTGCAGCAAGCGCGATAACTTTTAATAACAAAATAGCGATTGCTGCGATCGCCCCAAAAGCGCCAGTATGACTATCTGCCATCACCTCAAGGCGACGCTGCGGATCGGTGACAGCCAGCCCGTCGGCAGTATCCATCGCGCCATCAAGATGTAATCCGCCTGTAATCAATAGTCCTAATAAAATTGTCAGTAGCGATCGCAGATAGATAAATTCTGGAGCAGGTTTGAGCAGTCCTAAGCAAAGATCAAAACAAGCGATCGTTACACCAATAAAAATACCGATTAGTGGCGCATAGAGAGCAATTCCCCGAAAGTCGAGCATTCCCTGCGGACGCAAAGGCAAACAAGTATAAAAAATTAGCGCGGCTTGAAATTTTCGCCAATGCTGCATTTGAAAACATCCATAAATTGAGAGAGGGCGCAAAGCGCCCTCTCTCAATTTATGAGTTTTTGTACCTTAGGTAATAAAAATCGGGAAATTTGGTGTGAAGAAAGCTAGATTAGTTAGGATGGAGGAATATTTTTATATAAAAAAGTTTGTTACAGAGAGCATGATAAAACAGCGTCGTACTTGGTCTTGGCTCGTAATTAGTTTAGTAGCGATCGCCTTGCAGTTTTTCTGGATCGGTGGCGTAAATGCTGCGGTTACGGACTCATTGCAAGAACAAAAATTTCTAACTAATGTTTGGCAAATCGTCAACCGTTCCTATGTAGACGCTGATTTTAATCATCAAAACTGGTACAAAGTCCGCCGCCAATTTGTCAATCGCAAATTTAATAGTCGCGAAGATACCTATCAAGCGATTCGGGAAATGCTTGCTACTCTAGACGATCCTTTTACGCGCTTGCTAGAACCTGACAAGTTCAAAAGTATGCAAACCAGTACTTCGGGAGCTTTAACAGGTGTAGGGTTACAAATTGCCGTTGATGAACCAGATAATAATGTCACCGTGATTGCACCGATCGAAGGTTCGCCTGCGGATATGGCGGGCGTGCGATCACGCGATCGCATTGTTGCCATCGATAACATTCCTACTAAAGGCTTAAGCCTCGATGAATGTGCGACGAGAATGCGTGGTGCGATCGGCTCTGAAGTAAAGCTGAGTCTAGAGCGTCCACTCGCCGATAGTAAAGGTTTTGAGAAGCTTGATGTGGTGATTAAACGCGATCGGATTGCGGTTACGCCAATCATCGCCAAACTCAATCAAGAAGAAAATCATAAGGTCGGCTATATCCGTCTAAATCAGTTCAACGGTAACGCTTCCGCAGATATGGAAAAGACGATCAAAAAGTTTGAAGCCGAAGGAGCCGATCGCTACGTTCTCGATCTGCGCGGTAATCCTGGGAGACTCTTTGATGCAGGTTTACAGATTGCGCGGATGTGGATTCCTGAAGGCACTGTCGTGTATACCGTAGATCGTCATGGCATCCAAGAAAGTTTTGATGCTAAAGGTGAAGCGATTACCACCGATCCTTTAGTAGTTCTCACCGATAGCGGCAGTGCTAGCGCTAGCGAAATCCTCGCTGGAGCATTACAGGAGAACGATCGCGCTCAACTGGTTGGCACAAAGACCTATGGCAAAGGCTTAATTCAATCACTGTATGAATTAGAAGACGGCTCAGGCTTGGCGGTGACGATCGCGAAGTACGAGACTCCCTTACACCACAATATCCATAAGCGCGGCATCATTCCTAATGTGGAAGTTGCACTCACAGAGCCAATTACCCGCAAACAACTAGGCACTAAAGAAGATCCACAATATATTGCCGCTTTATCAGTTCTAGATGGAACAGTTAAGAGCTTAATTGCGAAGTCTGCTAGTTAACCCCCTTTAATTCCCCCTTGCAAAGGGGGAAGACCAGAAATCTAATTCCCTCCCCTTTGCAAGGGGAGGGCTAGGGAGGGGTTCTAGCTTAATGCCATCAATTCAGGATCTTGGAATAGAGGCGTACTTAAGTAACGTTCGCCAAAACTAGGCTGGATCATCACCACCATTTTGCCAACATTCTCAGGACGCTTGGCAATCTGGATCGCCGCATAAAGCGCTGCACCACTAGAAATTCCTGATAGCAGCCCTTCTTCACGCGCTAACCTACGTCCAAATGCGATCGCTTGATCGTCAGACACAGGAATAATCTCATCAATCAACTCTGTTTTCAAAACTTCAGGAATAAACCCTGCGCCGATACCTTGGATTTTGTGAGGGCCTGGACGATTACCTGCTAAGACTTGGCTATTAGCTGGCTCAACGGCAATCGCCTTAAAAGATGACTTACGTGATTTGAGAACTTCAGCAACACCTGTAATTGTGCCACCAGTCCCAACTCCCGAAATCAAGAAGTCAATCTGTCCTTCCGTATCTTCCCAAATTTCTTCAGCAGTAGTCCTGCGATGAATCGCTGGATTAGAAGGATTGCGGAACTGTTGCAACATGTAGGCATCGGGAGTGCTTTCGCTAATCTCCTTAGCTCGTCTAATTGCACCGCCCATGCCCTCAGTTCCAGGAGTTAATTCGAGGGTGGCTCCGTAGGCGCGTAACATTGATCGCCTCTCCATACTCATAGTTTCGGGCATTGTCAGAATTAATTTATATCCCTTAGCGGCTGCAACCATCGCCAAAGCAATCCCTGTATTACCTGAAGTTGGCTCGACCAAAATTGTCTTATTAGGCGAAATTAAGCCCTGTTCTTCAGCTTCTTGGATCATGTTCACGCCGATCCGATCCTTAACTGAGGCGGCGGGATTCATGCCCTCTAGTTTGACGATAATTCGCGCCACACAGCCTTCAGCCTTGGGAATACGCTGCAATTCGACTAGGGGTGTACGACCGACTAATTCAGTAATGTTATTGGCGATTTTCATAGATAAAAGCTTAAATGATTGCGGGTAAATGAGCTTGTAGTCAACTTTAGAGCATTTTTGAGGGCTTGCAGTTTTTAAGCAAATCAAGCGATCGCTACTTTTATGCCCCAAAAGCTACACACACTAACTCTTTTCGGGTTTAATAGGGATATTGCGATCGCAAAAAAATTTCACAACATCATCACAAACTTATTAATTAATATTAAATAAACTCCTATGGCTGCTACTTTAAAAGATTTTTTAGAAGAATGTCACACTCTCGGCTTAGTGCGTCTGATCGTCACCAGTGATGCGGGTGTACTAGAAGCAAGGGTAAATATCGAGAAGCTGTTTTATGCAGAACTCCCCAAGGGTAAGTATGCGAATATGCACTCCGAACACATCGAGTTTCACCTAAACATGAACAAAATCACCGATGTTCGCTTTGAAACCGCCGAAGCCAAACGCGGCAATTTCACCACCTACGCCGTCCGCTTCCTCGATGCCGATGACAAAGCGCAAATGAGTGCGTTCCTCCAATGGGGTAAACCAGGTGAATATGCCGAAGGTCAAGTCGAAGCCTGGTCTGCTCTCAAAGACAAGTACGGCGAAACATGGAAGCCCGAACCTGTTGAAAGTGTATAGGTCATAATTGTGTATTTTCTGTTGGCAACTACGCCAAGAGAAAAATAAATAAAATTAAGCAATTATCCAAAATGATAGGAAAGCTAGGACTATGACATGATTTTTGTAATAAGTCATAGCCTGAAATTTGATATGGATTATCAGAAGGAATTACCCATATGATTAAAATTTATAAACCAAGTAAGATACCTTCAGCATCCGAATATATTTCAGGTCTAGCAGCTATTAAACATAAACATCAAATTAGTGATTCACAAGTGCGATTACTTCAGCAGCAATACTATGCAATTGATCACAAAATTGGTTCTACAGAGTTAGCTGTATTAGCTGAAATCAAAGGCGGAAGAGGAACTGTAAATCTTTTGTATGGTCGATTAGGAAGGATTTTTTGTGAAGAAATTGGTTTTGAGCCAGATCAGCGTGAAGTAGGAACTTACAAATGGTGGTCTATTTGGTCAACAGGCTATGAAGAATACAATCGTTTCTATTGGCAGATGCATCTTCAAGTTGCGGAAGCTTTAGAAACACTGGGTTGGGTTCGTCGAACTAGCGAATCGTCAAGTTCTCTAAACCTATATCCTGACGAAATAGCGGAGATGAAAGTTTATCGAGAAGGTGCAGCAAAACAGATCTTAGTTAATTCTTATGAAAGAGATTCTCAAGCTAGAGCAGAATGCATAAAACAGCATGGATTAGATTGTTCTGTTTGTGGATTTAATTTTAGTAAGGTTTTCGGAGAATTAGGCAAAGGATTTATCCATGTTCATCATCTTAAGCCTATTTCCGAAATTGGTGAAGAATATGTGATTAATCCAGTTAAAGATTTACGTCCTGTATGTCCTAATTGTCACGCTATGATTCATCGATCTTCTTCGCTACTAAGTATTGAAGAAATGAAAGCAATAATTCAGCAGCAATCTTGTTAAATACTTGAAGGATAATCACATTAAAAAAGATATGCTTTTGCCCAAGAGAATAGCATTGAATTGAGTCCTGTAAATGATTATTTAAACTCCCAATTATCTTCGTATTGTTCTATTGTTGGAGTTAGGATTTTGTAATGTTCTTCATCAAAGCCGATTCGGAATAAACGCATTGGAGTATCTTTATTATTTGATGTTAGCTCCCGCCAAAGGCGATGTTCAGTTTCGACATATTGCGACACAACGGAACTAGGTACGATAAAATATCGCGCTGCCTTTGATTCTAAACCGATAGTAACAAAGCAGTACCAAAGATTAGGACGAGATATTGTTTCATGCTTTTGATGCATGATCCAGCCAGTTAAATATCGACCGAATATTTTAGAAACTGGCGGACGCTTTCTACTATCTAGATTAGTTTTGACTTCAAGTTGATATAGTTGATTTGTTTCAGGATTGGATACAAGAATATCTACATTTTTAGTTCGCCCTAATGTCATGTTTGCGTCATATCCCCAAAGAGCGAGCCGAGATAAAGCTGCAAATTCCCCAGCTAAAGATACCGAATTAGGGGAAATCCTACGTTTTTTGCTATTTTCATCCATAGATCGTGTAATTACTATTATTTCTAGTCAATTTAGTTTACTGCATTTCCCCATCAGGTTATGGAATTCATTGGTATGCGATCGATGAAGATTTGACAATTAAAGGACTTATTAAATTAGCGACGGTTGCTCAAACAGCTTAAATAATGTGCGATCGCTGTTTGATTTTTTGGAGAGGCGATCGCGATTTTGGGTATTGAGGAGGCGATCGCTGTTTGATTTTTTTGTTGGGGCGATCGTGATGTTTTTGGGTGTTGATGGGGCGATCGCTGGTTGATTTTTGTAGAGTGGCGATATTACATCCATTAAGTTTGTTTTTTGCTAGACTACATACCAAATACTCATCACTTTGAGGTTATTTATGAGATCGATAGAGCTACTAACAGAAGAATTATTATCTCTCCCTAGCATTTCTAGAGCACTATTAGCTGAAAAACTAGTCGAAAGCCTAGAATTTGACACCGATCCAACTATTCAAGCAACATGGACAGCCGAAGCAAAAAAAAGACGTGATACAGTTCGTGATGGCATTGTTCAAACAATCGAAGGAGAAGACGCTCTAGCTCAGGTAAGGCGGTTACTTGCATAATGAAGTATGTATTTCATCCCGAAGCACTTGCCGAATATTCTGATGCAGTTCAATATTATGCTGAACAAAGAACAGAAATTGCCCAAGCATTTATCAATGCAATTGAAGATGCAATTTTTCGGATTAAAGAATCTCCTAATCGTTATCCCGCAATTGATGAAGATATTCGCCGATGCATGACACGAAAATTTCCCTACGGAATCCTCTATACGATTGAGCAAGATTACATTCTCATTTTAGCCGTGATGCATTGCAGTCGAGAAATTGGATATTGGAAGAATCGAAAGTAAGGCGATCGCTGTTTGATTTTTTACAAAGTGGCGATCGCGATTTTGGGTATTGAGAGGGCGATCGCTCTGCAACTCAAACTTAAACTCTGTGGTAGGATCTTAAGTATTTTAGCTACCTAAATTATATGAAAAGCCAGTTATTACAATTAGCTTTTGAAATAGAGCTTCAAGACGGAGAAAAACTTACAATACCTAGCTCTATAGTAGAAGGAATCGGCAAAGGTAAATGGCTTATTACCATTCAGCCAAAATCAGAAACAGGCGATCTTGCCCATGATGCTTTCTTAAAAAGTTATTCGCCAGAAGATGAAGGATTGTATGACGACTATTAAGGGAGGAGAAATCTGGATTGCAGCAATTCCTTTTACAAATGGCATATCTTCAAAAAAGAGACCTGTCCTAATTCTTTAGGTAGATGGTGACGATATTGTATTAGCAGCAGTGACATCAGCACAACCGAGAACACAAACTGATGTTTTACTAAAAGACTGGTCAGCCAGTGGTTTGCGAGTTGCCTCAACCGTACGTTTATCTCGACTTGATTGTTTAGAGAAGTCTCTACTTGTTACCAAATTAGGGCAGCTATCTCAGGATGATGCTAATCATTTGTGCGAAGTATGGAACACTCATATCAAACCTCAGTTCTAGACTAGAGCGATCGCTGTTTGATTTTTTGCAAAGTGGCGATCGCGATTTTGGGTATTGAGAGTGCGATCGCTGTTTGAGTTTTATGGAATGGCGATATTACGGGTAAGCACCAGAGAGTATTCAACTTTGCCCTATAATCAAGTCTAAGTTAGTAATTTTGATATGACACCTAATCTCTTCTCAAACCTCAACCGCCGCAAATTTATCGGACTTTCCACCTTGTTTTTACTTGGAGCCTGTGGATCGCAAACGACTCAATCCACGACCTCCTCAGGTAAAAGCAAAATCGTCTTTTGGACAATGCAATTAAAACCGCAATTTGACAAATACATGACGGATCTAATTGCAGGATTTGTAAAAGTGAATCCGACAGCCGAAGTAGAATGGGTGGATATTCCTTGGGGAGAGATGGAAACTAAGATTTTGAGTTCTGTTGCAGCAAAAACTGCCCCTGATGTTGTAAATCTAAATCCGCAATTTGCATCGAAACTAGCTGAGAAAAAAGCACTAGTGGATATGGGGAAGGCGATATCTGATGCTGACAAAGCTGGCTACTTTCCGAATATTTGGAAAGCCAATCAACTGGATAATGTCACCTTTGGATTGCCTTGGTATGTAGCCACTGATATCACTATTTACAACCGTTCTCTATTTGAAAAAGCAGGCCTAGATCCTGCAAAACCACCACAGACTTTTGAGGAACTTACTAAGGTTTCTGAACAGATTAAAGCAAAGACTGGTAAATATGCTTTCATGCTGACAATGGATGGTGGTCAAGTTTTAGAAGCGATGGTACAGATGGGCATGAAGTTGCTGGATGCAAATGGCAAGGCCGCCTTTAATGATCCTGCTGGCAAAGCTGCCTTTGACTATTGGGTAAACCTTTTTGAGAAGCAACTAATTCCCCGTGAAATCTTAACCGAAGGACATCGCAAAGCCGTAGAACTCTATCAAGCAGGAGAACTGGCGATTTTATTAACTGGCCCCCAATTTTTGCAAGCTGTCGCTAAAAATGCGCCCGAAACTGCTAAAACAACCGATATTGGCTCACAAATTACTGGCTCAACGGGCAAAAAGAGCGCCGCAGTGATGAATGTCGCTGTACCAACAACATCCACTAATCAAGAACTAGCCGTAAAATTTGCACTCTATTTAACTAATGCTGAAAATCAGCTTGCTTTTACCAAGGTAGAAAATCTCTTGCCTTCTACAATCAAAAGTTCTAGCGATCGCTATTTCACGGAAGCCGCTAAAGATGCCTCCATCCTTGATCGCGCTAGAGTGATCAGTGCCTCGCAACTTCCTCAATCTGAAGTCTTAATTCCCCCAGCCAAAGATGTTGAAAAACTTCGCAAGATTATTTATGAAGAGTTGCAACTAGCGATGCTCAAGGAGAAACCTAGCGATAAAGCGATCGCCTCTGCCGCAGAACGGTGGAATTCTCTTTAAAAACTAATGCAGGTAGTCCTGAAAAGGTAAGGATTTATTTTAGTAAGGACGGGCAGCGCGAAGCGCCGCCATCCTTACCTATTTAGCACCACTCTAATGCAGGTTGCTCTCTGGGCAACCTGCATTAGTTTTGAATAGTTTGGTTGTTAATTTTCTTAGTTGATTTTGAGGATTTCATGACAACTGCGCTATATTAGCAGCAGTTCTGAAAGTGGGGTATTACCCGTGAAGAAATTAATAAATATTCAGGATATTTGTCAGAGCTTTAGTAAGAAGCTTTGGCAGCGATCGCTGGTTTCTGGTGCAGCGATTGCTATGCTAGGCACTGTTACTTTACCTGCGAACGAAGGGAATAGGGCAGTGATCGCTCAACAAACAGCACCGCAAAATTCACAACAATTCTCACAGCCCGAAACGCGATCGCCATCTGTACAAATGATGCAAGTAGCCGATCTTAAACTTCCATTCTGGGTATGGATCATCGGCGGCGTTGTCGTCGTCTTTGTCTTTTTGCCACAGGTGGGTTGGATTTTAGGATTGATTGTGATTGGTGAACGCGAAGTTGGGATTGTAGTTAAGAAGTTCTCATTTCGTGGTGATTTACCCGCAGGACAACTGATCGCACTCAATGGTGAAGCTGGATATCAAGCTGATACCCTTGCTCCTGGTTGGTATTTTGGCTATTATCCTTGGCAATATGGAATTCGCAAAGAGCCTGTAGTCGTGATTCCCCAAGGTGAGATTGGGCTAATAATTGCCAATGATGGTAAATCAATTCCACCCGATCGCATCCTCGGCAAAACTGTCCCCTGCGACAACTTCCAAAATGCTAGGGAATTCCTGTTAGCTGGCGGTGAAAAGGGTCGGCAAATTGCCATCCTCACCGCAGGAACCTATCGGATTAACACTGCATTATTTACGATTGTTACTTCCGCCAATGCTGCTCAAAATGGCATGTCACCTGCGGAGTTAAAGCTCTATTCAGTCGCCCCAGAAAAAGTTGGCATTGTCACGACCTTAGATGGTATTCCCATTGAAACAGGAGCGATCGCAGGGGCGATTATTCCCGAACATGATAATTTCCAAAATGCTCAGCTATTCATTAATGGTGGTGGTCGTCGTGGCTTGCAGGAGCAGATTATTCTATCGGGTTCATGGAACCTTAACCCTTGGTTTGCTCAAGTGGAACAGGTAAAAATGACGGAAATTCCCATTGGCTATGTGGGTGTGGTAATTTCCTTTGTGGGTGGATCTCAAGATGATGTCAGTGGCGCTCTATTTACCCATGGACATTTAGTGAATGTGGGTGACAAAGGCGTATGGATTGAGCCGCTTTATCCAGGTAAGCATCCATTGAATACAAGAATTATGAGGGTGGAGTTAGTTCCTACGACAAATATTGTGTTGAACTTTAGTTCTCAAACTGAAGCCCATGGATATGATTCTAAACTTAGTGCCTTGAATGTATGCTCCATTGATGGATTTACCTTCAATTTGGAAGTAGCGCAGATCATTCATGTGGGTTCGCTAGATGCCCCAAGGGTAATTTCGCGAGTTGGTTGTATGCAAAACTTGGTGGATCATGTGCTGCGTCCTACAGTTGGCAATTACTTCCGTAACTCGGCACAAGCCTATACCGTACTGGACTTTTTGATTGCTCGTAGCGATCGCCAAGCAGAGGCATCTGATTTTATTCGTAATGCGATGCACGCCTATGATGTGCAAGCGGTTGATACATTGCTGGGTGAAATCGAGCCACCTGAGACTTTGATGGAAACGCTCACCGATCGCAAGATTGCTGAGGAACAACGCAAAACCTACGAAGTACAGCGAATTTCCCAAACTCAACGCCAAGAACTGGTGCGAGAAACTTCCCTTGCGGATATCCAAAGGGAAATCGTCACGGCGGAACAAGGTGTCCGCATTGCTGAACTGCAAGCCAATGCCAAAGTCAAAGAGGCAAGCGGTGAAGCTGAAGCGATCCGCGTCACGGGACAAGCAAAAGCCGATGCCTATCGTGCAGGGGTTGAGGCTCTCGGCGGTAACTCCTATGTGGCTCTGCAACTAATGCAAACCATCGGCGATCGCAATGTGCGGGTTGTGCCAGATGTGGCTGTCAATGGCGGCGATCGCGGTGGTGGGTTACTCGATGGTGTATTAGGAATGTTGCTTTGGAATCAAAATAAAGAAGCCAATGAAGCAAAATCTGATAGTCTCACCAGATTGCCATAAGCATAGATTTTTGGTGGCACAGTAAAGCCATGTCACTATAGCTTTAGTAACGAGATAAGTGGCGGCGCTTCGCGCCGCCACTTATCTTTTTGGCTTTTTAATGCATTAGCCAAAAAAGAAAATTGCAATCGCGCATTTCTTTTTTATGATGTTACTTATGCCTAGATTTCAAAGCCGACTTTTTAATTGGATTGATAGCTCATTACCTGCCCAACTTGGTCGCAGCGTAAGGCGATCGCTCGATCAAAAAATTCGCCAGCTTGCAGGACTACCGCTCCAAGAGTTGCCCCGTTTGTTAGCTTATCAAGTAGCTAAGGCAGCCCTATATCCTGTGTATCTGATTGCATCTACAGCAAAACGTGTTTTTCCAGCACTTGAGCGTAGTAAGACAGAGCCTACAGAAAAACTGCGATCGCAACCAGAGACAGTAGGGCTTTTATCTGAATTTGATAGTCTAGAAATTAGTCCAGAAATTAATCAGTCGTTGGATCAATCTCTGGAATCAAAGATTGATCTTCCCAAGCCAGAAGTTCCTCTACTTTTACGACCATTGGCTAGGTTTTTCGATTGGCTAGATCGCACCAAAACTCAGCTAGATCGCAATATTGCGGCGATCGTTAAGCGTCAAACAGATTATCTCGCAACTTCTGATAACCCAGACCTAGAACCCAAACTGAATGCTAATCGCATCTTTGCCGAAATCTGGCAACAACAGATCGACCAAGCTGAACGGAACACCCTAAAGGAAAATAATGGACTCGCCGAAAATGTATCTCTAGGCAAAAATAGGAGTCTAGAGCAATTACGTCGTTTAATTGAAGCAGCGATCGCTTACTTTTTTGGCAATCAATCACCTGCTCCCGAACCTAGCCTAGGTAATGTGGAAGGATCAGAAATATTTGGCACAGAATCCCCCGCTCCAGAACCATTGCCAGACAGTCCCAAGTTAAGGCGGCGACGAGTTGCCGCCGCAAATGCCAAAACACTTAAAAAGAATGCCCCTCTGGTCGAAAGTAACAAGCTAGATCGTCTGCGCGATCTGATTGCCGCCGCAATTGATTATTTCATTGGCAAGCGATCGCTGGATGGTGATACTGTCGCTCAAAACAAGGCTGACAGCATTAATGGAACACAGCCCGACTTGCTAGCAGAGCGTTTAATTAATCAGCTTAAATCTCGAACTAATAATTATCCCAATCTTGGCTCTAATCAAGAGCTTAATCAAGATCCCGAATTTTCTGATGCTCTCAAAATCGATATTCAACTAGACCGCTTACAAAGATTAATTGAACAAGCGATCGCCTATTTCTTTGGTAAACAGCGATCGTCAACTCTCGAAGAAACCTCAGATATTACTCCTAGTGACAAAGCATGGCTAACTATGGAGGATGTATTTGGTGATGACAATGGCCCTTGGCCAATGCCATTGGAATATGAATCCATTGCATTTAGTAAATCACCAGATCGGGTTGCTATTCATTCGTCGGGCGAGTTAGAAAATTTTGAAACTACGACTACGCAAATTTCTCAAGATCAACTTGAAGGTAGTTTAGTTTTTGAAGAAGAGTTATTGAGCTATCAAAGGCAAAGTTCCGATGCGGAGAGCGATCGCCCTCTACGAGCTTGGATTGAAAACAAGGCAAATATTGGGGGACGTTCCAGTAATCCCTTAATTAGGCTAATGCTCTGGCTTGATGAAATCGTTCTCAAGATCGAAAATTTCATCATTAAGCTTTGGAAAGGATTGATTGGTTTTCCCAAGTGCTTGATTAATTTCATGCGTTTTGGCAAAAAACGTTAATTTGAAAACCGCTATATTTATTGGATGTAGATACTGTCTTGAGTACCAAAAAGTCAAGAGGGAATTTGGACAAAATTAGGATCGAAAGAACGCTGAGACTTGAGAACACCAAAGACCTGTCGCAATAGTTTGTGCATGACCGCGCCA
>Ga0172373_10002736_pt1 | contig 26621 bp, 25 predicted proteins | sample Lak10m_2_FD_114546 | JGI IMG/M metagenome (GOLD analysis project Ga0172373, IMG submission 114546) | Freshwater microbial communities from Kabuno Bay, South-Kivu, Congo - kab_092012_10m | ecosystem: Environmental > Aquatic > Freshwater > Lake | place: Democratic Republic of the Congo...
CTTGGTGACCATAGCGAGCGTGAACCACCCGATCCCATCCCGAACTCGGAAGTGAAACCGCTTAGCGCCGATGATAGTGTGGCAGTTTGCCATGCGAAAGTAGGGAATTGCCAAGCGCTTAAATCAAAAACCCAATCCTCATCAGATTGGGTTTTTTTTTGCCCGAGTCATTGATCAGAGTCCCGGCTTATGCAGATGGATGGCTAACCAGACGACAGCCTGCTCAGTAGATGTCCATTCAACGCGATGTCTGGTGTGCGCAGGGATCAGCAAATAGTCACCGGCAACCAGCGAGATTAGTTTTTCGTCCTGCCTGTTACAACATAAGGATAAGGTCGCTTGTCCCTGGAGCAGTATGACCCATTCATCCCAAGCCTGGTCATACCACTGTCCTTCGGGCGTGATATGCCCTTTGGAGATAATGCGCTCTATCAACAGGTCTTCCCGTTTTAATAGGCATTCAAATAATTCTTCAGGCAATTGATCGGGAAGCGCTGAAAAAATATTAGCTAAAACGGGTGTTGACTGGTTTTTCATAACGTAGCGTGCGCTCGTGTTGGCAGGGGTAGCGATATTGTATAATGTCCAGCCAATATTACCGGAATGTCGTATGAAAAGAAGGGATTTAACCATAGAGCCAGGAGCTGCATGATGCGAACAGTTGCCGTTATTGGCGGAGGGCCGGCTGGATTAATGGCGGCAGAAATATTAAGTCAGGCTGGCGATATAAAAGTCGATCTTTATGATGCAATGCCCACTTTAGGGAGAAAATTCCTGATGGCAGGCAAAGGAGGGTTGAATATCACACATTCTGAACCTTATCTAAAGTTCCTGTCGCGCTATGGCTCGCATCAGGCCGATATTAAACCGATGCTCGATAGGTTTACGCCTGAAAATTTGCGAGAATGGGTAGCACAGTTTGGAGTCGGGACATTTGTCGGTTCATCGGGGCGGGTTTTTCCTACCGATATGAAAGCCGCTCCTTTATTACGTGCATGGTTAAGGCGATTGCGAGAGTCCGGCGTAGAATTTCACAACAGGCATGCATGGAGCGGCTGGTCGTCTGGAAACAATACGGCATTATGCTTTCAAACGCCTAATGGGATGCGTCATATCCATGCCGATGCCGTAGTCTTGGCATTGGGCGGCGGTAGTTGGGCTCGTCTGGGTTCAACAGGCGCATGGGTGCCATTGCTGCGGGAGCGCGGAATTCCGGTAGCGGCGTTGAAACCGGCAAACTGCGGATTTGATGTAGGCTGGAGCGAGCATTTTTACAATCGTTTTGCGGGGCATCCTGTAAAGGCCTTGTCTCTATCCTTTAGCCATGCCGAGGATGGGCGGATTACGCAACGGGGCGAATTGGTGGTGACGGCATCAGGCGTCGAAGGCGGTTTAATTTATAGCTTATCGGCGATGTTGCGAGAGAAGATTGCAGCAAGCGGCAGCGTGATAATCGATCTTGACCTAGCCCCCGACCAGGACATATCACGTCTCATTGATAAGTTATCACAAGCGCCCGGCAAGCATTCAATGGCCAGCCATCTGCGCAAACGGGTCGGCATAGATGGCGTCAAAGCCGGACTGCTCCGGGAAATACTGCCGGCGTCAGAATTTAATAACCCTGTCCGCTTGGGTGCGGCGATTAAAGCATTACCACTTAGATTAATTGCCGCAAGACCGCTGGACGAAGCCATCAGTAGTGCCGGGGGCATTGCTTTTGCTGCGCTTAACGAGCAATTAATGCTGCGCGCGATGCCGGGCGTATTCTGCGCCGGTGAAATGCTGGACTGGGAAGCGCCGACAGGCGGCTATTTATTGACAGCCTGTCTTGCCACTGGGCGTGCCGCAGGTTTTGGGGCCTTAGCGTGGCTGCACAATTCACCACATTCAACAGTTGGCGTATTCAAAATCTATAATAAAAGAAACAATGGGTAACCGTTTCCGCTTTGATCAAATCGGGATATAAGCGACTATGAAAACTCCAAAAAGTATCGAACCCCTGGTAGAGGACGGCCTCGTCGACGAAGTCCTGCGCCCGCTGAAAAGCGGTAAAGAGGCGGCGGTTTATGTCGTCGTTTCCGAAGGCGAAATCCGTTGCGCAAAAGTTTATAAAGAAGCGGATAAGAGAGGCTTTCACAAGCAGGCGCAATACCAGGAAGGCCGTAAAGTACGTAACAGCCGCCAGGCGAGAGCGATGAACAAGCACACGAAGTTTGGCCGCAGACAGCAGGAAGAGGTCTGGCAAAATGCCGAAGTTGATGCCTTGTACCGCCTTGCCGCAGCAGGTGTGCGCGTCCCTAGACCTTATAACTTTGTCGGCGGCGTATTGTTAATGGAATTGGTTACTGACGGGCAGGGCAGCGCAGCGCCCAGGCTTAACGATCTTGAGTTGAGCCGGGAGGAAGCGCTGAAATACCACGCCTTGCTGATTAGGGAAGTCGTCAGGATGCTGTGCGCCGGCATAGTACATGGCGACCTTTCTGAATATAACATACTGATGGATGCCGACGGCCCGGTGATTATCGATCTACCGCAAGCGGTCGATGCGGCGGCCAACAATAATGCCGCCGGTATGCTGGAGCGCGATGTCGACAATCTTGCCGCTTATTTTGGGCGGTTTGCACCCGAGTTGCTAGCAACCCGCTACGGCAAAGAGATATGGAAATTGTATGAAAGCGGTTTACTGCATCCTGGCGTCGAATTGACCGGCCGGTACAAAAGCAACGAAAAAGCGGCGGATGTAAAAAGCATCATGCGCGAAATCAATGACGCGAAGGAAGAGGCCATGCAACGCAAATATGAACGGCAGGATTAGTGTTCTAAGCTATGTTTTTGGGTGGTTATTATTAAAGTTCAGCGGCAACGGCACCAAACATAGGCCGCACGCATGTTATCGTGACTAAAAGGTTTCTTATGCAAAGGCTTAACTGTAAAATTGCCGATTTATTTTTATCAATGGAGCAACAGCCAAATGGGTAGAGCCTATCAAAATCGTAAAGTGTCCATGGCCAAAACGTCCGATGCCAAGGCAAAGGTCTATAGCAAATATGGCCGCGAACTTTATGTCTGCGCTAAATCGGGAGGCACCGACCCGGATGGAAATTTAGCATTACGGGGACTGATCGAACGGGCCAAGAAAGCCCAAGTGCCGACCCACGTTATTGAAAAAGCCATCGACAAAGCTAAAGGCGCCGGCGGTGAAGATTTTGCACCTGCGCGATATGAAGGCTATGGCCCCGGTGGCTGCATGGTCATTGTCGATTGCCTGACCGACAACCCTAACCGTACTTTTGGTGATGTGCGCCTGTGCTTTACCAAAACAAAAAGTAAAATCGGTACTCAAGGCACGGTCAGTCACATGTTTGACCATGCTGCGATTTTGGCATTTAAGCATGATGACGAGGACGTTATTCTTGAAGCATTACTAACGGCCGATGTCGATGTCAGCGATATTGAAAGCGAAGAAGGGAAAATCACCGTCTTCACGCCCCCTGCCGACTATTTTAAAGCCAAGCAGGCCTTAACGGATGCATTTGGAGGGATTGACTTTGATGTCGACGAGATTCAATTCCTGCCCAAAAGCACCACGGTTATTAGCGGTGATGACCTGGTGTTGTTTGAAAAGTTCTTGGACATGCTGGATGACCTGGATGATGTGCAGAATGTTTATCATGATGCCGAGTTTTAAGGACGAGCTGCTCACCGGCTTTTCAATGAATAGCAGCCTGCAGACAATGTGAAAATTTGCGGGTTGCGGAGCACGTTAATGCCGGATAGTCAACTTGTGCGTTCAGCAGGATAACGTTGCCCCCTGAATTGCAAGACCTACATCCCCCCTTCAGTTATATCCGTATTTCCTGACAAACCAGGTTTTCACCAGGTGAGTGAGTACACAATAGCTGGATAAAATTAATGCCAGCCAGAAGAAGTATTTATCGGGCAGAGGGACGAATTCCAGTGCAGAGGCGATCGCTGAGAACGGCAGGTAGATCGCAACCGCTATAATCGTTAAGCTAATCAGTAGCATGGGTAGAGCGTGACAGGGTGCTGGTTTTATAAGATGTGCTTAAGCACAAACCTGCGCACCCAATTGATCAACCTTATCCCAAAACTGTAGCCAGCGCCCTTTCGATTGGATCAATGCCCGCAAAGACAAAATCATTTTTGCGCCTTGTGGCTTCCAACGCATCCCTGAGCAACAAAGACGCTGTTTGACTAAGGTTTTACAGGCCGCTTCAGTGACCCCCTGAACCTATTAAAAGTGCGGGGGAAATTAATACATCTGTAACTTTCAGGCTCTTGCGGTAGGGCGTGCTGCGCGCCATCAACGGACTGGCGCTATGATGTTTGCCTAAAGCACGTTGCCAAGCTTGGCATTGACCATCATCAAGGATTCCAGCTTCGCTTTATGCCCAAACGTTGGGGCAGTTGCACCAGCCAAGGCAATATCATCCTTAATCCTGAATTGATAGCGGCACCGAAAGATTGCATCGATTATGTGATTACGCATGAATTTTGCCATTTGAAAGAACGTAACCACAGCCAATCGTTTTATAAGTTATTGACTAGCATGATGAAAGATTGGGAGTTAAGACGGAAGCGGCTTAATGAAATGGTTGAGGTGAGGTTTTTGTGATCAATAATAATGGAGTGTTGACGCCGGTTGAAAATTGACCATCAAAACCATGTCAATACGATGGAAGGATTTTGGTCGCGGCCTCATCGCGGTATTTCTCAGGAAAAGCGGCCTCTGTATCTAGGTTTTTTTCAGTTCGTGCATAATGTTCGGCGGCGCGGAAGAGGTCTGCCGGAACCGCTTGTCTCCGCTCTCGTTGCTTAGCTGTCCGAAACACAAATTGAGCCATTTGCCTTTGCAACACAAGTTCATAATCAAGGGCGGCGGAGCGATATTAAACGGCGTCAGCTCTTTGACATCCACCATTTTTTGCGTAAAAACCTGCATATCCTCGGCATCTCGCGCGATAAAAGTCGGCTGATTCAGCAAGGCAAGGTTGTGCTCGCCTTCAGGCGCATCTTCGCAAACCAGGCCGTTACGCCGCGTATTTTCAGTGCCAGTCCCCGCGCATCGAGATAACGGGGGGGCGGAAAAAACGAGTTCGAAAATCACGCCGTTACCGGATAGTTGCCGGGTTCGGCAAAAAGACCCCGTCGGTACTGATCGGTTAGCGACGCGTAGGTTTCCGGTTCACCTTCGAGGTTGGCAACCAGGGGTGTATGAAATGTTCGAAGGCAGCAGCTGCCGTCGGGTTGAATCTTTTGAAAGGTTTTGGCGCAGATGTCGCTGATTTGATCGGCCATCGCGGTAAAAGGGCAAGTGTTCATAGCGGGTATCCCAATCGTGTTAATGCCGGCGCGCAAGCACCGGTGAGCGCAATTCGCTCCGGCATCGGCAACGTCAGGTATTTCGATGGTGTCGGTCGGGGTATGTTACCGACTTCGTCCAACCAGTCGGAGTCTTCCAACTCCGGGTGGATAAACCGAATCAATTCGGCCAATTGCTGCCGGGGATTTTGTTGCACTTCTTCAAACTTGACCGACAACACTCGATCCTCGGCCAACTCAGCGAAAATATCGCAGCCGGTTAGGATCATTTGGTTCCATAATTTTCCGTATTCCGCAACCGGAAACACTTGCTGTTTCATGCGCTCCATATCCAAAAACCGGGACAAAAGCTGTTCCAGCCACAGCCTCTGCGGACCGATAAGCGGTTTGCGCCAGGTTTTGGGGACATCGATACCTAGCGTTTTCAATTTCAGGATCAGCGCCAACATGATGCGAAAATTGTAATGACGGCTCATCGACAGCGCGGTGTCGCGCCCGTCCCGAAACACATGGATGACTTTGGCCTGCGGAAACAGCTTTAATAAAGTCGCCGCGATCATCAACGAACCGCCCGAACGCTCGACGCAAACATCGCGCCGGTATTTGCTCGCCAGCGTAGCAAACAAAAACCGATACTGCTCTGCAAGCCTGCAACGCGGCCGTGCCTGCACGAGCGTTTCCAGTTCATCGTACAACGCTTCGTAGTCATCGGTCAGATGCGGCAGCGACACGCACATGATCGGTGGAACATTCCCCGGCGTAAATCGCGCACCGGGCTTATCAAACGGGTAAAGCGCCTCATCGACGATAATGCCGTCTTCCAGCATCATGTGCAGGGACGGGGTTTGCCGGCTCAGTATTTTCCACATTTGCGGTCCGGAAGGCGTAGCGCGCGCAAAGGCTGCCCAGCCCAGCGGCACAAAAAATTCGGATAAACTCAATATTTTCGGGTGGCGAGCCAAGATTTCCGAAATCATCGTCGAACCGCAGCGCCCGGTACTCAATATCAACACCGGAGTCCCCATCATAACTCTTGATCCCGTTCCGCGTATAACTGACTTGGCATACGGTAGCGTATGCCTTCATCGACATACAACGATACATCCATCAATTGATTGAACTGCCCCGCGCGGCTCCTGGCTTCCAAGGCCGGAAAACACCGTTGCAGCAAACGCTCCGCGCTGTTTTTGAAACGTAAGCTTTCCAGCACGCCGAAGGTGGAATATTTCGGAAAATTGAACTGATCGGCCAGCGCCGAACCGATCAATGCCCTGGAGATCGTGTAGATGTATTTAGCCAGGTTACGCCGTGCATTCGATTCGGTAATGCCGGCGACTATCGGCGCGGAATTAATCAACGCATTGGCCATGATGATCGATTCGAACGATGGCGCCGGTTCGCAGGCCGCGCCGACCCGTTGCAAATGCAACGCGCTTTGCTCGCAATCGAAATGGATGCTTTCGGGTACGCCCATCACATGGCCGGTATAGCGCCAGATCATCATGAAGCTTTCCCGCTCCGGCTGCGACAGTTTCACGCCGAGCAATTCGGCGCGCTTTAGCAGCAAGGCGGAAAATACCGCCGTCGCCAACCCCATGTGCGCCGCGCTGATCGGAACGCCCCAAGCCGCCGAATCCCAATCTTCGGAATGCTTTAACATTAGGCGGATGTGTGCATGCACCAAGCGCAGGCGCATCGACAGTTTCCAGCCGTCGCCGTATCGCTCCAAGCCGCCGGGTAGCATGATTTCCATCAAATGCCGGTTATTTTGCTTCAAGCGACGCGCGCCTTGATCGATAACCCGCCCCGTGATGCAAAAGGATTTGCTGATCAAGGTCGCAAAGCCTTCCACCAGAACGCCGGCGACAAAGGCGCCGATAAACATCGTCGAATGGCGATGAAACGCCGCGCAACCCGGTTTTACCTGCGTGGGATCGAACCAGGGCGGCACGACTTCGACTTTATCGAAAAATTCGCGTACCGCATCCGGCGCATCGCCTAGCGCGCTAGCACCGATCTCAATGCCTTTGCGTATCCATTCCTGTCCTTCCGACGGCGGCAGGGTCGCCAGGAATTCAATCAAGGCGTCGGCATCGGGGTCGCCGATCAGCGTGTGCCGCAGGTAGTTTTCGGCGAGCGGTCGGTCGATTAACCGGCCTCTTATAAAACCGGGGCGATAGTCGACCGGGATATCGTCTTCACTAAAGCGTTCGATCATGATTAGCGCATCCTTTTAGAATTGAAACCATTGTGCGGCAATTTGGCCGGCATCATGACGGTATTGTCTTGAAATTGCAAACCACGCTATCTCTTATAAAATGGAAGGTAAGTATTCAGATTCCTGGCTTATTAATATGACTGGTACAAATCATTGGGTGGCGGTTGGCTGTAGTAGGTTTTTATTGCCTAGATTAGGCGATTTCCGGCGAAGAATATACCCAACTCGTTGGTCTTTTTGTCCATTTTCTGCGTTGCCCTACCTCTGTCCATAGACCACCCTTGTGGTGGCATCCTTGCAGTCGTTGAAAATGAACAAAAATCCTACGCGATTTGGATACATTCGTTCTTGGAAACCGCCTTATCTTTCGTAAGTCTTAAAACCCCTAGTAATAACCATAACTAATTTTACGGATGAAACGCTTATTTTTCGGCCTAGAACCCACTGACGAAACCCGCCAGCATTGCGCAAAACTCCTTCAAGCCATTGCCAACACAGGAAGCCAGCCCGTTCCGGCGGCAAACCTGCATGTGACGTTGGTGTTTATAGGTTTGCTGGATGTCGCCAAAGAAAAGGCGTTGCTTGAGGAGGTGGCAACTCTTGTTACCAAAAAATTCGCCATCAACTTCAATCAATTAAGCTATTGGCAAAAGCCTGGGGTTTTGTGTTTGACGGCTAATGAAGGTGTTACTGGGCTGTTGGATTTAGTTGGGCAACTGACGCCATTCGCGGAAAAATCGGCGATCCCGCTGGATGGGCTGCCTTATCAGGCGCATGTGACCTTGGCGAGAAAAGCCAAGCAATCGGTCGAGTTGGCGTTTGAAACGATTGTTTGGCAGGCCGATGCGTTTTGTTTGTTTGAGTCTTGCTCGACTGGGAATGGTGTGGAATATCGGGTGCTTAAGCGGTGGGCATTGGTTGGTTAAATCAATATCAAGCCCTTCGATAAGCAGTCAATTTGATGCCATATTTTTGTAAGTTGCCATAAGCTGCGCGGGTGCTGATTCCCATGTTGGCGGCGATTTTCTTTATATTCCCACCGTGTTACTTCAAGGCAGTTTCAAGAAAGCTTTGTTCGACTTTAGCTAGGGCTTGTTCTTTCAGCTCTTTCCAAGTGTGGAGGCCGACTTCGGGCGTGGGTGTTTGCAAATCCAGTATTGTCATTTTCTTGCCTTGGGTAAACAACAGGCTGCGCTCCAGAATATATTTCAATTCGCGGACATTGCCGGGCCAAGTGTCAGTGCGGATTTTCTGCATCTGTTGACGCCGGAGCTATAGTGGATCCCATTGTCCAGGCAAAAAATACCTGTGTTAAGATAGAACCCTGTTCGTACTCCAGTTGAACGGCGCTGTCCCGATTTTGTTGTACGGGGTCTGATGCTTCATCCGTATCATTAGAGCTTATGCACAATAAGCGTTGAATATGGTTAGTCGTAACAAGGAATTCTTATGCAGCCCACGAAATACGGGAGCTGCAACGGAGCCTCACACCAAGGGTTATTGTAAATCTTATGAATCGCCCATTTTTAGTTAAATAAAAAACAATTTATTTCAATATGTTAAGTATATTATCTAATTGCGCATAGACTCTATTATATGTCGCCGTATCCGCAGGCGTTGCGATTGATCAATCAATGATAGGGAGCCGCTTTACATCGTAGCGTATAGCACACCGTTGTTCCCGGTTTTATTTAAACCGAAACGCTCCATTTTTTATACAGTGTCGTGCGGGTAATGCCCAGTTTTTTTGCGGCCAGCGAAATATTGCCGTCGCAATCTTTTAACGCCGTTTTGATGCCGTGCAATTCCCAGTCCGACAGGCTCATAACGGGTAGATTATCCTGCGCGCCGGGAAATCGCGGGCCGGGTATGTCAAGCAGCTTTTGTTGTTTTAATTCCGCAATAAAATCAAGCGGCAGATCCTGTGTGCTGATAAACCGGCTGCCGGCGGTATAAAGCGTTGCCCGGATCACATTGATCAGTTGGCGGATATTGCCGGGCCAGGGATGTTGTTCAAACAAGTGGATGACTTCCCGGCAAATTTCAAGCGGCGCTTCGCTTGCCATCGCGTTGAGTTCCCGTTGCAGGATATGATGGATAATCGCTTTTTTATCGGCGCGGTCGCGTAGCGCTTGCAGGTGCAGTTGCGCGCCGTCCAGGCGGTAGTAGAGGTCGCGCCGGAAACGGCCGGCTTCAACGGCTTCCGATAATTGCACATGGGTTGCCGCCACCACCTGCACATCGACGCGTATCGGTTTATTGCCGCCGACCGGCGTAAATTCAGACGTTTCCAGCACCCTGAGCAAGGTGGATTGCAGGTCGAAGCTCATGTCGCCGATTTCATCGAGGAACAGGATGCCGGTGTCGGCCAGCATGAACTTGCCGGGTTTGCCGCTGCTTTTCGCGCCGGTAAAGCTTCCCGATTCGTAGCCGAATAATTCGCTTTCTATCAAGTCGTGCGGAATGGATGCGCAATTGATCGCAATCAATGGCGCATTTTTCCTGGGACCTGCCTGTTTAATCAGGTTGACAAAGTGGTCTTTGCCTACACCTGATTCGCCGGTCACCAAAATGGGGATTTTGTGTTGCTGCAACTTGACGGCCTTTTGAACCAGCGCGTCCAGGGTTTCTGAGGCTGCGGTCTCGGTTAATAAATCAGGTGTTTTTGGCGCGGCCTTGAGGGGGATTTTTTCCAGCACCCGTTGTTGCGCCAACGGGTTTTTGGCTAACGGAAAATCCGTGTTCACCAATACGCAGATCAGGTGTAAAAAAGCAAACAATGAATTCATGCTTTCCTGGTGATGGCTGCTGACGAGGCCGATGACCGTCGTTAACTGGCCGGCTTCGTCAAACAGCGGATAGCCCGCTGTGGTGTAGGGATGCAATACGCTTAAGAAATGCTCCATGCCCTGGAACGCGACCGGCCTTTTCAGTTCCCCCGCCGTGCCGATGCCGTTATTGCCCAGCACCGATTCCAGCCAGGAGGCTCCCCGCTCACTCGCTCTTGACATGAACGAGCCGCGTTGCTGCTGTTCTCCCAGCACATATAACAAGCTGCCGTCGGCGGCGGTCAGCAGCATCATTACTCCGGCTTCTTTAAGAAAGACATGGAAGTTATGGTTGAGTTGTTTAATCAAGGCTTCTATTTTTTGCGACGGCTGAGCCGGCATGACGGCCTGGCTGATGACGCGGTAATCCTCCCACATCGCATAATTGCCCAGCGGCAGGCGATATTCATCGAGACAGCGTTGCCATGATTCGGTGACTTCAGGGCGCACCCAGTCATATTGATCGGGTACTGAACGGGTTTGCGTCATCCATTGCCAAGCTTGCATGGGCCGGTATACCGGGTAGTCAATAGTCGTCGGTCTGAATAACGAGGATTCCGGTGTTGAATGAGCTTGCGGTGGGATGTTCAGATCGAAAAGCATTCAGTTCTCTTGATTATTATTCAATGCCGGCAAAGCGTTTTATTCAAGATAACAAAATCAAAAAATGAGGCAATGTGGCATAGTGTCGCATTGCCTTTATTCTATAAAAGAATAAGAGTGCCCTTTGAAGGGAGGTAGGAAATAATAGTGGGGCAACGGGTATGAGATGCCCGTACTCGTAAAGAAAACAAGGTAGCTATCCAGATATTGCCTGAAGCGTAGGGCGTGCACAGCACGCCCGAATCGTTACGATATAAGATGTTGGTACGCGATGCGTACAATTTTATGCCCTGGGGTCCTCGCGTGTCGCCGCCGCCCATTCCGGCGAATAACCCGCCATGATGGACAGGTCAGGAACCTCCATGACCACGGTCTCGCTGGTGATCAGCGTACCGACGACGCTGACGGCATTGCGCAGGGCCAAGCGCATGACTTTTACCGGGTCAATGATGCCGATCTCCAGGAAATTGCCGTAACACTGGGATTGCGTATCCAGCGTGGCGTGGTCGTCATGCCGGCTATTGAGTTCGGCGATGACGACTGCGGTGTTCAAGCCGGCGTTTTGCGTGATTTTCAGCAACGGGGCCGCTAATGCTTGCTGCATGATGGTCAAGCCTTGCTGTTGTTCGGCATTTTCGGCAATGGTTTTTTCCAGTACCGCGATACAGCGGAACAGTGCGACGCCGCAGCCGGGCAGGACACCTTCTTCCAATGCCGCTTTGGCCGACAGGTAGGCGTTTTCTATGCGCACCATGCGCTCCTTGATTTCAAAATCAGTCAAGCCGCCGACGCTGAATGTACCGGTCTTTCCCGATAACAGCGCGAGGCGTTCCTGCAATTCGTCAAAATCGTGCCGGTTTCCGGTTGCCGAACCGTCCCCCGGTTTCTTGGCCAGGATCAGCCCGGCTTCGCGGCGTAATGCCGCCGAATGTTGCTCGATGGCGACCGGGTCGCCCGCCGCGCCGATAATCGTCGTACAGTTGGCGCTGATGATCGCTCTTGTCGCCTGCCCCAATTGATCTAAAGTCAGCTGCTCAAGTTTGTCGTTTAATCCGTGCGCGTCGATAATCGCTTGGCCGCCGGTCAATAAGGCCAAATCCTTAAGCCGGTTTACGCGTTTGTCGCCGAAACCGGGCGGTTTAACCGCGACGACCTTGAAGGTGCCGCGCACATGGTTTAACAGCAAGCCGGTCAGCGCCTTATCGACGACATCCTCGGCAATCACTAACAGCGGACGTCCTTGTTCCCTGACTTGTTCAAGGATCGGGACCAGGCTCATCAAGTCGTTGATTTCCCGGTCATACAATAAAATATATGGATGCTCCAGCACGGCTGTAGCACGGACTTTGTCGGTGCTGAAATACGGTGACAAATAGCCTTGCTCGTACTGTATGCCGTCAACGATGTCCAACTCATCATCCAGGCCATTGCCCAGCTGGAATGTCAGCGTTCTTTGCAGACCCAGTTCCTCAAGCGCCTGGGCCAATAATTTTGCGGCTTTAAGCTCGTTTTTGCCGGCGACTGCGGCGATTTTTTCTATCCAGTCCGGCGTCACACCGGTTATGGCCTTGTCCTGCAGGTTTTTTTCCACCAGCACCAACGCCAAATCCAGGCCTTTTTTTATCTGTAGGGGATGAAATCCGGCCGCGACGCTTTTCAGGCAACCTTGCGCCAGCGCCTGGGCCAGTACGATGGCCGTAGTCGTGCCGTCGCCGACTTGCCGGGACACGGCGCCGGCCACATCGCGCAGCATCCGCCCGCCCAAGTCGGCGATCCGGTCCTGCATGACCATTGCATTCGCGACTGTCACGCCGTCACGCGTAAATACCGGTGTGATGCCGTCGCTACGGTGCTGTATCATCACCGCAGGGCCGGCGCTGCCGTAGGTCGCCGCAACCGCGCGGGCCACCTGGTTGATGCCGGTCATTAGGCGCATGCGTATCTCGGGGTTGTAAATAATCTCTTTGCTCATTGTGCACTTCCGTTTAGGGGTGACGGCCGGGCCGGGCATTCATTTTCATCAAGGTTTGCCCAACTTCGGCGCGGGTATGATGGGCGCGTTTCGAGCGCGCCCAGGTACGGATCAATAATTTGTCCCAATAGTCCAGGCCGGCTTTGAACAACAGCTCTTCTTCGGTAGAGAGTTCTTGTTTCCGGAACTCCGTCAGTTCAGCAACACGCTCATCGCCGATGCGGTGGATGAGTTCTTTTTCTTCCTCCGCCAGGTGTCTGATGGTGGCGTCCAGTTGCCTGACCATTTCGTGCAAAAACTCTTGATCCTGTTGGCCCATCGTGGTCAAGGGAGCCATCGTTTTAACCGCTGGGCAGGAATTTTTCCAGGTAAATGCGCTCCTTGGGGATTCCCAGCTCGGCGCAAACCGAGAATGTCGCATCCACCATGCCGGGCGGGCCGCACAGGTAAAGGTCAGGTTTCGCGCCGGTTTCCGTCAGATCGCGGCGCAATATATCCACGACGCTGCCTTTTTCGCAGTGCCAGCTATCCGAGCATTTCCAGACGCAATTCCGTAGCGTCAGCGTTTTCATGTCGGTCGCCAATTGCTCGAGTTCGTTAAGATAAAATATCTCCTCCTCGGTATTAACGCCAAAATAAAGCACGCATTTTTGCGGTTCGTCCCATTCTTTCATGCGCCGTACCATCGATAAGACCGGCGCCAGCCCGGTGCCGCCGGCGACAAAATAGCGCGGCGTAAAGCCGTTTTCTTTCAGGCCGAAGATGCCCGAAGGCCCTTTGACGTTTATTGTCTGGCCGATTCTGGCGTCATTTTGCAAATATGTTGAAAATTTTCCGCCATCGACGATGCGGATCAAAAACTCCAGTTCACCTTGTGGATTGGCGGTATTGGCCGGCGAATAGGAGCGCGTGATGTCGGTGCCGGGTATTTCCAGGTCAAAAAACTGCCCGGAAGCAAATTTGACTTGGCTGTCATCACCACTGCGTTTAAGCTGGAATTTAATAACGTTGCTGGAAATCTGCGATAAGGCGACCACTTCGGCTTCAAATTCCAGGCCTTCCGGCGAAAATGAAATGCGGTCGTAAGTGTACGGGACTTCGACTTCTATATCGGTTGTCGGGTAGCAGCGGCACAATAAGACTTCGCCGGCTTCTTCCTCCTCGGGAGGCAGCGCCTGTACGCTGACTTTGCCGAGCACATAATCGCCTTCCGAACAATAGCCTTTGCAGGTGGCGCAGCCGCCTTCGCGGCAGGACGCCATCAGGTAAATATCCTGGCGCAATCCAGCGCTGATGACATCTTCATCGGAACAGCAATCAAAGCTGACCGATTCCCCGTCCTGGGTGATGATGGTGACTTGGTGGGTAGTGGTCATTGATAAAAAACTCCTGGGATTGTTGATGTTTCCATTAGCAGATTCGGCAAGGTACGAGGTACCCTCGGGGGCGTCAATGCGTAGTCTACGGTTTTTGACGGATATTAAAAAAGCTCAACACATGCCGGACGGCCCGTCTTGAAGCGTCCAGCGTCAGCGAGCAGCCTTCCTGCACCAGTTTGTTGTCCCGGTAAATCCGCCAGCGCCACATGAAGTCGAGGTCTTCGCCGTAGGCGGTATAGGTCTCGGAGGTATAGAGGGGCACGGCTTCAGGAACGGGCTGCAGCAAGTCGTGGGAAGCAATATCGGGGGTATTTAACATAGCGGTCATGGATGGCCTGTTTATGAAAGGTTGAAAAAACAAAAGACAACCCTCCCTGATTGTCTTTTGCCGACGTTAGCCTGTGCTTACTGCAAGCTAATCACCCTGACACCGCGCTCCTTACGCAATTGTTCCAGCGGCATCGCGTAATAATCGATATTGCGCAATTCCATCAACTTGGTGCCGAGGATACGGTCGGTGTCCATGAACACATTGACCGGCATCATCGGCGGCTTGTAGGCGGCGCGGAAATTGATGTGGATTTTTTCCGCTTCGTACTTGCAGTTGCAAGCCGTCATCGCCGCGACGACGCCGTCGGCGACTTGTTGGGCGTTGCGGCCATCGACGCAGTTGTTAAGCATTTGCGCATCGTTCAGTTCGGCATGTTTTAATAACGCCACTTTTTCCTCGATTTTGCATTCTATCCAGCCCCAATCGAGCTCCAATGAATAGCTTTCGCGTAACGGCGTCGTGTATTTTTTGCGAAAATCGGACAAAAATGCGGCTCCTGCCGCCAGCGTTTTTAACGCGCCGATTTTTTGCAGCCATTCATCACGAACCGGGTTGTCATGCACTTTGTAATTTGCCATAGCTTGCTCCTATGCTTTCAGGTCTTCCAATTGACGGTCCAGGCCCATCAATTCCGAAGTAATGGTAAAGGTTTCGCCCAGCGTGTAGGCGCGTCCGATGGTTGACGAGACATCGACGAGGAAGTCGTAAACACTGAAATTCCTGCCCAGCATTTCGGCAACTTCGCTGCAATCGACCTCGATCTTGCCGGTTGCTTTCAGCCACCAGTAACCGGCGCGGTCTTCAACCACCAGCGTTGGGTTGTCATCCTTGCGTTCGCCCAGCAGGATTTCATCGACGACCATATTGATTTCGTCGGATTTTTTCAGCACCAGTACGACTTCGTTGCTTTCATGGACGACCTGGTTTTCTTCGGCGAAATATTCGTCAGCGAAAGCTTTGCCGCTTTTTGCCATGATGCCTGCACCATAAGCGTTTGCACTTTTAGACATGTTGTATTCCTTTTATTTAAGTCCGGTTAAGACGGTTTTAATCAGTGCGGCGGTGTCGACTTTGTAGCCGATTTTGTCCGCGTAATCGCGTTTCCAGTCATCTAATACGCGATCCAGCGCGGCTTCAACAGCGTCTTTGCTGGTGACGCCTTTAATTTCCGGCACTTTCGCGAAGATGCCCATGAAGTCTTTTAATGCATTCACGGTTCTCGGCAGCCACTTATCGGTCCAGGCGCGCAGCATACGGCGGTTGTAATCGCCGAATTCCGCATCATCGCCCAGGCAATGGAAGAACATATCGCCGGTAATGTCCTTGGTTTGCGAGAAATACAGCTGCATCTGGTTAATGAAGAACGGCGTTAGACTGTCGCCGTAATAAGACGACAGGCGCTGGAAGAACTCACGGCGCACAAACTGGCCGAACAGCGGATCGTAGACCATGTGGGCCGACCAGAGGATTTCATTCCAGTCGTAAGTCGCTTGCCAGATGTCTTGGACCGTTTCGCGCGCGCCTTTGTAAATAGCGCCCTGCGTCCATTCTTTTTTCGGCTCGTCGGTGGATTCGGGAAAACCGGGCACCAGTTTCGCCAGGAACGTCCGTTCCAGTTGGATCATCTGGGCGTTGTCGATTTTGTCGAAGCCGATCATCGAAATGCTCATCCGCAAGGTATCGCCGAGACAATCGCGGGATGCCGACGAATGCGCGTTAAACAAGCCGTATTCGTTAAAGCAAAATGCGCCCAGGTAATCGTTGAGGACTTCATCGCGCCAGGTGGGATCGATGGAGCGCACCTGGCCGTCGGCGGAATAGGCTCTTAAAAAACGCTCGGTATAGCGCCACTCCTCGGCCTTGTCCTTGACATAAGGCGCGTGCCAGCGGTTGGCCGGGTCGCGGTGCTTATGCCAGTCGGTGGTGTGCAGTTCGGTGGTTTCATTGCCCCAGGACGGACGGCCGCCGTGGAATTTTTGCGTCCAGTCGCCCCAATCCAGGCCGCCGGGTATCCAGTCGGGCGTAGGCTGGGCGTAGCAGCACAGCACTTCATATTCCGATAAACGGCGGCCGCGCGGTTTGACGAAATAGTTCATTTTGCGCTGGGTGTCCAGCGGTTGGTCGGGAATCGCCGCGAGGATGGTCCCCGCCATGGCTGGGTCGGTTAAACCGCGTTTACCGCTTTGTACTTCAATTGACATTGGGTATCTCCTTAAGTTGATTACAGTGCGTCCAATGGATCGCTGAACACGCAATTAAGCTTCTTGATGTCGTCCAGCGTCCACAGCTTGCCGTCTTTGCTGGTATGCGGCTGCGCGATCAGCGTTTTGCCGTCGCTACGCAGGCCGTGCAATTCGGCGATGACTTCGGACAATTCGCGCCCTGCGTATTGCTCGAACATATTTTGGCATTCATAGCGTTCCGGCTCGGTCAGCCACATGCGCTCGCCCCAATCGTCGCTGAACGAGTGTTTCTTGCCGTTCCATTCGTGCACGCGCAAGGTGCTGGCGCCTTTGCACAGGCTGGGGCAGAACGGCACTTGCGAGACGCGGTCGATGTAAATCGGGTGGTTGTTTTCGATAAACCACATCAACGGGATAAAGCCGCTGTTGGGGTCTTCACAGCCGCGCGCACGCCATTCGTCATAGATTTTGCCGTAATGCTCGTACCAGCCGGGATAGTTCTCTTCAAACCAGGCCGCTTCTTCGGCGGAAGGCAATGTCAAACGGAAAAAGCCGGTCGGCCACAATGCGTAAGCCAGCAGGAACAGGTCGTGGTGCGCCCAATACGCGTCTTTTTTGGCGTCGCGCAAGCTGGCAGGCGATTCCACGCCGTATTTACCCAGACGGCCAATCCAGATGCCGCCCCAATCTTCATAAACCCAACGGTTCCAGGTTTTGACCCACGGCTCCACCTTGAACTTGCTGCCGTACTCGAACAACATGCCCAGCACCGGCGTAAAATATTTTTGCTGGGTCCAGAAGGCGTTGTTTAAATCGGTGTTCAGATATTTTGAAGAAGCTTCGTCATTTGCAATAGAAACAACGGTTTGATAACCGTTCGCCATGTGGCGCAGCTCATCCGTTTCAATTGATAAAAACACGGTTGGAGTAATTTCATCGCCATTGGCTGCGGCCCACTCGGTAATTGCAACGATTAATGGATTGGTGAAACAGGCTTCACCGACTAATTGCAGGTTAATGGAACATTCAACGGCGTCGCCGGAAATAAAGCCGTCCGAGAATACCCGTTTCATGCCTTTCCACAACGGCCCGATGGTACGGGTGCGGCGCGCATCGTTATGTCCGGCCGGATCGTGGTAATGCTTGCTGAAGTAATAATTCACATAACCGCATTGATTGGTGTGGCGGATCTCATCGAGCACTTGCGCGAGGTAGCCGTTTTTTTGTTCCGGCGCGGTCGCCGAATCCCACAACATGCCGGTTGCGGCAATCGCGTTGTATTCGCCGACTTCCAGGAAGTTGGACGCGACTTTCATCGTTTCGCCCCATTTAGGATGGACGCGGTTGCCGGCATCGAGGCGGGTTAATACGTCCTGCAAGCTGCCGAACTGGCGCTCGTCCTTCACCGATTCCATGCGCGCATATTCTTTAGCGATCAGCTTGAATTGCTCTTTGGTATCGTTGGCCATTTTGTATTTGGTCGGGTATTTGGTGCGGTTTTTTTCAAAGTCCCATGTGAAACTTTGTAACCATCTATGCACTTCCTGCGCATTGACACTGACGGGCGCGCGGTTGACCGCCAGCGCATCCGTCGCCGCTTTTGTTGCTGCACTTATAGCCATAAGAGACTACTCCTGAATGTTTTATTGTTTGAATGAAGTTTTGGATAAACGTTAAACAGGCCATCGTTACTTTGCAGACTAAACTGTGCAAGCTAGGGAGCTGACACGTCTTAATGCGGGTTCCCAAGCTGAACGACGGCCTGTAACGCTAATAGCACAGGCCGTGCCAAGCGCTATTTGAGTAAAATTAACCCGATAAAACAAAAGGATGCGATATTTTTGAAAAAGTGCTGAGACGCCTGGAAACTGTTTAAATAGTGGACACTGTCCAGTTAGTGGACGTACAGTTTCCTGCAAATCGATCGGCATGGAGAACGACGAGTACCGGACTGCGACAAGCTGTCGCGCGGCAAAATGTCATATTTTCTATGGAGATGGAGCAGGCTAGAATGTACCCACTCTTAATCAACATAACCTCCTAAAGGGTTTAAGAGCTTTTGTGCGGCCAACGCCTGTTGGCCGCATTTTTTTTGAGTACCGATCCCCCTTTGCATGAAACCTTCGTGTGAGCCGCGCGGCAATATGTCGCATATTTAATTTTTCCCGCTCAAGCTAGAATCAAGCCATCTTCCGTATAGCGCTTCTTGATCGAGGAATTTATGCCCTTATTTAATCACCCGGATTTTTTTACCCATCGCGAGCTTGACCTGGAAAACAAGCTGGTTTTGCCGACGGCAAAATTGTATAACCAGGCCGTTTTTCAGCTTAATGCCTTATACCAGGATATTCGCAGCGTATTGATTGATACGCACAGCGTTATTGCCGCGGCAGCCAAACAGGTCTACGCGCATCCTGTTGAAACACTGACGGCCTGGTATGACCAGTCCGTCCAGGCCGGCACGGTTTTATATGCCCAGGCTCAGGCTACGGCATTGCCGGTTTATCAGGGCTGGCAAGTCAAGTTCAATGTCGGCAGGGAAAAGGCGGGCCAGTATTTGCAGGCTTTTTGGGATAATCCTGAACAAGCGGCGGCAACGGCGTTTGAGCCGGTGAGTCGCTATGCGACAGGCGCTGCTGAAAAATCCACGCTGTATTGGCAAGCGTTTAGCGATAATCCAGAGCAGTTCGTAGCTTCGGCGTTCGCCCCGATAAGCCATTACCTGGTCTCACTTACCGAAGAGGCGGAAGCGCTTTTGCTTGGCAGTTACTATGCGCTGGTTGATTTGTCCGGTTTGTTGATGGCGCAACCTTCGGCGACTTTTCAGGCTTTGTACCGCAATACCTTGTCGGCTTTGCTGGATGTTTATTTCGATGTCATTTCGTCGTTATTGGTTATCGCGTGAGACGTAAGGATTAGCTTCTATTGAAAGTTAATCCTCATGTTATTTAGTATGGGACATTTGATGTAGCACGATCAGTGTCCCCCCTATCAAACGGCAAATAATGCCGTTACTTTCCCCCGCCAATCTGTCTTTAATCGCTTATCTCTGGTAAGGTATTTGTTCCAGCGTTGTTTAAACGAAGAACCTTTGTAACTATTCAGCTCATTGCCAAGTCATCTGAAGCGTAGGGCGCGCTGTGTGCGCCATCAACGGAGCGGCACGTTATCCACACGCCGGAGAAGGCGCGCGTAGCACACTACGCTTCAGGCAAGGATCTGAACAGTTACCATTGTATTTGATAGTTGGGTTAACTTGGTTTATAAACAAGCGGTTTAAGCAATGGAGCAAACAATTATGATACGGTTATTGATTGTCGACGATCACGCACTGATGCGCGAAGGCTTGAAGCAGCTGTTCGAAGGGGAGCATGACATTGTCGTCAGCGCAGAGGCCGGATGCGGTGAAGACGTGCTGGCTATCCTGCAGGACGAGACCGTTGACTTGATTTTGCTCGATATATCCATTCCCGGCATCCACGGCGTTGAGCTGATAGCGAAAATCAGGGAGCGCCCGAACAGTCCGCCGATCCTGGTACTGAGCATGCACAATGAAACCCAGATTGCCAAACGCAAGTTAAAAGCCGGGGCTTCGGGCTATATGACCAAGGATAGTTCGCCTAAGGAACTGCTGGAGGCGATACGCAAGGTGGCTTCGGGAGGGCGCTACATTGCGGCCGATGTTGCTGAAAAGATTGCTTTTGAAGCCAGTACCTCTACGCCGTTGGTGCCTCACGAATTGTTGTCCGGCCGGGAACTCGTCATCTTGCGCATGCTGTCCAGCGGTAAAAAGGTCAACGAAATTGCCCAGGAGTTGGGCATCAGCGGCAAGACAGTCAGTACCCACAAGGCGCGGTTGATGCAAAAAATGCATATCGATAGCGACGTTAAACTGATGCAATACGCGATTAACCACGGCATGACGGTATAAAATCCCATCCGATTGACTCGCTATAGCGCCGATATAGCGAGTGCACTTCAGTCCGGTTTTCAAATCTTCTCTTTGCTCACTTGGGCCAGATGCGCGAATAGCGCGCCGCATTCTATACGCATTTACGGCGTCGATTCTAAATTTAAGCGGGCATATTCCCGCTCGCTACCTTACCGGCTTCCAAACGGGAATTATTCGATGTAGTCCACACCCTACAGGCGTTATTGCATTTTAAGTGTAAGCCTGTTCCATGTGATATTCGGATACTGCCTATTGTAGATGTCAGCCATATCGTTCAAATTAAGCATAACCACGAATTGAATAAGGTAATTTGGCTAAACCGGCAAAGCGCTAGGCTTTTGGCTGATCCGTACCAGGCTAATGTCAGACTGTATCGCTTAAGCCCTGCTACAGGTTCGCGATAACACCGCCCCGTTCCCCGGCTATCTGGCGCTTCCAGGACAGCAGACTTGCTGGAGTTCATGTACTGCACGCGGTCAGGCTTTCGGAAAACTGAAGCGCACAAGCCATCAATAATAAGAACATCCAAAGGTTCTAAAATGCGCAAAGATGACCGCGCGAAGTCTGTTTGCCGAGCGGTAAGGCCGCTATTCCGTACCGAGAAATATTCCATTCACAAGACCGAACAGCAAGCTTGTACAAGTACAGACAAGCGCAACCAGGTTTTTTAGGAACTCACATGTTAAAAAATATTTTAATCATCGACAACTCGGCTTCGATGCGACAGGTGACCGGCATAGCGCTTAAGGAAGCCGGCTATAACGTCATAGAAGCCGTTGACGGTGAGGACGCCCTAGGCAAACTGGACGGACGGAAAATCCACCTGATTATTTCCGATGTCAATCTGCCTAATATGGACGGTATTACTTTTGCCAAGGAAGCCAAAAAACGGCTGGCTTACAAATTTACCCCCATTATCATGCTGACCAGCCAATCCCAGGACAGCAAAAAACAGGAAGTCCCGATGGTTGACGCCAAGGCCTGGATTGTCAAGCCGTTCCAGCCGGCGCAAATGCTGGCGGCGGTCTCCAAGCTGATTTTGCCTTAAAAATGAGGTAACTATTCGCAGTTTACCGTTACCTGAAACGTGCTGCGGCTTTCGCAGGCTTTACTCATAGGGTGCAAGAGTGGATGCGCACCGTTGATCCGGCCAATCACTACACAAATTTGGGAGGTCCCATGCAATCCCTGACGATCGAAGGTGAACTGACTGTTTTCACCGCCGCTTACCAGAAAACGCTGTTGCTCACTTTTCTTAACACCGGCGACGAATTGGAGATCAATCTTTCCAACGTCAGCGAAATCGACACCGCCGGATTACAACTGCTGATATTGATCAAACGTGAAGCCGCGCAAAGCGGTAAGGCCTTGAGTTTTACCATGCGTTGTAAGAGGCGCTTAGCCACCCCGGAATTGCCCAGGCTCGGCCAGGCTTTCGGGGAGCAAGCGCAAGCGACGTTTGCCCATAATGAGGAGTAACTGCGATGAATCTTGATAAAGACATGCAGGAAGCGCTGGCGACATTTATCACCGAAAGCCGTGAGTTGTTACAAGACATGGAAGCCGGCCTGCTGGAGCTTGAAAACAAAGAAAACCCGGAAACCGTCAATGCTATTTTCCGTGCGGCGCATACGATCAAAGGCTCGGCCGGCCTGTTCGGGCTGGATCACATCGTCCGCTTCACTCATGTCATCGAAAGTGTGCTTGATGCATTGCGCGGCGGAAATCTGGCGGTCACTACGGAGCTGGTCGCCGCCTTGCTACCCTGTTGCGATCATCTCAACAGCCTGGTTCGTGACGTTGCCGACGGTAAGCTCGAAGAGAATCAAGATATGGCCGACAGCGGCAAGCCGTTGCTGGCCGCATTGCAGCCTTACCTGAAAACACCGGCGGCAACGGAAACTGGCGTCGTTTACCGGGATCATGCCGAGCGCGTCGGAACCATCGCCGGCAATTGGCTGCTGTTCCTGCAGTTTAACGAAAACTGCCTGCGCGACGGCATGGATCCTTTGGCGTTCATCTCCTATTTGACGACGATGGGCGAAATAGTCGACATAACAACCTTTAGCCACGCGATGCCGGATGCGGGAAACATGGACCCGGAAAGCAATTACCTGGGTTTCGAAGTCATCCTGAAAAGCGAGGTTGCCAAGGAAAGCATCGAAAGCGTCTTTGATTTTATCCGGGACGGCAGCCTTATCCACATCCTGCCGCTGGAAAACAGGATTCCCTACTATGTTGAACTGATAAGCTCATTAACCGAAGACAACGCACAGCTTGGCGAACTGCTTCTTAAAAGCGGCGTGATTACCCAACGGGAGCTGGAAGAAGGGCTTAACGCCCAGCAAGCCCAGGCTGAGGTCCAACAATCGCCGGCCCGCATCGGCGAAATCCTGGTGGACAGGCGCGTCGTGCAGCAGCCCTTGGTCAATGCCGCGCTGGACAAACAAAAAGAGATACAGAACAACAAAATCCGCGAAAATCAAACCATCCATGTCGATGCCGAACGCCTCGACAAACTGATCGACCTGGTCGGTGAACTGGTTATCTCCACCGCCTCCGCGAGCCTGCTGGCGATGCAGGCTCGCAATACCGCGCTACGGGAAGTTAACGCTGAAATCATCAGCCTGGTCGAAGAAGTACGCGACAGTGCATTGCAACTGCGCATGGTGCCTATCGGCACGACCTTCAGCCGCTTCCAGCGCGTGGTTCGCGACGTCAGCAAGGAACTGGGCAAGGACATCAAACTGGTGATCAGCGGCGCCGAAACCGAAGTCGACAAATCCGTCATCGAAAAAATCGGCGATCCGTTGTTGCACTTGGTGCGCAATGCGATGGATCACGGCATCGAACGCGCCGAACTGCGCACCGCACACGGCAAACCGGCGCAAGGCACATTACGGCTCAACGCCTACCACAGTTCCGGCAATATCGTCATTGAAGTCAGCGACGACGGCGGCGGACTCAATAGCGACAAAATCTTCAGCAAAGCCGTGGAGCGCGGCCTGGTACAGCCGGGTACCGCGCTTAGCGACCAGGAGCTCTACGCACTGATTTTTGAACCGGGTTTTTCCACTGCCGAGCAAGTTTCCAGCCTGTCCGGACGCGGGGTCGGCCTGGATGTCGTCAAGCGCAATATCACTGCGTTACGCGGCGTGATCCATATCGACAGCGCGCCCGGCCAAGGCACGATGATGAGCATCCACCTGCCGTTAACCTTGGCGATTATTGACGGCTTCCTGGCTGGTGTCGGCGATGCCTCGTATGTCATACCGCTGGATCGGGTGGTTGAATGCGTGGAACTGCCGGTCGATGACAATCGCGACTACATGGAGCTGCGTGGCGAAGTGCTGCCGTTTATCCGGCTGCGGCAGTTATTCCGTAAAAACGATTCGGTGTCCCGGCGGCAAAACGTCATAGTCGTCGAGCATCTCGATCTCAAGGCCGGGCTGGTAGTCGACAGGCTGATGGGCGAGCTGCAAACCGTCATCAAGCCGCTGGGTAAATTATTCAGCCATGTGCAGGGCGTGGATGGATCGACCATACTCGGCAGCGGCGAAGTGGCGCTGATTATCGATGTGCCGACTTTGCTTAAGCAGCAGGGACAAAGCTCACTTCCTGTATGAAAGCAGGTAGCTAAGAGGAGCGAAAAAATATGTTTGGAACACAGTGGTGAACTGATTTGATGTTTTCGATGTGTTTTTGATTGATAGGCGGGGCAGCTGGACTCACTTGTTGCCTTTTCCAAACGATTAGGAGAGGCGCTGACATGAATGATGCAACAGGTCTTGATCAAAATATTTTAATTAATCAAAGGTGAATAATATGTTTAAGAACATGAAATTAGGCGCACGCATTGGCTTAGGGTTCCTGGTCGTTTTATTTTTTCTGGTCGTCACCAGCATACACAGTGTCACCAATTTTCAGGCCGCTAACCAGGGCCTGGAGGCGATCTACAAAGACAGGGTGATTCCGTTGAAGGGACTTAAAGTCATTGCAGATGTTTATGCCGTGAGCGTGATTGACACTGTCAACAAGACCAATGCTGGTTTGATGGATGCCGAAGAAGCATTAAAGAATATTCAGGATGCCGATCGACAGATTAAATCGGAATGGGATACCTATATGGCGACCAAAACGTTGATGACGGCGGAGGAAAACAGGCTGGCTCAAGAAGCGGTAAAATTGTTTGACTCGGCCAACCGGGATATTCGGCGTCTGGAATCGGTTCTGACAGGAAAAACCGGAAACATTAAAGAACAACTGGCAGAGTTTGACGGGCCTTTGTACGCAAAAATCGACCCCATCAGCAACAAGGTTAACAATTTGATCGATTTACAGCTCAAGGTCATTGAGCAGTTGTATAAAGTCGCCTCGGAGGGATATGGCGATGCGCTGCAAACAGCGGTTATCATGATCCTGATTGCCGTTGTAGTCTCGGTTTTACTCGCTTTCGTGATTACCCGAATCACGGTAAACCAACTGGGCGGAGAGCCGGAGGCTGTGGCCGATTTGGCCAATAAAATTGCCATCGGCGACCTCAGTACCCTCATTGCGCTGAAAGCCGGCGACACCTCCAGCGTAATGGCGGCGATGAAAAAGATGATGCTGGCTATCCAGGCGCTGGCCAACGACGCAGGAATGCTGTCGAAAGCGGCGCTGGATGGCCATTTGGCGACGCGCGCCGATGCGGCTAAACACCAGGGCGACTTCCGTAAAATCGTCGCGGGCGTCAACGACACGCTGGATGCGGTGATCGGCCCGCTCAACGTGGCTGCACAGTATGTCGACGACATTGCCAAAGGCAATATCCCAGCCAAAATTACCGATAACTACAACGGCGACTTCAATATCATCAAGAACAACCTGAACCTGGCTATTGACAACGTCAACGCGCTGGTGGCGGATGTCGAGCGCTTGGTGGATAAGGCGGTGGAAGGCAGCCTGGATTATCGCGCCGACGCCGGCAAGCATCAGGGCGACTATGGAAAGGTCGTCGAAGGCGTCAACCTGGCGCTGGATTACCTGGTAAGCTATATCGATAACATGCCGATGCCGGCAATGATTATCGACAGGGACTTCAACATCCGTTATATGAATAAGCGAGGCGCGGAACTTGCGAATACGACAAGCGCGCAATTAAAGGGAAGCAAATGCTCCAATTATTTCAAGACCAGCGATTGCCATACGGAAAATTGCGCTTGCCAGAACGCCATGCAAAAAGCTTCTGTCGTTAAATCGAGCACCGTGGCGAAGCCGGGCAATACGGAGCTTGATATCGATTACATCGGGCTTCCGATCAAGAACCGCAAAGGCGAAGTCATCGGCGCTTTCGAGGTGATCATCGACCAAACCGCAATCAAAAACACGCAACGTGTCGCCAAGAAAGTCTCCGATTACCAGGCGACGGAAGTGGTGAAAGTCCAGAATATCCTGACGAAAATAAGCGCCGGCGATCTGTCCTGGAAAATGGCCGTTTCCGAAGCCGATAAGGATACCAAGGAGGTATACGAGACTTTTTCCATCATTGCCGACTCCGTCAACCAGGTTTCGGAATCCATCCGTGCGTTGGCGGCCGATGCCGACCTACTGTCCAAGGCGGCAGTGGAGGGCAATTTGTCCACACGCGCCGATGCCACCAAACACCAAGGCGATTTCCGCAAGATTGTCGTCGGGGTTAACGACACGCTGGATGCCGTGATTAGACCGCTGAATGTAGCTGCGCTGTATGTGGATAACATTGCCAAAGGCAACATCCCCGACAAAATTACCGATACTTACAACGGTGATTTCAATATCCTGAAAAACAATC
>Ga0172373_10002737_pt1 | contig 26617 bp, 36 predicted proteins | sample Lak10m_2_FD_114546 | JGI IMG/M metagenome (GOLD analysis project Ga0172373, IMG submission 114546) | Freshwater microbial communities from Kabuno Bay, South-Kivu, Congo - kab_092012_10m | ecosystem: Environmental > Aquatic > Freshwater > Lake | place: Democratic Republic of the Congo...
AAGGCTGATGTTGGGCGATTGTACAGAGAGAATGAAAGAGCTTCAAGAATCATCAATTGACGCAATTGTATGTGACCCGCCCTACGGAATTTTTTTCATGGGGCGAGTTTTCGACGACTTAGGCAAAGGGCAAGCCCAAGCGGATTGGCATAAGGCATGGCTGGAGCAAGCGTATCGGGTATTGAAGCCTGGTGCACAAATTTGGGCCTTTGGCGGTTCTCGCACTTATCACTGGCTCGCTCGGGCCATGCGTCAAGTGGGCTTTGCTGAGTTGACCGTGAAAGAGTATTGCTATGGCAGCGGCTTTCCTAAGTCTCTCAATGTCAGTAAGGCTTTGAAGAAGATGAAAGCGAAAGGCAACCTGATGGGTCTGACTGAGGCTGAGTTTGATGCTAAGATTGCTCAGTACGAGGGTTACGGCTCTGCATTGAAGCCTGCACATGAGCCTCTGGTCTGTGGTAAGAAACCGCTTGGAGTTTAGAGATGAAAACAGTACCTCAAGATTTGATTGACTACTTGATGACGATGATTCGTCCTCCGATCGACAATGCGGAGATCCCAGTCATTCTGGATTGCACGGGTGTCGATTTCTCTACCTATGCAGATGAAAGTTTGCATGGCTTGATTGTACGAGGTCGTTTGACCCCTGAGCAGTCCCAGCAGATCAATCGTGCCTGTAAGCCCGGAGCGCACGTCTTAGCCATGACGGCTGAGGATGATTGGGTCGGGGATGAGTCCGCGTGCAGCCTAGAGGATTCTGGCATGGAGATCCGGGATGCGATCCAGGTTCTGGAACCCGGCGTCGATTTTTGGTATGCTGCCAAAGAGGCCACTAAGAATCGTAATGCCGGTTGTGAACATCTCGGCCAGGCCCGAATGCTGGTATTGAAGGCACCATGCCTCAAGGCAGGGGGTGACTCGGATGAGAACGCCTCAGAGAGTGCCTCTGAGGAGGGTACGTTGCCCGACAAATCTGTGTCAACAGAGCAGACTGTGGATAGCGTCTTTGACTTGCTGGCAGAGGTTATCCAGAACAACCTTCCAGACATTGAGCAGCTTCTTACGGAAGCTGGCGTTCCTCAGGATCTTGTCGCCTCGATTATGGAAGGAAACCCTGTTCTTGAGTCTACGATCCCTGAGGATTTGCGACAGTACTTTGGTACTGCTGAGGGGGGTTCTCAGAGGGGAAATCACCACCCAACTTTGAAGGCGATTGACCTATGCGAGAAGATTCTCAACACTTTGCCCAATACGGTAGAGACGGTCTTGGATCCCTTTGCTGGTAGCGGCTCAATGGGCATTGGCTGTATCAAGTCTGGCCATAACTACATTGGGATTGAGATGGATCCTGCATATGTTGAGATTGCGGATGCTCGGTTGAAGCATTGGACTCAGAAGCATAAAGGCTGGCAGGGTAGGGTAGTGGAGTCTGAGTTTAAAGGCCCCGAACCCAAAGAAGAGCAGCCTGTGAGCCTTGAGGACTTCTTCAACATCTGATGTCACGCTCCCACCGCCGCGCTGAACGAATCCGATCCCTTCCTTTGTTGGAAGTGATGCTGGCCTTGGGCTACAACTTGAATCCCAATGGTGGGGACCGCGAGCAGCAATACCATTGTCAGTTGCATGGTTCTGGGCGAGACTCAAAACCGTCTGCGCGGTTCTATGCAGAGTCCAATTCGACGTTTTGCTTTGGATGTGGTAAGGCTCGTGATGCCTTGGCTTTGGTAGAAGCCCATTACGGGTACAACTTCCAACAAGCGTGTCAGTGGGTTGAGCAACAGTTTCATTTGGAACCCCTGCCCTTTGAGGATGATGCACCCAAAGAGACGTTTCAAGATCAGATGCGTTTGGCATTGTCCCCGAGGGGAGACCCTGATGCCCTGAGTCTGCGTATCAATCGTCTTTTGGACACTCAAGTCAAGGATCGTACTTTGACCTGTCTTGAATTTCAGCAGTGGTGGCTCAAGAAGGATCACTTGGATTGGCGGGCCTCTTTAGATCCCGCACAAACACAGCATATGCCTCGTTCCCAATACGACATCGAATTGCAGAAGCTCTCTACAGAGCTAATGGGGGCTTTGCGTGAAGCAGCTAAGAGAAATCAAGCTCAAGGGGATTGACCATCCCTTTGATGTATTGTTGGCTATTCCGATTCCCAAGGGGCAAGATCCTTGGGGTCAGTTCGCTTGTCTACGTGGTACAGAGTGGGAAGCTCAAATTCCTGTTCTCTCAGGTGAACTGCTTGCACATGCTTTACATGGTCAGGTTCTGCCTTTACTGAATCTGATTGGCGTGGCCCCTGAGGTTCGTCTCAGGAGACTCAAACAGCATACCTGTAAGCTGGCCAAAGAATGCGCCACGCACGATAAGACGTGTGTGCCCTGTTTGAAAGTGCCAATGTGTTATGTAGCTCCGATTGAGGGCACTGAAAAGAGTGAAGCCGCCAGCGTAGTCACCCTGGCTTGGCGTCAGGGTTTCTACGTGGCGGTCTTTACACTTGAAGGCGAGTTTTCGCTACGCTAGATTACTCTACGTCCGCACTGGCTGCATCTGCACTGGCAGCATCGCTGGCTTCAACTGCAGTCGTATCCTGAGCAAGCGTAACATCCCCTTCCAGAGCAACACCATCAACAGCCGACACATCGCTCGGAAGCTGAACTGCTGCATTGCCCTGTGCATCGGAGGCAACCACAAGATCTTCTTTCTTGCAAGCTACCACAGCCAAGAGCAAGAATGCTGCAACACAAATCTTCTTCATACCTTTAACCTACTTGTGCCGACTATCAGGCACTGTTGTTTTCTGCTAACCTCTAACGAAGGCTTGCAGGCAAAAGCGAATCACCAACATGGTGACTCACCGTGCGGCACACAATACCCTACTTGGGTAGGATGCATGCACAGCCTAGGTTTAGGGTATAGCGTAATTAACACCCCACTTCCCACCAATCAAAGAGTGCCTCATGGAAGTTCTCGATTTTACTACAGGACAGGATCTTACACTACACGAAGTCAAGCCAAAGCCTTGGATGCAGGAAAAGAAGTTCGTCCTCGTGACAAAGGATGCTGAGGGGGGCTATCCTCGCTTGAAAGAAGCCATCGAAGCCTGCATGGCAGTACCTGAATATGCTTTGGATTTGGAGACTACAGGTTTGGACCTTCGGGTCTTCAATGGGGAGACCAAGGCCAAGATCGTGGGTGCCTGTTTGTCCCCGGATGGTGAAACAGGTTACTACATTCCATTGAGGCACCAAAAAGACGGGCAACCCTCTCCATACAATGTGCCCATGTCTGTGTTCCGAAAGTGGTTCACGAAGTTGATGGAGCACCCAAACAAGGCCATCTTCCACAACGGAAAGTTTGACCAAGAATTCTTACAGTGGAATGGTGTGGCCACGTTTCGAGAATGGGATGACCATGCCCTGTGGGAGGACACTCTCATTCTTGCCTATCTGCGGGACTCCCGAGCTAAGCAGAAGGGCTTGAAGTTTCTCTCCAAGCAAGAACTCAATATGGATATGATCGAGTTGCACGAATTGTATGGGCACGATACGAAGCGTAAGAACTTCAAGTACGACTTTTCTATGCTAGACCCAAGTAAGCCTTCCACCCTCTGGTATGCGGGATCGGATGCCATTTGCACCTATTTGCTCAAGCAGAAGCTGGCACCACAGGTGTTAGGCGGGCAGCACCCTCAGACGACTATCTATGCTATCGAGAAGGCGTGTGTGGCTGCTACGCGATGGATGGAGCGTTGCCGTGTGCATGTTGACCGCCCTAAGGTCGCTGAACTGATCAACATCGGACAGAAGGAACTTTATCTATCCTTGTGCAGTGTCTATGATGTGGTCAGTAAGGAGTTGGGTCGGGATATCACGCCATACTACTTCCTCTATCTGAAAGAGATCGTCCAGAGCACGAACCCCGAACTGTCCATTGATGGGGGAATGTCCTCGCTCCAGAATCTCTTGCAGCAATGCCGCGATGAGGAAAAGACACTAACCCCTGAACGCAAGTTCCCTTCTCTCTATGGTAAGAAGGATAGACCTCCGGTGACGAAAGGGGCCTATACGTATCCTGCTGTTTACGATGTGATGTCCCCCCAACAACTTGGGCCAATGTTGCTTGAGTTGAATGTCCCCGATCTCCCCCGCACCGAAAAGTCGAATCAGGTTCAAACTTCGGCGGAAGTGTTGGATGCCGTACTTGAGAAACATGGTAATGATTTCCCTTGGATTAAGCACGTCCAGCGGTATCGAGAAGTTCAGAAAGCTCTGTCTACCTATCTGATTCCTTTGTGGGAAGACAGTGACCCGTATGACTCGACCATCAAGATCAACTTCAATGCACACAAGACAGATACGGGTCGTTTCAGTGCGCCTGCCTCTGAGGATCCTTCCCGAGATGGCGGCACTCGATTCCCCGCGCACGGCGTTCCCAGTACCTACGATCCGAATCGACCAGAGTGTATGACTCGTTTGCGTGAGTGTGTCTCCGCAAGACCTGGCAAGGTGATTGCTGCAATTGACTTTAGCGGCGAAGAACTCCGAATCATTACAAATCTCTCGGGTGAACAGAAGTGGTTGGCCGAGTTTTTCCGATGCAGTGGATGTGGTAATACTTTCCCACAGGGAGAAGAGGGTATTACGCCGCCTGCACCACCACCTTTCTGCCCGAAGTGTGGGTCAGATAAGATTGGTGATATCCACACACTCACTGCACTCAACATCTACGGTCCCGAGGCCCCACAAAGAGACGATTGGAAGAAGCTGCGCGGCAATGCTAAATCCCTAAACTTTGCAATGGCTTACGGCGGATCAGGTAAGGCGGCAACCCGTGCTACTGGCTGTTCGGATAATGAAGGGCATCGTTTGAAGATGGCCTTTGACGCGGCTTATTTGACGCTTTCCTCTTGGTGGAAGCGTCAGCATGACTTTGGGCGTACTTGGGGGTATGTCCTGACCCCCTTTGGCCGAAAGTGCCCTGTGCCCGATATTCAGTTGCCTCAGAATTGGGGGACGGGTAAGAACGGCCGCAAGACGGATCTGAATGGTGGCTTCCGGTCTAAAGCAGAGCGGAATGCAACGAATGCACCTGTTCAGGGCGGCGGCGCGGACACCATCAAGATTGCGATGGCCCGTGTTTACCAAGCCTGTAAGAAGCGCGGTTGGTTGCAGAGTGGCAAGGTGCTCTTGATTGCAACGGTGCACGATGAGTTGGTCTTTGAGATTGACTTGGATATCCTGGAAGAGGCTTTGGAGGTTTTGGCCCAGGAGATGACCTCAAATCCCTTGGTTCTCAATCGTAAGTGGAGGGTGCCTCTTACAGTAGATATTGAATGTGGCCCAGACTGGACTGTCCATTGGAACATCACTCGGATGATTCATGGCAAAGACCCTTGGGTACCTGAGTTGCAGCCCTACTTCAAGAAGGCCCATGCAAATCACGCGGCTCCGGGCGTAGCATTGCCGCAGGTTGCTGAGGAGGTTGAAGAGCCCGTGCGGGTTGCCTTTGTGGATGATGGGGATATGGCCGCCGATTCCACAGCCTCTACCTCTGAAGAAGTCTCCGTAGAGATCCCCGTTGTGTCGTTGGATACAGAATCACCAAATCAGGGTACAGAGGTTTCTGTTGCTGAGCCTAGGGTTACTCCCGCAGTTCCTTCAGCACAGGGAACCAACCAGGGAGTACCTTCTGCAAAGATGGAAAATGGCACCTTTAGCTATACGTTGAAAACCCTCAAGGTAACCACACTGATTGAGGTTGCGCAGTTGTTGCGGGATTGCGTGGGTAAGGGTTCGGCCCGGCTGCGGCTGTTTTCGCCCACTGGACAAGAGATTGTTTTGCCTGGGTATGGTGAGATTCGCGTTCAGCCACAGCAGTTTATTGTGTTGGCAGAACATCGGGGTCTTTGAGCGATGATTATTACGGTAGCACGGAAGCCTTTCCCACAGACAATCATCCAGTCTTGTTTGACCTCAGCATGTGGCGCAATCCAGATTGATGCTTGCCGGGTTGGTTCAGGTACAGGGGAGACTTTGACGGTTATGGTTCCTGACCATCGTAGTTTCCACTACGATGGTCAGGATACGCAAGCCTACAAAGATCGGGCGAAGCTCACTATCCAACGTGTGGACAATGGCCGATTCCCAACAAACATTCTGCTGACACATACCGAAGCCTGCCTCTGTACGGGCACTCGGGAAGTTCCTGGCTATAGCATCAATCGGTGGGTGGACGGTTCTAAGCCTTTTGGTGGTGGTGCTGGGCATGCTTATGAGACAACAAAGACCGCTACCCCAGAGACAATCCTGACGTGGGCTTGCGCAGAGTCGTGTGTTGTTTGTCGTATGGACCAACAGAGCGGTATCCGGCCTGGCATGTCGGGTGGTGGGGCTACGTTGGAGAATGCGAACAAAAAGACAGGCCGAGAGGCAATTCCTGATTACAAGCGGAAGCCCTCTACCCCTTTCATCCGTTCAGATACCGGGGGTGCTTCTCGCTTTTTCAAGCATGTCGGTAAAGTAGATGCATGACACTTGCATTGACAGATCCCATCTTTCAAGACGTTCCTCTACATGATCAGAGTCAGTTGACTACTTGGCTCACAGAGCACCCAGAACGGGCAGAGGAAATCTTTGCCTATCTGGCTAAGCAGAATATGCTCCCTGCGCTTCGCAACACGGAGGCCCAACTTGAGGCGGTTTCGGTGTTGGAGCGGCTCCAGTTTGATGGAGATGTTCCTGAAGCCCGTGTAGACCCTCTCATGGAAGGCTTTCAGCCGGCTGTGCCTGTCCAGACCGTTTCCCTCAATCCTATCGAAATCGGTCTGCAGTTGCAAGTTGCCTCAGAGGAGACGCTTGCCTTGCTTCAAGGGCCGGATTCGTCTGAGCGCACCTCAGCTTCAACAGAGTTGGCCTGTTGGGAGCCTGAGCACTACAAGACAGGATTACCTGCAAAGAAGAGTCTCGGTAAGACTGTCGATATCACCCTTCTATCCGATGCACAAAGGCAACAGGCGTATTGGTTGACAATTTCGTCTACACAGGGTCGCGAATCAGCTTGCTTCCCTATCCAGCTTTCTATTGCGGATGTTTTGGGTAAGAATGGCTATCGTGTCATTCGAGCGGATCCCGTCAGAATGGTTGCTAAAGGGTTTTGGCGTTTCTCTGCCTTCGGTAAGGCAGACCAGTCGCTCAATTTCAACCCTTTGACAACAGCAGTCGGGGTTATGTCTCAACAGATTCTGGCAGAACTCAGAGAGCTTTCCACCGTCCCAACCCTGTGTGTTGAGGTTGTACCTATCCATGATATGGCGAATCGGAATATCGGATGGGTCGCCACGGCATATGCGGCCGAAGAGGTTTACTGATGCTACCCGCCGCTGCTTTACCGTACTTAGAGTTTGCACAACGCAACCTAACAAGTCCACGCGATTGCGTTGTGGTCCTTTACCATGAGGACCAGTGGCCTGCCTTTCGAGCAGCCGCCACATTGGTTGATCTGCCTATTGTAGGTTCTCTTTTGGGGGATCCAAACGGACAACATATCTTGATGTGTGAGGTGGAGTCTCAGCCCCCTAAGGATGTATTCAAGCTGGTGATTGCAGCAACAAAGCTGCCTCCTAAGGTGACAGAATGGCGGACGGCAGCGCAACAGGTGCTTCGACTTTAAGACCTCAGATGCAGGTTTGGTTGATTGAAGGCCCTGCATTTGAGGTGTATGTTCCTAGGCATGGTATCCTTCGGCATTTGGGCCGGCAGACACCTTGGACAGTTGCCCTCACGGAGCAAGAGAAGGAAACGCTGCGCTATATTCTTACTCAGAATGGGTTGCAGTGTACTGTGCTTCAGTCTCCCAGACCCCCGATTCTGAGAGAGCCCCCTTATGATGCTTGCCTGACTTGTTTCTACTTTGACCCTGTTTTAGGGTGTCTCACAGGTTCCCCGGAACTCGTTTCAGGATGCCCTGAAGGTAAATTGTCTCAATAGTTGGGCTATTGAGGCCCTTAGTTTGGTTGCTTTGGAGGATCCCCTAAATGGCATTGAATTTCTGGCTACTCCCTGATACTGGGGAGAACATGCTCAAGGGTACCGATACCTATGATGAGGAGATCCAGGAATGGGTCCCTGATGTAGACAATCCTGCAAAACTTCCCAGGGATTACATTACAGACATGCTGTTGACGAACCCGATTGCTCGCTTGGGGTACAACGATCTTCGCAACACTCCCATTTGGACAGAGGGGGAAATCGCACGTCTGGATGCGATTGCAGGCTATTGTGGCACTATCCCTGTAGACAACCAAGTAGACTCCGATCGCTTTCAAGCACGATTCAATCGGGGACCTATCTACACAACTGGCCCCCGTGGTGGTGGCAACTGAGGTTTTAGAATGCGCCCAATTACGATCTATCCTGCTAGCACTACTCACGTCGTTGTAGGTGAGCACCATTTCGTGCACAATCCACATACTGAGACCCCTCAAGTAGCAGTGCAGGAAACCCCTGCTGAAGTGACCCCTGCTGAGAGCCCGCTTGTTGTCGAGGGGCCTCCGGTTGAAACTCCCGTAGAGACTCTCGTAGAGACTGCATCTGTGCTTGAAGTGTCTGCGGAGCAGGCCCCAGAGCCTGCTGTAGTGGTGGAAATCCCTGTAGAGCCTGAGACCGTGGTTAGTGCCACAGTTGCGGTAGACGAAGCTCCCGTTGTTGAAGCTCCTGCACAGGAAAGCCCAGATTCTTTGACCGTTGCGGCACCCAAGGCCACACGTAAGAAGAAGGGTGCCGACGAGACTGTTGTGAACTAATATGGCTGAACAGGGTACGTTGATCGTCACGAAGTACATCCCCGGAAAGATGTATGGATTTGTGGGGTATTCCGAAGATACCTCCACAGCCTTTTTTCATCTTGGTGACTTTCAATCCCCGTTTCCGCAGGAGCCCTTTCCTCCACCAATCGTAGGGGAAGAGGTGCGAATTCTGGAGTACCACGTTCAGGGGGACCCCCAGAAGCTACCCAAGGCAAAGAAGGTCTACCGTATCAATCCTGTGCGAATCGTGACAGGTGTGGTGACGGTATATGACCATAGCAGAGGATTTGGATTCATACAAGGGGACGATGGCGAACAATACTATTTGCATGCAACAGAAATCCTGCATGGGCGTCTTCCGATCCCCGGACTTCGGGTAAAGTTCTACGTAGGGCAGCGTAAGAAGAAACCGCGAGCCTGCTTCATCGAAGTCCTCAAGTAACGGGAGAAACTAATGTCAGAGACAAATCCATTCGGAGGTAAGAATCCTCTTGGCCTTTATGTGCCTATGTCTGAGGATGAGCAAGAAGTACTTTCTCGACTCATTGAGTCCGAGGAATTGGTCTTGCATGTTGTAGGTTGGTCCAAGCTTTACAACCCCAAGGTTGTTCTTGGCGATAAGCGTCTTTCCATTCCTTTCAAGTTGCACTTCAATGCACCAGATGTGCCTACGAAGGTAGCCTACTTTGATCTTGAACTCACAACCCAGTCCGGTCTGGTCCTCTACACCGAGAGACAACCCACTATTTATGGGGGTGTGGCGTTGACGGTTCAAGCAGGTATGGACATTGAGGCTGTTTGGGATATTGCAATCAACGCGATTCCCCCTTCTGTTGTCAAAGCGATCAAGCCGGGCTCTTTGGGCCTTACTTCAAGATGGCAAGATCGGGACACGGGGGACTTTGACTTCAAAGGTGGTAATATGGATCTATCCCCGGAACAGAGAATGCTTTTGGAGAAGATTCAGCAAGGCGAACAACGTATCAAACAGGATGATGCACAGCAGTTGCAGAAAGCATACAAGACGCTTCGTAAGAAGCCTTCTCGCTAATTTGGTTATCGGATACTTCTTTGGTGAGAGCAACGGCTCCTCTGCACTTGAAAGACTTTTTGAGGTATAGCGACAATGAACGAGAATCCAAACATTCAAACCACTGGGCGTGTGGATCCTGTCGCCCAAGTTCTGGACAATGCACAGGTATTGGGCCGTGCCACCCTCTTGCGCAATGTAATCTTGCGTGATGAGGCTGTCGCAAAGGATTCTGCCATTCTGCTGGGCTCTGTCGAGGTGTCCGGGGAGGCTGTCGTTGGCGGCCGTGCCAACGTCCAATCGTCCCTTGGGCGTGTTATTCGCATTGGTGGCAAAGCTCAAGTGTTGGGGGGTTCGATTCGGAATGTCGCACCTAAGACAGGTCCCGTGCCTTTCAGTATTGGCCAAGGCGCTTTGGTAAAAGACCAGGCAGTCCTGCGGGGCTATTGCCAAGTCTTTGGTATGGCTAAGGTGTATGAGTATGCTGTGGTAGAGGATCATGTGAAGGTCTTTGGGCAAGCTCGGGTGCATGGACATTGCTCCATTACGGGAGACGCTGTGATCCGTGGTACTGCGGATATCTCGGGCAATGCCGTGATTCGTGGTGGTATTTGGGATGGTAGCGAAGGGAAGGTTACTTCTGGAGATTGGCTGGCTCCTGGTCAGCCTAATCCTGATAGTGATGTCGATAAGGCAAACTACCATAGCTTCCAGGATCGTGCTGGCCCCTCTTATCGTAGACCGGAGTTGGAAGAAATGAAGAAGAAGTTGGATGAGCGTTTTCTTACTGCTTCGGACAAGCAGTTGCGTACCGAAGTAATCAAGCTGGCGCACAGCAATCCTGAGTTGAGAGAGCACCTGTTGCCCATTCTGCGTGAAGCAGATGACCACGAGGCTGGTCGCAAGTGGGATGGCAAGCGCAGCCGCCCTGATGATGCGGTGCCTTACAACAAGCACAAGCGTCACCCCCCGGCCGGTGCCGATGGCTCTGCAGAGCGTACCAACTACAACCGTTGGTACCGCGAGAATGTCTGCCCAGATCATGAGAATCAGTGTGGCTTGAATGAGCCTGGTCAGTCTGGGTTGCCCAAGTAAGTTTCCACTCTTCTAAACAGGATCCCTCAAAATGCAAATTAGCCTTCCAGAGTTGTCCCGTGACTTGGTAATTCTCTATAAGGGGGATACGATTACAGCCCAAGTTCGGGATGATATGGCTGCAGCCGGTTGGGCGGGGGGTCAGTTTGGCCGTTGGGTTGTGGATGCTTCTGGGTTCCCTACGTTGGCGTTGGCGGATGGTCGGTATTGCGGATTCTTCCTGTTTGGTTCTAGTGAAGCAGGGGATCAATACACGGCCATGACAGAACAGAATCCACACTACAAGTATGTGGTGCTGGGGTTTGGTGGGAACGTCTTTTACACAAGGACGTTTGAACAGTATGGCTATCTGGCTCGACACGGCTTAGGCCCAATGGTGCCTTTGTCGTATGAGCCGCAGCAGATTCTGTACGTCTCCGAAAATGGCAAGATTACCCCTGAGAATGAGTCGGACCTCGCAACCTATGGGATTCACAACTTCCCTGATGGCACACCTGTTCCTGATATGTCGTTCACCTTCTTTGGTATTTGTGCTGTACCACCAATGGCGAAGACCAATCAGTATATGTGCATTCAGACCAACTTTGGTGTCTGATGTCCTACTCTTGATGTGACTCCCCAGACAGTCTGGCGTTTATTGCCTTGTCGGGGGCTTCAAGCTGCAGTCAAAAATCTTGTGTTCTTTCGGTAAATCTCCCCTAAATTGAGGATCTCCCTTCAATACTTCCTCTATCGACAACCACAATAGAGTGCGGTGAATAGGGTATTACCCGGAGAATCCGGAGAACAGCTAGACGACAAATGATCAAATCCCGTATCACATTCCCTAGCAATCTCACTAATCTGGGTAAACTTACCCAACTCGACGATCTCCATCGAGAATACAAACAATATACTCAAGATTGCCTCAACCAACTTATCCAAAACCAACTCCCCCAACCTAAACCCCTCTAATCGTAGAAGTTTCTTCAACCATTCTCCCGTACTCACTTCCCAGATCGCCAAAATCTGCCAGGGTCACGCAGTGACCCTCGTCGAAACTTGGGTCGCCGGACTCTATGGTAGAACTCTCTCTAAAAAAATCTCCAAAGACAAGTCCCTGACAGACCAACAAAAACTTGAACTCCGTTGTATCGGCAAATACAACATTCAGGCTCCCCGAGCCTTCGGTAAAGGGAAAATCACCAAAGAAATGGTTGACTTGTACTGGAGTTGGGTCTGGAGTCCTGATGTGGCGGGTTCCCCGCCAACCGTCACAGACCGACTTCCCATGATCATGTCAGAGATGACTTGCGATTGGAAAAGATCTAAGAAAGCAAAGGGTTTTGAGTGGTGGCTCGGCTTTAGCTGCTTGCAGCCAGGCCGACGCATTCAAATCCCAATCCGTTCAACTCCTTACCTGAAGGATACGTTACAGAAGACAGTCATCTGTAGGAAACAACAGAAGGGTTGGGTCTTTCAATTCACGGAAAAGACACCGGATTTGGTACTGGATGGGTCTAAGGGAAAGATTGGATTGGATGTCGGATTGAATTGCTTGGCTGCTACTTCGGATGGGAGAATCTACGGGAATACCTTCAAACCGAAGTTTGACAAGACTTGGAATCAAGTCAAGAAGTTACGATCTAACCGTCAACGACAAGGATTGAAGGAAAATTCCCCTCGACTATCCAAGTTGGAACAGAAGTTGACTGGGCAAACGAAGACGGCCACGGGTACCGTGTCCAACAAGTTAGTCAAGAGTTTTCCGGGACATACGTTTGTGATTGAGGATTTGGATCTGAGGGGGTGCAGGGGCCAGAAACGCTTTGCGTACCGGGCCTTGCACCATAATCTCGAAACGAAGGCAGTCATCAAGGTAGTGAATCCTGCGTACACGAGTCAGGAGTGCCCGTCATGCGGGCACGTAGCTCATGGTAACAGGAAAGGAATCAATTTCTGCTGCACAGGATGCGGTAGAAAAGGACATGCCGATTGGGTAGGAAGTTTCAATTTGCTCAGACGTTCTGAGGACAAACAGATTGGGATTGATGATAACCCATTGGTAGTAAAACGGTTGTTAGAAACGCGATATCGGGAGCAGCGTAGCTGCAAACGATCCAGTGTTCTAACTCCCGAGCCGGGTAAAGATCGGCAGCCCCGCAAGGGGCATGCGCTTCGCGCCGCGCCTGTACCGTCAGGCCGGAAGCTTACTGTTGTTGTATCTGATGATTCAGAGAGCAGCACAGCTTCAAACTCGATACCTAGGATTTCCTAAGTTTTGAGATACGGTTACTCCACAGGAAGCCATTAGTGGACCATACTGGAACTACCAACTGGCAATGCTACGTTACTTTGGGTTTGCGGTCAATCCCCCCGACCCTTCAGCCAAAGCTGAGCCACCTTCTTCTTAGAAGGTTCTGTTTTGGGCGTTACGGGCTGATCTGGCATGGGGCGATCGAACTCGTCCTCTGCATACTTGTGGACATGCACTGGAATCTTGGGTTCCCTGTCCAAGAGGTTGATAACCCCGTCAAAGGTAACTCTGCCTGGAAGCAAGTAGAGATGCAACTCCCCTGCGCTGAGATCAATCGCCATTTGAGTTGTGGTGCGCATCTTATCCGACTTGAAATGATCTTTGACGGGATTGAGATTGCTGTATGGAAGAAAGGGGCGTGTCTCCGTAAGGCGTGGGAACAGTTGGCTTGGTTTCAGATCCTCTGCCCGTGATAGGGTTGCATAGGCGAGTGCCTCACGAACGATACTGCCTTGGTTGGTGTGATAGCCAGCATCCTGATAGAAGTAGCCATGATTGGTGCGTACTTCTAAATGATCCAGGTTGAGTCTGCTTACCTTGGGGCCGTGATTCTCGGGATTCTCCATCTGAAACACAGTGCTTTTGTTTCCGACGAAGGTATGCCCCTCAAGGTTTGCTAGTTTGAGAGTCAAGAGGGCATCTTCAGGATTGTCTTGTGCCAGGGCGGCAAGCAGCTTTGGACCATTGGATTTGTGGGTACCCTTCTGGATCTTCTCTATTTCGGAGATATCAGCCACAACGAGCGTCGAGTTTACGACACCTACTCCGTATTGGTTGATACCCTCACACCATCCTGTCTTGGTGTCAAACAGAACTGCAATCTCAGTGCCTAGAAACTCAAGGTGCACTAAGACGACATGCGGGATGTAGTTTCTATCTCGATTCTTACCCAGGACAACGGAGTTGTCAAAGGTGCCCGCGAAGGTCACACAAGCTGTTTTCTGGATTGCGGATCTTTGCATGCCATCCTCTCAAGCAGAGTTTTTTCTCAGAGGTCCAGAGACCTGCTTGAAAGGCTGGGTGATAGGATAGCTAGTGGGCCGTTTAGTCCTTCTTCTGCCAAACCGTCTTGAGTTGACTCATCAAACCATCGTGGAAAGATTGCTCCTTAGCACGTTGCTCTACGAGTCTTTCTTGAGTTGCTTTCTCGCGATAGGCGTTTTTGATCTTACCCGTCATTACGTCTTCCGTCTTTTTGCCGAATTCGACCGTCAGTTGGTACTGCGGGCCATTTCGTAGTTTGGAGATTACCCTCCGCGTGACCCAACCAGAAGGTTTGCCCATCGAGTAGTAGTATACATAATCGCCCGGCTGAATGTCATCAATCGGGATCTCAACATGCCTTTCGCTGATCATAGTATTCTTGTTCCTGGTTTGGGTCTTCTGCGGGACATCCTACCGTACCATACCCTGGTTTGTATTGCAAAAACTGCAACATGCAAGAGCATGAGAGGTAAAGCGACCCAATTGGATTGTGTTGCACGGCTCATGATACGTTCTACCCTAAAAGTGCACCTATCTTCGCTGCGAGCGCAACGTCTTCTGTGCATGCTGCACTTGCAGGATCGAGCCGCAGTCTGCCTTGTATGCAATTCCGAATGCTCATTATGGCATAACCTCTTGTGTTTGTACCCTTTCGCTTACATCGGAAGCATAACCAGAATAATGAGGGCACCAATTAGGGTAAGGGGCGTTGCGTGTCACGGTTTTGACACCACATCACCTACAAGCCGTATCGGCTAAAGCCCGGAAGGAACATGGTACAAGTTGTCGTTACCCCCGAAATCCCACAGGAATCCACTCTACAACACCTACAGAGTATGACTTTCGCAGAAGCGAAAACCTTTCTCAGAGAGAGCACCGACTTAGGTGAGGATGAGGAGGATATCAAGTTCCAAGTAGGGGTGCTTCTGCTGATGGGCTTGGCGCGGCCCAAGCGTGCTGCGGAGCTAGCTCGACTCACAAAGTACGACAGAGAGTTTGTTGAGATGATTGCAGATAACCTGCGAAAGGCAGGCATCTGGGTGGGCGAAGATACGGCGACGTTTGCCAATTGGGCGCATTCCCCAGTGAGTTTTATGATTGACATTCTGGTTGGTTTGGGTACGCTTGAGCTTGTGGCGCAAGCCCCCAACTAAATCTTGTGATTGACGAGACGAGAGCACGTTTGATGAGCATGACGAAAAAGATTGAAAACGTACAAGGTAGAACGCAGACAGAGGTTCCCGTGTGGGAGTTTCCAGGGAAGCGAGTTTTTGCTACTTCGGATACCCACTTCAACCACGATAACGTGATTGCGTACTCCAAGCGCCCCTATGCTTCGGTCGGGGCGATGAATGAGGCTCTTATCGCGAATTGGAATGCCGTTGTCCAGCCAGGAGATGTTGTACTCCATATGGGCGATGTTGCGATGGGGGATAAGACTTTATTGCCCAAGATCCTTTCGCGCCTGAATGGGGACATCTATTTGGTTGCGGGGAATCATGACAACAAGCGGTATGACTCCCTCTACAAGGAAGCCCATTGGGGTGGGCCTGTGCTGCTGTGCCATAACGGTATCTACATCGAGATGTTGCACCGGCCGCATCGGCTGCTCGGCCTTGGTTCGCTGGCGTTCTGTGGACACGTTCACAATCAATGGCGTGCTGTAAAGCAAGGCGACCGGATCAATGCGTATGTGGCGGGGCATCGGGTTGACGATGCCACCACCGCACAACGCTTGGTGATCAATGTGGGTGTAGACGTTCAGGGGTACACTCCGGTATTGGTAGACACCTTGCTTGAGGAATCCGATGTTCGTTGAGAAGTTCCCTACACGGGAACAGTTCTATCAAGAGCATCTCCCTCGGTTAGGTGTCTATCGCACAGTCCCTCTACAAACAACTTTGCCTAAGGGCTGTCTTCAAGAGAGGTCAAGAATGGATAAGATGCTTCATGTTGAACGGCAGCACCTGAAGGTGCTGCTTCTCAGCACTGTGCGGGAAAGCCTTCGAGGGCCGAGTGCCTACCCTTGCTTTGCGATCCTGCAAAGGTACCTCCCATTGTTCTCTCATGATCCTGTTGTGGATACTGTCACGCAGGATATTCAGGCTGCCCTTGAGGATGCAAAATCCCGGAGGTCCGCCCTACCCTTGCAGGACATGGAGACGTGGGAAGTTGTCTTGAAATGGTGCTTGAATTGGCAGACGCTTTCGTTATCTCATCGGTACGAGGCCGATCAACACATCCATTCAAAGTAGCATTCCCGCTCGGTGATGAGGCACTCTCGGGGAACCCAGGTTCCTGGGTTTGATTCCAACTCTGAAAGTAGGCGTTGCGCGGTACGGAGACAGACACCCTCGGTTGTCTGTAGAAGGGCAAGGTCACCTTGAATGATGTGGAAGGTGTCAGGTAGGAAGGTGCTGGGGATGATTTCGGGCATTAGGAATCTCCATCGGTAGACACGGAATAAACGTAGTCAGAGGACTGAACTCAAGGAGTGGTTATGAAGAATCGATCGGAACAAGAGAAACGGCGTCAGGCAAAGTTAAAGCGTCGAAAGAAGAATCGCGGGACATATCAGGCGCCCCCGTTGCAGGCACCGATGATTGCCCCAAAGATTCAATTGCCCATTGAGTTGAATCTGTGGCTTAGTTGCGCAATCAACTATCTCGCCAGTGACTTTGAGACAGGTGTTTGGGAACCGTTGTGGTCGGATCATGGCAAAGGACCTTTCCCAGAGCGTGTACGCCTCTTTGAGGCCGTACACAATCGCTATTGGGATACAGAATCCCAGAGCTTCCAAAGCAGATTGGGTTCTGTGTTGGCAGGTTGGACCATGATTGCAGAGAAAACCATCTTTGGTTTGCAATTAGGTTACTTGCAATGGATGACGCAGGCCCAGCCCGATAAAGAGCCTATTGCTGCGTTATTGACCCCGCATGATGCGGACGTTTGGAACTTCTTCCAGACGGAAATTCGGCAGAAGCTTTTGGCAACTGCCTAACAGGATCCCTGCTAAAGCAGGGGTTCAAAAGTAAGGTGTGAATGAGTAGATTCAAGTGGATAGCTGCGGCTATGGTGATGTTCTTTCCGCGTTTGGGGTCAGCAGCACCGACCCCCTCAGATTGGGAAACTCGCTTCATCAGCCAGGCGCAAACTTGCCCTACCCCCTCTCACGTATCGGATGCCTTCTTGAAGGCACTTTTGGAGCAGGAAAAGCGTGCAGGTGTCCCGAGTCATTTTCGGGGCATTGTATTGACTGCTGCGTGTGTAGAATCTGGGTATAACGCAAAGGCTGAGGGGGACCATCGTTTCTCTCGGAATAAGAAGACCCCCGTAGCAATTGGGTTGCTGCAATTGTGGCCGTGGTGGGAGAGCAAGTACAAGGTCTCCCGTCGAAACCCAACGCAGAGTGCCCAAGCATGGTTGACCCATCTCAATAGGATGGTTGCCTATGTAAAGCGGAAGTGCCCACCGTTGTCTGAGTCGCAGACCTGGGAGGCAGCAGAAGCCTATAACGTGCGAGGCCCTGGTAAACGCTGTTACCAGCGTACCAGCCATGTTGTGCTGTTGCGTCAATGGCAACGTGAGACGCTAGCCCAAGTGGCGTTTTCATATGCAGGGTTTTAGCGGAGAATTCTCACTAAAGGTCTGCTTCACATTGTTGAGCAGCATCCCTGCTGTTCTGGGTCTTGGGCAAAGAGGGTGTAGACCTACGGTCTTGCGCCCTCTTTGCCCCGGACCCTTTTTCCAATGTCGGACTTATGCAACCCGGTTGATTCACTTCGTGAAGTTGCTCGCGAAGCGAGTCTACTTCGTTCTTCTGTGAAAGGATCTGTAATCCTTTCAACAAGATATTCATTCCTGCATTCTCATCTCGGTCCTTTACCATTCCGCAATGAGTACAGGAATAGGTACGTACACTCAAGCCGATCGGCTTAGGCGGGAACCCGCCGCAGCCACTGCATTGCTGTGTCGTACCTTTTGGATCAACTGAAACACAATATCTACCAGCACTTTCAGCCTTGTAAGATATTTGCCTTGCTAACTCTCCCCATCCTGCTAACCCAATGTTTCGACGTAGGCCGCGTTGTGCGGCTGGCGTCAATACAGAAGCCTTAGCAGTCTTAGCGGGGGTCTCTTTACTCAACATCCCTTGAATGTTGAGATCCTCCATACAGATAACGTCATAGTTATCAATTAGATGCCTACTAACCTTGTGTAGTTCCTGTTTCTTGGTGCGTTGCAGACGGGTATGCTGCTTGCGCAGCAGTCCCTTCTGCTTAGCACGTCGAACCGAACCCTTCTCCTTTCTGCTCAACTGCTTCTGTGTCAAACGAATCTTCAGTTCAGCTTGTTTGATCTGTTTGAGATTACCAAAGGTTTGACCCGTATGGGTCGTTACCAACTCTTTCAAACCTAAGTCAATTCCTACCGTTCTCAACTTTGACAGGTCTTGGATTGGCGGTTTCGCTATCCTTGCGGAATCTTGGAACTCAACTGCCAAACTGATGTAGTAATCGTCGGATTCCCTGATAATTGTAGCAGTTTTGACCCATGCTCCTTCTTTTAGGTGCTGTTCCAGATCGTAAGGATTGGGCAGGGTGGCCAGCCGCTTCGCGGCTGATGGCCGGGGTTGCCAGAACTTCAGCCAATCCAAACCTGGAAACCGAATCAAACTGTTCTGCCAGTCAATCCACTTCTCTGAAAACTGAGGATGAGTGAAAGAACCGTAACGATCTTTCGGTTTGAACCGAGGGAATCCTTTGCCTAAACCGGCTTGACACCTACGAAAGAAGTTCTGATAGGTTTTGTCAAGTCTTGCGGTGACTTCTTGAAGAACTTGGGCATTCACCGTCTGGTATTCAGGTAGTTGCTGTTTCAGTTCAATCAGTTGGTGATTTTGGGCAAATCGGTTAGTAGGGTTCTTCAATCCCCAAGATTTGGATTGCTTATGATGAAGCTTCCGTTGTTCAAGTGCCGTGTTGTAGAGATTCTGGCAAAGCGAGAGAGTCTGCTCGACCGCTACGCGGTCTTGCTGCCTCAACCTCAGCTTGTACTTGAAAGTACGAATCATGATATAAGTAGGGCAATAGGGTGGTTATTGAACAAGGTTTACTAAAACCTGGCTACAGGGTCGCGTTTTAGTGGCTATGGACAGGCAAGAGAGTGAGGTTGTTATTATGCCGACTCTCTTGCCTGTCTACCACCCTCTTTTCAACTTGCGTGAAATCTGCAAGCAGATGGTCCTGTTGGAGGACCACCTCTTGCAAGAGCGTAAGCGTTGCGAAGACTGTACCCGTAAGCACTTTCTTACGTTGGAAGCCTTGGCAGAAGAGGCCGGTTCTCTGGATGAGACTCAGAAGTGGGTTGCCCTTTATCGCGCCCTGCCAGACCAATTTCGTGCCCTTTCTGAGCAATGGCTGGATGGTGTAGACCCCCTACAGTTAGCACAGGCTCTGCGCCGAATCCGTAAAGAGTTGTTGCCTGTTTGCTTTGATATGCGGCAGCAAACTCAAGGGTCTAAGACGGCAGCAACACGCATGTCTGTGTTTGCTGAGCATGTTGCAAGCATCTGGCAATCTCGGCAAAATCCCTGCCGACATTAGGGTATCCCCCGTCAGAGACCCGTTGTAGGGGGCTTTCGGTGGAGATGTATGTCGGATATCTTGTATACTATGGTTCGTCATGTGATGTTTGAACAACCTACGATGAACCCTTTGGGTTCTTATGTTCGGGGTCGGGTAGAGGCTCTTTGCGATGTCCCTAGCAGCATAGACTACTTTGTTGCCGTCTCTCGGGTTTGGAAGGAATATGCTGCTTTGCGGGGGACTACAGAAGATACCCGGTCTGCGGAACAGAACTTGCTTCTAAAGTCTTTCTTGTGGCACTTTCAAAGTGAGGTCTACAACGAGACCTCTAAATGGCCCAGTAAGGAAGCCATCTGGACTGCCGTTGGCCAAACCTTTTTCGGGACTATGGAATACCCGGAGTCTTGGATAACTGAAACACAGTGCCCCGAGCCACCCGTGCCCGTCCCCAATCAGCCCCAGCATAGTGTCTCCCAAACAGGTGCACAGAAAGCAACTGAGACGGCGCATCCTCTGACGAAGGTGTTTTACCAACAATATGTCAAGGCTTGCCAAGCCTCTGGTTTGAAGGTTCTTAGTCAGAAATACCTCGCCGAGAAAATGGCAGATGGCGGGCTTGACAGTGAATTGCGAAATGGGTATCGGGTAACTCATCTGAAGACCTTGCTTGATTTCACGGGATCCTCCAAAGAGCGTTTCTCTCAAGCGCAGTTCAATAGAATCGAACAGACCGCCGCTCCGGTTTCGATTTCGTCTGAAACGGAGGGACCTCAATCTGTAGTAGAAGTTCCATCTGTAGGAGAGCCTTCCCAGGGTCAAGTTCCTTTCCTGCACTTGACACCAAAGATGAAAGATCCCTTGACAGCGAGAATTTCCGTAGCCTTTCCCCTAGTTTCAGAGAACCTACCCCTCCTACAGCAACTTGTTCAATTGGGGGCGACTGTCAATTTGACGGTTGCCTAAATAGAAAGGCTATACCCAGGCATGGTTATCACCTGCGAGGTATCAGGCCATGCTTTGGATCATTGTAGCCCTCTTAATTCTGGCAGCTACTGCTGCCTTAGTTTATGCTATTCGGGAGGTCAATAAGGAGCGTGGTCAGTTGTCGTTGTTGGCAGCTATTGTTCTCTCTATTGCTGCGTTTGTGTTAGGGTTGTTGGCAAGTAAGAAACCTCCTGAGGGGCCAGGGCCTATTCCACCCAAGCCACCTACAGGTAATACGAATCCTGCGGGTATTGTACCTGTACCCCCTGTCTTGGCACCCGATCCTGTAGAGGTCTTGGGTGCCGACAAAGAGGCCGCCAAAACCGACCAGCAACTCAAGGAAATCGACCATGCCGAACACACCCCGGAAAATGATGCTACGTCTGACCACTCTCTTTACGGGGGTGTCTTTCGCGATCGCGCCAATCACCGCACAGGCGGCAATTCCTGATATCCCCACCCCGGCTACGCCTTCGGCTGAGGATATCGCCCGCGTTAATACCAGTGCTGCGGAACTCGATCAGGAAGTCTCCAGAACACCCCCTCCGCTGACAGCCGGTACTTGTCAGACCTCCTTACGAGATGGTTTCCTCTGTCCAAACTACCTACCCAATCATCCAGATGTCCAGAATGTGTGTCGGCGGGGTTGTTACCTCTTGGCCCCCGAGGATATGCAGTCTTTGTACTGGAACAACCAGAGGGCCGCTTTGATCCCTAATTTGGTCTCCCAGCGTAACACCTTCCAGCAACAACGGGACAAGGCATTGTTGGATAGCTACATGCTTCGGCCTGTTGCTCAAGAGCTACACAAGCAAGCAACTGACCTGCAGACTCAAGTCGAGCAGCAGAATCAGACAATCGGAGCCCTTACCAAAGACAGAGATGCTCGATATGGGACGGGCTTCGTAGTTCTGTCTGTTCTGGCGGGTGCTCTTATTGGTGGTGCCGGCATGGGTCTCTATTCCCTGATTCACTGAAAGATTAGTGATTACCGCTGGTTGGTAACTACCTAGTTCAAGAGGGTTGAATCGTTAGATCGTGGGGGAGTTTGGCCAGACGCTCTCAGGGTGAAATGACCCCCTTGAACTGGACTTGGTAAGAAATCCGAAAACCCAAAAATCAATACTATTGAGTACTTACCTTTGTTCTATCATAATATGATTTCGTGCGGGGAGTATTCAGGCGCGAACATAGTTATGCCTTAGTTAGAGACACTTTCTGAGACAGTTCACACAAGGCACCCAAAATCAGTAATCATTATCTTGGGTTATTCCCCGCGAATGATGCTGAGATCGCGGTAACCCTCCTCGATTTTCGGGGGCGTCCGCAGCAACTGTTCGTACATGGGGATGAGGCGATCCAAGGGTACGATACGCTCGGTGGGTCGCTTGGCATTGCGCTTGATACAGGTGGAAAGATCTGCTTTGACCCATATGAGATCTACGGGAAGCAGCCCGGCTACACGCTTGAGGGTGCGCTTCCTGTCTTTTGAGTGGGTCAGGACAGCATCAAAGTAGATGGTCTCTTCGTGGTCCTTCTGTTGTGCAAGCCAGGTGCTCTTTCCAGAGCCCGGTGCCCCACACAAGATAACAACCCGCTTGTGTTTACTGTCTAAGACAGCTTCCTCTAGGAGTTCATATGAGCGCATCCAAGCCCAGCCTACTCGCTCGGGAGTCCAGACATAGATGCCATCAATGTAAAGTAGGTTGTCCGGGCTGATAATCATGTCAGATCCTCTCCAGAGGTCTAAACGTAGTTCGCTCGCCCAATTCACAATAAGGTGCTACTCTACAAACCTTTCTCGTGGCAGTAGGCTTCCAGGATCGCTTTGGCTCGTAGGGAGTTGAACTCGGTTGTTCCAATTGCGTTGAGGGCACAGAATAGAAAAGGTTGCCCTTCATCGTCATGTACAACACGCAGCGTACCTCCCAACCCGAGAAGTACCCCCAACGTAGCGGCATCTCGCCAATCGGGTCCGTTTGCTTGGGCTCGATTCTGAGACTCAAAATCGTCAAAGGGGTTATTGGCATTGCGGGTGCCTTCCCAATGGTCCCGGAACCAGCGCCATTGCTTGTCTGTTAGAGGGTCTCGGCAAGCCACGCCATCCTGAATCCAGGCTTTGGAGCGGGCAATACGGCGTGCTAGGTTGTTGGCTTGGGCGATTTGTTCAAGGTCTGTCATGGCACTCACAGGGATTGTGCCCTAACCATACCCTAAATCTGATTCGGAACCTTCACAGACCTGATGCAACGCCTCCACAAAGGCAACCTGACAACGCAGCAGGATCTTGATATTTTCGTAGGCACCGTACTGGCGCGGGAAGTTGCGGCGAGCCTTGCGGATCAGCGGGAAAAACCAAGTGCCCACTTCCTTGCAATACGCCTGTTGTTTTTCCGGCGTAAAGACACCTTGCATGGTCTGCAGGTTGTGGGCGCGGTCAGCAATTTTGACGAGACTGGCAATGGGGCACTGCGACAACTCTTCAAAGTACAGATCGTAGGTCTTGGTCAGGCCGCCGCACTTTTTTCGACAGTTTCCAAACGGAATCCGCAATCTGCTTGCCAAAGCGCGTTTCCAGCATTTCATGCGAAACCACATCCGAGTGGTCCTCTAGCGTGTCGTGCAAGAACGCCGCAGCCAACGTCTCCTCCGGGAAGATCAAGTGCGGGGCCAACGTCGAAATCAGACGGGCAACTGACAGTTGGTGGTTGAACTTCGGAGTTTTGCCATCCTTGCGAGTGCCCTGCTCCAGCGAACGAGTCAACTCCAAAGCATCATACGCCTTGTAGTAGCCCCGGCCTTCCAGCCAACCACGCATCACAGCCAACTGCTTCTGGTACCGAATGGCGATGTCTTCCATTTTTGAGATCCTCCTCATATGCAGGGTTTTAGCGAGAATTCGCACTAAAACTGACTGCTTCACATTGTTGAACAGCATCCCTACTGTTCTGGGTCTTGGGCTGAGAGCAGAGCCCTACGGGCTCCCCCTTCACTGCCTTATACCCTTTTTCCAATGTCGGACTTATGCAACCCGTCTGTTTCACTTCGTGAAGTTGTTTCACTTCGTTCTTCTGTGAAAGAACTTGTAGTCCTTTCAACAGGATATTCATCCCTGCATTCTCATCGCGGTCCTTTATCCTTCCGCAATGAATACAGGAATAGGTACGGACACCTAAGCCGAGCGGCTGTGTCGTACCCTTCGGATCAACTAACTCACAATATCTACCAGCACTTTCAGCCTTGTAAGATATTTGTCTAATCAACTCTCCCCAACCTGCCAATCCGATGTTTCGACGGAGGCCGCGCCGAGCGGCCGGTGTCAATTGCATCTTCGATGGTGAAGGTTTAGTTGAGGGTTCCTTACTCAACATCCCCTGAATGTTGAGATCCTCCAAACAGATATCGTCATAGTTATCGATGAGATGCCTACTGATCTGGTGGAGTTCCTGTTTCTTGGTGCGTTGCAGACGGGTATGCTGCTTGCGCAGCACATCCCGTTGCTTGGCACGTCGAACAGAACCTTTCTTCTTTCTGCTCAACTGTTTCTGTGTCAAGCGGATTTTCAGTTCAGCCTGTTTGATCTGCTTGAGATTACCAAAGGTTTGCCCAGTATGTGTCGTGACCAATTCTTTCAAACCTAAGTCAATTCCTACCGTTCTCAACTTTGACAAGTCACTGATCGACGGTTTTGCTACCTTTGCGGAGTCTGGAAACTGTACTGCCAAGCAGATGTAGTAATCGTCGGATTCCCTAATGATAGTAGCAGTTTTTACACAGGCTCCTTCTTTGATGTGCTGCTCAAGATCGTAAGGATTGGGTAGCCCAGCCAGCCGCTTCGCGGCAGTTGGCCTTTGCTGCCAAAACCTCAACCAACCCAAACCTGGAAAACGAATCAAGCTGTTCTGCCAGTCAATCCAGTTATCTGAAAATTGAGGATGAGTGAAGGAACCGTAACGATCTTTTGACTTGAACCTGGGGAAACCTTTACCTAATCCTGCTTGACATCGACGAAAGAAGTTTTGGTAGGTTTTGTCTGACCGAAGGACTACATCCTGAAGGACTTGAGCATTTACGGTTTGATATTCAGGAAGTTGTTGCTTCAGTTCAGGCAATTGGTTGTTTTGAGCAAATCGGTTGGTAGGATTTTTCAAGCCCCAAGATTTGGCTTGTTTATGATGGAGTTTCCGTTGTTCAAGTGCGGTGTTGTAGAGGTTCCGACAGAGAGTAAGTGTCTGCTCGACCGCTACGCGATCCTGCTGCCTCAACCTCAGCTTGTACTTGAAGGTACGGATCATACTACATAGTGGGTGATAGGGTAGTTATTGAGGGTTTTAGTGAAAACCCTGGCTAGGAGATCCTCCTAGGATAGGAAACGCGGCACTGCACCACGATTCACGTTTACTACTCTATATTCTCACATTAGACAGCTACTTTACGGGGTTTATGCACGATGTCACAACTCGCACAACGAATCGCTTCTCGTTATCTGCAAGCCTATGAAGCAGACCAAATGTCCAAAGAGGAACTGACTCAGATGGTCAGTTTTCTTACCTCACAGGTATCCTCGCTGGATCCTGCTTCTGTGTGCTACGGCACCTATTGCTGCTCTGGTCTTCAGAATGCCGAGAAGCGCCTCACTCAAGCTCTCTTTACTGCGCTTGCTCGTAAGTACAAGGGGCTTCTGTTGGAATGGTTCCAGTATGCTTTGGTGAAGCGGGCTAATGTTGGTGGTGGCGGAACCGGAATCCAGAAGTTGGAGAATGCCCTGTCCCTTTGGGTCAACAGTATCCCGGAGACGTTAGCAGGTTCCCCCGCCTTGGACTTGGAATCGTTGTTGGCAGGACAAGACTACATCGAATCCACAAAGCTGACGGCAGTTGCTCGTAAGATTTTCTATGTGGTTGCGCAAGAGTACAAGCAGCAGGCCCTTGTACGTACTGCACGGTTGCAACTCCCGAAATGGCCCCTACGTCGGGATCCTTCTTTGAATATCTGGTTCATTGATTCCAATTCCACCTTTGCCTACAAGGATGCTTTGGGAAGCAGGGGTCTTCAGTTTCGTTGGAATCCTGTTATGAAGCGGTGGGAAACTCCAAGGGTGACTCCTGAGATGCGGACCTACTTTGAGGTAGAGGGTCCGGTCGTAGCTCCCAAGTTGACGACGCCTGTTGAGGCTATTCGCACTTGGTTCTTTGATTCGTGGCTACCCGGTAACATTGCTCGGTTCACCAAAGTGTTTACGGACTATGCTCGAAATGTCCAGTCCAGTTACAAGATCCTCTTTACCTTATCGGGAGGGAAAGTCACTGTAACATTCAAGCGTCAGATTTCCACAATGCGGGATGCAATCGAGGAATTGAGGTACCGCTATATTGGCAGGCAGGGGCGCGAACCTTGGTTGGAAGTCCTGGACAAAGTGATTGAGTTGGCGGGTGCTCAGGAACCAAACCAGATCCTGCATATCATTGATCGGGTTAACAACCTTCAGCACTCCAATGGCCTGTTCCTGGAGCATTTCCCTAAGAATGTTCAGTCCTGGTACGTCAAGATGCTCAATGCCAAGTATGCAGCCCCTACAGTGTCCCACTTGTCCCGGATGATCCCCGATAAAGACTTGCGTGACTTATTCTCTTGGCTGGGTACTTTGGTTGGGCAGTCTTACGTTTCAGATCTTCGCTTCCAACCCCTTTCCGTCAAGCAAGAAGATTTGAAGCCAGAGGAGACGAGCAGCAATTGGCGTGCCCGAGGTTATCCTGCGCATCCCGGCTACACACAGGTCAATCGCTTTGACCCTCAGGTTCAGCGGGGCTTGGACCGTCTTGCTTAGACAAGAC
>Ga0172373_10002740_pt1 | contig 26602 bp, 23 predicted proteins | sample Lak10m_2_FD_114546 | JGI IMG/M metagenome (GOLD analysis project Ga0172373, IMG submission 114546) | Freshwater microbial communities from Kabuno Bay, South-Kivu, Congo - kab_092012_10m | ecosystem: Environmental > Aquatic > Freshwater > Lake | place: Democratic Republic of the Congo...
TGTCAATACCTGAAATATGTTGACCACTTTTAAAAACAGAAAGGGTCAAAAAATGGCTAGACGAGAACAATTTAAGATGACAACTTCAGAAAGGATAAGGCGTCATTTTAGCGACAGCTTTAAGATTCAAAAAGTCAGGGAATTAGAAGCTGGGAAAGTGAAAATTTCTGAACTTTGTAAACAATACGAGCTGGCAGATATTACTGTATATCGATGGCTTAACAAGTTCGGAAGTATGAAAAGTAAGAAGGAACGCATTGTTATAGAGACTGATAGCGACACCAAGCAGCTACTCGAGCTAAAAAAGAGGCTGGCTGAACTTGAACGGATTATCGGACAGAAACAAATCCAGCTCGACTTTAAAGATAAAATGATTGACCTGGCCGAAGAAATGTATGGAGTAGACATAAAAAAAAGTTTTCTACCCAGCCCTCTAGTACTTCTGGCAACACAGAGAACAAATCCCCTATAGCATGAATAAAATTTATAATGCGATGGGGATCAGCAAGCAGTCTTTTCATCAAAAAATGGAGCGACTCAATTACAAACGTATAGAGAATAGCCAATTACTTCTTGTTATTGCTGATGTTCGAAAAGATCATCCAACCATGTGTGTCAGGGATATGTATTATTTACTAAGGCCAATAAACATTGGCCGGGATGCATTTGAAGCCTTTTGCTCGCATCAGGGTTTAATGAGTAAACGTGTCACAAATTTCCAGCGTACCACAGACAGTTGCGGGGTAATACGGTTTGAGAACTTAATCAATAACACACCGATTAACACATTAAACCAAGTCTGGCAAAGTGATATCACTTACTTTGAAGTAGCAGGAAAATTCTACTATCTAACCTTTATAATGGACGCTTTTTCCAGAAGGATTATTGGCTATTCAGTATCAAAACGACTAACTACTGAAAACACAACATTGCCTGCGCTGAGCATGGCTATCAAACTCAGGCAAAAACAAAGGCTAAACATAAGTGATGTAATCCTTCATTCCGATGGAGGTGGTCAATATTACGACACTAACTTCTTGTCTCTCACTTTTAATTTCGGAAGTAATGCCTTGGTTACCGGAGGGGTCAGCCCTCCGGGCTGAGGACAACAATCCTTCTACTTCAATATCGCTCTGGATATAATCAAAAATCTATGTCAAACAGTAAGTAAAAACGGTCAACGTTATTTAGGCATTCACAACAATCTTACTTCTTACTTCTTACTTCTTACTTCTTACTTCTTACTTCTTACTTCTTACTTCTTACTTCTTACTTTATCATCCGTCAGTTTTTCCCCGTCCGCCCTATTATCAACTTCACAGTATTACTGGTAGTATTGTTGTTGCGGTCGCGGGCCTTGAGGCGGGCGATATACAGGCCATTGCGTACCGGCAATCCGCTGGCTGTGCATCCGTCCCAGCGGATACCGCGTGCAGTATAGCCCTCCGAAATCACGCTCAGCGGACCAAGCACCCGCATGAGCTCGCCGGTGATGCTGTAAATTTCGACCTCAACATTAAATGTAGCATCAAACTGATTGTGGCCGAAGCTAAAGAACACCTCGCCCTGCGAAGGCACCGGATAGGCCCTGAGATCGGTAACCGAAAGCAGTATATTGCGTTTTACTACAAAGGTGATGGATGCTGTAGATGAATTGTTATACACATCCCATGCCTTGAGCGTAAGGGTATGCTCTCCATCGGGCAGGTTAAAATACTGATAGCGGATCTTACCCGACTGATAACTGTCGCGGTTCGACACATAATAGTCGTTGAGCAGCACCGAGGAGTAGCTGTCGCCATCGATGGTTGCCACCAGGTCGTGGCCAATCCCATTACCGGCGGTATTGATGCCACTCTCATCGTAGAGGAAAGCCAGCAGTTTTGGGTTCTCGCTGGTAAGATCGCCGTTTACAAAGGTGGTATCGTTGATAAATAAGCGAATGCGCGGGCCTTCGGTATCCATGTTGGGCTGGTTTACCGAACCGCCGATGATAAAATCGTCGTAGTAACCGTGGGCATCGTTGGTACCATCGGTGGCATAGTAGCTTATTTTACCCTTACCATAACTATAGTCGATATCGCGTGGTACAGGGAAAGTGAACGAGAACCGGCCTCCGGTAACGGTAGCTATACCCTGGTAAAGTATACTTTTCTGAACCATAAAGTCAACCGGATAACTGTCGTTGTCCTGCCCCAGGGTGCGCACCTTACTTTTCTTATCAAACACTTTAACATACACCTCGCCATTAAAATCGCTCAGCAGCTGCTGCTGATGGCCGCGCACTTCGCCCTCGAAGGTAGCAATGGTATTTGCAAACAGGGTATCTGACGAAGCTGCTGTTGTAACTACCTGGTATTTAGGATAAGGCAGCTGCATAGCCGGATCGCCGAATAGGGTCATGTGCCGGTTGTTGGCCGAAAGCTGATTGTCGTTTTTGGTATAGCGAAGCACATCGCCCAGGGTAGGATACACCCCCTGCCCGGCGTTGATCACCGTATCGATAAAACTGAGGTTAAGGGCAGCGTTGTAAGAAGCAAAAGCAAGTCGTGTGGTAGTTATCAGCGACATGGCACCTCCCTCGGGATTCAGGAATACCTGTTCACCGGCCGACAGCAGCCCGGGATCGTCGAAGCGTGAGAACTCACAGGTGGCAGTAAAAAACATACCCATACGATCGAAATTGGTCCAGCTGTTGATATCGGTAATTTCGAGCACGCGTTCGTCGGCCCAGCCCACTTCGCCTCCGTGTCCCACATAATTTACCAGCAGGGCTCCCTTCTCAACCCGGGTAACAATTTCGCGGTTTACATCGGGATAGCGGCTTCCGCCGGGGGTCGATTGCTGGGTGTAGGCATCGAAATAAATCTTATCGAGGTTGTACACCGGATGCTCCACATCCAGTTTTTCAGCCAGACCTTCAGCCTGCTCGAGGTGCAGATTCTTATTCTGATCATCGGCGATCAGCAGCATCGAATTGCGCCAGTCGCCCTGCAGTTCGCTTCCGTTTGCCAGATACGTTTCAATTTTGTGCACGGCCACATCAGCCTGAGCCTGGGTTCGTACCGGCAAACGACCGGTAATTACATCGATGAGACCAGTGGTTTGGTTGGCGCCGTCGCCATCGTCGAGCAGTCCGAAATAATCGTCGGTACAAAACGAAGCAACCGGCCGTATAGAGTTATCGCTCTGCCAGGTGGGTATAAAGCAGCTGTTGTTGCTGATACGGTTTTTCACATCGTACGAAGCGTTGCCGAAAAGCAGCAGATACTGAGGCTGTTGGGTGAGGGTATCACGATCGTACAGCATTTTCATAAAATCGCGTATGGCTGTAATATCCTGAATGCCCGACGAAAATTCGTTGTAAACCTGGGGCAGCTGCACCACCACGGCCGATACGTCGCCTTTGGCATTGTGCAATGCGGCCAGCCTTTCAGCCTGAACGGTAAAATCAGGATGTGTGAGTATAATCATATCGTGCGGAGCAATGGCATGCAGATTCTGGTTGGCAACCCTTTCGCCGGGGCGCACACTCATGTAGTGGGTTCCATCGAAAGCCACCACTTCGCGCAAAGTGCTGGTAGGCAGCACAAACGAACAATTTTGTCCGTTCACGGTATACGGCACTGATGTAACAGCCAGCGGATCGCTTACATCCCAAAGGGTAAGTTTGGAGGTTGAACTGTTGAGGGTAAAGCGTGAAATGCGGCCGGGAGCCACGGTGCGCGGATCGCGGAAAGCCAGCTGCCCCCCGTTGAAATGCAGGTTGCTGCGCACATTCACGGCTACAAAGTCGAGCCAGCCCAGGGCTGTAGTGTTGGGCGGATTTAGTTTAACCTGAATTTTAAGCAGGTTGCCCGAAGCCGGATAAGTGGCCGAAGTTACCAGCTCACGGGCAAAATCGTTTGAACCGGTGATTCCGGCCATGGTATTGGTAGCCACCGTTTCGTTGTTTACTATAATGCTGTACGACATCTGAACGGTAGCCCGGCCGGCAAAACTGTACCTGAGCGAGACCGGCTCACTCAGTATCATATCAGGAAAAGAGTAATCGGGCAGATTAAAAGTTCGGGTATAATAGTCGAGCTTATTGGCAAACCATTTGCGGCCACTCTTTATCAGGTTAATATTATCTTCTTCGTAAACTGCATACTGTGTAAATTCAGCAGTTTGATAATCGGGTGTTTCGGTGGGCGGTGTTTGCAGGGTAACGCGTTTTCCTGCAACCGGTCCCGTGGTGATAAAATAACAGGCTTCGTCGGCATAGTAATGTGAGGTATGTTCCATACGACCCGAAAACGGATTCATAGCCCATGTGCGTGTACCTTCGCCATAAAAGAGCAGGTAATCGCCTTTTGAAAAAATGCCCGGAACAGCGGTAACCACTTCAATGGCATTTTCGGTAAGATCGTCGGGGCGGGGCGTGCCGGCAGCTTCATTCAGTAGTGCTCCTCCGTTGCCGAAAACCCTTATCATATCAGGGTTAAGACCAGTAACGTTAACCCCCATATTTTTAAGCTCTTCGTAAGTAACCTTATAAATGCCTGATTCTCCTACATACATCTTAAACCAATCGCCGGTAGCCAGCACCGATGACGAAGCATACGTACGACTGCTTTTGTATTGCTTGCCCTGATTCACCTTAAGGTTTATGGTAAAACTCCCGATTTTGGCAGCTATGCCTGTTTCGGGGTCGGTTGCAAAGGGAAGCATGCTGAACATGGCAACAGGTTTATGCCTTTCGGTCATCAACTCAGTCTTAAACTGTATTGTTGAAGGGAAGTTTACCTGTTTCAAAATAGCTTTTTCTGCGTCGTTCAGCGGCAGATATTCAACATCAACCAATGTGGCTTCAACGCCTGAAGGACTGCCGGTAAGCGGGAAATTGCGGCTGAAACGGGGCAGTATATCTTCGGGTAGGGCCGGATATTGCGCTCCGTTAAACCAGGGTGCCGGCACGCTGCTGTCGTAACCCATGGTAACAGGCACGGGTTGGCTCCAGTTAAGGGTAATATGCTTTTGCTGGGCGATCAAAAAGCCCGGTATACCTATAAAAGCGATCAGGATAAATTTTTGAAATATTCTGCTCATAACTTTGGTTGTATAAATGATCTATCGTGCAATAATGAGTTTAACTGATTTTTCGGCACTCAGTCCGGATTCGTTGATCAGGCGCAGGCGACCGATGTAGAATCCGGGCGAGAGACGTTCACCGTTACTTCCGCGGCCGTCCCATTCAAAAGCTATTGAACGGAAACCACCGGCAAAGATAGTACGTTTAAGACTGGCGGCCTTTTCGCCCGAGAGTGTAAATACATCAAGGCTCAGATTGAGTGAGTGCCCGGCCTGGTTGTGCTCTATGTCAATGGTAACCTTGTCGTGCATAGGGTTGGGCCAGGCGGTGGCTTCGCCCAGGCTAAGGCCGTTGCTACCGGCTACCACAAAGGTGATGGATACTTCCGATGAATTGTTGTTTACATCCCACACCTTCAACCTGAGTGAATGGGGGCCTTCGGCCAGATCGTGAAACGGGAAGGCAATCTGCCCGCTGCGGAAGGTATTCAGGTCGGATTGATAAAAATCGTTGAGGATGTAAGGATTACCGGTATCTTCATCGAGAATGGCTACCACATCGTGACCAATGCCGTTGCCAATGGTGTTGATACCGCTAAGATCGCGCACATAGGCCAGCATCACAGGATTTTCATCGGTAAAACCACCGGCTCTGAAAAGGGTATCATTCATAAAGAGACTCACTTCGGGGCCATCCGTATCTTCGAGGGTCCTCTGACTGAAACCGCCTACCACAACATCGTTGTAAAAGCCTGACGCATCGCGTTCGCCATCGCTGGCATAATAGCTAATTTTTCCTTTGCCAAACTGGTAAGCTATATCGCGTGGAACAATAAACGAAAAGGTAAATGCACCATTTTCGGCCTGTACCTTTCCTTTATAAATAATGTTGCGCCTTAGGCTGAATGTCATGGGCGAGGAATATTCGGTGCCGAAGGTTTGCACCTGGCTTTCCTTATCGTACACCGAAGGCAGCACAGTTCCGTTGAAATCAGGAATAAGGTTGCCGTTATGGTCGGTAATAATGCCACTGATGGTGATTTCACTTAGGGCTTTGAGGGTATCGGCTGCTTCGCTCACCGAGCGGCCGTTGATCATTACGGTGTTCACCGTATATTCGGGATAAGCCATACGCATGGCAGGATCGCCGAGCAGCACAAATTTTTTACTGTTGTTGTCGGCACCGGCTCCCAGTTTCGAGCTGCGGATGAGATCGCCCAACCGGGGCATGCCGGTACCGGGCAGTGGTGTAAATGCCTGCCCGTAAAAGCTGCTGGCAAGCGTAAAATTGGGGGCTCCGAAAGTGGGTCGTGAGGTAGTAAACAATGCTACACCGCCTCCTTTGGGATTCAGGAATACCAACTCGCCGGCCGAAGTAAGCCGCGGGTCGTCGAAGCGGCTGAATTCACAGGTGGCTGTCATAAATACCGGCATGCGGTCGTAATTGGTCCAGCTGTTGATGTCGGCCACCTCGAGTACACGCTCGAGGGCCCAGCCGGTTTCGCCTCCATGCCCGGTATAGTTGATTATCAACGCACCTTTATCCATGCGCTGATTGATGGCAGCGGTAGCATCAGGAATGCGCTGTCCGCCGGGCGTTGAAATCTGCGGGTAAGCATCAAAGAAAATTTTATCAACATTGTACGACGAGAATGTGGTATCGATTTCAGTCGCCAGCATATCGCCCTGCTGCATATGGCTATTGCCATCCCCATCGTCGGCAACAAATACTATGGAATTACGCCAGTCGCCCTGCACTGCAGCCGAAGCGGTAGTATAATGTATAACTTTATCGACAGCCATTTCGGCTTCAGCCACCGATTTAACAGGCAGTCGTCCCACCCCTATATCAGGCACATCTGAAGCCAGTCCGCCTTCGTTGTAATCGAGGCTGGCAAAAAAATCGTCGGTTACATAACTGGTAACCGGGTGCAACGATTCGGGCGACTGATAGCAGGGGATAAAATTGGTATTGCCCGAAATGCGGTCGAGCGGGTCGTAGCTGGCATCGCCAAACAACAGCAGATAGCGTGGGTTTCGCTGCGACCCGCTCCGGTTGTATAGCAAACGCACAAAATCGCGAAGGGCACTTATATCCTGAGCGCCCGACGAAAACTCGTTGTAAATGGCCTGAGGCTGAACCACTGATACGCTCAGATCGTCGTGTGAGGCATGAAATGTAGCCAAACGCATCGCCTGATCCATAAAATCGGGATGGGCAATAATGAGTAGATCAGGAGGCAGCATGGCATGCAGATTCTGATTGGCTGTTTTTTCGACAAATACCGGTTTGATGTAGGACTTGTTATCACAGATAAGATATTCGCGCAGGGTATCAGCCAATGCCCTGAATGCAAGGCCGCTGCCGGTCTGGCTAAACTGAATCAGGGCCGGATGCAGCGGATCTGTTACATCGAAGATCTGTTCAACAGGTGTTGCACCTGCAATATGATAATCGACCACACCCTGCAGGCCGGTGCGCCTGAACTGAGTTTGCCCGCCAGTGAACGTGAGCCGGGCAGTGGCATTCAGCTCCATAAAGTTGAGCCACCCGAGTCCCGATCCGGTAGTTTTGTTGTATTTGAGCTTGATGGGTGAACCCACCGAAGGTTGAACTACCTCAAATGTTTCGGTAGCCATTTTAGCATAAGCGGTATTAAAATCGGTAACAATTGGCGAAACAAACAGGCTGAAGGTTTTACCGCCGGCAGTGAGTGTAAAGCTGCTGGTTTGGGTTGAACGGGCTACTGCACTAAGTCTGACATACAGCGGGGTATTGTTTTCAGGTTCATAGTTTGCAAAGGTATAGCTTCGCTCGCTCACCACATCAAACAGGTCGCCAAACCAGCCCCTGCCCGATTTTATCAGGTTCACTTCGCGCGGGCTGGCTGCATCAAACCAATTATATGAATTAACGGTAGTTACAGGTTCGGTTTCAGGCACCGGGAGGCTGGCCATGCGTATTCCGCCATTTGCGGAAACACCTATATAATAAAAGGCGTAGCGGCTGTAAAGGTGAGGCTGAAATTCGAACAGACCGCTAAGCGGATTGAATTTCCAGCGATTGGGCCCCTGAGCATAAAATAGCAGAAAGTCGCCCGGATCGAAGGTGCCATCGCCACCATCCACCACCTTTAAGGCCACCTCAGGCAAATCGTCGTAACGCGCATCGCCGGCCCGTTCGGGAAGCATCCCACCGTAGCCGCGAACCTGCAGGTTGGCAGAGGACACACCTGTAAGCGAAAGTCCCATAGCCTTCAGATCGGCATAGGTAAGCTGGCAGATTCCGCTGCGGTCGACCGAAACGCGGTACCAGTCGCCGCCTGCAAGCACCGATGAAGAGGCTGCAGATGCTTTTTCGCGGTTGGATGGATTTGCATTTTCTGCCGAAGGAACAAGCCTGTAACTGAAGCCGGTGAGTTTGGAAGCAGTTGTTTGCCCCTGTTGCTGCCTGAATGGTTGCACCGTATAGCGAATCATCTGCCTGCCACGATCAGTAATTATCTGTTGGCTGAAAATAGCCTCTGCCGGCAAAACTCCGGCACGCTGAACAGCCGGCAACTCGGCCGGGGTGGCTTCAGTATAGGTAAGATTATAGAATTCGGCCCTTAATGAAGCATTATCCACAGGAATGGTACCACTGAAAACAGGGAGTCCATTTTCAGGATTTGTGAAACACCCTTCGCAAACCGGATAAATATTTTTAACCGAATCGGAGACATTTTCGGCATAGAGAGGCAGCCACCTGATGGCAATTTGCGCCTGCACCGGAAACAAAATCAGGCAGTACAACGAAAAAAGAAACAGGCTGAGTGTATGTTTATGCATTTCAAATCGTCTGGTTTAAACTAAATAAAGCCCTGAATTGGTGGTTAAAATGCCGCAAGGGGTAGTTACAAACGGCACTTACGAATATTAAACATCAGGGAATCAATACTGGTTCATTTTTCGTATATTTGCACCTCAGGGAAATACCATTTGTTTTTATGCATACTAACGCTCATGATTGCGCGTTATTGCTATAAAGACGCAATAAAATTAAGATTTTTAAAGAGCCGGGGTACGATATTAAAAAATATTCGTAATATTGGCTGCCGAAATTCCTAACGACATGAGATTTAAAATACTCCTGATTTCGCTGGCTTTCATGATCGGTAGCCTTGCCTATGGACAGGATGCGCAGTTTTCGCAGTACTACGGAAACCCGCTCTACCTCAATCCTGCACTGGCTGGTATCAAAATCTGCCCTCGCCTTACACTCAATTACAGGAATCAGTGGCCATCCATACCAGCCAGCTTTGTGTCCTATTCTGTTGCATACGATCAATTTGTTGATGCAGTATCAGGAGGTGTTGGCATAATGGTGATGAACGAAAGCCAGGGTAACGGAAATATTACCAGTACACAGGCCAGCGCAATGTACTCATTCCGTTTGAATCTGTCGAAACTGTTAACCATGAATGCCGGATTTCAGGCCACTTACATGCAGAATAAGATTGACTGGAACAAACTTACCTTCGAAGATCAGTTGCTTTACGGACAGGACAACAACCTGCCGCCAACGCAGGAAACTCCGCCCGACCGCCCCAATATCGGGCTGGTTGACTTTTCGGCCGGTATCCTTTTCGGATACAATGAAAGGCTTTACGGAGGTATTGCAGCCAATCACCTTTCGCAACCCGACAATTCGTTTTTCAGCAACGGAACCAGCAAACTCGACATGAAGGTTACGGCCCATGCCGGTGCGCTGATTGATATGCGCGACGGACTTAAAGCCGGCGATGTGGAAGATCTGAGCATTTCACCCAACATCATGTATCAGCAACAGGGTAAATTTCACCAGCTGAATGTGGGTATGTATCTGAATGTATATCCGTTTGTACTCGGGGGCTGGTTCAGGCATAACTTCGAAAACCCCGATGCAGTGATTGCACTTATCGGATTTCAACAGTCAAAATTTAAAGTGGGATACAGCTACGATTATACTGTTTCACGATTGACCAACGCCACCGGAGGCGCCCACGAGATTTCATTCGCATGGCAATTTGAATGCGGACAAAAAACAATCAAGCAAAAGGCAATAAAATGCCCCCGTTTTTAGTTAACAATAAACACAACCAATAAAACCTGAAATGATCAGCTACAGCAACATCTGTCAGAAATTTTGCACTCTTGCTACCATTCTGCTCATCGCCTCTTCCTGCTCTAAAGAGTCGTCGCGTACTACCGGCTGGGAATACAACAATCCGAAAAATGGCGGTTTTGAAGTAAATACCAAATACCGCGAGCAGCCGCTGGGTCCGGGGCTTGTTATGATTGAAGGCGGTACCTTTACCATGGGCCGTACAACCGACGATCCTATGTACGAATGGGACAATATTCCACGCAGGGTTACGGTACCTTCATTCTATATAGACCAAACCGAAGTAGCCAACGTTGACTATGTTGAGTACCTTTACTGGCTGAGCCGTGTATTTGGCACCGACTATCCCGAAGTTTATCACAATGCTTTGCCCGATACGCTGGTATGGCGCGAAAAACTGGCCTATAACGAACCGCTTGTTGAAACCTACCTGAGGCATCCGGCCTACCGCAACTATCCGGTTGTTGGTGTAAGCTGGGTTCAGGCCAATGAATACTGCCTGTGGCGTACCGACCGCGTAAACGAAATGATGCTTATCCGCGAGGGCATCCTCGATTTTGATCCGGATCAGCGCAACGAAAACAACTTCAACACCGATGCCTATCTGGCCGGACAGTACGAAGGGCTTGTTAACAAGCCGCTGAAAGATCTTAACCCAAGCGGAACCGGCGAACGCCGTGCCCGTCTTGAGGATGGAATTATGGTACCGAAGTACCGCCTCCCAACCGAAGCCGAATGGGAATTTGCTGCCCTCGGACTGGTAGGTACCACCGTGTATGAGCGCGTGGTTGAACGCAGGGTTTACCCATGGAACGGAACCATCGTTCGTTCAGATCAGAAAAAATATTACGGACAATTCCTCGCTAACTTCAAACGTGGCCGTGGCGACTATATGGGTGTTGCCGGTAGCCTCAACGACGGTGCCGATCTGCCTGCCGAAGTTGCCTCCTACTGGCCAAACGATTACGGATTGTATAATATGGCCGGCAACGTAGCTGAATGGGTACTCGATGTATACCGCCCGCTTACTTTCGAAGATATGGCTGATTATGCACCTTTCCGTGGCAACGTATTTACCACCAAGGTAACCGACGAAGAAGGATTTGTTGCTCCTAAGGACAGCCTCGGCCGCATCCGCACCCGCGAGGTTACCACCGAAGAAAGTAAAGGTCGCTTCAACTACCGCAGTGCCAATCAGAAAAATTACCTCGATGGTGATTACCAGTCAACCATCAACCCCGACTGGACAGCTGCCCCTGCCGATACCGTGAACACAACCAATATGATGTATGAGTTCGGCAAAACTTCACTTATCAGCGATAAATCGAGGGTTTACAAAGGCGGAAGCTGGAAAGATCCTGCTTACTTCCTCAGCCCTTCAACCCGCCGTTACATGGACGAAACACAGGCTACCAATTTTATCGGTTTCCGCTGTGCTATGGGCCGCGTTGGTGGCGCTTATGGAGGAAAGAAGAAATAAAACGCATTTTAATTTCTCAAAACGCCGGCCTGTTAAGCCGGCGTTTTTTTGTGCCGCAATTTGAGCAATGACTTGTCAGGAAGTTAATACTACTTGCAGGATAATAGAAATCTTGAGGCCTCACAGGTCGGAAGAAGACCATTTAGGCCGGGCGATGCATCCTTCCATCCTTCCATCCTTCCATCCTTCCATCCTTCCATCATTCTTTTAAACCGTCCAAGGGTTTTGCTTCACAGGAAAATCCCTATCTTAGTCAGGCATTTTGCCGGTTCTATTTGCCGGTAACAAACCTCTCTATATATGCGCATTACCAACTCCGAAGAACTATTCAGAAAGTTTCTGCAACATCCTTATATTAGCACCGACTCGCGCAAGGCGCAGCCGGGCAGTTTGTTTTTTGCCCTGAAGGGCGACTCATTCAATGGAAATGCGTATGCAGCAGCCGCCCTCGAACAAGGCGCCGCTTTTGCTGTGATAGATGAAGAAGCCTCTTATACCGGTGAGCGCACCTTACTGGTTGGCAATGTGTTGGAATCGCTGCAGCAGCTCGCCCGCGATTACCGCAAAACACTCAGGTGCCCCGTAATCGGAATCACAGGAACCAATGGCAAGACCACTACCAAGGAGCTAATTGCCACTGCCCTTTCAGCCCGTTTCAGCACGTATGCTACCACCGGCAATCTCAACAACCACATTGGTGTGCCTATTACCATACTCAACATCCGGCCCGAAACCGAAATGGCAGTTGTGGAAATGGGAGCAAATCATATTGGCGAAATTGCTGCATTGTGCAATATAGCCCGCCCCACTCATGGAATAATTACCAATATCGGCAAGGCCCATCTCGAGGGTTTCGGGTCACCCGAAGGAGTTATTAAGGAAAAAAGTGAGCTTTACCAGCATTTGCGCGACAACGGAGGCAGTGTATTTGTGAATGCAGCCAACCCGCTTTTGATGAACCTGAGCGAAGGCATGGAACGCTTTACCTATGGCGGGCACCCAAAAGCCGTTTTCAGGGGTGAAGCCGACCGCAGTGAAGCCATGCTACGTTTCAGATTGCTACCCTCGCAACAAATGGTTACAACCCATCTGGCAGGTAGCTACAACTTCGAGAATGCTATGGCGGCACTCTGTATTGCCACCCATTTCAGGGTTGAACTTAACGTTGCCATCAGGGCTGTCGAAATGTATGAACCACGCATGAACCGCTCGCAGGTTATCAAAACAGGCCGCAACACGCTGATACTGGATGCTTATAACGCCAACCCTTCAAGCATGAAAGCCGCGCTTCTTAATTTTGCCGAAATGCAGGCAAACCTTAAAGTTGCCATATTGGGCGATATGTTTGAACTTGGCGATGCTTCGGAAACTGAACATCGTGAAATACTTGCGCAGGCAATTAATTCTAGCACAGGCAGCATATTTACTGCAGGTCCGCATTTTGCAAAAGCTGCTGAAGGTACCCGGGCACTGGCATTTGAAACAACGGCTCAATTGATGCAGTATCTCAAAGATAACCCTCTTAACGAAGCCCTGGTGCTGATAAAGGGCTCCCGTGGCATGAAAATGGAAAGCATTACTGAAATCTTGTAAGCATGACAACCACCTATACTGCGCTCGGTTTGATGTCGGGCACCTCACTCGACGGGCTCGACATGGCCCTGTGCAAATTTATGCTGAAGAATGGCAGCTGGAGTTATGTGATTGAAAAAGCAGAAACACGCCCTTATTCTGAAGCATGGAAGCAGAGCCTTGGAGAACTTCATACTGCCACCGCAGCCGGATTTGTAAAAACTGATATTGACTATGGCCGCTGGATGGGTGAACAATGCAGGCATTTTTTGCATGATGTAGAACAAAAACCCATGTTGATTGCGAGTCACGGCCACACCATTTTTCATCAGCCTGAGCTTGGAATCACCTCGCAAATTGGCAGCGGCCCTGCACTGGCTGCCGCTGCAGGCATCACCACCGTGTGTGATTTCAGAAGTCTTGATGTGGCATCAGGCGGACAAGGCGCACCGCTGGTTCCCGTGGGCGATGCCCTGCTGTTTGCCGGCTATACGGCATGTATCAACATCGGAGGGTTTGCCAACATATCGTATGATTATCACGGCACGAGAAAAGCCTTTGATATATGTGCAGCCAATTTTGTACTGAACCGGCTCGCCGAAAGAACCGGAGCAGCTATGGACCGCGATGGAGCCATGGCAGGGAGTGCATCCGTTGACCCGCAACTGCTTCATCATCTCAATGCTATTCCCTATTATAGTTTGCTTGCTCCAAAATCGCTCGGCCGCGAATGGGCCGAAAACACTATACTCCCGCTACTGCCTCACGACGATGCTGCAACCGCCGGGCTTTTATGCACATATACCGAACATATCGCCATGCAGGTTGCCGCAGCAATCCCTTCAAAACCAAACAGCCGGGTGCTGATTACCGGAGGAGGCGCACACAATGGCTTTCTGGTTGAACGTATACGGGCCCACAGCAAAGGGGAGGTTGTAATTGCCGATGGCCTGACCACCGATTTTAAGGAAGCGCTGATATTTGCCCTGCTTGGTATATTACGGCTGAGGCAGGAGCCCAACTGCATGATGTCAGTTACCGGTGCCAGTACAAGCAGTTGTAGCGGAGCCGTGCACTATATACAGCAATGATATGCTGATTATCATCTGATTTATCCAGGCAATGGTAAACCTCATTGCGGCCACCACCCATTGTGTGTGATCCCGCAGCCATGAATATTTTAGTAAAAGTCAGAAATAAATACCCTTGTAATGAACATACGTTCATTAAATTTTATACCTTTGTGTGCACTAAACTAAACTCAAATAAAATACAATGATGAAAATTGCAGTACCCAGTAACGACGGATCAACCATTTCGGCACATTTTGGAAGGTCACTTGGTTTTCTTGTATTCACTACCAACAATGGCGGAATCACACATAAGGAATACCGTCCCAACCGTGTAACAGGCCATGTGAACGGCCACCATGAAGAACACAGCCATGATCATAACCACGACAATCACCACCATTCGCACTCAGGCATACTCGGTGCGTTGAGCGATTGCAGCGCTGTGGTGGCAGGCGGAATGGGCAGGCAACTACTTATTGACTTAACAGAAGCAGGTAAAAAGGTAGTTGTTACGCGCGAAACCGACGCTGTTCAGGCTGTTACATTTTTGCTCAGCGGACAACTCGATCATAATCCGGATGCCACCTGCCAGCACTGATATAAAAATTTTAATTACATATGTAATCTGAATTAATAAAATAAGCTTAACTTCGCTTACATAGAACCGTTTAAGCATTTTTTATATTTATCGGCATGAATCGCAGTATTTTAATCACCGCAGCAGCATTATGGTTCGTCATAGCTGCTGCATCAGCGCAAAGTAGCAAAACCCTTGAGCTTCCGGCAGTAACCATTACCGACTCAGCACTGCGTAATCCTTTACCCGTAATCAGGTTAAACAGCGATGCCCTTATAAAATCGCCGCAAAGCGACCTTGGCACGCTGCTGCGCGGACAGCCGAATGTGAGTGGTATCCGGAGGGGAGGCTACGCGGTTGATCCGATAGTCAGGGTATTCAGGTATTCACAGCTCAACATCTTCCTCGACGACGGCATTCACATAGAGGGTGGTTGCCCCAACCGCATGGATCCTGTGCTGGCACACATTGAACCCGAACTAATTACCTCCATCGAGATTATTAAAGGTCCGTATATGTCGGATTTCGGCCCCACGGCCGGCGCATTCATCCGGGTTAACACACAACCGCTGATCAAATACAACCACCCCGGCATTTCAGCGGTATCAATCAGCGGTTATGATGCAAACCGCAATGGATTCAGACAATTTGTTTCGGCAACCGGCACAGGGAAGAAAGCCTACTTTTTTATAGGAGCCGGCCTTAAAAATTATGGCGATTACACCGATGGCAGCGGGCAGGAGTGGCCAACCGCCTTTCATAAAAAGTTCGTAACTGCCGAAACCGGAGTAAAAACACAAAACAACGGGCAGTTACGCTTACGGTACTCAGGCACCTTCGGAAGTGAAGTGTATTATCCGGCTTTGCCTATGGACGAAATGGCCGATAATACGCAGATTTTTTCGGCAGCATGGAGTAAACAAAGCAGCATGGTTTCCGAAAACAACCTTAAATTATCAGCTTATCACACGCGGGTATACCACGAAATGGATAACAGTTTCAGACCGCAGTACAATACCGTTGTGCCACCGTATACAGGGTTAATGCAGGCCATGGCAATAGCCAATACAGCCGTTACCGGAATCAGATTTCAGCTGCAACACAAGGCAGGCCGGCTGTTGATCAAAGGAGGAGCCGACTCGGAACTAAGTGGCAAGGATGGTACACGTACCACCCGCATGATTATGCAAATGGAAGGACAGCCATTTATATCCGTAAAAAAAACCAACCTCTGGAAAGACGCGTGGATATTAAACAACGGGCTGTATACCGGCCTTATGATGAACGCGGGTAAATTAAGAATAAGTATAAATGCACGGGCCGATATAAATACCGGTAACTCGGGCGATACCCTCGTAATTGAGAAAGAAGGAAAAGTATGGTTCGAAGCACAGCAGTACACCAGGGTTTTATTGAATGCAAATGCTACAGGAACCATCAACTATGGTAAATATGGCAGGGTATCACTCAGCCTTGCCAGGGGCGCGCGTGCTGCCGACCTTCAGGAGCGTTTTATTAAATTCCTTGCTACCGGATTTGATAAATATGACTATCTGGGCAATCCTGCACTTAAGCCTGAAATTAACTATCAGGCCGACCTTACTGCATCGTATGAACCAGCCAATCTGAACCTGAGCCTGAATGTCTTCAGATCCGAAATCCGCAATTTCATCACCGGTACATTGCTGCCACCTGCCGTTGCACGTCCGGTAAGCATGGGAGCACCCGGGGTTAAGCAGTTCAATAACATACACAGGGCAGTGATTTATGGTATTGAAGCCACCGCAGGAACCCGTATATGGCAGATTGTTAGGGTTAACCTGGTAGCAGGCTATAACTACGCCTACTTCCCGCTGATTGATAAGATAATTATCACTGACGGTTCTGCATCGGGAACGATCAGTCTTAAAAACGACCCTGTTCCTGAAATACCGCCGTTTGAAGCTACCCTGCGCACAACAGTGAACCTGTTAAACGGCCGGCTTACCCCTGAACTAAGCATCAGAACGGTGGCTGCCCAGAAGGCAGTATCTGAAGCTTCCTACGAAGTTGCATCACCCGGATTTACTCTTCTCGATTTGGCAGCAACTTACAAAATATGCAGCAATGCCAGCCTCACAGCAGGTGTATCAAACCTAACCAATCAGTTGTATTACGAACATCTTAACAGGAAAATTACCGGCACAGCAGACAAATTGTATGAACCCGGACGTTCTGTATATCTACAGCTTAAAATCACACTGTGAACCATGGACTATTTTCCCTATTTCAAAAATTGCCATTACCGGACCTTTAAATATCTGATCCTTCTATTTTTCTGGGGGATCTTGGCATCATGCCAGCACGACGATGCCCCTGCTGCGCAGGCAGGACTTAAACTCAGTTTCAGCCATACTGTTAACGGGCAAGCTCTGGTAACCGACCAGATGAACTACATGAATGCAGCCGGAAACACCTGGGAAGTCACTGAATTAATGTATTTTATTTCGGATGTGCAGCTTTATCATAACAATGGTGAGATTGTTAAACCCGCCAACTGGGACGACATTCACTATGTTGATATTCACTATCCGGCAACGCTTAGCTGGAGTATGCCCGGTCCTATACCAGCAGGCAACTACGACAGTCTCACATTTACATTTGGCATACGCAGCGAAGCTAACCAGTCCTTTATGTTTGTGAATCCGCCCGAGGTAAATATGGCCTGGCCCGATGTACTGGGTGGAGGCTACCACTACCTGATGCTGAACGGATGGTGGAAAGATACTGCCGACCAGCGAAGACCATTTAACTTTCATCTTGGCAAAGGCCAGGTTTATGCAGGTGAACAGGGAGATGTTTCGACAATAAGCGGCTTTATTGACAATTCATTTACTGTAAATCCGGGCGGTGGACCCTTTGTAATTGCAAACACCGGAGCCGAAGCAACGCTAACCATGGATATCAACAGCTGGTTTGAAACACCTGTTGTTTACGACCACAATGTTTTTGGGGGAGCTATTATGCAAAATCAGCAGGCCATGCATACAGGCTGCCTTAACGGGCGCGATGCCTTTACCCTGAACTGGAAGAATAAGGCAGGTTTGTAATCAGGCTGAAATCAATATAATAAAAGGAGGTTGCCGCAGCGGGCAACCTCCTTTTTCACACATTAACAGTTAAGGGCAGTTTTTATTTAGAGTAAGGGCAGTTGCCGCATTGTCCATTTCCAGGACCGAATCCACGGCCATTTCCGCGCCCGTTTCCACGGCCTGGTCTATCGTCGCGATCGTTGCGGGCTCCGTAGGCATGCCTCCTATAGCCCCTGCCAGGGCGGGCATCGTACATGGCTTTCTGATCATCGGTAAGCAGGTTGCGGATTTCACGCTGTTGCGCTTCGCGCTCCTTCATAAGGTCGCCGCGCAATTTAGAGATATCGTCGATGGTACGGTCGATAGCCTTTACATCCGGTTCATCGGCCAGGCGAAGGGTATTCAGCCGGGCTTCCTTTTCACCGATTTCAGCACGGGTGAGTTCAGCTTTTTTCAGATGGGCTGTACGTAGTTTTTCCATGGCCGACTTCTGCTCTTCGGTAAGGCCGGGGATTCGGCAACCCGGAAAATCATCATTAAATCCGGGACCAGGACCGGCACCCGGACCACGACCAGGGCCCTGGGCGAGTGTTGCAGTGGTGAGTAAGGCCAATATTGCAAACATGGCCAGCGACAGATTTTTCAATTGATTGGTTTTCATAGTAATCGAGATTTATGAGTGAGTAAATGGTATTAATTGCCGTTATTACGTCCGTGGCGGTACCGGTATTGGCGTTGCCCCCCTCCCGGCCTGCTGTCGCGCGACAGCAGTTCGCGGTAGAAAAACTCAAGTTTTTCACGTTGATCCGGGGCAGCTATTGATTTAACATCCATCAGATGCTTGATGGTGAGCCATTTGATGCGGCCCTGCAACTGCCCTTGTTTGGCACAGATGGTGCGGAGTTGGGCTGAATCGGGCTTATTGCTCCGTACTTGCTCAAAAAGTTGCTGATTCAATGCGTTCATCTCATCGAAAAGCGGATGGGCCTCAGTAAAGAACTCCTGTTTTGATGCCCTGAACTCCGATTTCTGCTGATCGCTGAAACCCAGCTCATGCATCAGGTAAGCCGGTCCCGGCCTGCTGGCAACGCTGTCGCCGGGCTTCTCCTCAACAGGAAACACCGGCGGGTGCTCATGCCTGAATGCCCTGAGATTAAGGAATACAGTAGCTACTGCAGCCAGATTGATGAGTGTTATCACAATTACCGTTATCGCAAGAATCCGTTTCATCTTATTTGTTTCCATTTCCCGACAGTGTTTCTGGTTCGTACAGATAAGATTCTATAGCCGTAGTTGATTCGTCAGTAAGCTGAAGGTCGCTGGCATAGGAAGCAAGCAGCACTTCTCTCTGACTATCGGTAAGCTGAAGGGTATTTGCACCTTCAGTCACACTGGCAAAAAAGAGGCGCCCTCCCAGCCATATTCCCAGTAAAACCGAAGCTGCTGCTGCAGCGATAGCCGGGCTCAGGCGCACCACCGCCGGGAGTTGTCTGTTGCCTGGTGCTGAAACAATCACTCCCTTACTGCGCCTTTGCTCCAGGCGGTCGAAAAATCCGGTTTCAGGTTTCCGGCCGGGATCCGATGTAAGTGAATCAAATCCGCGGTCAAGGGCTTTGCTGAAATTAAGGCAGGACCTGCACCCCTGAAGATGATCAGAGAGCATTGCGTCAAAGGCAGCATCTGCCTGATTATGGAGGCTGATGAGTTTGATTTGTGCAAGGGTGCAGTTCATGGTGGTTGTTTTTGGTTTTGACACAGCTTATGGTATTTTCTTTCGCATTACCCGCGAAAATATTTTTTCAATTTTTTCTGAAGGTTTTCTCTTGCCCTGAAAATAAGGGACTCAACGGACGAGAAGCTTGCCTCCATTACCTCTGCCACTTCGGCGTACGACAGGTCTTCTATTTTATTCAGCATAAATGCGATGCGTTGTTTTTCGGGCAGATTGGCAATAGCATCGGCTATCAGGCGGGCTTCGTCGCGTTGCTCGAGTATTCCATCGCCCGGGGTATGGTTTGCTTCAGGCTCCCCGCCCCTGCTGCTTATTAGCGCATCCAGCTCCTGCCAGAAACGGCGTTTACGGTTGTCGCGCAAAAAATTGAGTGAGCGGTTAACCGCAATTCGATACAACCAGGTACCCAGGCGGGCATCGCCCCTGAATTTATCCGCATTTCTGATGGCTTCAATAAACACTTCCTGGGCAACATCTTCGGCATCGTGTGCATTGCGCAAAAAGCTGTAGCACACTGCATACACCTTATCCTGATACATTTCCACAAAAGTGCGGCCGGCCGCAATATTGCCACCTGCATACTTTTGCAGAAGTTCCTGATCGGTCATAAAAGCCGGCTGTAATTCAGTTAAATTCTCAGATTTGGACACACAATTTAATATTTCCTTCGGAAGATGGTGATTTTTTTTTGCATGTTATTGATTTAGTGAAGAATAAAAATTATTCATCCAGCGTTGAAATTGGCTTGCTGGGATGTAAATTTGCATCTTTCCAGCAACAAATTTTCTGGTATGAAGCCTGAAGCACAACCGTTTAATCAACGCCTTGCCCTTGTGCTGCTGTATGTCCCCATACTTGTTTTTATGTTGCAGACTCCACTGCCACATTTTAACCCCAATACGCTTTGCAGTAGCACAAGTATCGAGCAGGTGGTATTGCCCATGCTGCCGGTTTTGGGTCAGCATGCCCGCCACATTGCCGAATCGGTGCGTCTTATCCCGCTTACAGGTATTCCTGAACTGGAATTTGCCTGTGAAGTTACCGGGTCACAGCATACGGTCAAAACTTATCGGTGGTTATACTCCCATTTTCCGACCAACACCCATGAACGTTACCTGCTCAACCGCATTCTGAGGGTATAACCTCCTTCCGGATTTCAGCTTTTACTCAGAAAATTCATAACGTTTCATTCAGATAACTGCAGAGGTTGCACGTTATCCCCAACCCTATAAATTCATGGAAAAAGAAAATTCGCCCAAAGCCATCTCGGGCTTCAGACCTTTTATCATCATTTTTGCGGTGCTTACCGCAATCATAGTGTTGTTTAAACTCCTGATGGGAGCAATAATGTAAAGCATTGATTTACTATCGAATACACAACCGGCTGCAGGTACAAAAGATATTTGAAGCCGGTTTTTTTACAGCTGAATACTATTTATGCCTGTTTGTAGTTACTAATTAACAGCCCGCTGTTGAAAGATTAACGACAGTGATTCCTTGTGAGGCGACCATTTACCGTACTTTTACCCTGTATTAAACTCCAAACTCATGATATCAGGCATGCTACTTCAGATTACCCAACCCACTACTGCTATCGGCGATACCATTAACAATGCCATGGGCGCTGCACCTCAGCCCACCGAAATCGCCCTCTCGATATGGGATATGGCGCTCAAGGGCGGTTGGATAATGATTCCACTGGCATTGATGTCGGTAATTGCCATTTACATTTTTATTGAACGGTATGCCGTGATCAACCGTGCTGCACGGGATGAACAGAACTTTATGAACAACATTCGCGATTTCATCCACAACGGCCGCATTGATTCGGCGCTGTCGCTCTGCCGAAACAACAGTACACCCATTTCACGCATGATTGAAAAAGGCATTGTGCGCATAGGCAAACCATTGAACGACATCAATGCTGCCATTGAAAATGTGGGCAAACTCGAAGTGGCCAAACTCGAAAAGAACCTGGCTGCGCTGGCCACCATTGCTGGTGCGGCACCAATGCTCGGATTTCTGGGCACAGTTACCGGAATGGTGAAAGCCTTTTACGACATGTCTATGGCTGGCAACAACATCGATATTGCACTTCTCTCGGGCGGTATCTATCAGGCTATGATTACCACCGTTGCCGGACTTATAGTAGGCATTGTGGGTTACATCTGTTACAATATTCTGGTTGCGCGTGTTGAGAAGGTAGTATTTATTCTCGAAGCCCGTGCCACCGAATTTATGGACCTGCTTCACGAGCCGGCATCCTGAAACACCTCCGTAAGCAGGTTACAATTTTAATCAACCACCCTGATCATGGCCATTAAATCACGCAATAAAATCAGCACTACCTTCAGCATGGCCTCCATGTCTGACCTGGTGTTTCTGCTGCTTATCTTTTTTATGCTTACCAGCACACTGGTTAGCCCAAATGCCATTAAACTTCTGCTGCCATCAAGCAACAGTAAAACAATGGCCAAGCAGTCGTTAACGGTATATATCGACAGCAATTTCAGTTATTTTGTGGATGAAACCCCGGTTCAGCCTGAATTTTTGGTTGAATCCATAGGCAACAAACTTGCCGGGCAACAGGATGCTTCAGTGGTATTGCGTGCCGATCAGACCGTACCGGTGCAATATGTGGTTACACTTATCGACGCTGTTAATCAGGTAAACGATCTCACAGGCTCTGCCCATAAAGTAATTCTGGCCACACGTCCGGCCAAATAGCATTTTGGCAGGAAGATTGACACAATTGAAGTATGGAAGCAAAAACAACCAAAGACAACTTACGCGGGCTGATAGGGACTATCGTGTTCCATGGCATACTGCTTGCCATGCTGCTTTTGCTGGCACTCCATACTCCCCTGCCTTTGCCACAGGAAGCAGGTGTTGAGGTGAATATCGGCAATTCTGACGACGGCATGGGCGATATACAGCCTGAGACTCCTGCCGCCGCTGCTCAGGCAGCCCCGGCGCCACAATCGGCCAAACCCGACGAACTAGTAACCCAGAATACAGAAGAAGCCCCTGCCATAGAACCTGTTAAAAAAGAAAAACCGGTACCTGTAGAAAAGCCCCAGCCCAAACCTCAGCCTAAACCTGAACCTAAACCCGAACCTCAGCCGGTGGTGAATCAGAATGCGATGTTCAAAGGGATGAAGGGCGGAACCGGTAGCGGCGGTAATCAGGGTATCACCGGAAAACCGGGGGATCAGGGTAAGCCCAATGGCACACCGGGTGCCAGTAATTACGATGGCAATGGCGGTGCCGGTGGAGGCGTATCTTTCAGCCTCGAAGGCAGATCGAAGCAACATTTACCCAGCCCGTCGAACAACTTCCGCGACCGCGGTATTGTGGTTGTGACCATTTTCGTAAACCGTCAGGGAAATGTAACGCGTATTCTGGTTCCTGCCAAAGGTACCACCACCACCAATCAGGATTTAATACGCCTGGCGAGTGATGCGGCACGCAAAGCCCGCTTCAGCGCCAAAGAAGATGCCCCCGAAGAACAAAAGGGAAGCATTACCTATGTTTTTGAGCTTAACTGATTTTTCCTGCCATGGATTACCAGCAAACCCTCGACTTTTTATTCAGGCAGTTGCCCATGTTCCAGCGCATTGGGGCGGCAGCCTATAAAGCCAATCTCGACAATACCATTGCCCTGTGCGAAGCAACTGGCAACCCCCATCTTCATCTTAAAACAATTCATGTTGCCGGCACCAATGGTAAGGGCTCGGTTTCGCATATGCTGGCCTCCGTTTTTCAGGAATCCGGTTTAAAAACGGCCCTGTTTACTTCGCCCCATCTGCGCGATTTCAGAGAGCGCATGAAGATAAACGGACAGATGATCCCCGAAAAGGCCGTCGTTGATTTTGTTGCGCATTTCCGATCCGACATCGACTGCATTAAGCCCTCGTTTTTCGAGCTGACCTTTTGTATGGCTGCCTGGTGGTTTGCAGCTGAGCAGGCAGATGTAGCGGTTTTTGAAACCGGTATGGGCGGGCGGCTCGATTCAACCAATGTAATTACACCGCTGCTTTCGGTGATTACCAATATCGGACTGGATCATGTGCAGTACCTGGGACCCGATATCGCCGCCATTGCCCGCGAGAAGGCAGGTATTATCAAACCGAAAGTTCCGGTGGTGGTGGGTGAAACACATACGGAATCAGCGTCGGTTTTTATTCAGACTGCAGCTGCAATGGATGCCCCTTTACGCTTTGCAGATCAAACGGTTACCATTGAACAAGTATCCAATCCTGAAACTGAATATCTGCTGGCCAAAGCCACCTCAGCAAACGCTGCATATCACCTTGAATGCCCGCTTACCGGCAATTACCAGCTGCACAATCTGGCCACAGTGGTAGCAGCCATCGAAACCCTGAATCACCATACCAATGGTTTATCGGCCCTCAAACCCGGAGAAGGAATTCGTAAAACAATCGTGAATACAGGTTTGATGGGGCGTTGGCAATCCATAGGGGTGCATCCGCGTATTATCTGCGACATAGCCCATAATGCGCACGGGCTGGAGCCTGTTATGCATCAGTTGTTGCAGCAAAGTTATCATACGCTCAGGATAGTTGTTTCGGTGGTAAACGATAAGGATTTGGGTAGCATGCTTAGCCTTTTTCCGGCTTCGGCTGTATATTATTTCTGTAAAGCCGATATCCCCAGGGGGCTTGATGCCGGAGTGCTGCAGCAAAAGGCAGCAGAATTTGAACTCCGGGGGAACAAATATAACTCTGTTGCCGAAGCATTTAAAGCCGCCAGGGCTGAAGCTGCTACAGAAGATCTGATTTTTGTTGGAGGAAGTGCCTTTACGGTAGCCGAAGTGATTTGAAGGTAATGAGGGAAAAAGGTTCTTCGTTCTGGGATCTGCGTTCGCAGCGAAGTGTAAGTTGCAGGGAATGATGGAATGATGGAATGGTGGAATGATGGAAGGATGGAATGGAGATTAAAAGTCAGAAGTAAAAGTAAGAATCTGTAGTACAATGCCTTGGAAATTTCTTGTCTCGGGAGTGCGGAGCAATAGCGAGAGACCTTGGGAATTGGAAATTAAAATAAACCTCGCGTCATTGCGTCTTCGCGTGAGATATTGAATCTTGAATCCTTAAAAGATTTAGTGAACCTGTGAGTCTTCGTGCCTTAGTGGCAGAAAAATTGAAGTAAAAAGTAAGAGGTAAGAATCAGTAGTACAATGATTTGGAAATTTGTCCCGATGGCTATCGGGATTGGAAATTGGAAATTCAGCTGGCGTCTTTGCGTGAGGCTTTAAATCCGAAATCGGAAATCCGAAATTTTACCCTGAGCGCAGTCGAAGGGCCGAAATCTCTCGTTATCGCTCTGCTCTCACGAGACAGGCGCAATCCGAAAGTCGTCCTATCCAAAAATACGATTCCTGCTCTTCGTTGCTCAATTACTTTGCGTTATGGCTTCAGCCGCCGGTAATCAGGTGCAGCACCAGCACATCGTCGCCATCATTCACCATTTGTTTGTCAAACTCATGGCGTTTGATTACGGTTCCGTTTACCTTAACCACCAGCATGCGGAAGGTAAAATTCTTAGCTGCCAGCAATTCATTGATGGTCATTGCATCCTTGTCGAAAGACTCTTCGCGGTTATTCAGTTGTATTTTCATAATGGTTAATTACTAGTTGAAGGCTTGAAACCGCGCATCAGAATATCAAGCACCTCATTGGCCTGCATAGCGGCTACTATGGTTACCCGCGGTGCAAGCGGAGGGAGTTCGGGAGAAACTTCCGAAATGCCATCACCACATACAATCAATTTATCAGAATTAAGGCATTGAATCTGATTGCTTTTACCCCAGCCGGCCATACCTATTCCTGAAACCAGGTATTTGCCTGGCATTTGCATGAGCACCGTCTCTATAATCATTTGTTTCATTTCGGCCTTATCAAACGCTTCGACAATTACATCGCAACCGGCGAAAAGTTCCACTACATCCGAAATACACAATTTGATATCAAAGGCACGTACTTTAACCTGAGGGTTGATGCGGAGAATATTTTCGCGCAATGCATGTACCTTAAGCCGTCCGATCTGATCATGAAAATAATTCTGACGGTTCAAATTCTGTTTGGTAACAATATCATAATCAGCCAGCACCAATTTGCCCACGCCGGCCCGTGCCAGTGCTACCGCGCAGTTTGACCCCAAACCGCCACAACCGGCTATGCCAACAGTAAACGCTGAAAGGTGTGCAGCAATTTGTTCGGGTAAGGTAGACGACATAAACCAGCAGAGTTTATAATTCAGAATGCAAAAATATAAAAATCCGATCCGATTCAAGGGCAGAAATCACTGTTGTCAGGTAAAACTATGAGATTACCTTCGGTAAGCAATTTAAAGGCTTACCTGATAATAGTGGATAGAAATAAAAAGTAGCGGAAGATAATGAATGGAGACTGCCCTTTTTGACAACTGCCTGTTTGATGAACGACCAGGTCATTCATACCAGCTGCCAAAATGCGTTATTTATACGCACTTATACACAAAACCATAACAGCTGATAAAAAAATACAGGCAGTTGTACATTTGGCGACAACACTTGTATTAAACCATTTATATTTACCTTAACATATTTTAACATTTTTACTATTTGCTTGCTTTCACTAAACCATTTAACATGCTACGGTGTAAACATTTTATTTCAGAAACCTTTGTTATTGTGGAGAGAGAGAGAGAGCCTGGCCTCGCGGCAATACTGCTACTGCACTGCTTGGGGTGCCACCTGTAAAACAAATTACGACCAACACCTCCTGGACCGGACAAACATATAAGTTTTTTGACGACCTTTACATTTCACCCGGTGCAACACTCAATCTATCGGGAACAACCCTGCAGTTTTTCCGTAA